>Ga0302311_10007813_pt1 | contig 10842 bp, 10 predicted proteins | sample III_Palsa_N1_3_FD_200449 | JGI IMG/M metagenome (GOLD analysis project Ga0302311, IMG submission 200449) | Peat permafrost microbial communities from Stordalen Mire near Abisko, Sweden - III_Palsa_N1_3 | ecosystem: Environmental > Terrestrial > Soil > Palsa > Peat permafrost | place: Sweden...
GCCCGCTGCCCATGCTGCTCACCGCCGTGCACGCCGCCCTGCACGGGCGCGTCAGCCGGCTCACCGTGCTGATCGCCCTGGGTACCCACGCGCCGATGGGGGAGCGCGAACTCGCCGCCCATCTCGGCTACCCCGAGGGCGGCCTGGCCGAGCGCTATCCGGGGACGACGGTCCTCAACCACTCCTGGTGGGACCCCGAGAGCTTCGCCTCGGTGGGCACGATCTCCGCCGAACGCGTCGGCGAGCTCTCCGGCGGGCTGCTGCGCCGGGAGGTCGACGTCCGGCTCAACCGGGCCGTGGTCGAGCACGACGTCGCCCTGGTCGTCGGCCCGGTCTTCCCGCACGAGGTCGCGGGCTTCTCCGGCGGCAACAAGTACTTCTTCCCCGGCGTGGCCGGGGCGGAGATCATCGACCTGTCGCACTGGCTCGGCGCGCTCATCACCAGTGCCGAGATCATCGGCACCCGCGGGATCACCCCCGTGCGCGCCCTCATCGACGAGGCCGCCGCGCTCGTCCCCAGCCGCCGTCTGGCCCTGTGCCTGGTCAATGAATCGGGCACCGGGACGTTGCACGCCGCCGCCTACGGCGCCCCCGAGCCCGCCTGGCAGGCCGCCGCGGACGTCTCCGCGTCCACCCATGTCCGCTACCTGGACGCCCCCGTCAAACGGGTGCTGTCGCTGATGCCCGACAAGTACCAGGACATCTGGACCGCGGCCAAGGGCTTCTACAAGCTCGAACCGGTGGTCGCCGACGGCGGCGAGGTCATCCTCTACGCCCCGCATGTGCACCGGATCTCCGAGATGCACCCCGAGATCGAACAGATCGGCTACCACTGCCGCGACTACTTCACCCGGCAGTGGGACCGCTTCCAGCACCTGCACTGGGGCGTGCTCGCCCACTCCACCCATCTGCGCGGCGCCGGCACCTACGACCCGCAGCACGGCGAGCGCTGCCGCGTCACCGTCACCCTGGCCACCGGCATCCCCGAGGACGTCGTGCGCGCAGCCAACCTCAACTACCTGGACCCGGCCGCCGTCGACATCCAGGCCCTCGCCGCCGACCCCGACACCTTCGTCGTCCCGCAGGCGGGCGAAGTGCTCTACCGGCTGCGCCCCGGCGCGGACTCCCACCCCGGACAGGGCAACTGACATGCGTACCGCCTGGATCGACGCGACCGCCGGAGTCGCCGGCGACATGCTGCTCGGCGCCCTGATCGACGCCGGAGCCTCGCTGACGGCCGTTCAGGCCGCCGTGGACGCCGTGGCACCGCACACGGTGCGGATCAGCAGCGAACAGGTGACCCGCGCCGGGCTGCGCGCCACCCGCGCGCGGGTCGAGCTGCTCGCCGCCGACCCGCCCCACCGGACCTGGCGCGACATCCGCGCCCTCATCGAGCAGGCGCCCCCGACCCAGACCCAGACCCAGACCCCGGACGCGCGCGCCGACGCCCTGCCCGGCCCGGTCCGCACGGCGGCCCTGGCCGTCTTCGCCCGGCTCGCCGGGGCGGAGGCCCGGGTCCACGGGATCGCGCCCGAGGACGTCCACTTCCACGAGGTCGGCGCCTGGGACGCGATCGCCGACGTCGTCGGCGTCTGCGCCGCCCTGCACGACCTGGGCGTGGACGGGATCACGGCGAGCCCGGTGGCGGTCGGCTCCGGACGCGTCCGCGCCGCCCATGGAGACCTCCCCGTCCCCGTCCCCGCCGTGGCCGAACTCGCCGCCGACTGGCAGGTGTTCGCCGGAGGCCGCGGGGAACTCGCCACGCCCACCGGGATGGCCCTGGTCACCGCGCTGGCCCGGGAGTGCGGCCCGCTGCCGCCGCTGCACCTGGAGGTGACCGGGACCGGCGCGGGCAGCAGGGACACCCCCGGGCGCCCCAACGTGGTCCGGGTCCTGCTCGGCACCGCCCCCGCGCCGGGCGCGGACACCGGCAGCCCGGGGGAGGCGGTGGTCCTGGAGGCCACCATCGACGACCTCGACCCGCGCCTGTGGCCCGGCGTGCTCTCCGCGCTGCTGGCCGCGGGAGCGTCGGACGCATGGTTGGTGCCGGTGCTGATGAAGAAGGGCCGCCCCGCGCACACCCTGTGCGTACTGGCGCCGCCCGAGCGCGCCCAGGCCCTGCGCGACGAGGTGTTCCGCCACACCAGCACCCTCGGCGTGCGGGAGTACCCCGTGCGCAAGACCGCCCTGGCCCGCAGCTGGACGGAGATCGACGTGCTGGGCGCCCGCTTGCGCGTCAAACTCGGCCACCGCGCCGGAACGATCGTGCAGGCGACCCCCGAGTTCGAGGACGCGGCCCGCCTCGCCGTCGAACTGGCCCTGCCCGTGCGCACGGTCCTGGCCGCCGCCACCCACTCCGCCACCGCCGCCGGCCTCACCCAGGGAGCCGCGCTGCCGACCCTGCCGACCCTGCCGACCCTGCCGACCCTGCCGACCCTGCCGACCCTGCCGACCCTGCCGACCCTGTCGGCCCCGGAGTAGGCCCGGCGGCCGGGTGGGTCGGGGCCCACGACGCGCGGGGGGAGCCCCGGTCCTGGCTTTCACCTGGGGTTCTGGCGACCATGGGCGGGGTCCGGACGAGAGGGAGACGTCGTGCGCCTGGTACCTGCCCACCGTCCGGACCGCCGTGCCGTGCTGCGCGGAGGGGCCGCCGCAGCGATGGGTTGGGGGATCGCCGCCGGGTGCGCCCCGTTCGCCCCGCGCGCGGAGGCGTCCACCGGAGGCGAACCACGCTCCCTGATCGTCGCCGGTGACCTGGTGTCACGCAGTGTGCTGCTGCTCGACCCCGATGTCGTCACGACTCGCTCCCTGGTCGCCGCGCGGTGGTCCTGGACGCCAGGCGGTTCGCTGGGCGACCTGAACCCACGACGTACCTGGGGCAGCGTCAGCGAGGCCAAGTGGGCCGACCTGTTCGGCACCCCGGCCGTGCTGACCTGCGCGTCGGAGGGACTGGTCGCGGTGGTGGCGTTCCCGGACGGCGAGGTGTACTGGGCCACCTCCGTCGCCGGGGCCAATCCGCACACCGTGGAGCTGCTCCCGGACGGCAATGTCGCGGTGGCCGCCAGCGACGGCGGATGGGTGCGCCTGTATGCCGCCTCACTGGGCTCGCGCTGCGGTCGCTACGGCGAGTTCCCGCTGCAGGCCGCGCACGGACTGCACTGGGACGCGCGCACCGGGCTGCTGTGGGCCGTGGGCGCGTTCGACCTGGTGGCGCTGGCGTGCAACCGCAGCGCGCTGCATCCGCAGCTGTTCGAGGTCGCCCGCTATCCGCTGCCGGACATCTGGGGCCACGACCTGGCCCCGGTGGCGCGCGACCCCGACCGCTTCTGGGTCACCACGGACCTGGGCGTCCACCAGTTCTCCGTACCGGAGGCCGCCTTCGTGCCGTATCCGGACCGATCGCGGGTGGACCGGCATGAGGTGAAGTGCGTCGGCGACGATCCCGCGACGGGCCAACTCCTGCTGGTGGCGCCCGGGGCAGGCAATCCCTGCGCCTGGTGCACCTCCACCGTGGACCTCATCGGCCCCGACCGGGAGGAGACCTTCCCGGGCTCCGCACTGTACAAGGCACGCTGGGCCGTCAACCCCGCGTTCGCTGCCGCGGTTTCGCCCGCATCGTAGGTCGGCGGCGCAGCAGGATCAGAAGACAAACGGAATGAGCATCTTTGTCGTGCGCTTGTACGCCGGATACGCGTCAGGGAAGCGCTCGGCCATGTCGCGCTCCTCGGTGAAGGCGCTGTAGATGAAGTAGGCGCCGAGCAGCACGAGGGCCACCAGCCAGTAGAGGCTCACCGCGACGGCGGTACCGAGCATCGCGAGGATGATCCCCGAATAGATGGGGTGGCGAACGAAACGGTACGGGCCGGTCGTCACCAGCTCCGGATCGGCCTTTCTGGTCATCGGCATTCCCCAGTTCCGGCCGATGAACACCCTGGCCCAGACGGCCAGCGCCAGGCCCAGCACGAACAGCGCCAGGCCGATGCCCTGCAGCCAGGGATCATGCATCACCGTGTGGGCTCTGATCACCTTGAAACGGACGAGCAGCACCACGGCCAGGATGATCAGCACCCGCACACCGGCGAACTGCCCCCACCGCACCCGCCCCGGCTTCACGCCGGTGGAGGCGGCGAGCCAGCCGATCCAGAAAACCACCCAGCCGAACAGGATGACACCCTCTACGGCATTCATGGCAGATATGCCTGCACTTTCTTGTGGCCGGTCTCCCGAGGCTTTATGCAGTTCCCTTTCGAGTCTTTTCAAGATATAGCACCGGTGCCGCCGCTACCGCTAGGAACCGGCGCCCGTCGCGGAGGGCTCAGAGGCGGGGCGGGTCGCCGGATGGCGGGTGAGCAGCAGGTGGCCGGTGAGGCCGGACAGGAAGAGGCCGGCGACCATGGCCACCAGGGACAGGCCGGGGCCGGAGCCCCAGTGCACCTCCGTGGCCCGGCCGGCCAGCACCACCGCCAGGGCCACCGCCACGCCGGGCAGTGCCAGCAGCGCCGGGCGGAGCCGGGTGAGGTCGTCCTCGGCGAGTGCGCCGAGCACGCCGATGCCGAGGGCGATCGCCCAGACGCCGAGCGCCTGGGCGTCCGGGCGGTCCACCCGCCAGGGGACGAACGCACTCCAGAAGCCGGGCAGCGCCAGCAGGCCGGCCCCGATGCCGAACCACGACGATCCGAGTACCGCCAGGAACGGCTTCGACCAGCCCGGGAGCGGCGCCACGGGGTGCCCGGTGGGCGGCAGCACCGGTTTGAGGTACTGCAGGAGCAGGCATCCGACCGCGCCCAGGGCGAGCAACCCGAGGACGGCTACCCAGCCGAGGCTGAACAGCACCAGGACGATCTCGCCGCCGCGGGCCGCCTGCAGCGTCCCGGCGTTGAGCAGGCTGACGGCGAGCAGGCCCACCAGAACCACGCCCAGTGGCAGGACCAGGGTCCTGACCTCCTCCCAGAACCGGGCCCGGCCGATGGTGAGCAGGCCGGGCGTCACGCCCAGCATCGCCGCGCCGACCAGTCCCTGGCTCAGCGGCCCGGGGGACTTCCAGGCGCCGAAGACGTGGCCGCTGAGGCTGACGGCGGCCATGAGCGTGCCGACCATCATGCTCACCACCGCGACCGCGGTGGCCAGCACGGCCACGCCCGGTGACAGCTCGCGGCCGCCGGGGTCCGCGCCGGTCGCCGTCCCGGCCTCCACCGCTTGCTCGCTCATGACTGCTCCCTCCATCGGTGCGCCGGCCTTCTGTCTGTGCGGAGCCGCGGTCCGGGTTATGCGGGGGTCGGCGCGGCCGGACGGGGGCTGCGGGCGGCGGTCGCCCGCTGCCGCTTGGTCAGCTCCCGGCCGTACATCACGCGCAGGCTGACCACCGTGGTCGCCGTCACCGCCAGTACGCCGCAGCCGATGGAGATCCCGGCGGACAGCGCGGTCAGCGGGTCCAGGCCCAGCCCCCGCTGGAACGGCAGCGCCGCGCCGACCGAGAGCACCGGCGCCAGGCAGAGCGCGGTCAGATGCAGCCGCCACTCCTCGCGCGCCCAGCTGCGCCCCTCGCGGCCCGCGCGCCGCTGCCGGGCCAGCATGACGGCGTAGGTCGCGGCCCAGGGCAGCAGGTACGCGGCCAGCAGCCGGTGCCCCTGGGCGCCCGATCCCAGGAAGGAGCGGACGATCCAGACGAGCGCGGCCGCGCCGGCCAGGTGCGCGGCGACCAGCACCGGACGCGGCACCCAGCTGCCGACGACCCCGCGCACCTCCGTGCGCCGGTCCAGGGCCCGGGCGGAGAGCAGGGCGCCGAAGACGACCACGGAGCCGAGGTGCATGATCGCTATCCGGTTGATCTGCTCCAGGGACAGTCCGGGGAACACCAGGGGCAGGGCGCCCCACTCGAGGCGCAGCAGCGGAGCGGTCATCAGGAAGCCGTAGCAGAGCAGCATCCAGCGCTGGTGCAGGTCGGGGAACCGGCCGAGGGCGGCGGCGATGCCGAAGGTCACGCTCATCACGGTGCCGACCAGGATGGTGGCCAGCACGATCCAGAACGCCGCGCCGCTGAACGCGTCGGCGGGAGCGGTGCGGGCCAGGTAGATCCCGGCTCCCGCCATGCAGGCGTACACCGACAGGGCGAACACCACGCCCGCCACCCGGTGCAGCCGGGGGCGGTGGCGCAGCGCGGAGATCAGCTGGACCGGCCCCAGCAGCATCAGCGCGCCGCCCAGGACCGAATGCACGATCATCGGGACCAGGCTGTGCCGGTACGGCGCGATCCGGGTCGCGAAGGCCCTGGCCACGTAGCCGGGCGACACGGCGTGGGCGAGGATCGACTCCCCGATCGCCGGGGCCCCGGGGTGCGCGTACGGCCACAGCTCGGTCATCGCGATCGGGGCGTAGGCCACGGAGACCACCACCACGGCGATGGTGGCCACGCGTCCCCAGGCGACGCTGCGCAGACGGTTCATGGCGGTCCCCCTCGACCACGGCCCTCGATAGTCCTTTCTGGACTATCGAGACGGTAGTGGCGATCCGGGCCGACGGTCAACGCCGCGGCAGGTGCCAATTCACGGCCGGTCGGCCGTTCCGCGCTGCTCCACCCACTGCCAGAAGTCGACCATCATCTGCTCGTAGCGGATGCCGAACTCCAGCGCCTCGCGCTGCCCCCGGGTCAGCAACTCCCCGACGCTTTCCGCGAGTTGCTCATAGTCGGCCAGTCCGCGCCGGTGCTCGTCGAGCTGGTTCGGCGCCAGCACCTCGGGGCGGGCGCCGAACCACAGCTTGAGGATGCCGCGTTCGCGCGCCTCCACCGGCACGAAGGCCGGGTCCGCGAGCCAGGCCTCCAGCGCCGCTCTCCCGGCCGCGGTCAGCCGCATCAGGCGCCGGTTGCGCCCGCCCTCCTGGCGCACCTCGGACAGCAGCCCGGCCTCCGCCAGCCGGTCGCACTGCGCGTACACCTGCGCGTGCGGCATCGACCAGAACGGCGCCACCGTCCGCGCGGCCTCGACCTTGACGTCGTAGGGGCTGGCCTCGCCCAGCTTGTCGATGATGCCGAGGACGAGGAAGGAGGGCGTCGTCAACCGGGTGTCAGCCATGCCGCGACGGTATCGCGCCCCCGACCCCGGACGCCCGGCCGGACCCCGACGCAGGGTCAGTCGAGCTCGTACTCGAACCAGATGCGGTGCGTCCCGTCCTCGTCGATCGACAGCCCGCCGCCGCCCGAGATCCCGGCCAGCTCGCCGGTCCCGCTGGTCGGCACGATGACGAAGTACTCGGCGCTACGGTCCGTGCCGTGCGTCGTCGCGGAGTGCGCGAAGTTGAACGCGCCCTGACGGCCGTCCAGAGAACCCTCGAACGACTCCATCGCCACATACGTCCCCACGCCGGTCGCCTGGTCGAACGCCGACGTGAACAACGTCGAGGAGTGACCGACGACGCCGCCCTCGAACGTCTTCCGGATGTGCGCGACACCGACGCCGAGCCCTGTCGCCACCGGCGGGTCAGGGACCAGCTCCGTCGGGACGAAACCGGTGACGCTGAACTTTCCCTCGGTCTTCATGTCGCGATCGTAAAGCCCCGGACCGACAGCCGCGTGCGTAGGATTGCCGGGCGGCGGGTCGTGTCCGGCGGGTGACGATCACGGGAGGAGCGATGACGCGCACAGCGGTGGGTGCCGACGATCCGGACCGGCGACGGAGGAAGGTCCCCAGAACGCTGAAATACCGTGACCTGCAGGATCCTTGGTCGCTGCCGGGTTTCGAGGAACCGCCCCGTGACACGGATGGGCCCGAGCCCGAAGCCGGGGACCCTCCCGTGCCTCCGGGACGGTGACGGGCGCACACGTCCCATGGTCGGTCAGGATCGCGGCTTGAGGGCGTCCCAGTGGCGGAGGGCCATCCCGGGGACGGGGCGCATGCCCAGGCGCTCGTAGTAGGGGCGCAGCGGCTCGTCGCAGACCAGGTCGATGGAGTAGAGGTGCTCGGTGCCGGCGAGCACCTGCCGCATCAACTCGGTGCCGATGCCCTGGCCGTGGTAGTCGGGCAGCACCTCCAGCCAGGGGATGAAGGCGGTGAGCACTCCGTCGCTGATCATGTTGACGAAGCCCACGACCCGGCCGTCGTCGCCCTCGCGCGCGACGACGGACTTGTGGCTTCCCCGCAGGACGGCCAGGTGCTGGGCGGGCGTCGGGGGTGACGGCCAGCCGACGAAGAAGCCGTCGAGCTGGTCCTCGGTGAGACCCGACAGGTCGGTGGTGTAGCTGATCATCCGATGATGATGTCAGACCGGGGCGGCGATCTGGGCGGCCAGGTGGCCGGCGCCGTAGCCGTTGTCGATGTTGACGACGGCCACGCCCGGCGCGCAGGAGTTGAGCATCGTCAGCAGCGGGGCGATCCCGCCCAGCGCCGCGCCGTAGCCCACCGAGGTGGGCACCGCGACCACCGGGGCGGCGACCAGCCCGGCGACCACGCCGGGCAGCGCGCCGTCCATCCCGGCCGCCACGACGATGGCCCGCGCGCTGCGCAGCAGCTCCAGCTGCTCCAGGATGCGGTGCAGGCCGGCCACTCCCACATCGACCAGCAGTCGGCAGGAGCGGCCCAGGTAGGTGGCGGTCAGCTCCGCCTCGCGGGCCACCGGCAGGTCGGAGGTGCCGGCCGCCACCACCAGGACCAGTCCTCCCGAGGGCTGCGGAGGCTGGGGAGGCCATGCCAGCAGCCGGGCGTCCGGTTCGTGCCGGGCGTCGGGGAGTTCGGCCAGCACGGCGGCCGCGTGCGCGTCCGAGGCGCGCGTGAACAGGGCGCTCGCGCCGCGCTCGCGCACCGCCGCCGCGATGCCGCGCACCTGCTGCGGGGACTTGCCCTCGCAGTACACCGCCTCCGGGTAGCCGCGCCGTGCGGCGCGGTCGTGGTCGAGCCGGGCGAAGTCCTGCAGCGCCGCCGGTGGCGTCCAGTCGTCAGCCATGGGAGTCCACCGCCACCAGGGGCAGGGTGAAGGCACCGGACTGGATGCCGGCGAGGTCCAGTGCGACCATCCGGAACCCGGCCGCGCGCACCGCCCGCAGCACCGGTTCGCGCAGCTCACCGGCCGCGCGGGCGATGTCCTCGACGGGCAGCTCCACCCGGGCGACCTCGCCGTGGTGGCGCACCCGGCAGTCGCTGAAGCCCAGTCCGCGCAGGGCGTGTTCGGCCTGCTCGATCTGCGCCAGTTTCTCCGGTGTCACCTCCTGGAAGTGCGGGATGCGCGACGCCACGCAGGGTGCGGCGGGCTTGTCCGCGCACGGCAGGCCCAGGGCGCGGGCGATGGCCCGCACCGCGGCCTTGTCCACGCCCGCGTCGGCCAGCGGGCGCAGCACCCGGTGCAGTGCGGCCGCCCGCCCGCCGGGGCGGTCGCGGCGGCGCACGTCGTCGGCGTTCTCGCCGTAGGCGACGGCGGCCAGTCCGTGTTCCTCGACGATCTCGTCCGAGATCCGGGTGAACAGCTCGTTCTTGCAGTGGAAGCACCGGTCGGGGCCGTTGGCCCGGTAGGCGGGCAGCTCGCCCTCGTCGGTGGTGACCTCCACCAGGCGGGCGCCGATGAAGGCGGCGACCCGGTGCGCGCCCTCGCGCTCGTCGGCGGCCAGGCTGGGGGAGACCCCCAGGACCGCCACGACCCGGTCCGGTCCCAGGGCACGGACGGCAAGGGCGAGCAGCACGGAGGAGTCCACGCCGCCGGAGAAGGCCACGCCGAGTGGCCCCGTCCCGTGCAGCAGCGCGGTCACCCGCGCCGCGGCCTGCGCCTCGGGCCCGGTCAGGGCGGCTGTCATGGCTGGGCTCACGTCGTCCTCCTCGCGCGGATGGTGCCGACCCTAGGCCTCCGGGCCGCGCGGACGGCCACCGGTTGCCGTGTGTTGCCGTCGTGGCGCGGTCGATGCGCGGACGATCAGCTGGGTCGGCAGCGTCAGCACCGGATCCGGGCGCAGGGACTCCCGGCGGATCAACCGGTGCAGTTCCAGGAAGGCCTCGCTTCCGAATGCGCGCAGCGGGGCGGCGACGGTGGTCAGCGGCGGCGTGCAGAAGTCCGCGCCGAAGATGTTGTCGAAGCCGATCACGCTGATCTGCTCCGGGACCCGACACCCGGCCTCGCCCAGGCCGCGCATCAGCCCGATGGCGAGCAGGTCGTTGTAGGCCAGGACGGCGGTCGGGTCCTGGCGCCGGACCTCCTCTGCGGCGGCCAGGCCGCCGCTGACGGTGGGGACCGACGATCCGATCCGGCCGACCTTCAGCCCGAACCGGGGGCCGAGGTCCATCAGGGCCCGCCAGCGCCTGCCGTCCGCCCACGAGGCGGGTGGGCCGGCCAGGTAGGTGACGGCGCGGTGGCCGAGGTCCCGCAGGTGGGCCAGGGCGCTGCCGACACCCGCCTCGGTGTCGGCCGTCACGCACCGCACACCGGGCACGATCCGGTTGAGCACCACCACCGGGCGCTGCTTGGCCACGGTGCGGACGGCCCGGTCGGAGCTCCGGGAACTCGCCAGCACCACTCCCTCGACGCCCGGCAGCAGCCGCTCCAGGGCGGTGCGTTCGATCTGCTCGGACTCCTGGGCATCGGCCAGCAGCAGGGTGTACCCGGCGTCGGCGGCCGCCTCCTCGACCCCGCGGATGACGCCGAAGTGCACGGGATTGGTCACATCGGACACGATCAGCCCGACGGTCCCGGTCCGGCCGCTCTGCGTCGAGCGGGCCAACGGGTTCACCCGGTAGCCCAGCTCGGCCGCGGCGGCGTGGACGCGGGCAGCCGACTCCGCGCCGACCCGCCCCGGACGCGAGAACGCCCGCGACACCGTGGACGGCGCCACGCCCGCCAGCCGGGCGACGTCGTAGATGGTGGGCGGAC
>Ga0302311_10007814_pt1 | contig 10841 bp, 9 predicted proteins | sample III_Palsa_N1_3_FD_200449 | JGI IMG/M metagenome (GOLD analysis project Ga0302311, IMG submission 200449) | Peat permafrost microbial communities from Stordalen Mire near Abisko, Sweden - III_Palsa_N1_3 | ecosystem: Environmental > Terrestrial > Soil > Palsa > Peat permafrost | place: Sweden...
AGGCCGAACCGGCGGAGACGGACGCCGCCGAGCCGGTGCTGCACGCCAGCATCTATGAGGAACTGCGTCGCCGGATGATCACCGGCAAGATCGTCCCTGGCGTGGGCCTGTCGACTCGCGGCCTGGCGCTGGAGATGGGCGTCAGCCAGATGCCCGTGCGCGACGCCCTGAGCCGCCTCGCCGCCGAGGGCGCGGTGGCGATCCGCTCCAAGCGCAAGATCGAGGTGCCGGCGATGAGCGCCGAACGGTTCACCGACCTGCTGGAATGCCGGCTGATGCTGGAGCCAAAGGCCGCCGTCCTGGCCCTGCCGCACATTACGCCAGCCCGCCTCAAACACCTGCGCGAGGTCGACGCCGCCATCGACGCCGCGATGGAGCATGGCGATGTGGTCGCCTATATGGAGGGCAATTTCGACTTCCACTTCAGCCTCTATCGCGCCAACGAACGCCCGACCCTGAACCGCCTGATCGAGGCGCTGTGGCTGCAGTTCGGGCCCTTCATGCGGGTGGTCTACGGCCGGTTCGGCACCGCCAACCTGGTCGACCAGCACCGTATCGCCCTGGACGCCATCGAGGCCAAGGACGCCGCCGCCCTGGAACGCGCGATCGCCTCCGACATCGCCGACGGCATGGGGCTCATAGGCCGCAGCACCTGGGCGGTGGGGTAGGGCGCATACACCGTTCCCCAGACCTTGTGCCTGGGGTCCATTGAGCGCGAACGCCAGCCGATAAGTGCGCAGACGGCGCCGCCGCTTCAAACCGTCAGACGTTCGAGTCCAACGGGCCCCAGGCGCAAGACCGGGGGAACGGTGAGCCTTAGCCAACCCGCCCTCAGGCCGCCTCCGCTTTCATCTCCCGTAACTTCGGCTCGGCCTCGTCCAGCGAACGCCGTATCGTACCCACCAGGCGGTCGATCTCGGCGTGGCTGATGATCAGGGGCGGGCTCATCACGATCGTATCGCGGACGGCGCGGACCATCAGGCCGTTCTTGATACAGTGGTCGCGGACGATGGGGCCAGCGGAGCCTTCCTTGCCTCCGAAGCGGGCGCGCGTGGCCTTGTCGGCGACGATCTCCACCGCGCCGATCAGGCCCAGGGAGCGGGCTTCGCCGACCATGGGGTGGTCGGCGAGTCCGGCCAGGGCCTTGGCCAGGTAGGGGCCGGAGTCCTTGGCCGTGCGGCCCACCAGGTCCTCGCGTTCCATGATCTCGATATTCTTCAGCGCCACGGCGGCCGCGGTCGGGTGGCCGGAGTAGGTATAGCCGTGGACGAAGTCGCCGCCCTTCTCGCGCAGGGCCTCGACGATATGGTCCGCCACGCCGACGGCCGAGATCGGCAGGTAGCCGGACGAAAGGCCCTTGGCCATGGAGACCAGGTCGGGCTTGATGCCGAAATGCTGGAAGCCGAACCACTGGCCCAGCCGGCCGAAGCCGCAGATCACCTCGTCGCAGACCAACAGGACGCCATACTTGCGGCAGATGGCCTCGATGCGAGGCCAGTAGGTTTCCGGCGGAATGATCACCCCGCCGGCGCCTTGCACCGGCTCGCCGATGAAGGCGGCGACGTTTTCAGGGCCGAGCTCAAGGATGCGCACCTCCAGCGCATTGGCCGCGCGCAGGCCGAAGTCGGCGGGGGTCTCGCCCGGCGCTTCGTTGAACGCATAGGGCTGCATGATGTGCTCGACGCCCGGCACCCAGGGGCCGCCCTGGTCATGCATATGTTTCATGCCGCCCAGGCTGGCGCCGGCGATGGTGGAGCCGTGATAACCGTTGACCCGGCCGATGATGATGCTGCGGTTCGGCTCGCCCTTGCACTGCCAGTAGTAGCGGGCCAGGCGCACGACGGTGTCGACGGCTTCGGAGCCGGAGTTGTTGAAGAAGACGTGCTGCAGATTGCCGCCCAAGAGCTCGGCCACCTTGGTCGCCAGCATGATGGTGGTCGGCGCGGCGGTCTTGAAGAAGGTGTTGTAGTAGGGCAGCTCGACCATCTGCTCATAGGCGGCCTTGGCCAGTTCCTCGCGGCCGTATCCCACCTGCACGCACCACAGGCCCGCCATGCCATCCAGCAGGGCGGCGCCGTCGCCGTCGTGGATGATGCAGCCCTCGGCGCGGGTGATGATCCGGCTGCCGCCCAGGTCGCGCTGCAGCCTGTAGTCGGTTTGCGCCGGCAGGTGATGGGCCACGTCGAGGCGGCGCAGTTCGGCGATGTCGTAGTTGCGAAGGGTCACGCTGGGGTCCTTAAGGCGGAAGACACGGCTTCACCGCGCAGGGCGCGGCCGAGCAGCCGGAAGAAGGCTTGGGAATCGGGGTTGGCGTCGGTGCGCCACTCGGGGTGCCACTGCACGGCCAGCACCGGCGCGCTGTTGACGACGGCGGACACGGCTTCAACCATCCCGTCGGGGGCGGTCGCCTCGACGGTCAGGCCGGCGCCGAGATCGCCGATGCCCTGGAAGTGGACCGAGTTGACGGTCAGATCGTTGCGCCCGAGGCCGCGATTAAGCAGTCCGCCAGGGGTCAGGGACACGGTGTGCTCGTGCTCGAACATGGCGTCGAAGCCGGCGTCATCCGGGGCGTGATGGGCGAGCAGGCCGGGGTTGCGGCTGGTGTCCCGGCGCAGGGTCCCGCCGAAAGCGACGTTCAGCTCCTGCAGGCCGCGGCAGATGCCGAACACCGGCTTGCCCAGGTCCAGCATGGCCTCGATCAGGCCGGCGGTCATGGCGTCCCGGCCCAGGTCAAACGGGCCTTCCGCATCGGTGGCGTCGGCCTGGCCATAGCGATCCGGGGCGATGTTGGAGGGGCTGCCGGTGAGCATCAGGCCGTCCAGCCGTGGCGCCACCTCGCGGGCGCTCATCAGGTCGGGCAGGGCGGGCACGAGCAGGCCGGCGGCGTCGGCGTATTTGAGGGCATGCACGACATAGCGGTTCATCACCGCCTGGGCCGGCTCGGTTCCGACCGTGCGGGTACAGCAGGCGATGCCCAGGACGGGACGGGGGACAGGGCGCGGAGCCGTCATGACAGCAGCACCGCGGGCGACCAGGCGTGCCAGGCCAGCCAGACCGGCTCGTCCCAGGTCAGGTCTTCCTGGTCGCGGCGGGTCAGGTTGGAGCGCAGGGCGCGCACCTTGCGGCCGGTCTCAAGCTCCACCTCATAGACGGACTCGCTGCCGAGGTAGGAGATGTGACGGATGGTCCCGGCGACGACGTTGTGGCCGGCGGGAGCGTCTTCCAGCACCGGCGACGCTTGGCCTTCCACGCGCTTATACAGCTCGATCTTCTCCGGCCGGATCGCCACCCACAGGTCGGTCCCGTGGGCGCCAGTGACGCCGTGGTCCAGATAGATAGGCGCCGGCAGGTCGGGGGAGGCGACCACGGCGTGGTCGTGCTCGTCGACGGTCAGCTTGCCTTCGAACAGGTTCACCTGGCCGATGAAGTCGGCGACGAAGCGGCTGTTGGGGTATTCATAGAGGTCGCTGGGGGTCGCCACCTGTTGCAGCAGGCCCCGGTTCATCACCGCGCAGCGGCAGGCCATGGCCAGGGCCTCCTCCTGATCGTGGGTGACCATCAGGAAGGTGATGCCGACCTTGTCCTGCAGCTGGGCCAGCTCGGACCGCATGGCCTCGCGCAGCTTGGCGTCCAGGGCCGACAGGGGCTCGTCCAGCAGCAGCACGCGCGGGCGTTTGACCAGGGCTCTGGCCAGGGCGACCCGCTGGCGCTGGCCGCCGGACATCTGGTCGGGCTTGCGGCCGCCGAAGCCTTCCAGCTTGACCAGGCTGAGGGCTTCCTCCACCCGCCGGTCGCGCTCCGCCTTGGCGACGCCATCCACCAGCAGGCCATAGCCGACGTTGTCCGCGACGCTCATGTGCGGGAAGACGGCGTAGGACTGGAACACCATGTTCACCGGCCGCTGGTTGGGCGGGATGCGGCTGACGTCCTGGCCGTCGATCAGGATGCGGCCTTCGGTGGGGATTTCGAACCCGGCCAGCATGCGCAGCAACGTGGTCTTGCCGCAGCCGGACGGGCCCAGCAGGGCGAAGAATTCCCCTTCCTCGATGGACAGGCTGACGTTGTCGACGGCCACCATCTTGCCGAAGCGTTTGGTGACGTTCTCGAAGCGGATGATGGTCTTGGCGGGCTCGGTCATGCTGGCTTCAATGCCCCCCGACGGTGTCGCGAACCTCTGTCCCCTGCAGGCGCAGGGCGAGGAAGGTAAGGGCGACGGTGATGACGATAAGAATGGTCGAGGCGGCGTTCACCTCCGGCGTCACCGAGAACCTCACCATGGAATAGACCTTGACCGGGAAGGTGGTGGTGTCCGGCCCCGAGGTGAAGAAGGTGATGACGAAGTCGTCCAGGCTCAGCGTGAAGGCCAGCAGGCCGCCGGCGACCAGGCCCGGCGCCATGTGCGGCACGAGGATGTCGCGGAAGATACGCCACTCGCTGGCGCCCAGGTCCTTGGCCGCCTCCTCAAGCTCGCGGTTGAACGAGGCCAGCCGGGCGCGGATGACGATGGCCACGAAGCTGAACGAAAACGAGATGTGCGAGATGATGATCGAGCCCAGGTTCAGCGGCCAGGGCAGGGAGGTGGGCCAGGGCAGGACCTGGGTGAAGAAGACCAGCATGGCCACGCCCATGCAGATCTCCGGCACCACGATCGGCAATGACAGGGCGCCTTCGAAGGCGGCCTTGCCGGGAAAGCGGAAACGCCACAGCAGCATGGCGGTCAGGGCGCCCAGGATCACACTGGACAGGGTGGAGACCGCCGCGATGGTCAGGGAGTTGCCAAAGGCGGTGATCAGGTCGGAGTCCTGGAAGGCGGCGATGTAGTATTTGAGCGTGAAGCCGCGCCAGACGATGTTGCGCTTGGAATCGTTGAAACTGAACACCATCAGGGTGACCAGCGGCGCATAGAGATAGACCGTCACCAGCACCAGCCAGGTGCGGATCGGCCAGCGGCGCAGGTACTCCAGCGGGCCGGGCGGGGTGCGGTCTTTGGTCGTGGCCGCGCTCATGTCTGCGCCGCCTTGCGATTGCGGGCGACGATGGCCTGCACGGCGATGGCCAGGAAGGTCATATACATCAGCAAGAAGGACAGGGCCGAGCCGAACGGCCAGTCGTCGGCGGTCTTGAACTGCCGCTCGATGATGTTGGCGATCATCATGCTCTGCGGCCCGCCCAGCAGGTCCGGGGTCAGATAGGCGCCTACCGAAGGGATCAGGGTGACGATGACGCCGGAGACGATCCCTGGCATGGCCAGGGGCGTGACGATGCGGGCGAAGGTAGTCAGGTGGCCGGCGCCCAGGTCCAGGCTGGCCTCCAGCAGCGAGCGGTCCAGCCGGTCCAGGGCGGCGTAGAGGGGCAGCACCATGAAGGGCAGCTGGACGTAGACCAGGCCGAACACCACGGCGAAGTTGTTGTGCAGCAACTGCAACGGCTCGAAGGTTGGCAGCGGATGGCCGGCCGCCCCGGTTATGGCGCTGACACCATGCCAGAGCAGGCCCAGGCCCTGGTTAACGAACCCGTCGTCACGAAGCACCGCCATCAGGGCGTAGGTGCGGATCAAGAGGTTGGTCCAGAACGGCAGCATGATCAGTAGCAGCAGCCAGGGCTTGGCCTTCTCGGATGCGAAGGTGATCGCGATCGCCACCGGAAAGCCGATGATCAGGCAGAAGAGGGTGGTCAGGGCCGCGAACCAGAACGACTTCAGGATGATGCCCAGATAGAGGGGCGTCATCGCGTGGGCGTAGTTGGAAAAGGTCCCGTTGATGGTGATTTCGACGAGGTTCTTGTTCTCGCCGAAGCTGTAGGCCCAGATGATCCCCAGGGGCGCCAGGAAGAAGACCACCAGCCAGAACACCGGCGGAATGCCGACAGCGGCGAACACCCCCTTGGCCTTGCTCCAGACCTCATCCATGGCGGGGATCCTGGCATGAGACACCGCGGTGCGGCTGGTGGGACACTCTCTCCTTCGACAAGCTCAGGATGAGGACGACTTTAGAGCCGGCGTCAAAACAGCATTCCTCACCCTGAGCTTGTCGAAGGGCCAAGCGCGTAGCGTGAGGATTGCGGCCCCGCTGCGGGTGTCGGCAACGCCCCGTCACGCCGCGAAGATCCGGGTCAGGGTTTCGTCGTAGAGCTGCGCGCGCTTCAGGCCCTCGAAGTCGGCGTATTCGCACTTGGCCATCTGGTCCGGCGGCGGAAAGATCACCGTGTTGTTGCGGTAGCTGTCCGGCATCAGCGCCAGGGCGGCGGCGTTGGGCGTGGGGTAGAGGATGGTGTTGGAAATCTCCGCGCCGTTCTTGGCGTCGAGGATGAAGTTGATGAACTGATGGGCGTTGTCCGGCCGCGGCGCGCCCTTGGGAATGCACAGGCAGTCGGAGTTCAGGATGGTGCCTTCCTTCGGCACCACGAAGTCCAGGTCGGGGTCTTCCAGCATCACCTGGGCGATGTCGCCGTTGTATTCCATGACGATGTCGATATCGCCGGCCAGCAGCAGGTCCTGGCCCTCGTCATTGTGGAAGATTTTGATGTTGGGCTTCTGGCGGATGTACATTTCGGCGATGCGGTCGACCATCGGATAGGGGATGTCCCGCACCGAGTGGCCCATATATTTGGCCCCCAGCTCGATCAGGTCGTCGGCTTCCGAGAACAGGCCGATGCGGCCCTTGTAGCGGTCGGAATCCATCACCCATTTCCAGCTGTCCGGCACGCCGTCGACCTTGGATTTGCGATAGCCGATCCCCAGCAGCAGCCAGGTGTAGGGCATGGAATATTTGCGTCCGGGGTCGAAGCCCGGATTCTGGAACTGCGGCAGCAGGTTGGCGCGGTTGGGAATCTTGGAATGGTCCAGCGGCATCAGCATGTCGGAGATGCGCATGCGGGTGACGTATTCGTTGGACGGGACGATGACGTCGAAGCCGGGGTTGCCGGCTTTCAGCTTGGAGAAGAGTTCGTCGTTGGTGGCGAACAGGCTCATCTTCACCTGCACCCCCGTCGCCGCCTTGAAGTCGGCCAGGGTGGTTTTGCCGGTGTAGGTGTCCCAGTTGTAGAGGTTGAGCTTGGCCTCCTCGCCATTCTTGCCGATCGGGGCGTGGGGCGCGCAACCCTCGAGGCCGGCGAAGCTTAGCCCCGCCGCTGCCGCGCCCAGGCCGGCCAGCAGTGAGCGGCGTGAACGGCCCCGTCTCATGCGTCCCGATCCCTGCGCAAACCGTCACGCATTCTTCAGGTACCAGTCGTAGTCGACCGTCGGGACCAGGCCGAAGAAGCGGTCCTGCTCGGTCCGTTTGACGGTGGTGAACATGCCGACGAACCGCTCGCCCAGATAGTCGCGCATCACCGCCGAGGCCTCGAAGGCGTCCAGCGCCGCGAACCAGTTGGCGGGCAGGCGCAGGTCCGAGCGCGCCGCCTCCGCATAGCCGTCGCCGACCACCGGCGGACCGGGATCGATCTTGTGGGTCAGGCCGTGGTGGACCCCGGCCAGCAGGGCGGCCAGCGCCAGATAGGGGTTGGCGTCGGCGCCGGCGACGCGATGCTCGATATGGCGCCCACTCGATGGACCAGCGGGCACCCGCAGGGAGACGGTGCGGTTGTTCACGCCCCAGGTCGGCGCGACCGGGGCGTAGGAGTTGGCGCGGAAGCGGCGATAGGAGTTGGCGTTGGGGGCGAAGATGGCCATGCCGTCGGCCAGGGTCGCCTTCATGCCGCCGACGGCGTGGCGCAGGGCAGGGGTTCCCGCCGGGTCGTCGCTGGCGAAGATATTGTTCCCGTCGGCGTCGTTGACGCTGACATGCAGGTGCAGGCCGCTACCGGCGCGTTCGGCGAAGGGCTTGGCCATGAAGGTGGCTTCGCAGCCGAAGTTCACGGCGACGCCCTTGGCGATGCGCTTGTACATCACCGCCTCGTCGGCGGCGCGCAGGGCGTCGGGACCGTGCTTCAGGGTCAGCTCCAGCTGACCCGGCGCATATTCGGAAATGGCGCCTTCCAGCGGCACGCCCTGGGCGTCCGCCGCGGCCCACAGGGCCCGAAGAAAGCCGGCGGAATCCTCGATCTCGCGCAGGCCGTAGACCCCGTGCTGGCTGGGCCGCTCGCCAGTGGTTTCCGACGCCGCCAGCTCGATGCCGCCGGATTCGGTGCGGTGGGCGTCGAGCAGGTAGTATTCCAGCTCGCAGGCCACCACCGGCGTCAGGCCGTCGGCCGCAAACCGCTCGATCACGCCGCGCAGGACGTGGCGGGGGTCCAGGTCGTTGGCCTTGCCGTCCAGTTCGTACATGGAGGTCAGGACCTGGGCGACGTCGTCACCCAGCCAGGGGGCGGGGACCAGCGTGCCTGGCGCCGGCTTGGCCAGCCGGTCGGCGTCGCCATCGGCCCAGACCAGGCCGGTGTCCTCGCAGTCCTGGCCGGTGATGTCGCACACCAGCACCGAGCCCGGCAGGAAGCGGCCGTATTCAAACACCGCCATGATCTAGTGCCGGCGCAGGCGCTTGCCGCGCGGCACCCCGGACAGGGCGGTGAAGATCACCTCGAAGAACTCGATCTCCGGATGGGCGTCCAGAAACCGCCGCGCTTCATCGGGATCGGCCACGGGATGAAGGGGATGCGCCAATCTGATCACCTCGGGGCGAGATCGCAAATAGTCGGTTACAGACGGGCCTTGGCCGGACGGCGGCCGGACCGATGATCTGGCCCCGCCCCCGCGCGTCTCTGTGATCACTTTCCGGTTCAATACCCTCGGGTGTCAAGCCAGACTCTTCAGGGGGCGGCGATCATTGACGATCCTGCCTCTGGCGGGAGGGAGTGACCGACGGCGCCTGATCCGGCGCCTCCCCTGAACAAGACGACAGCCCCTATCTGTGATCACTGATGACCGACTGATCCGCAGCCTTGTTTGTCATAAAGACGCCGGGTCCGGTGGCTTTGCATTCGGCGCTTCGGCAACGTTCGTCACAGGAATGCGCACGGTTGCGTGCATCAGGATTTGACGGATGCGTTTTCGCCCGCTAACGCCGGGGTCTTGTCGCGTTGGCTGCGACGACACTCTCAGGCGGGTACCATGGCCACTGGCACGGTCAAGTTTTTCAACGAGTCCAAGGGTTTTGGATTCATCGCTCCCGACGATGGCGGGGCCGATATTTTTGTACACATTTCGGCGGTCGAACGCGCCGGGCTGCGGGGCCTCAACGAGGGCGACCAGGTCCGGTTCGAGCTCGAGCAGGATCGGCGATCGGGTAAGTCGAGCGCGGTGGACCTCGAGGTCACCGGCGTCGGTTCCCCCGCGCCGCGCAGCAGCCGTCCGGCCGGCCCTTCAGGCGGCGGCTATGGACGCAGCGATCGCGATCGCGCGCCGCCGCGCCGGGATGATCATGCGAACGGGGAGGCCGGCTCCGGCGTCGTCAAATGGTTCAACCCGCAAAAGGGCTTTGGCTTCATCCAGCCCAATGGCGGTGGCGGCGATATCTTCGTGCACATCTCCGACGTCGAACGTGCGGGCCTGCGCAGTCTCCAGGACGGCCAGCCGATCTCCTATGAGGTCAAGCAGGATTCCAGGTCCGGCAAGTCGTCAGCCGTGAACCTGCGCGTCGACTGAGAAGGGCGGCGGGGCTGCCCCGCCGGTCAGACTCCGGGCGGGCGCTGACCCAGCCTGTCGTCCGCGAACTTGCCGATCTCAAGCCAGGCGCGCCGGGCTTCGGGAAGGAAGGGCAGGAGCGGGTAGACGTGCATCAGCCCCTCCTCCTCAATGTAGCGAACCCTGTCGGGCGCCGCGGCCGCCAGGCGGCGCGCATCCGCCACCAGAATATCGGCCGAACCGCAAAACATCAGCGTCGGCGGCAACTGTGACAGATCGCCGAAAAGCGGGCTGATCAACGGATCGCGCAGGTCCCTGGACCCGCCCCACCATCCGCCCCAGGTGCGCAGGGTAAAGCGATTGAGCAGAAATTCGCCGCGTTCGATCTCGACCTGGGACGGGTCGCAAACGCTCGCGTCCAGCCAGGGCGCGTCGAGGATCAGGCCGGCCGGCGCGATCCTGGTCTGCTGCAGCATCGCCAGCGCCAGGCCGCCGCCAGCCGAATCGCCCATCACCAAGATCGTCCGCGCGCCGTGTTCCTCTACCAGGCGGCGATAGACCTCGCCGGCGAAGCCTATGCCCACATCGCACTCATGTTCGGGCGCCAGGGGATAGAGCGGAACCGTGCAGGTCGCCCCCAGGGTCTTCACCAGCTTGGCGATGAACCGCCAGTGGAGGAAGGACGGCGGATTCACATAGCCGCCGCCGGGAAGGTAGAGGATCTGGCCGCGCACCGGGCCATTGTCCTTTGGCCGGACCGTGAAGACCCGGTGTTCGCCGGCCTGCCTCACCTCGACAGCAAATCGCTTGAACAGGCTGGCCGGAGGCTCCCCCGATCCCGGACGCCGGCTCAGCCGCAGAGCCTTGCGCAGGTCGCCTTCCTCCTTGGCCATCCGCCCGGCGAAGGCTGTGTGCATCAGCGACTGAAAGGCTCGTGCGGTGAGGCTGGGCAAGGGTGTTCCCTACGAATTGGGCTGGCGGGGCGGCCCGGTGCGATCCGACAACTGTCCTTCGAGCTCCGCCAGTTTGGAGGCCGCCGTCCTGGTGTCAGCCTCCAGGCGAGACAGGCGACGACGCAGGAGGTCGGCGGCCTTCTGCATCTGCGCGCGGCCTTGGTCCGAGGGTTTGTAGACCTCCAGTACGTCGCGGATTTGCTCGACGGTCAGGCCAAGCTGCCTGGCTTCGACGATGATCCGAATCCGCTGGAATTCCCGTCGCCCATAGATGCGGTAGGGGCCGTCCCGCTCCGGCGCCAGCAGGCCCTTGGCTTCGTAATAGCGAAGCG
>Ga0302311_10007817_pt1 | contig 10840 bp, 6 predicted proteins | sample III_Palsa_N1_3_FD_200449 | JGI IMG/M metagenome (GOLD analysis project Ga0302311, IMG submission 200449) | Peat permafrost microbial communities from Stordalen Mire near Abisko, Sweden - III_Palsa_N1_3 | ecosystem: Environmental > Terrestrial > Soil > Palsa > Peat permafrost | place: Sweden...
CCTACCCAGAAGCCGCTGCTTACCGCTGCCCTGATGCGGAATCAGAGCGCGCAGGACTCGGTGTCCACCGGCACGCCGGCGTCGCTGCCCTGGTCGGCGTCGGCCTGGACCTCCCCGGCGGTCAGCGCGTAACCGGTCTGGGCGTCGTCCAGGGACTTGGCGAAGACCACCCCGTAGACCTTTCCGGCGGGGGTCAGCAGTGGTCCGCCGGAGTTGCCCTGACGGACCGTCGAGCGGATCGAGTAGACCTCGCGGGTGACCGTGCCCCGGTGGTAGATGTCCGGTCCCTCGGCGTCGATCTCCTGCCGGACCCGGGCGGCCTGGACGTTGAACGGCCCGTTCTCCGGGAACCCGGCGACGATCGCGTTGGCGCTGTCCTGGGCCGTGCCCGCGAAGCTCAGCACCGGCGCGTCCAGCCCCGGCACGTCGAGTACGGCGACGTCCCGCTTCCAGTCGTACAGGACGACCTTGGCGGTGTAGCTGTGCCCTTCGACGCTGACGGTGGGGCTGCTGACCCCGCCGACGACATGGGCGTTGGTCATCACCCGCTGCGGCGCGTAGACGAAGCCGCTGCCCTCGATGACCTTGCCGCAGCTGGGCGCGGTGCCGACGACCTTGACGATGCTCTGCTCGGCCTGGCGCACCGCGGTGCTGTTCACCAGCGCCGGGTCGGGCGGCGGGACGTCCGCGATGGGCTCGTTCTGGAACGGATTGAAGACCTGCGGGAAGCCGTTGCGGGACAGCGCCGAGGTGAAGTTGGAGAACCAGGTGGGCGCGTCGGCGGGCAGCGCCCGCTGCACCACGCTCAGCACCTTGGACGTCCGGACCTGCTGGGCGACGGTCGGCAGCGAGGTCCCGGCCAGGGCCGAGCCGATCAGCCAGGCGACCAGCAGCATGGCGACGATGTTGACCAGCGCGCCGCCGATCGCGTCCAGCAGCCGGATCCGGCTGCGGTCGATCGGGCCGCGCAGCTTCCAGCCCCAGTGCGTGGTGAACGCCTGGCCGACGGAGGCGAAGACGATCACCACGATCACCGCGACGATCGAGGAGGCGGTGCCCGCCGGGAGGTGCTTCAACAGGTAGGGCAACAGCTGTACGGCGATCAACCCTCCGCCGAGGAAACCGACGACCGAGAGCACGCCCACGACGAAGCCCTGCCGGTAGCCGGAGACGGCGAATCCGCAGGCAGCGAGGATGAGCAGAATGTCGAGGACGTTCACGGCGGCTTCCTGAAAGGTGCGGAGCACTCCCCCAACCGGGGGAGCACCGGCCAACCTTCCCATGCGGTGACAAGAGGCTGGGGCCCGAGTGGCAGAGCTTGCCCCTTTTCACGTAATAGGGTCGGCTGGCGGTTCCCGCCGGCCGCCCGCCCGCCGGTTCGTCCGGCTCCTGCCGCTACTCCTGCGGGTAGGCCGACAGCTCAATCTCGCGGCTGGTGTCCCAGGGCAGCTCCAGGCCGCTGAAGTGCAGGATCCGGTCGATCACCCCGGCCGTGAAGCCCCACACCAGGCGGTCTTCGACCAGGAAGGCCGGGCCTCGGAAGCCGCTGGGGTGGCGCAGCCGGGCCCGGCGCTCGGGTGACGTCAGCTCGGCCACCGGCACCCGGAACACCGCCGCGACCTCGGCCGGGTCTCCCGGCGCGACCGGGCTCGACTCCCGCCACCAGCCCAGCACCGGGGTGACCACGAAGTCGCTGACCGGGATGTAGAGGTCCGGCAGCACGCCGAAGACCTGCACCCCGGCGGGGTCCAGGCCGGTCTCCTCCTGGGCCTCGCGCAGCGCGGCGTTGACCGGCCCGGGACCGCTCGGGTCGCCGTCCCCGGGATCGAGCGCGCCGCCGGGGAAGGAGGGTTGCCCGGCGTGTGAGCGCAGCGAGCGGGAGCGTTCGATCAGCAGCAGGTCGGGGCCCTGCGGTCCCTCACCGAAGAGCACCAGCACAGCGGAGCGGCGACCGCCCTCGGCGGGCGGCAGGAACCGGCTGAGCTGGTGCGGCTGCACCCGCTCAGCCGCGTCGCGGACCGGCGAGAGCCACTGCGGCAGGCCGTCCCGGACGATCCGCGCGGCCGTCGTCACCGTCCCGCCCCGGGCTTGGAGGCGGCGGGCTTGGACACTCCGGGCTTGGACACGGCGGGCCCGGACACGGCGGGCGGGGCCGGTTGCCCCGGGTAGTCGGCCGGCGGCTTGAGCCGCTGTCCCGGCTGCCCGCCCTTCTCGTACTTCAGCAGCTTCTCGGCCTTCTCCGGGTCGGTCTCCCCCTCCCCGTACGACGGGCACAGCTCGGCGATCGGGCAGGCCCCGCAGGCGGGCTTGCGGGAGTGACAGATTCGCCGACCATGGAAGACCACCCGATGCGAGAGCATGGTCCACTCGCTCTTCGGGAACAGCTCGGCGACGTCCAGCTCGACCTTCACCGGGTCGTCCGACTCGGTCCAGCCGAAGCGCCGGGCAAGCCGGCCGAAGTGCGTGTCCACGGTGATCCCGGGCACACCGAAAGCATTGCCCAGGACGACATTGGCGGTTTTGCGGCCGACGCCGGGGAGGGTGACCAGGTCCTCCAGCCGCCCCGGTACCTCGCCGTCGAACCGGTCCCGCAGCGCGGTGGAGAGCCCGATCACCGACTTGGCCTTGGCCCGGAAGAAGCCGGTCGGCCGGATCAGCTCCTCCAGCTCCTCCGGATTGGCCGCCGCCATCTCCTCCGGCGTCGGATACTTCGCGAACAGCCCGGGCGTCGTCTGGTTCACCCGCAGATCGGTCGTCTGCGCCGACAGCACCGTCGCCACCAGCAACTCGAACGAGTTCTCGAAGTCCAGCTCCGGGTGCGCGTACGGATACACCTCCGCCAACGCCCGATTGATCTTCCGCGCCTGCCGCACCAACCCCGCACGCGTCTCCGGCTTCTTCGGTGCCACCGCTGGTGCGGATGCGGTCTTCCGAGCCTTGCTCTCTGCCATGAAGGCAGGTTACGCCGGATGCCGGCTGCTCCACGGGAGATCTCCGGGGCGGGACCGGATGACGGCATCGTCGGCACTTGCACCACGGTCGGCCATGCCCGGATCGGTCGCCTTCAGGGCGCGAGGTCCCCCAGATCGTCGAGGAGGGCGGCGAGCACCAGTTCCTCCTCGATCCGGCGGCCGGCCCGGCTGAGTTCGGTCGCGAGAGCGGGGTCCCACGGGGTCTCGGCAGCACTGCCGGCCAGGGGCCCGGTGTGCGGGTGGGCGGTGAGGGCTGCCAGGTAGTCGTCGGCGGTGTACCGCCACGGGGTCCACGGCACGCGGGTCAGGAGGCGGGTGGCGATACGGACGCCGCCCCAGTCGAAGTCGCCGTGGTACCGCAGGGTCCAGCCGGCGTCGGTGTAGAGACGGAGCAGGCGCAGGGCGGCCGTGCTGGGCTGGCCCTGGAGGCAGACCAGGGGCGGACAGCGGGCGCCCAGCAGGTCGGCGGCGGCGAGCATGACGGCGGGGTTCTCGCAGACGTACGCCACCCCGCCGCGAGGCGGTTGCGGAGCGTCCCGCAGGAGCTGGCGGAGGGTCAGCACCGCAGGCTGGCCGACAGCGGCCAGGGCGGCCAGCGCGCGGCCGGCGGCAGTGTGACCGTCGCCGGGCAGGTTGAGGACGAGTACCTGTGAGGAGAGTTCGTCCAGGAGGAGCCCGGCGGCGGCCCAGGTGTCGCGACGCCGGTCGGCACCGGTACCGGGCGGAGTGCCGGTCAGGGTACGGACGGCGTCGAGGGTGAGGGTGGCGAGCGGCCCGTGGTCAAGGGCGTGGGCGTCGCCGGTGGTCCTGGCGGCGAAGGTGCTGAGGGACTGCGGGGGTGAAAGCGGCAGTCGGGGGAGGATCCGGGCGAGCGTGGCGAGGAGCGGTGCGGCCTCCTCCGGAGTGCGGGCGAGGCGGCGGACCAGGCCGGTGGCGTGCAGCTCCCGGTACCAGTCGACCAGTTCGGGCCGGTCGGCGACCGCGTCCGCCAGGGCGGCGAAGGCGTCGTCCCAGGCCCGGCTCAGCTCGTCGGCAGCCTCCCGTCGCAAGGTCACCGGCCCGGTGAGGGCGACGACGGCGGCGGCGAGCCCGTCCGGGCAGACGCCGCTGTCCCGGAGTACCCCGTCCACGGCTGGCAGCGGCACCGACAGCGACCGCCCGGGTCTGGGAGCGCGTCCCAGCAGGCGGGCGACGGCGGCGCGTTCGGCCTCGTCGGCGCCGCCACGGGTGAGCGTGGTGTCCAGCGGCTGCCCGGCTTCGAGGCGTCGGCGGATCCGGTCGATCAGCCAGGCGGTCTCGGGGGCGCCGAGCAGGCGGCGCAGACGCGGCAGGTCTGTGGTCACTCGCCCGGACCGCCCTGGCGCTGGGCCGGCACCGCCGGCTCGGGTACGCGGGTGCGCTGGTGCCCGTCCCACTCCCAGCGGGTCACCAGGACTGCGGCGATCTCGTCCACCCGGGAGAGCTGCGCGATGGCCAGGCCCGGGACCTGCGGGTAGCAGCCCCACTCGCGTTCGGAGGTCATCACCACGTCCAGGTCGAAGGCGGCGAGCAGGCCCAGGGACTTGGCCCGGGAGTCGTCGTCGACGCCCGCGAACGCCTCGTCCAAGGTCACCAGGCGCGGGGCGTGTGGGCTGCCGGCCGAGGCGTAGTGCGAGGAGGCGGCGGCGAACAGCGGCAACGAGACGGCCAGGACGCGCTCACCGCCCGAGGCCGGGCCGGTGGCGGGCTGCCACTTCCCGTGCTGGTGCCGCTCGATGCCGAACTCGTGCCACGAGCGGTAGTCCAACGCGGTGGTGAGGTGCTCCAGCCACGTACCGGCGGGGTTGTCGGTGCGGGCCCGGTCGATCTGGGCCTGCAGGAACTCGCCGAGGGCCGTCCGGTCGGAAGCGGTCCAGGCGTCGGACGACTGGCGCAGCAGGCGGTCCCTGGCGGCGGTCAGGCCGCCGGGGGCGTTGCGGGCCGGTCGCCAGACCAGGCGCAGCAGCATGCCGGTGCTGGTCGGGCGGTCCTTCAGCTCCGCGTTCATCCGCAGGACGTGGTGCTCAGCGGCGCCGACCAGCTCCTGGAGGGTTCCCGCGACCTCGGTGACCAGGTGGTTCTCCAGGATCTCCTGCTCGCGGGCGGAGAGCAGCCGTTGCCGGTCGGCGACCTCGGTGGCGAGGGCGCCGGCCAGCTCGGGGACGGAGCGCTCGCGGCCCTGGAAGAGGATGTCGACCACCAGGCCGTCCTCCAGCATGCGGGCCGCCGCCGTGTGCCCGTGCCGGGACAGGGCGTCGGAGAGGTCCTTGAGCTCCTCGGTGATCCGGCGCTGGACCCGTTCCCAGGCCGGGTCGGAGTCGTCGACGGACTCCAGCTCGCGTTCGACGGCGCGGGCGAGGCGGACGGCGGGTTCGGGGGCCCAGGAGTCGCCGGGGTGGTCGAGGTCGGGCAGCGCGACGGCGAGCAGGCCGGTGGCGGCGAACCGGCGCAGCGCGTCGATGGCCTCGGCACGGGTGCCGGCCGTGTCCTCGATCTCGACGCGTACCCGGGTGCGCAGGGCGTCAGCAGCCGCCTGGCGGCCCGTGGCCGTGTTCTGCTCGCGGCGGGTGGCCCGCTCGCGCTCGTCGACGTCCCGCAGGGTCAGCATCACGTCGGCGAGTTGGCGCTGCAGTTCGGCAACGGCCGTGCCGACGGTGGCCTGGAGCGTCTCGTGGCGCTCGCCGGCCGCGACGGATTCCCGGGTCGCCGCGCGGGAACGCTCGGCCAGCTCCGCGCTGTGATCGGCGGCCCGTTCGTGGTCGGCCTCCTCGACCGCCAACGCGGACCGCGCGGCGCGCGCCTCGCGGACGGCGGGCCACAACGCGGCAAGGGCTTCGCGGTAGGCACTCACGGCCTCGCGTACCTCGCGCAGTCCCTCGCTGGTGACGGGGAGAGCGAGTTCGTCGGCGAGGCTCCGCAGTTCGCCGACTACCTGGTCCACCTCGGCGGAAGCGTCCGCGGCTTCCTGGTCGGCAGCCTGACGCCGTTCGGCGGTCCGGGCGTGTTCGGCGCGGGCTGTCGCCGACCCGGCGTGGGCGGCGCGCAGGGCGGAGTCGTCCGGCAGCCCGGCCTGCTCGGCGGCGAGGCGCTGCTCGTCGGCCTTCAGCGCCCCGTCCTGGTCTGCCAGAGCATCCAGCTGAGCGACGCATTCAGCGAGTTCGGCTTCGACAGCGGCGATCCTGGCACGTCGGGCCTGCTCGCGGGCGCCCTCCCCGAGGTACTCGGCGGCGGGCTTGACCCAGGCTCCGGTGAGCACGCCGAGCCGGAAACGGCCGTCGTCGGCGATCCAGCTCCCACTGCGAGGAAGCTCCTCGTCCGGGCCGAGCAGACCGATTCCGGCCAACAGCCGGGACACCTCCCCGTCCGGCACGGACGACGCCGCGGAGTCCTCCCGGTCGACGGCGGGGTGCAGGACGGCGGCGAGCGAGGGCCCGTCCACTGGCGCGCCGACGGTCAGCAGGGTGTCCCCGGTGTCGGCGGAGGAAGCTGTTCCGTCCGGGCCGACCCATGCGTCGAGCAGCCCGGACGCCTCCATGGCCGCTTCCAGACCGGCCCGCACGCCTTCCGTCAGACGGGAGTCGTCGGTGAAGTCCACCAGGCGCCAGAGCGGGGCGCCGGGCCTGTCCCGACGGGCCCCGGCGGAGCGGGTGAACGGCGGCTTCGGGCCGCGTCGGGCACCGGAGCGCAGTTCGGCCAGCTCGCCCCGCAGCGTGCCGACCCGTTCCTGGGTCTCGGTGCGCCCGACTGCGAGGGTGGCCCGGTGGCGGGCGAGTTCGCTGCCGGTGGCAGCGGCGGCCTGCTGGGCCGCGGTCCTGGCCGGATCGGGGCCGCCCAGCGTCTCGACCCATTGCGCGAGTTCGTCCAGCATGCCCTCCGGATCGACCGGGCGCAGCAGCGTGCAGGAGGCGAAATGGGCCCTGACCCGAGCGAGGTGGTCCTCCCCGGCCGCAGCCGCGCTCTGCGCGGCCTCGGCCCGCAGGTCGGCCCGGCGGGCCAGGTCGGCATCCGCCTCCTCCAACCGTCTACGGGCCCGGTCGAGTACCTGAGTGGCTTCCTGGGCGGAGGCCAGCTGTTCCTCGACCAGGGCGACGGAGCGCAGCCGACGGTCGGTGAGCTCGGCGGCGCTCTGCCCTGCGGCCTCCGGGGTGTCCCCCTCAGCGAGCGGCCGGGTGATCAGGTCGTGGTGCTGCCGGTCCAACCGGGCCTCGGCAGCCGCCCCGGCGGCCCCGCTCAGCCCGGTCTCCTGCGACCGCTCGGCCGCCTCGACCCGGGAACGGGCAGCGCCCAGGCGGACCACGTACCGGGCTGACTCGGCGTCGGCCCGGATGCGGTCCGCCTCGGCTCGTTCGGCGTCCCGCGCGGTGCGCCGCGCCAGCTCGGCAGCCTGCTCCAGCTCGCGGGCACTACGCATTTCCGGGCCGGCCCGCAGGGCCTCGTCCCTGGCGCGCAGGCCGGTGCGACTGCGGTCCAGTTCCTCCAACCGGGCCTCGGCCGCCTCCAGGGCGGTACCGGCAGCCTCGAAGTCCGCCTCGGCGGTGTTCAATTCGGCACGCAGCGACTCGTACCGGGAGTGATGGGCCCGCGGCGCGCGGGCCTTGCGGCGGGCGGCCACCTGGGCGTAGCGGCGGTAGTGCTGGAGGAAGGCGGTGGCTGCGCGTTCGGCCGCGACCATCACCGCCAACTGCTCCTTCTCCTCGTCGAGCGAGCGGAACGCCTCGGCCACGTCGGCGACCACAGCCTGGTCCATCGGCGGCAGCGACTCGGTGAGTGCCTGGGACAGGGCCTTCTCGCTCGGCCGCTTGGACAGCTGCGGCTGGCGCAGTTGCACGAGCAGATCCACCAGGGCCGCGTAGCGCTGCTCGCCAAGGCCGAACAGCGCCTCGTCCACCGCGCGCCGATAGGTCCGGGCGGAGTCGTACACCAGGCCGCGCCCGTCCATCGCCTCGGTCAGCCGATCACGGCCGATCGCGGTGCCGGTGGAGTCGAGCAGTCTGAGGCCGCCTTCGACAGGATCCGCGCCGACGCGCCGGTCGGTGACGAAGTACCAGTGCCGGGCGATGCCCCGGCCCGCCACCGCCTTGAGCCCGCAGCCGAGGGTGGTGTAGCGGGCGGTTCCGTCCTCGTCGAGTCGGCCGAACTCGATCCAGGTGTAGCCGAGGCGCTCGGGGTGCGGGTGCTCGCCGCCGAGCAGCAGGTTCCACTCCATCCGCTTCTTGGGGTCGGCGTCCGGCTCGACCCGGTGCGGGGAGAGGTCGCCGTCCAGCAGGAAGGGCAGGGTGAGGGCGAGCACCTTGGACTTGCCGGTGCCGTTGTTGCCACGCAGCAGCAGCCGGCCGTCGCGGAAGTGGAACTCCTCGACGTCGTAGTAGAAGAGGTCGACCAGGCCGGTCCGGAGCGGCTGCCAGCGGGTACGGCCCGGCACGGGCAACGGTGTGGAGACGGTGGTACTCATCTGGTCCTGGCCTTCCGGTGGTTCGCCGTACTCTTCGTCCGGGCCGCTGTGCTCTTCTTCGGGGCGCGCCCACCGGGCTCCAGCAGGATGCTCTCGCCGACCCGGTAGCGGTCCAGCGCCGGGCGGGGCCGGACCGCCGGGGCACCGTCCGCGACCGTCACCCGCTCCAGTAGCCCGAGCGCCGTCAGGCGCTCCACGGCCTGCTCGGTCAGCTCCACCTCGGCGCCGGGGACGGTGGCACTGCGCCGCCAGAAGCCCGCGTGGTCGAGAGCCCAGCCGATCACCTGACGATGCAGTTCGGTCAGCCGGACGATGGAGCCCTTGCCTGCCAGGTACTCGGCGACCAGCAGCGCCACATGGCCCTCGGTGCCCTGCTCGGGCATCCGCAGGTCGGTCAGGTCGTCGTCCGGGTCGACCATCGCCAGACCCTCGGCCCGCACCTCCGCCACCAGGCCGGTGAGTTCGCCGATGCGACGGGTCAACGCACCTCGCTGTGACGTGAGATACGCGGTCTCGGCCTCCGACAGTTCGTCCAGGTACAGCACCGGATCGTCCAGCAGTCGCCGGGTCAGGCTGTGCCGCAGCGCGCGGTTGCGCAACTCGTCGCTGTCCGGCAGCGCCTCGGCGTTGAGTTCGGCGAGTCGTTCCCCGAAGCCGGACGCCCGGACGGTGCTCGGCCCGCGCCGGGAGATCAGCACCCCGGCCAGCGCCCGGCGGTCCACGTCGTACAGCGCGTCGCCGGCGGACTTGAGGAAGGCGTCCTCGTCACCGGCCACCTTGGCCAGCACGCCCCAGGTGAGCAGCAGCCGGACCACGGCGACCAGGTCGGTGCGCTGCTCGCGGTCGGCCAGCGTGAACGGGACACCGGCCGCCTCCAGGGCCGGGTCCGCGGCGGCGAGCACCACCTGCTCGGCCAGCCGACCGAGGGCGATCTGCTGGTCGGCGCGTTCCAGTACGGCCAGGCACAGGCACACCAGCACGTAGCGGCGGCGGGAGAAGGGCAGCCCGCTGCGCTGGTCCCGGGCCGGGTGGGTCGGGTCGGTGTCCCGACCGGGAACCCGGCGCAGCCGGGCCACCTCGGAGTCGACCAGCAACGCCCATCCGGTGTTGCGGTCGAACCAGGTCCGCAGTTCGGTGGCGTGCTGCCGGACCAGGCGGAAGTCGTCGTTGCCCGCACGCAGCAGGGGTCTGCGGAGCAGCGCCCGCGCCGCCCGGCGGACCTCCTCCGCCCGCTGCACGGCGAGCGCGTCGCCCAGGCGGCTGTCGGCCGTCCTGTCCGTCATCCTGTCGGTCATCGCGAGCTCCCGGCGCTCTCGCGGTCCGCTGCCAGGTCGGTGATCTCGATCAGGTGTTCCGGCCCGCGCAGCACACCGTCGAGAGTGTGGATCTCGGCGGCGGCGGCGCCCGGCAGCCTGGTGAGTCTGATCTCCATCGTCCCGTCGTTGGTGGTGACGGCGACCGTGTCCGCACCGGGCCGCCACGCGGACAGCGCGTCTCCGAGCAGTCGCAGGAACAGCCTGAAGGCCGCCGGGTCGAGCTCTCCCAGATCGCCCAGCCGCACCTCACCGGCGGTGGCCAGCCGCGCCCTCGCCGCGGCCGTCTGCTCGGCCTGCTTGCGGGCCAGTTCCGCCAGGTACGCCTTGGCCTCGCTGCGGTCCTGGACGGCCCGTGCCCGGCCGCGCCGCTCGTACGAGCCAGTACGGCGCAGCTGTGGACTGATCTGTACGCCGGGCGCGTCGTACCACGAGGCCGAGGCGGGCACCGGGTCGGCCTCGTGCGCTGCCAGTGCCTCCTGGTCGATGGTCAGGTGTCGGGCCGAGTACAACCCGAACGCTGAGCGCCACAACCGGTGCCGGGCCTGGTCGTCGGGCGCTTCGGCGAACCAGCGGGCCAACTCCCGGAAATCCGCTGACCGGTCCGACCGACCGGACCTCCTCTCGTTCAGCGCCTGCACCACACCCAGCAGTTGCGGGACCGCCTGGCGAGCCGCCGAACGCAGCAGCTTCGCCTGGGAACTGCGGCCCGGCACGCTGAGGAACCACGCTCGCAGCCCCTCCCACCGCCCGTGCCAGCGCTGTTCGGCGGCGGCCAGCGCCTCGTCCGCAGCGTCCGGGGCAGTATCGGACGCCTCACGTGCGGCGGCCAGGCGCAGCAGCGGGCCGACCGGGCCCTCATGCGGTGTCCCCAGGCCCTCCAACAGCCCCGCGATCTCGGCGCCTCGGGTGACCAGATCCTCGATGAAGCGCTCCAGGTACTCGATCAGCCGCTGCTTGTAGGCGAGGAACACCTCGACCTCGGCGTCGTGCAGGTCGACCGTGCGTTGCAGCGAACTCATGAACGCCCGCGCGTTCTCGGCCAGGCCGGAGAACCGGTCCACCAGGGCGAGCAGGGCGAGGTG
>Ga0302311_10007819_pt1 | contig 10836 bp, 9 predicted proteins | sample III_Palsa_N1_3_FD_200449 | JGI IMG/M metagenome (GOLD analysis project Ga0302311, IMG submission 200449) | Peat permafrost microbial communities from Stordalen Mire near Abisko, Sweden - III_Palsa_N1_3 | ecosystem: Environmental > Terrestrial > Soil > Palsa > Peat permafrost | place: Sweden...
TGAAGTATACGGTCTGGCCGTCATACTGGTCACGGCCCGGCATGGAGCCGAATTCGATCTTCGCCCCTTCCGTGCGGGCGGTGAACTTGTAGGCGTTGCCAATCAGGTTTTCAAGCGCAATCCGTATCAGGCGGGGATCGGCCTGCACCAGAAGGCCGGGCTGGGAGAGAAAGAGCACGTCTCGCTCCGGGCTACCGGCCTGGATTTCGTTGAAGACCAGCGTGGCGAGCTGCGAAAGATCAATCCGCTCGCGCTGCACTTCGGTGCGAGTCACTCGTGAGAGCTGCAGCAAAGCGTCGATCAGCGTGCCCATCCGCTGCACGCCGCTGCGTACGCGCGCAATGTAGTCACGGCCTTCATCGTTCAGTTTGTCGGCGAAGTCTTCCATAAGCGCCAGCGAAAAGCCGTCGATGGTCCGCAGGGGCGCCCGAAGATCGTGCGATACCGAGTAGCTGAAGGCTTCCAGTTCCTGGTTGGAGACGGCGAGCTCACGCGTCCGCTGCTCGACACGGCCTTCCAGATCGGCATTCAGGGATGTGAGTTCTGTGTTGAGTGTCGCAATCTCGGCGGTGCGTTCCGCCAGAGCGTAGCGGTCGCGCGTGATGCGGATCAGGAACTCGAAGGCTGTAAGGATGAGCAGAATATCCAGCAGGGAAGCGCCGATGAAGCTGGCCCAGACTGCCCGCTGTGCATGCTTTGTCTCTGCGGTTCGTTCGTCGAGTAGCCGCAGCTCTTCTCCCTCGATCTGGGAGATGACATAGTTGACGGTCGGCCCGCCGTCAGGCGAGTCGGTCATCGTGGGGCCGAGCAGGCTTTCATCCAAAGGTCCGTTTGCACCCTTCCGGATGGATAGACCTGCGTCGAGTGCCCCGAACTTTACCGCCAAGCGCCCTTGTAGATATTGAATTCGCTGCTGCTGCGAGGAGTTATCGGCGCTCAGGTGCTTTAGGTCATTTACTTCAGAGTCGACGCCTTTCACGGCTATCCGGTAGCGGTCTTCAAACCGCGGCTCACTGACCAGAATGTATCCACGCACGGCGCTGTCGGCCCGGCTTACCTCGAGCTCCAAAGCCTTGGTGTGTGTAATGACTTCCAAGGTGTGCGCACGCCAACCCTGAGCTGTAAATAACGTGCGGAGCTCCCGAACTGCCAGCCAGGTGTTAAGGCCGACCACGATCATCGCGCAAACCATGGCCAGACGATACAACCCGCTTTTTTGCATTTGGATCCTCACCTTAGTCAGAGTGCGTGAAGGCCCCTGCGGTTGTGTCGAAGGCCAAAGTACGTCAGATGCAACTCCGGTATTTACTTAGCCATTGCCAGCTGTTGCTGATACTCCTCATACGGCCCCTTGTGGTCCGTAATGTGGAAGTCCGTCGGGCCGCCTTCAAAATGCCACACCCGCGTGCCGGCTTCTTCGATCAAGTCCTGATCGTGCGTGACCAGAAAGACGGTGCCTTCATACTTCTGGATCGCCTGGTTCAGCGCGTTGATGCTCTCGAGATCAAGGTGGTTCGTCGGCTCATCGAGCACCAGTACATTGGGCTTCTGCAGCATGATCTTGCAGAACAGCAGCCGCGCAGCCTCGCCGCCTGAAAGCGCATCGGTCTTCTTCAGGCCTTCTTCGCCCTTGAAGAGCATCTGCCCCAGAATGCCGCGAATGTCTTCTTTCGCCGCCTTCGGATCGTACTGATGCAGCCAGTCCTGCGCCGTCATTCCCAGTTGGATCGATCCCTTATGGTCCTGCGCGAAGTAGCCAATTGAGACCTCATGCCCCCACTTTACGCTGCCGGAGTCGATCGAAACGTCCTTCTCTTCCACGCCTGGCCCATTAGCCAGCAGCGCCTTCAGCAGCGTGGTCTTGCCCTGGCCGTTACGGCCAATGAGCACAACCTTATCTCCGCGATTGACGCTGGCGCTGAAGTTGTTGATTACGTGCTCTGTCTTGCCATCGGGCTGCGTATAGCTCTTGTTCACGCCCTCAAACTCGAGGACGTTCTTGCCGGATGGTCGCTCCATCTTGAAGGCAATAAACGGGCGCGCGATGTTGGACCGGGCGAGCTCGGAGGTTGCGAGCCGCTCAACTTCCTTCTTGCGGGAGTTCACCTGCGAAGAACGCGTACCGGCCGAAAAGCGGGCGATAAAGTCGTTCAACTGCGCAATCTTCTTCTCGCGCTGCTCGTTCTGCGATTCAATACGCGTGCGGACCGAGGTCTTCTGGAAGACCATGTCGTCATACCCACCGTTGTAGGTGATGATCGTCTCGTAGTCGATGTCGGCGATGTGCGTACACACATTGTTCAGGAAGTGACGGTCATGCGAGATCGTGATCACTGTGCCGTCATAGCGCAGCAAAAAGTCCTCAAGCCAGTGGATCGATTCAAGATCGAGATAGTTCGTAGGCTCGTCGAGCAGCAGCGCCTGCGGATTGCCGAAGAGCGCCTGCGCGAGCAGCACGCGGACCTTCTGGCCGCCCTGCAACTCGCTCATCTTGCGCTCATGTAGCTCATCGGGAATATCCAGCCCCTGCAGCAGAATCGCCGCATTGGCCTCGGCCTCATAGCCGTCCTCATCGCCGACGATGCCCTCAAGCTCGCCCAGCCGCGAGCCGTCTTCATCGGTCATCTCGGGCTTGTTATAGATGATCTCGCGCTCTTCCATCGCCGCCCACAGGCTCTTGTTCCCCATAATGACGGTATCGACCACGCGGTACGCGTCGAACTCGTACTGGTCCTGCTTCAGGACGCCCATCTTCTTGGGGCGCACGACCGTGCCCTTCTGGGCATCGATCTCGCCGGTTAAGACCTTCATAAACGTAGACTTACCCGCCCCGTTAGGCCCGGTAAGGCCGTACCGGCGGCCGGTGGTGAAAGTAACTGATACGTCTTCGAAGAGCAGCTTCGAGCCGTATCGCATCGTGACATTGGACACAGAGATCATCACTACTATTTTCGCACGAGGTACGCAACGATGGCTTTCCGCCTTCGTTTGTCGCCCACTGATGTGTATATTTTTGACCAATTTGCGGGTTTTATCTGGTAGCCTTTCCGCACCCTATATGTCTACTTCTCTCCCGCTCACGAGCTTCGATCGCGCGGAGTACCACGGCGCTCCACCGCCGCCCGATCAGTGCGCCATCTGCCAGCGCGGCATTACAACCGAGTACTTTCGTGTGGGTGGCCATCTGGCCTGCCAGACCTGCGCGCAGCAGGCCCAGAGCGTAGTCCTGCCCGACTCGCACAAGGCTTACTCGCGCGCCGTGCTCTTCGGGATCGGTGCAGCCATCGCAGGCTGCGTTGGGTATACGCTGATGGCGATGACTGGCTTTATGATCGGCTACGTTGCCATCGCGGTCGGTTGGGCTGTTGGGAAGTCCATGAAAGCCGGCTCCGGCGGGCGGGGCGGACGGCGTTACCAGATCACCGCTGCGCTCCTTACCTACGCGGCGATCTCAATGTCTTTTATCCCCCTGGCGATTCGGGACCTGTCCCATCGGAAGCCTGCGACGGCTGTGGCTCAGCAACACGGGCCTCAGACGCCCGGTAGCCCAGCCGCGACAAGCCCCACTCCTCCCCAAAAAACTGCGTTGCCATCGATTGGCGGACTATTGAAGCTTCTCGCTATCCTCTTCGGAATCGGGCTGATCTCGCCGTTCTTGACGTTCACGTACTCCGTCGGTCATGGCCTGTTTACCTTGTTGTTCCTCTTCATCGGAATTCAGACCGCGGTCGTTCTTACGAAGAAGGAAGCTGTCGAAGTGGACGGCCCATTTGAAACGGTGACGCCTCGCGGCTGAGGCCTGGGCGCGTTTACTGAAAGCAACGAATTCCGGCTATTCCGGCCGCACCGGCTTCAAGGCAGATCGAAGCATTCTCCTCATCCACCCCGCCCAGCGCCAGGACTGGCGTTGGGCCCGCGGCTTCAGATGCTGCTCTTAGCAATTCGAGCTCAACACCCTCGCTTACCACCACGTCTCGAACCCGCTTCTCGAACATCGGCCCAAACAAAATCAAATCCACCCCAGCCTCGCGTGCTCGCTTAACCTCGGCAAGCGTGTGGCAAGAAGCCCCAACCACTGCCTCACCTCTACCTGCTCCGGTAAACAGCGCCCTCACCTGCGCACAAGTCAACTCCGCTGCCCCCGAAGTCAGATGCACCCCATCCGCCCCAGCCGCAATTGCCACATCCACCCGCCCATTCACCAGCAGCTTCGTCGTCCCGCCGTGCTTGCGAAATACTTCGATCATCGCCCGCGCCAACTCCGCCAGTTCGCCCACATCCAGCGACTTCTCCCGCAACTGCACGAAGTCCACGCCCAACTCCGCCCATCGCGCGGCATCGGCAAGCAACCCAGCCCGGCGAGCATCAGCGGATCTCCCAAAACGCATCCCATCGGTAATAGCGCAACGAATCACTTTGCAAGTCTAGAACGCAATGGCCGATATACAGACTGTGCCAGCCGATTCACACGAAGGGTTTAGGATAGACAACGGCAGCACCGGATATTTGAACCGCTGGCATCTTATTTGTGGAGACCTAATCGACGCCTATGGGCACTGTTTACGACCTCATCGTCATTGGCTCCGGCCCGGCAGGGCAGCGTGCCGCTATTTACGGCGCCAAGATGGGCAAGAAAATCGCCCTCGTTGAGATGCGCGAGGTCGTCGGCGGAGCCTGCATCAACACCGGCACCATCCCCTCCAAGACCATGCGGGAGGCCGTGCTTCACCTCTCCGGTTACAACTACAAGTCCATCTACGGCATGAACTACCGGGTCAAGGAACGCATCACCATGGCGGACCTCGCCTTCCGCGTTCAGCACGTCATTAAAACCGAAATCGACGTCACCGAAGCCCAGCTCTCCCGCAACAACATCGAGATGCTCGTCGGCGTCGCCAGTTTCGAAGATCCAACCCACGTGAAGGTTACAAACTCCAAGGGATCAACGGTTTACGAGGCGAAGAACGTCTTAATCGCCACCGGCACCAAGCCCGCCAGCTCGCCCAAGGTTCCCATCAATGGCACGACCATCATCAACTCCGATCTCGTCCTGAATCTCGTAAACCTGCCGAAGACCATGATCATCGTCGGCGGCGGCGTCATCGGCGTCGAGTACTGTTGCATGTTCGCCGCCCTCGGCGTCCGCGTCACGCTCATCGAGCGCCGCCCCCGTCTGCTCGAGTTTGCCGACCAGGAGATCGTCGAAGCCCTCAGCTACCACCTCCGCGACGCCCGCGTCACCATGCGCCTCAACGAAGAGGTCGAATCGGTCGAAGAGCTGCCCGACGGTACCGTCGTTGCCAACCTCGAATCCAAAAAGAAGGTCACCGGCGACGCACTCCTCTACGCCGTCGGCCGCCAGGGCAATGTCGACGAGCTCAACCTCGCGAACACCGGCATCGAGTCCGACGCCCGCGGCCGCATCGCCGTCGATAAAGACTTCCGCACCAAAGCTCCTGCGGTCTTCGCCGTCGGCGACGTCATCGGCTTCCCCTCGCTCGCCTCGGTCTCCATGGAACAGGGGCGCATCGCCGCTGCCCGCGCCTTCGGCGACGATTCTGTCGTCTCCAACCCCAGCTTCTATCCCTACGGCATCTACACCATTCCCGAGATCAGCTTCATCGGCAAGACCGAGGAGCAGCTCACCGACGAAGACGTCCCCTACGAGGTTGGCGTTGCGTACTACCGCGAGATCGCCCGTGGACAGATTCGCGGCGACACCACGGGCCGCCTCAAGATCATCTTCCACCGCGAATCCCACGCCCTCCTCGGCGTCCACATCATCGGCGAAGGCGCCAGCGAACTCCTCCACATCGGCCAGGCCGTCATGGCGCTCGGCGGCAAGCTCGATTACTTCGTAGAGACGGTCTTCAACTATCCAACCCTCGCCGAGTGTTACAAAGTGGCCGCCTTCAACGGCTTAAACCGCGTCGCCAACACCTAGTCCTGGCGACGTTTGACGAAGAACCACTCGTCCAGCTAATGTCTGAGAGCTTTTGGGCCGTCTTGGTCCTCACGTTTCAATGGGAACGTCTCATGAACAGCAGGGAAGCGCAGGCGAATGATGACTGATTCAAGCAACACAAAAACACCGGGCCCCACAAAGACGATCGGCGTCATCCTTTCGGAGCGCATCTACGCCGGCCTCATCGCCGACCACAAACTGTCGGGCAAGCTCTTCAGCTACCCGGAGGGTCCCGCGCCTGAAAACGCCGATGACGATGACTCGCTGGTAGAAATGCACACCGAGGCTCTCATCGCCGCCATGTGCGAAGTAATTGTCAAAGCAGCCAAAGGCACCGGGGATTCGCTAACCAGTGTGGGTGTCGCGCTCCCTGGCCTCATCCGCAACGGCGTCGTCGAAGAGGCGCCAAACCTGCCGCAACTAAAGGGCGCCAAGATCCGCGAGCTGCTCACCACCGGCCTCGCCGCACACGGCATCACCGTGCCCGTCAATATCGTCAACGACGCCGACGCCATGGCCGCCGGCCTCGCCTCACAGCATGGCAAGCTCGATCACTTCATCCGTGTCTGGACCATCGGCACCGGCATCGGCTACGGCGTCTATCCGTTCTCTGACGGCGTCTGGGAGGGCGGCCACTCGGTCGTCTCACTCGACGACAAAGAGAATTACTGCGGCTGCGGTGGCCGCGGCCACCTCGAAGGCATCATGGGCCATCGTTCGATGCGTCTGCGCTTCCTCGACATGGAACCCGAAGAGGTCTTTGAAGCCGCCAACCGCCGCACAAACCCCGACCCTCGCTGTCTGGAGTTCAAGCACCTCTGGCACAAAGCGCTCGCCGCAGCTACGGCCACGTCCATCCACTTCCGCGGAGCAGGGAAGTTCTTCATCACCGGCTACAACGTCCGCTTCCTCGACCTCGGCCTCTACAAGCACTACGTCCACGAGATGGTGAAGATGAGTCCCATCCAGAACTACTCCATCGAGGTTGTAGAAGACGACCAGCTCACCCGCGTAATCGGTGCAGCCGTCTCAGCGGAGCAGGCCGTCGGTCGTTGAGTTGCTGTACCGTGCTATGGTACATTGAATTTGCATGATTGAGAGCTGGCGCGACGACTGGCTGCGAGACTTCTTCGTCAAAGATACCTTTGCGAAGAAGTTGCCTGCAGATATTCGCGATCGCGTATTTCGCAAGCTACAGATGATCGACGACGCGACAACCGACGCCGATCTTCGTATACCGCCAAGCAATCGATTCGAACGTCTCAGCGGTTCTCTCGAAGGTTTTTGTTCGATCCGCGTCAATGACCGCTGGCGTTTGATATTCCGCTGGAATGGCAGCGACGCAAGCGACATCTATCTCGATGATCATTCTTATCGGTGAAAGGGAAGAGAAATGCTCCTGACAAAACGAAAGCCCGTATCGGTTGGAACAATTCTCGTCGAAGAGTTCCTCGAGCCCCTCGACCTCACACAAACCGATCTTGCCGGCCGCTCCGGCCTGCCGCGCAAGCATATCAATGAAATATGTCGCGATCGTCGCGCCGTGACCGCCGACACCGCCCTGATCCTCGCAAAGGTCTTCGGAAATTCAGCGGACTTCTGGCTCAACACCCAACGTCGTAACGATCTGTGGGAGGCCCTCAATACGCCTCGCCGGGCCATGCGAATCGCTCGCGCTGTTCCTCTCCGCAAGAATGGACGTGAAGCGAAGGCAGCCTGACGCTCACCGCTGACACACCGGGCAGTACACCGTAGTTCTCCCACCCACGACAATCTTCTTCAACCCCGCACCGCAGTCCAGGCAAGCTTCACCAGCTCTGCTGTAGACCTTGTGCTCCAGTTGAAAGAATCCCCGCACCCCATCCGCATCTACATAATCCGACACCGACGACCCACCCAGCTCAATCGCATGGGCCAGCACCTGCTGTAGCGCCGCGTGCAGCCGTCCCAACTCCGCGCGCGTCAGCTTCCCAGCCTGCTTCCGCGGCCGAATCCCCGCTCGAAACAGGCTCTCATCCGCATAGATATTCCCCACTCCGTGCAATATCGATTGGTTCAGCAGCGCTGCCTTAATCGCCAACTTCCGCCCCTTGAACAACCCCGCAAACTCCTCGGCCGTCACGGTAGTAGGCTCAACCCCCGGCCCCTGATATCCACCTTCTGAAGTCACCACCGACAACCGCCCAAAGCGTCGCGGATCGACAAACCGCACCTCTCGACCATCCGCAAGCGAGAGAACGGCATGAGTATGCGGCGGCAGCGCCACCTCCGCCTGCGACACCAGTAGCCTCCCCGTCATTCCCAGATGCACCAGAAACTGCGCTACAACTTCGTCTTTCCCTGAACCCTTGGCCCTGACCCCTGACCCCTTCTTCAGATCCATCACAATTGTCTTACCCACCCGCCGCACGCGCTCAATCTTTGCGCCCGTCAGCGTCTCCACAATCTCCGTCTCCGGCGACTTGAACGTCTGCGGCTTTCCACTCGTCCACACGCGCACGATCTTCTGCCCACGCACTCGCGCGTCCACGCCATTGGCTACGGTTTCGACTTCGGGAAGTTCCGGCATTGTTCCAGAGTAAAGCTTCTCGGCAAGCGAAGAGCGGCCGGCGGCTCGGGATAGAATCGCTGTATGCGTTTGTCCATCGGCGTCCCCGCCTACAACCAGGGCAGCTTTCTTCGCCAGACGCTTGAAAGCATTCTGCGTCAGGACATCCCGTTTCACGAGATTGTTGTCTCCGACAACCACAGTACCGATTCCACCGCCGAGGTCATCGCGGCCGTGCAGTTGGAGCATCCGGGCCGTATCCGCCGGGTCGTCCCACCCACTCACCTGACGATGGTGGGCAACTGGAACTTCACCACCTCCCAGCTTGAAGGCGAATGGGTATCTCTCCTCTCCTCCGACGACCTGGTTCGGCCTAACTTTGTCCGCAGCGCTCAGCAGGCGATTGCTCGCTCGTCCAATTCGGTTGTGCTGCGCGCAGCGTGGCGGAACATTGACATGGACGGAAAACCGATTGACGACCGGTATTTGCTCTCGGTTGCCAGTGTCAGCAAGCCTGAGACAACGCTCTACGAGCAGCGTTTCGGCCCCAAGGCCAGCTTCGCGGCCTTTGCCTTGCGCAAGGACATCTGGCAGAAGGTAGGAGGCTTTCCAGAAGAAGTCGCTCTCATTGGCGATTGGGGCATGTGGTTGCTCGCAGGCTCGCTCGGCGATACGGTCTACACCAGCGACATCATCTCGGAGTACCGTGTCGGCCATCAGTCCGAGGTCATTCGCCGCCGCATGCACACTCAGATTGGCGAGATGTTCACCATCTTCGACAGCATTATGCCGCGCGCCACCGAACTGGCCGGCCTGGGCCGTCCCGCATGGATTGCCAGATCAAGCCGCGAAAGTTTTCGCAACACCCTCGCAGCCATCAGTCGCGAGTGGGCTCCCGGAGACCGCGCCCAGATGGTCGCTGCCTTCCAGCCCTGGGCCGAAGCCACAGGCCAGCAGCCTCTCTTACGAGAGTTCGAGCATGGCAAAGTATTCCGCCAGTTCAATCTCTTCAAGTCACTCAAGCCCCGGCTGCGGCAGGCATATCTCGCCCTCCGCCGGCCCGGCCACGCGGTATCCCTTTGAATCCTGATCCGATCATCGAAGAGTTCCCCGACGAACTCCCTGAGGACACCGCTCCGCCGGCCAATCCCCGGTCCGCGCTTCACAAGCGCCTCGCCGCCGGCTTCGGCGCGAATCTCTTCGGCCGCGGTGTCAGCACGCTCATTACCTTCGTCTCTGTGCCGATCTTTCTCAGGCACTGGGGCGCCGATCTCTACGGGGAATGGCTGCTCCTCAATACCATTCCCAGCTACTTTAATCTCTCTGACATAGGCTTCGGTTCCTCTGCCGGCAATGAGATGACTATGCTCATGGCCACCGGCAAGCAGGCTGAGGCGCTTGACGTCTTCCAGAGTGTCCTCGCCCTCACCACGGCCCTCTCCACCGCGATCGGCGTTCTTTTCGTAGCCCTGGTCTGGTTTCTCCCCTTCAACCGCTGGCTGCATGTCAACAGCATCACCGCGCACGATACCAATCTCACGATCCTGCTGCTCGCGCTCTCTGTGCTGCTCAGTATGCAGGAGACACTCTTCCAGGCGGCCTTCCGCTGCGTCGCGAAATACGCGTACGGAGGCCTGCTCAAGAGCTTCATCCAGCTGGCGGCCTTCCTCGGCGTCAGCGTCGTGGTCCTCTTCGGCGGCGGCGTCGTGGCGGCTGCCATCGCCTTTTGCCTCCTCAACGCCATCGGCACGCTGCTGCTCTGGATCGAACTCCGCCGCTGCGTTCCCTGGATACGCTTTGGCATTCGGCACGCCCGCATGGTTACGCTGCGGCGCCTCACCAGCCCTTCCATCTCGTTCATGGCGTTTCCTCTCGGCAACGCCATCAGCCTGCAGGGAATGTTGCTCGTGGTGGGCGTTGTCCTCGGCCCCACCGCGGTCGTCGTCTTTAGCACCGCACGCACCGTCAGCCGCAGTGTCATCCAGTTCATGCAGATGATCAACAACAGCGTCTGGCCTGAGATGTCGCTCGCCGTCGGCGCCAACGACTTCGCCCTGGCCCGTTCGCTGCATCGCCGTTCCTGCCAGATATCCATCGCCCTTGGCCTGGGCGCGGTCGCTGCTCTTGCCCTCGTCGGCCCATTCATCTGGAAACGCTGGACAGTCCATGCCGTCGCCACCGACACCGTCTTGCTCGACCTCATGCTGACCCTGGTTGTCTTCTCCTCTCTATGGTTCACCAGTTCGGTAGCGCTCGCCGCCACCAACCGCGTACAGCGCCTCGCGGTCATCTATCTCATCGCCACCAGCGCGTCCCTGGGCGC
>Ga0302311_10007821_pt1 | contig 10835 bp, 11 predicted proteins | sample III_Palsa_N1_3_FD_200449 | JGI IMG/M metagenome (GOLD analysis project Ga0302311, IMG submission 200449) | Peat permafrost microbial communities from Stordalen Mire near Abisko, Sweden - III_Palsa_N1_3 | ecosystem: Environmental > Terrestrial > Soil > Palsa > Peat permafrost | place: Sweden...
TTGTAGCCGCTCTCGCGCTTGGCGGCGCCCATCAGATAGCCGAAGTCGACCCCGGTCGCGCTGGAGGCGCGCTGGATCGCCGCCTCGACGACTCCGCGGATCGATTGAACGGACATGCGGGTAGTTGGATGAGATTCGTGGTTAACCGGGTCTTAACGCGCCGGCGATTGCCCAGAGGAATACCGGGCCGAATACGGAAGCTTGGCCGCGCAAGTCGGGAACAGTTCCCGTAGCGGAAGCGTGGCCGTCGCCTTATATTGACCTCACGTAAACTTGGGGAAACATAACCCCGCCGAGGACAACGCCATGGTCATTAATCCCGCCCTGCAGCCGGCACTCGCCCGCGCCATCGACGGCGTCTCGCCCGACCGGCAAAAGCGCGCCCGCGTCGCCACGGCAGCCATCGCCGCCTCGGTCGCCGCGCATGTGATTGTGGGGCTCTATATCTACGAGGCGAAGTACGCGCCGACCGCCTCAACGGTAGTCGACACCCAGCCGCCGATCGTCACCACGATGCCGAAGCTCCCGCCGCCGGCGAAGCCGCTCAAGCAGATGCCGCCGCCCCCCGCGCATGTGATCACGCCCCACAGGCCGGTGCTGCGGGCGCCGCCGACGGTCACGACCCTACGGCTCGCGCCCCCGCCACGCACGATCGCCAAGGCTGACACGTTCCTACCGCCCGTAATCAGCGATGTCGTCACGCCACCGGCCCCGCCCGCGCCGCCGACGCCGAGCGTGATCGCCTCGCCCCACTGGCTCGAGATGCCGGACGCGAACGCGTTCTCGAAATACTATCCCTCGCCAGCGCTCGACCAGAATCTCGGCGGGTCGGTCACCCTCGCCTGCGTCGTCACCGCGACCGGCCAGGTGCGCGACTGCGGCGTCGTCGCCGAGACGCCGCAGGGCGTCGGCTTCGGCAATGCGGCCAAGAAGCTGGCGCCGTTCTTCCGCATGAGCCCACAGACCAAGGATGGCGCGCCGGTTGACGGCGCCAGCGTCCACATCCCGATCCGCTTCAGCCTCGGCTAGAAGCGATGGGGATCGAAGAGCTCGGCGATCGGGCCCTTCGGCCGGCCCTCGACCGCGTCCAGCACCACTTCGGCGATCATCGGCGCCAACAGCCAGCCGTTGCGCCGGGCGCCGACCGCGAGGATCACGGCGCTCGCGCTGCGCTCGGCCACCATCGGCAGGCCGTCGGGCGTCGCGGCGCGAACGCCGGCCGCGGCGGTCCAGCTCAGCCGGTCCAGGCCGCCGGCCAGCTCGCCCGCGCTGGCGAGCAGTCCCTGCACGACCGCAGGGTCCACGTCCATGTCGGCGCGGCCGACTTCCATGGTTGCGCCCAGGAAGGTCCCCTGGCCGGTGCGGCAGATGTAAACGTCCGGCCGGCGCACCACCGGGATGCCGGAATAGACGTTGCCGGCGCGCAGGATGTGGCCCTTGATCGGCGTCAGCCGCGCCAGCTCCGGCGCGACGGCCACGAGATCCTGGCCCGCGCCGGTGGCGATGATCAGGATGTCGGCCGGGATGGTTTCCGCCGCTTCGATCCGCACCGCCTGATCCGCAAAGCCGCTCACGCGGCCCGCGACGAACTTCGCGCCATGCCACTCGGCGCCTCGCCGCAGGGCTTGCAGCGCCGCGGTCGGATCGAGTTGGCGATCTTCGTCGCAGAACGCGGCCCAGCGGTCCTGTCCGAGCTCGCGCAGCTCCGCTTCGGCCCCGAGCGCGATCAGGTCGACGGTCCAAGCCTCGGCCTCGGCACGAGTCCCAACGGCCATCGCGCCGTCCCAGGCCACCGGCAGGCCGATTTCCCGCGCCAGCGGCCGCCAAAGATCGAGCGCCTCGCGCAACAATTCGTAGCGGCCGCCGTCAAACAGCGCTTCGAACGCCGGCGCCAGCATGCCCGCGGCGATGCGCGAGGCGTTGGCGCCTTCCGGCTCGGGATCGACCACGGTCACCGTGTGGCCGGCGCGCGCCAGCCCATAGGCGACCGTCCGGCCGATCGCGCCGGCGCCGGCGACGATAACGGTGCGCGAGACGCTCATTGCCGCGCCTTGCACCTGCTCCGCCGCACGCGGTCAAGCCGTGATGCGCCGCCGATCGGGTCAGCTAACCGACGCGCGCAGGTAGCCGAACAGATCCGCCACCAGTTCTTCAGCGTCGGCGCCGCCCTTGCCGGCGCCGGAGAGGTGCCCGGCCAAGGCGAGGTCCGCCGCGCCGTGCGCCAAAGCCAGCAGCAGAGACGCCAGCCGCTCGGAATCGCCCGCCGGCAGTTCGCCGCGGGCCTGAGCCGACGCCACGGCCTGGTTAAGCGCCGCCCGCGCGCCCCCCGCGGCGTCGCCCAACTCCGCGTCGTCCCGGTCCCAGCGGCCGAACGTGAGATGGAAGCGCTCGGGATACCGCAGCGCCCAGCGCACGTAGCCCTGCAGCACCGCGCGGACGTCATCCGATGAGCCGTCGGCCCGGCTGAGCGTGGCGCCTTGTCTGGCCAGCTCATGCGCGGCCACGGCGGCCAGCAGCGTCTGCTTGTCGGCGAAGTGCCGGTAGGGGGCGTTGTGCGACACGCCTGCCGCCCGCCCGACCTCGCGCAGCGTGACAGCCGCCGGCCCACCCTGGTCGAGCAAGGCGCCGGCGGCGGCGATCAGACGTTGGCGGGTGTCGCCCATGAACGAATCCTCCATCAGACCACGTTGACAACGTCAACATCGCCGGCGCAAGTTGACAACGTCAACCGGAGCCGAGCCATGACCTACAACCACCCGTCCAAGCTTACGACGACCTTCCAGCGCCTCGCGGACAAGGTGGTGCTGGTCACCGGCGCCTCGAGCGGCATCGGCGAGGCGTCCGTGCGGTTGTTCGCGGCCGAGGGGGCGAAGGTGGTCTGCGCCGCGCGGCGCACGGAACGGCTGTCGGCGATCGTGCGCGAACTGAAGGGCCAGGGCCTCGAAGCCACGGCGGTGACCTGCGACGTCACGGACGAAGTCTCGGTCGAGGCCGCCGTCGCCGCGGCTGTCGACGCCTACGGACGGCTCGACGCGGCGTTCAACAACGCCGGCCACGGCGGCATCCGCGGGGCGATCCACACGCTCGATGTGGACGCGTTCGACCGGGTCATGAACGTCAACCTGCGCGGCGTCTTTCTGTGCCTGAAGCACGAGGCCGCGGCGATGGTCGCCCAGGGCCTCGGCGGCTCGATCGTCAACACCTCGTCCATCGGCGGGCTGGTCGGCGGCGCCGGCAACAGCATCTACGCCGCCAGCAAGTGGGGCCTGGCGGGCCTGACCAAATGCGCGGCGCTCGACTACGCCGCGGGCGGCATCCGCGTGAACGCGATCGCGCCAGGCCCGACTCGCTCGGAGATGTTCGACCGCTGGATCCGCACCGACGAGGCGCGCGAGCAGATGGCCGCGGCGACGCCGATGAACTACATCGCCGATCCGGACGACATGGCCCGCGCCGCCCTGTTCCTGCTGTCCGACGACGCGCGCTGGACCACCGGCGCAATCCTGCCCTGCGAAGGCGGCATCAGCGCGAGATAGCTCCGCCGAGGCTCAGCTGAGCTTGTAGCGGATCGGCAGGCGCTTGGGGCCGCCGACGAAGCTGCCCACCGACAGTCTCGGCTCGCCGGCCAATTCCAGCGATTGCAGGCGCGGGATCAGCTCCTCCCAGAGGATGCGCATCTCCATCTTGGCCAGGTGCTGACCGAGACACAGGTGCGCGCCGTAGCCGAACGCCAAATGGCGGTTGGGATTGCGGTCGATGTGGAAGGCGTTGGGATCGTCGAACACCTCCTCGTCGCGGTTGCCCGACGGATAGGCGAGCCAGAGCCAGTCGCCTGCCTTGATCGTTCGCCCGCGCAGTTCGTAGTCCGCCGTCGCCGAGCGCATGAAGTGCTTCACCGGCGTGGTCCAACGGATCGACTCGTCGACCAGGCCCGGGATCAGCGACGGAGTGGCCTTCAGCTTGGCGAACTCATCCGGCGCCTGGCACAGGCCCCAGATCGCGCCGGCGGTGGAGGACGAGGTGGTGTCATGGCCGGCGGTGGCGACGATCACGTAGTAGCTCATCGCCTCGAAGTCGCTGATCGGAGCGCCGTCGATCTGGCCGTTGGCGATCACGCTGGCCAGGTCGTTCTTCGGCGCGGCCTTGCGGTCGTCGGTGATCTTTTTGAAGTACATGAAGAAGTCGGCGATGATCGCCTGCAGGTCGGCCATCGGGTCGGAATTTTCGCCGGCCGCCGCGCCGGAGCGGTTGAGCTCCGGGTCGGCCGCGCCGAACAGTTCCTGCGTCAGCCGCAGCATGCGCGGCTCGTCCTCCGGCGGCACGCCCAGCACCTCCATGATCACCCGCAGCGGATAGGTGAGCGCGATATCGCGGGCGAAATCGCATTCGCCGCCCATCTCGGCCATGCGCTCGACGTGCTCGCGGGCGATCTTGCGGATGCGCTCTTCGAGCGGCCGGATGTTCTGCGGCAGGAACCAAGACTGGGTGAGCAGGCGGTGCTTCGGATGGTCGGGCGCGTCCATCTGCACCAGGGTGCGCACCAGGTGCGGGCTGCCGCCGGTCATTTGCCGCACGCGCGCATCACCCTCGATTGTGGTGAAGGTGGTCGACCTGTCGCCCGAGCGGAACAGATCGTTCTGGCGGGATATTTCCAGGATGTCGGCGTGCTTGGTGACAACCCAGAATGGAAAATTGCCCTCGAGCTCGGCTTTGCCGAGCGGATTGTGCGCCCGCAGCCAGGCGAACGCGTCGCGCGCTGTGACGCCGTCCGCGTAGGCCTTGGGGTCGATCACCGCCCAGGCGGTTGATTCCGGAATCGTCTCGCTGACAGGCATGGACCGTCTCGGGGTTTGACAGTATGGATAGCTACCGGTGTTAACCTAGAGTCGGTCGCCGCTAGGGCAGTCAAGCTCGCGAAGCGCACGCGAGGCGCGAGTTTTCTCCGTTGAAGCGAGCAACGTCACCATAACAACAGTGCTTTCGCTCGCCTTACGCTGAGTAACTCCGGTCTTTCGGTCGGGTGAAGCTGAATTCTTTGCACCGACGAAATATGGTAACTGGCTTATTAGCGGGTGAGTCGCGCGGCGTTCCTGTTAGCGTACCTGCGGCGAATGTTCGCGACCTCACTGACACACTAGCTTCACAACAAGAATGGCGTTAGTGCACCCTAGCGTTCAGCATGAGGAGACTCAATCAGATGGCTATGACGCGCCAAGGCCCTGACCCGATCGACGTCGCTGTCGGCGCGCGTGTCCGGATTCGTCGTCGCTGGCTGGGATTCAGCCAGACCCAGCTCGCCACCGCGCTCGGAATCACCTTCCAGCAGGTGCAGAAGTATGAACGCGGCGCGAACCGCGTGTCAGCCTCCATGCTGGTCAAGATCGCCGCTAAGTTGGAAACCACCGTCGCCGCCTTGGTCGGCGAAGACGGCCAGGCCCCGGTCGAAGCGATCATCTATGCGCAACTGGCGACGCCGGGCGCGACGGAACTGCTGGCGGCCTTCGCCCAGATCTCCGACGGCGAGTCGCGGCGTGCGCTGCTGACCGTCGCCGAGGGCTTGGTCCCGGCCCGCAAGGCTCGCGCGGCGGCCTAGGTTCTCTCGGCGAGGGCCGCCGTCACCCGCCGCTTTCAGCCCAAGGCTGACTGCAGCAGCTTCAGCGCGGCCTCCGCGAACGCTTCCATGTTGGCCGCGCGGTCGGGACTACCGGTCTCGAGCGTGAAGGCCATTTCCCTCGGTCCTGAGACTGCGAGGCAGGTGTGACCGGCCGCATCGCCGTATGGGTTGCCTGTCGGCCCCGCCGCGCCGGTCTCGGACAGTCCCCAGTCGGCGCCGAGGTTCTCGCGCACGGTCTTGGCCAGCAGGATGGCGTAGGGCTCGCTGGAGGACCGGACGCTGGCGACATCCTCGCGGCGAAGGCCCAGCAGCGCCATCCGCGCCTTGGCGGTGTAAATCACGCCGCCGCCGACGAAATAGGCGGATGCGCCGGGCACGGCGAGCAGCGCCGCCGAGATCAGGCCGCCGGCGGAGGATTCGGCGACCGCGACGGTCTGCCCCCGCGCCTTCAACTCGGCGGCAAGCGCCTCGGCGAGCGGGGCGAGGGTCGGCGTCATCGTTCATCTCCCATCTGGCGTTCGATCCGACCTGCCTATAGTCAAGGCGTCGACATGGCGAGCCGGCCCTTTTTCGCTCTCGCGGCGATTCTTCTCTTTGGACTTAGCCTGACGGCCTGCCAGCCGCAAAAGGTGGCCAGACAGCCGTGCCCCGCCGGCAAGCTCTGCCTGGAATACGGCAACACCGCCGAATCGAACTCGCTCGATCCGCAGATGGCGACGACGGTCAGCGAGGCGGCGATCCTGCGCGAGGTGTTCGAGGGGATGTACACCGACGGGCAGGATGGCAGCCCGGTCCTCGGCGTCGCCGAACGCGCCCCGGAGATTAGCCCCAACGGCCTGGTCTGGACCTTCCGCCTGCGGTCGGAAATGTGGTCAGACGGCGTGCCGGTCACGGCGAACGACTTCGTCTACGCCTACCAGCGGATGCTCAACCCGAAGACCGGCTCGTCCTACGCCTATCTGCTGTACGTGCTGAAGAACGCCCAGGCCGTCAACGCCGGCAAGATGCCGCTGGCGGCGGTAGGGGCGCGGGCGCTGGACGAGCACACCTTGCAGCTAACATTGGAGCACCCAGCCTCGTACTTGCCGCAGCTGTTGAAGCACCAAGCGTTCTTCCCGATCCCCGCGCATTCAGTGCAGGTGCTGAAGGACCACTGGGTCGATCCCGGCAAGATGGTCAGCAACGGCGCCTACACGTTCAAGGAATGGCGGCTTGGCGACTATGTGAGGCTGCAGAAGAACCCGCTCTATCGCGATGCGGACAGGGTCTGCTTCGACCGCGTGGATTTCTCGCCCACCAACGATCCGATCGCGGCGGAGCGGCGCGTACTGCGCGGCGAGCTGGACATCAACAACTCCATCCAGTCGAACCGCGTCCCGAAGCTGCGCGCCGACCCGGCGTCAGCCCCATTCGTCCACACCTACCCCTACCTGATCACCGGCTACATGATCTTCAACATCCACGACGTGGCGGCGTTGAGGGACCGACGCGTGCGGCAGGCGATCTCGATGTCGATCGATCGCGCCTTCATCACCGACAAGCTCATGCGCGCCGGTCAGGTCCCGACCGTGTCCTACATTCCACATGGGATCGCGGGCTACCTGCCCAAGGACGGGCCGCATCCCCAGCCGGCATGGGGCGGGTGGACGATCGAGCGCCGTCAGGCGGCCGCGCGGCAGCTGCTCACCTGGGCCGGCTATGGTCCCGCCCATCCGCTGACGCTGGAACTGAAGACCACCAACAACGCCAGCAGCCTCGTCACCGCCCAGTCGGTGCAGGCCGATCTGAAGGCGGTCGGCGTCGACGTGACCTTCCGCCAGGAGGACGGCGCGGTGGTGTTCGAGTCGTTCAACCTGCGGGACTTCCAGCTCGGCGCCACCGGTTGGGTAGCCGACTACAACGACCCGATGACCTTCCTCAACCTGATGAAATCGGACACCGGCCAGCAGAACTACGGCGACTACAAGAGCCCCGCCTACGACGCCCTGCTGAAGGCGGCCGACAACGAGCCCGACGCCGCGAAGCGCGCCGGCTACATGGCGCGGGCCGAGCAGATGATCCTCGACGACGCCGTCATCGCCCCGATCGCCACCGGTGTGAGTCTCAGCCTGGTGAGCCCGCAGATCACCGGCTGGATCGAGAACAACGCCGACATCCACCCCGTCCGGCTGCTGTGTCGCAATGACGCAGCCGGGCGGCCGACCAAACCGGCGTCCTGAGTGTTTCCCGATACGCTAGCTTCACCATCTGAGGTTAGCCACGCCTCGCGAACCCTGGTAGGAACAATGGCGACCTCAGCCGAAGTGATGAGCCTCGACATCGCCGCGCCGTCAGCGGCCCAGGCGGCCGCCCCGCGCCCGGTGATCGCCCTGTCGTTCGCGCCGGAATCCTTCTTTCTCGGCAGGACCGAGGGCGCCGGCGTGGTCCGCGACCCGTTCGGCCGCATCCTGCGGCGTTGTCGCATCGCCACCGAGGGCGCTTACAGCGCTGCGCAGGGCGCCCTGCGCTTCGACGAGACCTTCACCTACGACGACGGCGAGATCGACGTCTGGCGCTGGGTCATGCAGGCCGGGCGTGAGGGCCGCTACGTGGCGGCCGAAGCCAAGGCCGGCGCCGGCATCGCCGGCGAACTGCGCGGGGGCGACTACGTGCTGGCGTTCCGCCGACCGGTGGGCCGAGCGGCCGGGGCGCTCTCACCGCACTTCCGTTCGCGCTTCACCCTGGTCGCCCCTGATCTGGCGCTGAAGCGGGCCGACGTCAGCCTGTTCGGCCTGCCGCTCGCGTGCCTGACCGCCGTACATCGGCGCGTCACGGATTAAAGCCGCCGCGATTCACCGCGTTTCTCAGCCAACGCTTAACCCCTGTTGATCAAAGCTTTCCACGTTCTGGCGTGAGGGCCCGGCGATGGGCGCGATCTGCGAGTTGCTCGGTTTCGAAGGTCGGATCAGCCGGCTGGGGTATTTCTGGCGCTCTATCGCCGTGGTGATCGGCATCGTCGCGCTGGCGCTGGGCGGCGCCTCGGCGGCCTTGTCCCTGATACGGCCGCTGGGCCTTGGCGACTACGAGGAAGCCAGCCGCTGGCTGGCGATCATGGTCGTTCTGCTGGTGCTTTGGTCCAGCTTCGCCCTGGCGAGCCGGCGGCTGCGCGACATGGGCGCGGAGCCCGTACACATCCTGCCGCTGTTCGCCGCGCTCTGGGTGGTGAACACCGTGCTGCTCGAGCCGCTGAGCCGGATGCATCCGGGCGGCTTCGGCATCCTGGAAGGAAGCTGGGCCATGCTGCAGACCGCGGCGGCGATTCCGCTGTTGTTCTGGCCGGGCCGTCCCACGCCGGCGCTGGTGCGCACCGGTTACGAGCCGACGGGCCCGACGGCCTACCTGGATTGGCGCGGGAGCGACTAGGGCTCGCGCCTTCCGGTCTTGACCTCGAGGCCGATCCCTCGCAACAGGGCGCGCCATGCCGACCCAAGCGCCGCCCGAACTTCTGGAAATCCGCCACTCCATCGACAACATCGATGCGGCGCTGATCCACCTGCTGGCCGAGCGATTCAAGCAGACCCGCAAGGTGGGCGAGTTGAAGGCGCGCGAGGGACTGCCGCCCGCGGATCCGGCGCGCGAGGCGCGGCAGATCGCCCGTCTGCGCGCCCTCGCCGCCGACGCCGACCTGGATCCCGAATTCGCCGAGAAGTTCCTCAACTTCCTGGTCACCGAGGTGATCCGTCACCACGAGATCATCGCCGCCGCCGCGCGGGCGTAACCGCGTTCACGCCTGGGCGTCGAAGAACTCGTCCGGGTCCTCGACCTCGACCAGCTTGCCGCGCCGGATCTCCAGGAACCGGGTGGCGGCGGTGCGGGTGAAGTAGCGGTCGTGTGAGACGAACACGCAGGAGACGTCGGCCTCCGCCAGCTGGTTCTCGAGGTCTTCCTGGCCCTCGATGTCGAGGTGGTTGGTAGGCTCGTCGAGCAGGTAGAAGTTCGGCCGCTCGGCCTTCAGCCGCAGGAACTTCAGCCGCGCGCGCTCGCCGAAGCTGAGCAGGCCGATCGCCTGCTCCATCCGCCGATGCGGGAAGCCGGCCTTGATCAGGGCCTGAATCGCCTCCCGTTCGCCGACCCCGGGCGCCTGCGACATGTACTCGATCAGGCTGGCGTCCAGCGGCAGGTCGGCCATCGCCTGGTCGAACACCGCCAGCCGCGCGCCCGGATTGAATCGCACCTGCGCCTTGCCGTCGTAATGGGCGTCCTTGGCGGCGAACTCGGCAGCGAGCGCGCCGAGCAAGGTCGACTTGCCCGCCCCATTCGCACCCAGCAGGGCGATGCGGTCGCCGGCGCGCACGGCCAGCCGCTCGACGTTGAACAACTGGCGCGCGTCAGGCGTCTTCACCGTGAGACCCTCGACGCGCAGTGCGACCTTGGCCTCCATCTCGCTTTCGCCGAGCTCTAGGCGGCGTTCGCGGGCGACGTAGACCTTGGTCTTGGCCCCTTCCATGCGCTCGATCCGCCGCTCGACGATCTTGCGCTTCTTGTCGAACTCGTCGTTCTTCTGGGCCCAGACCTTGTAGCGCGCGCAGGTCTCCTCCAGCCGCTTGATCTCCTTCTCCTCCAGCGACCGCCGGCGAGCGTCGGCGGCGTCGCGCGCCAGGAGCGACTGCCGGGCGACCGAGAACGGAGTCTTGAACGAATGAGCGCCGTCGGCGCGCAGGAACAAGGTGCGGCTCGTCACCCGGTTCAGGAACGCCCGGTCGTGCGAGACGATCAGCATCGGCTGCTTGATCACCTCGGTCAGCCAGCGCTCCAGCGTGGCGATGTTGGCCAAGTCGAGGTGGTTGGTCGGCTCGTCGAGCACCAGGATGTCGGGGTCTTCCAGCACCGCGGCGCAGGCCACCAGCACCAGCCGCTGCCAGCCGCCGGAGAGCGCGCTGAAGTCGCCCTGGGCCACCGACGCGTCCATGCCGATGTCCTCGAGCATGATGTCGATGCGCCAGTCTTCGCCCTCGGCGCCGCCCTTCGCCAGCGCCCGCTGCATCACCTGGAGCACGGTGAGCTCGAAGAAGTGGGCGGGGATCTCCTGCGGCACGTAGCCGACCTTGGTCGAGCGCGAGCGGACGATGTGGCCCTCGTCCAGCTCCAGTTCGCCTGAGAGGCACTTCAGCAGCGTCGACTTGCCGGCGCCGTTCTCGCCGACCAGCGCGGTCTTGGCCTCGTCCAAGAGGAAGGAGATGTG
>Ga0302311_10007823_pt1 | contig 10831 bp, 19 predicted proteins | sample III_Palsa_N1_3_FD_200449 | JGI IMG/M metagenome (GOLD analysis project Ga0302311, IMG submission 200449) | Peat permafrost microbial communities from Stordalen Mire near Abisko, Sweden - III_Palsa_N1_3 | ecosystem: Environmental > Terrestrial > Soil > Palsa > Peat permafrost | place: Sweden...
ATGGCGCCGGGCTGGGTGCGAACGGATATGGGCGGTCCGGAGGCGCGGCTAAGTATCGAGGAGAGCATCCCGCACCTTGCCGACACGATCGACGCGCAGGCGGGCAAAGCGGGGCTGCAGTACCTGGATTATCTTGGGCGCCAGGTTCCCTGGTAGTCCAGGAAGCACCATCGTGATCGGCCTGCTCATGCGCCCCCAGCACGTCGGTGTCAACACGATCGGGATTTTGTACCGCAGCATCGCTCGACGCCGCGTAATCGAACTGCTTACGTTTAATGAAGATAAGCAAGTGATTCGAGGCGGTGGGTTATATGGGGGGCCCGCCTGAGCGCCCCTGACGTGTTGGGATAATCTCAGCCGCGAACGTTGAGGGTATAGCCGCCATCGATCGTGAGCTTCGCGCCATTGATGTAGGCCGCGCGGTCGGACGCGATGAACGCAACGGCGTCGGCCACCTCGCGCATGCTGCCCCAGCGGCCGGCAACGATACCCCAGTCGCGACAGGTCTCATCAAGGAACTGCTGCTTCGACAAGCCGCGTTGCCGACCCGCGCCCTCTGCCCAGCTCTCGCGCCATTCGGTGGCGATGAGCCCCGGAATGATCGCATTCACGGTGATACGCGCTGTCGCGAGGTCCGCGGCAAGATATGAAGTGGCGTGATTCATCGCTGCGTTGTTCAGGCCGTGCGTCAGTGCGGAAGTGAGCACGCTGGAGCCGGCGATGCCGCTGATGTTGATGATGCGCCCCGTGCCGTCCGTGGGCATGTGGGGGATCATCGACTGCGTCACGCGCAGCATGCCGAGCATCTTGGTGTCGATGTCATCACGCCAATCCGAATCCGGCCATTGGATCTGACGCTCGGGCCGCTTGATCGGACCACCGGCGTTGTTGACCAGGATATGCAGCGGGCCGAGTTCAGCGTAAGCGCGCTCGACCGCGGTCGCCACGGCGGCGGCATCACGGATATCCGTCGGTAGCACTAGCACGGGGACGCCGGTAGCCGCGCGTATCTGACTGGCCGCGGCTTGCAGAGCTGTCTGTGTGCGCGCGAGTAATGCGACTCGCACGCCCTCCTCAGCGAGGCCGAGCGCAATCGCCCTGCCAATGCCTTTGCTGGCGCCCGTGATGAGCGCGGCTCGTCCTCTCAGTCCCAGATCCATTCGCGGTGCCTCTTGGCTGTTTCGCGCTCAACGCCGGAGCGCCGCGCTAGTGTGAACCAGGCCTCTGCCGCCGGCTACAATCCAGCACAGAGGTTCGGTATCTCCGCAAAGTAGGCGCTGTGGGAACGATCGAGTCCGGGGCGTAGAGTGATGGCGTTGGAATGATCAGGAGCGCGGCGGCGCGACAAGTATCGACGTGGAGGGTCTATGAACGGTGACATTTCCTTCCTGGAGTTCGGCTCGATCGAAGCCGACACCGGGAAATCACAGATCTTCTTCGGGAAGGTATGCGGGTGGCATTTCCATCCGATGCCCCAAGGCGGGGCTGGTTCCAGGGTCCCAGGATCCGTGTCGGCCTACATGGCAACGACCCTGGACCCGCGATATATGTCTTTTTTGAGGTCGGCAACCTGGAAGAAGCGATTGCAATCGTTCGAGCTGCCGGTGGAGAAGCCGATCCACCGGAGACGGAGGAGCCGGGATTCGGCAGATTCTCCAACGGCCGCGACCCGCAGGGAATTCGATTTGGACTGCATCAGAAACCAGAGCTGACGGCATCCGCCGGATAGAAATGCGCGTGCCGCTCGGGGCCGTCGGCGGCTCAACGAATGCGCTTTTTCGAACGGGAGTCTTCGTTTGTCTTCAGCACGCGGGCTTTGACGATACGTCCGATCAAGGCGTAAGGGACTGGCTTTTCGAATGGGAATTGCAGGTTACCTTTCGGCCCCGCGTAAGCTTTAACGTCTCGCATGAGATCATCGTCGCCTCGGACCGGAGGATATAGACCGATATGATGCTTGAATGCCGCGAAATAGACCAGAATACCGTTCAGCTTGAATGCGGGAATTTGATAACTGATGGTTTCCTCGGCATCCGGTGCGGCCGCTTTGATCGTGAGACGTATCTTCTGAAGAATGGGCTGAACGTCAGGCGCACAAGCCGCGATGTAATCGTCCACTGATCCGGGGATTCTTCGCGTTGGCATAGCAGATTGAGGGGCGTGTGAATCGCCAAGTGCGGGTCAAGCATACGATAAACGCGGGGGGCAATCACCCGCTCAATTACACGTAAGTCGATTGCCGTCCAAATTGCGGCCGTCTGGAGGTCCATGTGCGCGCCAACAATGTGGACCGGAAAATGCAATACCGCCGATGCGGGCAATTTCCTCTGCAGGGCGCCCTGTCGGGTTTGACAGCCAGGTCAACCAGACGAGGCCGGCCAGCACCATCAAAGCACCGATAACTCGCGGCAGGAAGGTTGCCTTGAAAATGAGGTAACCGATCAGAAGGCAATAGAATCCGGCCAAAACTATGGCGACATTCATGCCTCCGGGTTGCCATCGAAGAGCCTCGAACGAGAGGCCGCGACTTACAGGCCTGAAGAGGTTGTAGAGCAACAGCGTCATGACCAGCATACCCACGACCGCGATGAGGCCTCCTGCGACATTCAGCCGGCCGTGGGCAAAGAGTTCGGTGAATGCCGCCGTCAGGAAGCTGAGCAGATAGAGGGCCCCCGCCATCCGCGCCTTTGTTGGCGAAGTCATGCGTCGACGGCCTGTTCCTTCCATCGCGGAATATCCACTCCTTTCACGAGGAGCCACAGCATCAGCGAGGCTTCCGCGAGAAAGCCAAGAATCGTGAGGTACGTGGAGAGCCCTCCGGAAAGCGGCGACAGAAAGCCCAGCCATCCGATACCTGCCGAGGCCATCAGCACACCTAGAATCCGTGGCAGGAACGTTGACCTGAAGATCAGGTAACCGATCAGGAGACAATAGGGCGAGAAAAATGCCAGGCTGCTGATTTTATAGGGAGCGAGGTTTAGCAGATTAAGCGCATCGTTGACGCATCCCGCCAAGCCAAGAATTGCCGTGAGCAGAGCAAGGCTGTTGGGCGCTCGTCGCTTAGCGCCGAATTCTTGCGGCCCACAGCGCTGCATCCGTCGTATCGCCCCGCGCCGCATAGAGGTCGCGTAGGTCCACGATGGCAGCCTGGGTCAAATAGAAACTTTCTCCACGGCTGGCCTCGAGGCCCCCGGCGGCGGCGAGCAGCACCGGTTCGGCCTCCTCGAAACGATGCATGAGCCCAAGACAGGTTCCGATGTCTGCGTTGTTTGCCAGCGTCGGCCACGCACGGGCTCCGAGCCGCTTTTCCTTCTCCACCGCGCTTCGACGCAGCGCTGCAAGCCCGTCGGACGTCTGGCCTGCGTGGCAGGCGGCATTTCCGTAGACTTGCCACGCATCTGCCGTCAGCCAGTGCTCAGGTCCGAGCGTTGACTCCAGTGCGTTTGCAGCTGGCAGCGCTGTCTCGGCCGCTTGCTGGTAGCGATCTTGAAGATAAAGATCATTGGCCAAAGAGGTGACTGTCATCAGCGTCTCAGTATGCTGCGGCCCCAGGACCTCGGTGCGTTTGGCGAGCACCCTACGGATGAGAGGCTCCGCTTCGGCGGCCCGATGCGCGGCAGCAATGCTATTCGCCAGATTCAACTCCGTCGTGAGCAGATACGGTGCATCCGGGGACATCGTTCTCTTAGCGAGTTCAACGGCTGCTTCGCCGCTGGCCAAAGCCGCAACAAGGTGACCCCGCCTCCTGTTCAGGTTCATGAGGTTATTGAGCACGTGCACGGTGCGCTCATTCCAGCGGCGACCGGTAAATTCATGGGTGCAAGCCAGTTCGCGACGGTAGGTCGCATCCGCATCGTCATCACGCAACAGCGCGTTTTGGATTTCGCCGAGAATGTCGAGAGTATCGGCAAAAGCACCATCCACCTTGCATTCGTCGTGCAAAAGCGCGAGCGTCTCGCGCGTCGGCGCCTCTGCCTCCTGGTCATGTCCCGTCATCGTCAGCAGTAGGCTTCGTAGATTGAGCGCATCGATCAAATCCTGAGGATCGCCGCGGTTTCTGCGCACCAGCGCCAACTGGCGATCATTCAGGGTCATGGCTTCCTGATAACGTCCAAGGGACTTCTCGGTACGGGAAACGACCCCCAGGACCGAGGCGGCAACGAGTGGGTCGGTTGAGATCGCCTCATCCGTCTCGTTCATGACCTTGCCGAGAATGTCCCCGACCAACGCATCCCGCCGTCCTAAACTGGGGTTCGCCGACGTAAGCAAGTGCTCAAGAAATTGGCCGCGTTGCGCCGCCATCTCGCGGGCCTGGGTGGCGCGGTGGGCCTGGAGCATCGAGAAACCGCCAAGAAATCCTATCGCGACCAACAGCAGACTGGTGAGCGCCGCACTGAGGCGATGACGCCACAGGAACTTTCCGCAAAGATAGAGCGCGGTCTGGGGTCGCGCCAGGATGGCGCGGCCCTCGAGATAGCGCACAAGGTCCTGCATCAGCGCATCGACCGATGCATAGCGATCCACGGGCCGGGGTCTCAGGCACCGCGTGACGATCGTATCGATGTCACCCCGCAGCAACCGCTGCAGGCGCGGGCCGGTGGTAGCGCGGGACCGCGCCGCTGCGTCCGCGATCTTGGCCGAGGAAAGATGCTGAGGCTGCAGTTCCCTGAAGGCGCGCTCGATGGCGAGGGCCGTCGAGCGCCGCCCGCCTTCGATTTCTCCGGTCAGGAGACAGAACAGTGTGGCGCCCAGCGAATAGATGTCGCAGGCGGTCGTGACAGGTTCATTGCGCAACTGCTCGGGGCTCGCGTAGGTGGGGGTCGCGAGAATGGTCGTGGTCACCGATTCGTCCAGTTGGATCAATTTGCTGGTGCCGAAGTCGAGCAGCTTCACCGCCCCTTCCGAATTGACCAGGATATTGGAAGGCTTCAGATCCAGATGCACTACGAGGTTACGGTGGGCGTGAGCGACTGCCTCGCAGACCTGCAGAAAGAGTCGTACCCGGGCTTCCACGCTGAGCGCTTCGCGATCGCAGTACACGTCGAGGTGCACGCCTTCCACGAAATCCATCACCAGGTAAGGTTGCCCGCTCTCGCTGAGGCCGGCGTCCAGCAAACGGGTGATGTTCACATGGTCGAGCATTGCGAGAATGTGTCGCTCGCGATGAAAGCGCTCAACGAAGTGCCGGCCCGCGGCATGGGGCGAGAGAACCTTTATCGCAACCCGCTGCGGCGCGCCGCCCAACAGGCGTTCCGCGAGGTACACCGTGCCGATACCGCCCGACCCAATGACGCGCAACACGTGATAGGGACCAAACCTCAGCGGGAGGTCCGGGGATTCTGAGTCGGAAGACTCCCCCGGCCCGGTGATTGAGTAGCGATCCTGATTGGCACCGTGCACCATTCGCAGCACCCTGGTGCGCAACTCGGAATCCGTGCAGGCGGAGTCGAGAACCCGCTCCCGTTCTGGCTCGGGGGTGCGATCGATTAGTTCGAATAGTGATTGCAGTTCCCGCCAGGCATCCGGGCCGTCGCTCATCCACCCTCCTTTTTTGGCTGGCCATAACCAGCCGGATTTTGCAGCTGATCGTATCGCCAGCGCGGCAGGAACGGGTGATGGAAATCGAACCCACGCCATGCGCACCCTTATCAGCTTATAAGTCAATGGTTTACGGCGGTCAGCAATAAGTCAAACGCGAGCCGTCCAGCACCCCAGTCCGCACGAGCCATGAGCGCCAATCCGGCCCACTAGCCGACGAGGCGCTCAGGGGATTTCGCCCACACAAACTCAGCCGGCTTTCTGAGAGGTGAAATCAGAACAAAGTCGATACCGAATGCCACAGCCCGACGGCTGAATGTGGCTAGGGGCAGACCGTCGAGCTCGTCCTCATCTTGCAGTCTCACGAGCACGATAGTACGTGGCATCGCCCAGCATGCAATCCTCCTTACGACAAAGGTGCCATGGCAGGCAGGGTCGCCCACGGGGACGTAATTACATGGCCCTTGCGGCGAGCAGCAGCCAACAGCAGGACTCCGGCGGCCATGCACGTGACGAGCGCAACTACCGAAGCTTCGGCACCGAAGTCGCCTCCGGTCAACCAGACAGGGCCCGCCATTTTCGCCTGCAGCAGGCCATGTGTCGCCCCGCCGGAAACAGCAGTTGAAAAGATCCCTCCCTGTGTGAAGTTCCAGCCAAAGTGCATCCCGATGCACAGCCACAGACGCCGGGTCAGCATGTAGGCCGCTGCCAACATGACGCCCCCTACCAGCATGATGGCGCACGCGTCCAGCAGCGTCGCCCCTGGATTGAGTAAATGGAGGAGCCCAAACACGGCCGCAGAAATCGCCAGGGCAATCCAGCTACCGAGCCATTGTTCCAGTATCCGAAAGACAATGCCGCGCATTACGATCACTATCGCCGGCTGCCAGCGGTCGACTCCTCGGATTGTCTCGTACTCGAGATCGCGAGAAAAGCCGGTCACTTGCCGGTTGCTACGTTTGACCGCAACTTCGCCAACTTGCATGACGTCCGACGACTAGCGTAGTTGCGAGACCGGCCTTGATGGACTCCCGTGACCCTGTGCTGTCGTTCACAAACGTCGGCTATGGGGCCGTGAGTCGACGCACGCGCTGAGCTCACATCGCATTCGTCGCGCCACCATCCGCCGCCGCGACGAGCATTAGCCGATGCGGGCTACCGGTGAAACGGGAAAAGAGCCCGCAGGCGGTCGTCGCGCAAGTAAAGCCCGCCCCATGCGATAAGTCCCGTATAGACCGCGAAAAGGATTGAACTGAACAGTGGGTCTTCAATCCGAATCTTGCTCGCCACCGCACCGCCATAAAAACCCGTCAGGAGAATGGCGCCCAGGACAGCCGTCCGCGGAAGGGCGTATAGGATGGTGCAAAGCAGAGCAATGAGGCCAATGGGGCGAATCGCGGCCAGTGGATAGCCGATTTTCGTCGTTGCATCGATCACGTGAGTTTCGAGAGCCACGCGCGCAACCTCGGCCTCGCCAAAGTGCGCGATATCATGTGGATGTATACCGGACGCGACATCTATCGCATGTTGGTGCTTGAGCGAGCCTGGTCGTCCGACGAATACGAAAAGTGGCTTGCACGAAGCTTGATCCACGAACTCACCGGATCGCCACCTGACCAGAGTTCACGGGGCAAATGAGGCCGGGACGGCGGACTGGAGCGGGTGATGGGAATCGAATATATCGCTAGGGCACGGTAAGCCTCTAATAACAATGGCTTTGAAAGCAAATAGAATCGCCGCGTGCGATTTTTGTGTGAAAACCCGCGTCATAGCAGCCAACGCCAGCGAACCGCAGCCAATGTGCCGTTGGCCGCTCAGGTCGAAGCAAGGATCGCCATCCGGAATCGACGGCATTGCGCACCTCGACCGTGGTGGCATTGCCGGACGGAATGACCTTTCACGAGTTGTCTGCGTGGCGCAGCGCCCCCACCACCAGTGCCAAAGCTGGCGAGCAGGGCGTACCTCAAAGTCCAGACCTTGAGGTTCGACCGGGCAATGGGACCATTGGCGCGCGCGGAACGCCCCCTAGCCAACCCGACGCAATGGGTACTCTTTGGTGCGCGAGTTCGGCATCCCATTGTCGAGAAGAGTTAGATCACTGGCTTCAGGCTGCAGGAGCTGATGATCAGAGATGTCGCGCGTGAAAACTCCTGTCTGTGTTTGCCACTCCCAGGTGCTGTTGCCACGTTCGTCCCACACTGCGCGTCCAGACCGTTTTTCAGGGTCGTCGAGCAGCTCGCTGGCATCGATCACATCGATTGAATCAGAAGCCATTTCCGAACTTCCTTGAATACGCTGCCCGGTGGCGGGACGCCCGCGGGTCACGGTTTTCTGCCTCAAGTAAACTATGGCGCTATTGCGAAACCGGTCACATAGGTAGCAGATGGTGGCCTCCCCAGCGGCAAGTGCCTGCCGGCCCTGAGCCCATTTGCGGCCGATTGTTTCCGATCCGTCCGCTTTCTGGCACTTCTCGCTTCCTCACTATTTAATGTAGCAAAAAGCATGCCCGACCGGAGCAACGAGTGAGCGTCTCGCGCGGTATGACGATGACCAACCCCATCAAAGTTGACGTAGGAAATCTGGACGAGATGGACCAGCGTTTCGTGAACGCATGGCCGCGACTCGAACGCGGGGAGCAGGCTTACCGCAGGTCGCGAGCGCCTATGCCCAGGCTGCCATTCCAGGGCTTCCAGTGACTGGGATTGGCTGGTGCGAGAGCGGGCGTTGGCGCGAGTCGCGGACTCGATTCGCGACTAAGTGAATCAGCGAGTTACGAGCCAGGAACAGCGCTGCGCGCGATTTTGGTGTGAAAGGCGCTGCCATGAGAGCCAACGGCAGCCATAGCAGTGACGTTCGTACTGTGCCAGCAATCCCAGAGCGGTATGTCAATCGTGACTCTTGGCGGTGCATCCGCTAAAGTAATACCCATATCACACAGGTAACACATTAATGGCTAGCAACCTTACCACCAAGGGGCAAGTCACCGTTCCCAAGAAGATTCGCGACTATCTCGGCCTAAAAACCGGAGCGCCCGTAACCTTTCAAAGACTGGACAACGGTGAAATCGCCATCCGCGCCGCCAAGGTCATTGCGAAGCCACGCGCCAGCAAGTTCGCCAAGTTGCGGGGACGAGCTACCGTGCGCATGAAAACCGAGGACATTCTCGCTCTGACCCGGGCCGACTAGTGATTCTGGTCGATACGAATGTGCTGCTTGATGTTTTTGAGGACGACGCGGAGTGGTCCGACTGGTCCCAAGATCGATTGGATTCGGCCAGCATCACCGACACACTAGCGATCAACCCCGTAATCTACTCCGAGCTCTCCATCGGCTTCGCCCGTATCGAAGAACTGGAGGCGGTCATCAAGGAAGCGTCTCTTGCCGTTGAGGACATACCTCGGGAAGCGCTGTTCCTCGCAGGCAAGGCGTTTCTTCGCTATCGGCGCAGCCGTGGAACCAAACGCAACGTATTGCCAGATTTCTACATCGGCGCGCACGCTGCTGTCATGCAATGGCCCATACTGACGCGCGACGTGGCTCGCTACCGCACCTATTTCCCGACAGTGTCCCTGATCGCACCATGACGACTGTGCTTGCACTTTGATGAGCGCTCCTTCGTAATCCTAGAATCAGTGCCGGTGCCCTTATCTGGCACCATGGCTGCGTGTGTAACCAGGGCCAACGCCCCCGCGAACGACCGCCAGGTCATTGCGGCGCACGACAAGTGGAACTCATTGGCTGCCCTTGGCCAACGATGGCCGGGAATGGAGCGGGTGATGGGAATCGAAAATACCGCTGGTGCGCATCAGCCTTTTGAAATCATGACGTTGCGAGCGCGAAGAGCGCTGCGTGCGATTATTGTGTGAAAAACACCGTCATACCAGCCAACGCCAGCCAATGCGACGATTGGGGACGAGCGAGAGAACGGTCATCGGCGCGGTTTATCGCTGGCGGCGGATTTGCTGCACCCTTGCAGTCTGTATGTAATACATATACTATACGTATATGGGTTCGAAGTTCGATCCCGACAAGAACGCGGCCAATATCGTCAAGCACGGCCTGTCGCTGGTTGAGGGCGAAGGTGTACTGAACGATCCGCTAGGTCTGACAGTGGAGGATGCTTCCTCTGCTGGAGAGTCTCGCTGGATCACAGTCGGAATGAACGCCGGTGGCGAGATATTAGTGGTTGTTTGGACCGAGCGCGACGATGGCGAGCGCCTAATCTCGGTGCGACGAGCTACTGCAAAGGAGCGAAAAGATTATGAAGGCTGAGTACGATTTCTCCAAAGGGCGGCGCGGGCAAGCGGTGCCAACGAAGGGAAAGACGCGCATCACCATCTACATCGACGATCAGATCGTCGCTGCATTCAAAGCGGAGTCGGTGCGGACCGGTATCGGATATCAGACGCTTATCAACGAGGCGCTCGGGCAGCACGTAGGCACCGCCGAAAAGCCGATCACAGCCGAGCAGGTTCGGAAGATTGTTCGCGACGAGTTGGCGCACGCTCGCTGACTGTACCGACTAAAGCCGCTTGGACTTCTATGAGCTCGGACACTGGAAGAAGCTGGCCGCTCCATGACGCGCTAAATGCCGCGCAAGCCGTTGTCAATCACGAGTTAGGAATGATCGAAGGCTGCATCGAGTTATGCGCGGTACGCGCATGATATTGTTCCCAACTGGGCCATTGATCACGACTTCGTCGTCTTCGGAGCTATCGCAAGCAGCACCGATCATCTCCCATTTGGACAAGTACGCGCGCGCTGGAGCGCCACGGCATTAGACGAGGCGGATGCCGAGATTGCCGATCTTCTACCCCGTGACCAACGAGGCCTACGCCGCGCAGATTGCTCGCGACTGGAATGTCAAGGCCAGCGGCGCGGGATTTGTCACAAGATTCAACGTTGATGGGTACTACCTAAGCCGCTATCGCGTTGAGAAAGTTGGAGGGGCGATTCACACTGAGTATTGGATTCCAGCCGAGGATCTTGCAGAGTTCAATCGCAACATTCACGGCATCATCGAGGTCATCGCAGAGTTCGAATAGCCGTCGCCGAGCGGACGTTGCCTAAAGGTAGCTGAGGATCAACGCAAGTCAGAGGAAGTGTACTGCGTGTGAACCCACAGCCAATGCAAGCCAACGTCGGCTAAGTTACTGCGTGCCTCGTGGCCGGCGCTGCATTGGCTGGCTTTGGCCAGGATTGGCTGTAAGTGGAGCGGGTGATGGGAATCGAACCCACGTTAGCAGCTTGGGAAGCTGCAGTTCTACCATTGAACTACACCCGCGGGGGGGGG
>Ga0302311_10007825_pt1 | contig 10830 bp, 13 predicted proteins | sample III_Palsa_N1_3_FD_200449 | JGI IMG/M metagenome (GOLD analysis project Ga0302311, IMG submission 200449) | Peat permafrost microbial communities from Stordalen Mire near Abisko, Sweden - III_Palsa_N1_3 | ecosystem: Environmental > Terrestrial > Soil > Palsa > Peat permafrost | place: Sweden...
GCCGACGCCGGCCTGGAGGCGGTCGGTGGCCTGGGAGAAGAGGGTTTTGGAGGAGGTCTCTTCGGCCTGGGCGTTGGTGACCGTGGCCTGGTCGGCGAGTAGTTTCAGGTAGGCGGCGCCGACCGCGAGGACGAGGTCTCCGCGGCCGTTGAGGGTGTTGAGGTCGACGACGGTTTTTTCACTTTTGGCGCCGAGCCAGAGTTCGAAGTCCGTGAGGTTGAAGAGCTGCTGGCTGGCGTTGATCTGGGCCGCGGTGGTGTCGACTTTGACGATCTCATTGAGGTGGTAGCCGGGCGGCAGGAGGTGGCTGTTAGCGAAGAGCGAGGGCTTGAAGCCGAGGCCGGCGAGGTTGATCTCCTGGGCCTCGCTGCGGGCGGAGACGGTGAGCGAAGGGACGAGGGCGTTGACGACGCCGAGCTCGTCGCCCTGGACCTCGCGCTGGTTGGCGCGGTCGTAGCGGAGACGGAGGTTGCGGGTGAGGCCGAGGGAGATGGCATCGTCGAGGGAGAGCGGGAGCGGGGCGGCTGTGGGCTGCTCGATAGCCAGGCCGTAGGGGCTGGGGGTGAAGCTGGGCGCGGTGAAGACTTTGCCGGAGCCGGCGGGTTTCGCGAGCGCTTCGTCCTGCAAGGCGCGGACGGCGCTGGGCGCGGAGGGTAGCTGGTCAGGCGATTGGGCGTGCAGGGTGGCGGTCGCGAAGAGAGCGGCGACGGCCAGAAGAGAATTTCGATGCGAAGTCACGACTATTAGAGTGCCATGCGCGGGGTGGAGATGCGAAATGTGAGGGTTCTCCGGCGAACTATTTTGCGTTGCGGAGGATGTCTTCGGCTTCGCGGAGGTTGTGGGCGGGGGAGGGTTTCCAGTCGGTTTTGACCTCGTCGTCCTGCTGGCCGATGGTTTTGAAGAGGAGGGCGTGGCCGCCGATGTGGACGTGGGATTCGGTGATCTGCCAGATGCCGGGGCCGACCTGGCGGCGTTCGATGTCGAAGGTACCGCCTTTGTTGAGGCGGCCGAAGAAGCCGAAGCCGAATTTTACGTCTTCGGTGAGCGTGCCGTGGAGGCTGCGGATGCGGTTGCCGTTGCGGGCGATGATGACCTGGCCGGCCATGGTGCCCATGACGCGGGCCTCGATGTCGGGCGGGTCGAAGGCGGGGTTGTGGCGGTAGTTGAGGGTGATGAACTCGGGGGTCTCGGCGGCGATGGTCCAGATGAAGGCGCGGGGGAGCATATTGGTCATCTCCTCGGCCTGTTCGTCGTCGTGGATGCCGGCTTTGCGGGCGCGGGCCTGGGCTGCGGGGTCGTTGACATAGCGGTCGATGCGGGCGGATTCGGCTTCGCGCTCGTCGGGGGCGAGGGGATGGCCGCTGCGCGCGATGATGCGGCGGAGACCACCCTGGGGGGTGTCGACGACCTGGAGGAGGTCGTCTTTGCCGGGGCCGGTGTCGTGGTCGTGATAGATCCAGGCGCTGTGGTCGTCGCGGGCGGCGGCAAGTTCGGACTGGGTAGCGGCCAGGAGGGCTTGCATGGCTTTGGGATCTGAGGCCTGGGCATGCAGCGGGTGTGGGGAGAGCAGGAGCAGAGGGGCCGTAGACAGGAGAGCGGCGCGGGCGAGCCTTTGGATCGCGTCCATTGGAGGTTGGATGCAGGTTGGGGTCGTCATTCGGCGCCACGGTCCATGGCCAGGTTCGCGAGGCGGTCTGCCGCCTTGTTTTTGTGGCGAAGGGCATGGGCGATTTCGAAGCGGTCGAGTTGGGCGATGCGGCGGCGGGCTTCCTGCCAGAGGGGCAGCAGGTCGGGGGATTTTACTTTGTATTTTCCCTGTATCTGCTTGACCATGAGCTCGGAGTCGGAGACAACGCGGAGGTTGAGGATGCCGTGGTCGAGGGCGTATTGGAGGCAGCCGAGGAGGCCGGAGTACTCGGCGAAGTTGTTGGTGCGGTGGCCGAGGAACTGGGAGAGTTCGGCGAGGAGCTGGCCGGAGGCGTCGGTGAGGACGGCGCCGTAGCCGGCGGGGCCGGGGTTGCCACGGGCGCCGCCGTCGCAGTGGGCGGTGATCCAGTTGCCGGTGGTTGGCTGCGCGGGTTCGGGGAAGAGAGACGGCATTGAGTGTAAGGATACCTTTAGTGGCGGCGGCGCTGCTGAGGAAGGCGGGTCGGATTCAGCTTTCGGATTCAGCTTAGAGTTAAGAGCTTAGAGTTAAGAGCTAAAGTTCGCTCACCTTCGTACAGCTAGACTCGTCTATCTGGGTGTAGTTCAACTGGCTCCGGAGTCAGAACAATATGAGTGCAGGAAACGCGATAGTTCTTCCCGGCGAGAACCAGCGCCGGCGTCCCAGCCCGTTTGCTCTTGGGTTGCAGCAGACATTGGCAGCGTCCGCGGCGGTAGAATCAGCGGTAGACGTGCCTAAAGCCGCTGCCCAATCCGGAACGCGCGGGAAGATGACCGCCGAGCAACTCGAAGCGCGGCAGTTGCAGCGCGCGGAAGACGATGAGTTGATCCGGGCGGCGCAGAAGGGCGACCGGTCGGCGTTCGATTCTTTGGTCCGGCGGTACGACCGGAGCGTGCTGCGGCTGGCGCTGCACATGCTGGGCAATGAGCAGGACGCGCAGGATGTTCATCAGGACGCGTTCATCAAGGCGTACCGGCACCTGTCGAACTTCCGGTTTGAGTGCTCGTTTTATACGTGGCTGTACCGGATTGTGACGAACCTTTGCCTGGACCAGCTAAGGCGGCGGAAGAGCCGTAGGGAAGATCCCTCGACCGTGAATGATGGGTCGGGTGAGTCGATCGATTTGCTGGCGAATTTGACGGACGGCCGTGCGAGCGCGAACCCGGCGCGGGAGTTGGAGCGCAAGACGATGAACGTGGCCATCCAGAGCGCGTTGAATGAACTGACTCCACGGGAGCGGACGGTCTTTGAGTTGAAGCATTATCAAGGGCTCAAGCTGCGGACGATCGGCGAGATGCTTTCGACGACAGAAGAGACGGCGAAGAATACTTTGTTTCGCGCGACGAGGAAGCTTAGGGCGAGACTGGCGGATGTTCGGTAGATGCAGATCGGTAGATGCAGATCAGTAGATGCAGATCAGTCGAGAGTAGATCAGTAGAGAGTAGAGAGGTTAAAGACAGTAATGCGGGCGAGTTGGCATGATCCGCGGTAGTAGCAGAAAAGCAATTTTGAGGCTGGTAAAGAGGTACGCATATGACTTGTGAGAACGCACAACAGAACATCATCCTGGCGCAGTACAACGAGCTTCCGGATGAACTGCAGTTTCCGCTGGAACAGCATGTAAGCGGCTGCGAGGAGTGCCGGCGGGAGTGGAAGGCGCTGCTGGCCCTGAATGAGGAGCTGGCGCTGATGCCGATGGTGGAGCCCTCGCCGAACCTGCTGGCGGCTTCGCGGATGCGGCTGGATGAGGCGCTGGATCTGATGCCGGCGCGGTCGGTGATGCAGCGGTTCTTTGGCAATGCGTTTCGCTGGCTGGGGTATGTGCAGGGCGCTCCGGCGCTGACCACGCTGCTGCTGGGCGTGGGCTTTCTGGGCGGCAGGTTCCTGGAGAGGTATGAGGCCAGGCAGGTGGTGGTTGCGCCGCCGTGGGTGGATATCCATAGCGATGCGAACGGCGTGATCGCCAGCGTTTCAGGCATTGTGCAGACGCCGAACTCGAATGTGGTGCAGGTGAAGTACAACCGGCTGGTGCCGGAGGTATACCAGGGAGCGATGACCGACCCGCGGACCCGCGAGTTGCTGGTGCTGGGGGCCAAGCTGGCGGTGAACAACGATGTCCATGCGGACTCGGTGGCGCTGCTGGCGAACGAGTGCGCGGCCGGGCATAACTGCGATGGCGATGGCGGTGTGACAAGTGGCGGAGTGCAGACGGCAGGGTTTCGCACGACGCTGCTGACGTCGCTGCGCTATGACAAGAGTCCGGCGGAGCGGCTGAGGGCGTTGCAGGGCCTGCAACGGTATGTGGCGCAGGACCAGCATGTTCGGGACGCGGTGCTGTCGACGCTGATGCACGATCCGAGTTCCGAGGTCCGGGGGCAGGCGGTGTCGATGCTGGCGCCGGTGCAGGCGGATTCGAGTGTGCGGCAGGTGTTGCGCACGGTGTCCACGCAGGATGCGAATCCGGCGATCCGCAACGCGTCGTTCAATGTGCTGCAAGGCACGACCAACATCCAGTAATGCGAGAGTCGATCCAACTCGCGGGCCGGGTCGCGATGGCGGCGGCAGTGGTGCTGGCGTTTGCGCCCTATGCCGCGGCTGCCGGCGCGGGTTATGCGCCTGCACCGCAGGCCCATGCTGCTGCGCACGATCGCACGCCCGGGTATCTCGGGGTGGGCTTCCATGACACGCCGGATGCGCAGGTTGCGGCGTTGCACCTGCAGCAGGGGCGGGGCGTGGAGATCGTGCTGGTGGACCATGATGGGCCGGCGGGCAAAGCGGGGTTGCAACCCAATGATATTGTTGTCCGGCTGAACGGCGTGGTCGTGGAGAGCGCTGAGGCGCTGGGACGGATGATTCACGATGCAGGCGCCGGTGCGCCGGTGGCGCTGACGGTGCTGCGCGATGGACATTCCATGACGCTGACCGCGCAGCTTGCGGACCGCGCCGCGGTGGAGCGCCAGGCCTGGCAGGACCACATGGCTGCGCCGCCACCACCGCCCGCGGGCGACGTGGTAGTCAATGGCTTCGTTGAGACCTATAACGCGGGTCCGACGCCCGACCCCGCGCCCGCGGCGACGCATGGACAGAGCTTTATCAGCGGCGTGCTGCATACCGGGCCGTATACGGGAGCCATGCTGGAGGCGATGGAGCCACAGCTTGCTGTGTTCTTTGGAGCACCGGAAGGCAAGGGGCTGCTGGTGCACTCGGTAGAGCCGAACAGCCCGGCGGCGGTGGCGGGGTTGCGGGCGGGTGACGTGGTGCTGCGGGCGGACGGCGAGTTGCTGGCGACGGCGTCGGATTGGACGAAGAGTTTACATGCGAGCAAGGGTAAGCCGGTTGCGCTGGTGGTGTTGCGCGACAAGCACGAGCAGACGCTGACACTGCTGCCGGATGCGAAGAAGCATTCGATGGTGGAGTGGCCGAGCTTCTTTGGCTTCGCCTTCAATTTGCACTCGTAACGGGCGCGGTGGATGGCGGCTCGATGTAGAGGAAGCGGTGCTTGTCGTTGTGCGCGGCCTCGACGAAGAAGAGCATAACCGAGCCGGCCATGATGGTGAGGCCGATGATGGCGGGAGTGAGGCAGATTGGGCCGCCATCGACGCCGCAAAAGTCGCCGAGGAGTGCTGTAATGAGGCCGGCTTTGAAGAGCTTGCCGATCGGTAGCGCGAGGCGGGCACGCTGGATCATGTCAACATCCGCTCGATCATAGGTGACCGAAGCGTGATGATGGCCAGAGCAGACGAGATGATCTGCGTCGAGACTTTTGAGGCGGCAGGGAGTTGCGTTGAGAGAGCCGCTATGGAGGCCGAGGGTGAGATGGGTCCCGGGCTTTATCGTAGCGGGTTGCGGCCACGCGTCGATCTGAGCGTGAACCGCCGCGGATGAAGCGAAGAGCAGAGCGAGTGTGAGTAGGGTGGGGCGTAGCATGAGGGGCTCCTTAGGGGTTCACTTGAGCGGGTGGGCTGAGCGGGGTGAGGTATCCGGCGGGGATGGGATAAGCCGGGCGCGGGGCGATGTAGATGGGTGTCTGGTAGCGGGGGCCGTGGAGGGCGTCGAAGGGACGCGCGATGATTCCCGCGGTGATGAAGGTGAGGCCCGTTTCTGCCAGGTCGGCGTTGGCGCTGCCACCACCGCCGCCGTTGGTGTGATGGATGGCGATGAGCCAGGCGACGAACAGGCAGGTGCTTCCCGTGGCGACGAGGACGGTGCTGACCCGGACCTGGTGCCCCGACTGCAGCATGATGGTGGCAACGATGTTGCGATCGAAGCTGGTATTGCGGGCGCCGTGGCGTCCGCCGCAGAGGATGCGGGTGTCGTCGATGGCTTGCAACTGGCAGAGGTAGGGTGTGCCGGGATCGGAGAAGGTGCTGACCATCATGCGGGTGCCGGGCTTGAGGGTTGCTGGGTCAGGCCAGGCGGAGACTCCCGTGAGCGCCGGCGCGGGTGTAGGCGTGGGCGGCGGAGTTTGGCGGCGAAGCAGCGCCTGGCTATGTGCGCAGGCGGGCGCGCAGGCCGAAATCGACAAGATGGCTGTTGCGAGAAGGGTAAGAGAGGGGTTGCGCGGCATGGTGATCTCCTGAGGGCCGATGGGCCATTGGAGTCACGTTAGTTTTGCGGAGAGCGCTTTGTGTGGGCGTTTGTGATGGTTTTGAAAGTGTCCCAAGGGAGCGGTTTCCACCCCACTCATCGCAAAAAAGCCGCGATGAATGGGCCACCCGGCTGGAGTTCAGGGATTCGGGTTGCGGGAGAGCGGGACGCGGATCATGGTTTGCGGACGATCGTAGCTGTCGATGGCCGCGAAGCCGATGGCCCCGCCCAGAATGCCGCCGAAGCCCGCGCCGAGGAAGCCCGCCTGGGTGCTCCAGCCCTTGCCGACGAGGCCGCCGAGCAGGCCTCCGGCAGCGGCGCAGAGGACGATGACGCCGGCGGCGTGGTGCTCAGGGCGGGCTGCGACAGGGTACGGCTGGACGTAAGGCTGGGCGTAGCTCGGCTGGACGTAGGTTGAGGGCGGCGGAGCGTACGTTGGGGCTGGTGCGGGTGGGAGGGGTTCGGCGGTGGCGTTCAGGACCTGGACGGACTCCAGGGAACTGGCCGGGAAGGTGAGACGCTGCGCAGGCGCGGTGGTGGCGGGGGTGTCGCAGGCGAAGGACCTGGGATTGATCCAGGCCAGGGTGCACTGGATGGGCCAGTTGGAGCCGCGCTGATGGACGAGAAGCAGCGTGCCGGGAGGCATCTGGGCGAGTTGCTGCCAGGGGACGGATGGCGCGCTGGCAGGAGCCTGCGGGGCGTAGGGGGATTGGGCTGTCGCGACGGCAGTGCAGGCTATGAAGACGAGCGAAATGCGGGCGAGGCAGAACATGGGAGGTATTAACGCCGAAATGACCTTGTTGTTGCGGTGTTCCAGCGGCGTCTTAGAAGCGCAATGGAATGTGCGGGATGGGTCTGGAGGCAGACAGGGGCACGCGGACGGACCAGGAGGGACGGGGTTCGGCCTTGAAGGGATCCACCATGCGCAGATAGTTGCCGCTGGGCCACGGCTCTATCTTTTGTGTTGGCTTTCGCCCTGGTGGTACGGGCGTCGATTGAGCGTTCGCCGCCGTTGCGAAACCGATGGCCGCAGCGAGGAAGAATGGCTGGATGAGACGACGTAACATGACTAGCCTCCACTGCTGGATAAGGAGTTGCTGGAGTCACGCTAGTTGGTTTATTTAGGTTAGAAGGCTTGCCTTGTGATGGTTTTTGAGGTGTCACAACGCAGGCTCGTTTCCGCGAACAGCTATTTTTTGACGGCGGCAGGCTTGCCTTCCTGGACGTAGTTCTTGTTCCAGGCGGGGATTTCGGCGGTGTAGGCGCCGGGTTTTTCGATGACGCATTGGCAGCCGAGGCGGCTGTTGAGTTGGAGGCCAGGGGCTTGTTCGAGGCGGTCGAGCTCGAGGTCTTCGGCTTCGGAGACGCCGGATTCGCCTTGCTTGAGGAAGATGTGGCAGGTGGTGCAGGCGGCGACGCCACCGCAGGCGTGGTCGAGGAAGATGTGGTAGTTTTCGGCGACGTCGAGGAAGGACATGGGGAGGCCGTGGCCGTCGTAGGGGAGGGTGTCGAAGGGGAATTCTACGGTTTTGTTTTCGGGCTGGAAGGTGACGCGGACGATGTTGTCGGCGGGGGGCTTGGTGAGGTCGATTTCGGGGAGGTCGGTTTCGTGTGCGGACATGTCTTTTCCAGTTTAGTCGAGTTGTAGGGGTGTGGGTGGTTGTTCAGTAGCGAGGAAAATGGCGGGTAAGTCACGAGTTACGTATCATTTCTGTGGGAAACCTTAGCCGTGCGCAAATTTATCAGTTACGAGACCGTTCAATTTTTAATGATGTATGGAATTCCGATCCTCGCTGCGTGGGGGGCCTTCCATCTCGCGGAGCGGTATGAAACTGCTGAGATGATGCGCACGGCACCACACGATGGGTTGGCCGGCCTTGATGTACTTGCGGCAGGATTGGCTGCATCCGTGGCAGGATTCTTCATTTCTACGCTGCTGATGTATTTATTGATTCGACATTTTGGTGAACCCAGCGAGTGAAGAGGAAAGCATCCGGCGGAGCTCTCAGTGAATGCGAAGCAGGCCGCGGACGGAGATGTCTTCGTCGAGATCTTCCCAGTTGATGCCGTATCCGCCACCCATGATCTGCCACTTGTTTCGCTGCTCGGGGGTGGCGTTAAGCAGACGCGGATACCAGGCCAGAGGTGCAGAAATCTCGCGACCGTCTGCGAGGCGAATCAGGATTGCGTCTTCGTCGACGACGACGTCAATCGCTGACGCGTTGAACTGAACGTCTCTAACGTCCCGAATGCCGAGTGAAGAAGCCATGCCATGCCTCCAACAAAAAGTCACGATGTTCAATAGCCAATTTTATTATGCGCCGTTGCTCGTGATTGGGGAATCCGTAAGTGAAGGCCGTTTCAAATGTATCGAGCCAGATTTTGATTTCGGCCGTGTCTCGCCGAACGTGCACATGCGGTGGTTCGTGACCCTCTTCAGCATAGAAGAAGAATACATATGGGCCGATGCGGAGCACTACGGGCATAGCCGTACTGTCTCACAGACTAGTCTTCGGTGACTTCGGCTTTGGCGAAGGCGTGGGGGGCGGAGGTTGGGGCGGCTAGGCCGGCGTTGATGCTTTCGGCGGCGGATTGCATGGTTTGGCCGCCGAGGGCGCCGGTGACGGCGGTGTCCATCATGATTTCGGCGAAGCGGCGAGTGGCGCGGTCGAGGGTTTCGATGGCGGAGCGGATTGCTTTGTAGTCGGAGGTGGGGAGGGTGGATTGGAGGAGTTGTGTGGCGGCCTCGATGTTGGTGTGTTCTTCGGGGGTGAGTTGGGGCCAGGCGGGGGATTGTTTGCCTTTGGTGACGGCTTCGAGGATGGTGTTGGCTTCGTTGCGGGCTTCGATGAGTTGGCGGGCGGTGATGTCTTGTTCGGCGTTGTCGAAGGAGTCGAGGATCATGGTTTCGACTTGCTCGTCGGTGAGGCCGTAGGTGGGTTTGACTTCGACTTCGGCGGCCTGGCCGGAGCGTTGTTCGCGGGCGGAGACGTGGAGGATGCCGTTGGCGTCGATGAGGAATTTGACCTCGATGCGGGGCAGGCCGGCGACCATCGGGGGAATATTTTTGAGGTCGAAGCGGGCTAACGAACGGCAGTCTTTGGCGAGTTCACGCTCGCCTTGCAGGACGTGGATGGCGACGTTGGTCTGGCCGTCGACGCCGGTCGTGAAGTGCTCGGTGGCGGAGGCGGGGATGGTGGAGTTGCGCTGGATGATCTTGGCGACAACTCCGCCTAGAGCCTCGATCCCTAATGAGAGTGGGGTGACGTCGAGGAGGAGTAGGTCGTTGGTGGCGGCGTTGGCTTCGCCGGAGAGGATTTGGGCTTGGACGGCTGCGCCGAGGGCGACGACTTCGTCGGGGTTGAGTTCGGTGTGGAGCTTTTTGTTGCGGGCGTCGAGATCGAAGAGGCTTGTGACGAGCGTGCGGACGGCGGGAATGCGGGTGGAGCCGCCGACCATCACGACTTCGGCTATATCGGACGCCGAGAGGTTGGCATCGCGCAGGGCCTGCTTGACGGGGGCAGCGGTGCGCTCGATGACTGGGGCGATGAGTTGGTTGAATTGGGCGCGGGTGATCTCGCGGAGATATTTTTCTCCGTTGGGGAGATCGAGGATGAGGCGGGTTGAATCGCTGGAGCTGAGGGCGATCTTGGCTTCGATGACGGCTTTGCGGAGTTGCTGGATGACTTCGGGATTCTTGGTGACATCGAGGCCGAGGTCGCCGCGGATGTCGTCGAGAGCGACGGCGGTGAGGAGGTTGTCGATGTCGTCTCCTCCAAGGTGGGTGTCGCCGCCGGTGGCGATGACTTCGAAGATGCCTTCATGCAGCTTGAGGATGGAGATATCGAAGGTGCCGCCGCCGAAGTCGTAGACGGCGATGATTCCGTCGCGTTGCTTGTCGAGGCCGTAGGCTAGCGCAGCGGCGGTGGGTTCGTTGACCAGGCGGAGGACATCAAGGCCGGCGATGCGACCCGCATCCTTGGTGGCTTGACGCTGCGCGTCGTTGAAGTAGGCGGGGACGGTGATGACGGCCTTGGTGACCTCGGCGCCGAAGAAGCGCTCGGCGTTGCGCTTGAGCTGGAGGAGGATGTAGGCGGAGATCTCGGGCGGGGTGAGGGTGAGGCCGCCGACGTTGAGCTTCAACACTTCGCCGGGTTGAAGGCCGTCGGCGAGATGGAAGGGGAAGAGTTTGAGCTCGGGCTCGACGTCGGTGAGGTCGCGGCCCATGAGGCGCTTGACCGAGTAGACGGCGTTGGCGGAGTTGGTGAGAAGAACGTTGCGCGCGGCGTTGCCTACGGCGAAACCTTCAGCCGTGTCCTGGTCGAAGGCGACGACCGAGGGGACGATGGGCGAGCCGTCTTCGCCGGGAATGACCACTGGCGAATCGCCCTGCATGAAGGCGATGAGGGAGTTGGTGGTGCCGAGGTCTATACCGACGACGCGTGTTTGCGAATCAGCCAAAGTTCCTTCTTTCGGGGGCGCGGATCGTGGGAAATGCGCCATCTCCTATTGTCGTACAGATGGGATGCGTGGCGTGAGTTATCGGTGCGGCGGGGATGGGCAGAAGGCGGTCGAGC
>Ga0302311_10007827_pt1 | contig 10828 bp, 10 predicted proteins | sample III_Palsa_N1_3_FD_200449 | JGI IMG/M metagenome (GOLD analysis project Ga0302311, IMG submission 200449) | Peat permafrost microbial communities from Stordalen Mire near Abisko, Sweden - III_Palsa_N1_3 | ecosystem: Environmental > Terrestrial > Soil > Palsa > Peat permafrost | place: Sweden...
GTCGTCCTCCGCGTGCAGCAGCAGCCGCAGGCCCGCCCGTGCCGCTGTGCGGAACACCCGCTCCAGCGCGGCCGGTTCGCGCACCACGTGCGGCGCGGTGTGGTGACCGGCGAGGAACACCTTCACGCTGGTCGCCTCACGCGGCCCGGCCTCCAGCAGTGGTGACGGATCGTCACCGGCCACCCCCAGATGGAACCGGAAGTCCACCAGCGACGTGCCGCTGACCAACTCCGCCTTGCGGTGCGCGTCCTGGGGCGTCAGCAGCGGCGGCACGGTGTTCGGCATGTCGATGACCGTGGTCACCCCGCCGGCGACGGCGGCCCTGCTCGCGTGCGCCCAGTCCTCCTTGTGGGTCAGTCCCGGTGTGCGGAAGTGCACATGGGAGTCGATGAGGCCGGGCAGCAGGTACCGTCCGCCGCCGTCCAGGGCCCGTACCGAGGGCGGGCGCTCGCCCGGTCCGAGGATCCGGGCGATCCGCCCGTCCGCGACCGCGATCCCGCCCGGCACCACCCCCTCGGCGGTGACCAGCCGCACCCCGTGGACCACCAGCTGGTACCGCTGGTGGTCCGCCGCCGGGGCGCCGGAGCTCTGCCCGTCGGACTTCCGGTCAGCGGACATCGCCGGCCTCCAGTTCCACCCGGCCGAGCAGCCGGGCCTCCTTGCCGCCCACGCTGACCCACAGAAGTTCATCGTCCGCTCCTTCGCCGGTCGCCGAGCAGGCGGCCGTCACACGTCCTGATGGAGTGTCAATCAGCACACTCCCAGGGATTGGTGGCGTCCCGTGCGCACGCAGCAGCCGGTACGGGACGGTGCCCTCCAGCGCGGACGCGGCCGCCAGGCAGACCGCGCCGGTGAGCGCCAGTCCGGGATGCCAGCCGCCGACCGTCAGTGCCCGTACCGCCAGCTGTCCCGGCGCCACCGGCACGACGGCGGCGACCTTCGGGAACGCCCCGTCCAGCCGCCAGCCCAGGCGGGCCGCCTGTTCCCGGCGCATGCTGCCCAGCGCGGCGTAGAGATCCAGGTGCTCGCCCCGGAACAGTTCCTCGCGGCCGCGCACGCCCAGCTTGGACGCGTCGACGAACAGGTACGGGTTGGCCATCCGCACCACCCGGCCTCCGTCGCGCAGCAGTCGGCCCAGCGCGGTACCCGGCGGTGCCACGAAGTGGGCCGTGAAGACCACGTGCCCGCCGTCCGGCCCGTGCGCGGTCTCGTCCACCTGGCAGACCACCTGGTCGCCGTTGTTGAGCACCCGCGCGCGGATCCGGTCGCCGGGGGCGAGCGGGGGCAGCCACCCGGCCTCCGCCGCCGCTGTGATCGCCGCGAGCAGCGAGTGCCCGCAGTTGCCGGTCGTGTCGAAGTGGTCCACCGCGTCCGGCATCGCCTGGACGAAGCGGTAGTCCACGTCGAAGAGCGGGTGGGCGGAGGGCGCGATGAGCGCCCACTTGAGCACCTCGTCGCCGCCGGGCGCGGCGTGCCTCCCGTGGCCCCGGGACTCCCGCAGCCGCAGCCGGATCCGGGTGAGCGCCGCCTCCAGTTCCACCTCGTCCGAGGGCAGTGCGTTCAGGTCCAGCACCAGCGTGGGGCCGGGCGCTCCCGTAGCCCGCGCGAGCAGCGCGAAGCCGCTCCGCACCATCGTGGTCATGACGCCACCTCCATCAGGATCCGCTCCCGCGCACCGGTCTCATCGGCCGCACCGGTCACATCGGTGCGCGCGCCGGTGCGCGCCACCGCGAACTCCTCACGCCACAGCTCGAACATCAGCAGCGCCCAGACGGCCAGGGCCAGGCAGTCGGCCGGCCGGGCCCGCTGCGCGGCCAGCAGCCGGTACACGGCGTCCGGGTCGAGCAGCCCGCCGGCCCGCAGCCGCGCGGGCGACAGCACCTCCTGGGCGTACGCCGCCAGTGGTGTCCCCGCCGCGAGCATCGCCGTGATCGGCAGCGTGAACGGCTGCTTGGGCCGCTCCAGCACACTGCGCGGCAGCAGCCCGCGCGCCGCGTCGTACAGCGCGACCTTGCCGCGCCCGTCCCGCAGCTTCTGCCCGGCGGGCAGCGCGCGGGCCAGCCCGCTCACCGACCGCTGGCAGAACGGCAGCCGCACCTCGACCGCGTGCGCCATGCTCAGGTGGTCGACGCGGCGCAGGTGGTACGCGGGCAGCCGTACCTCCGTCTCGAAGTCGGTGAGCACGTCCAGGCGCGGCCGGTGCGAGGCGTCGGCGCGCAGCCGCTCGGCGATCGCGTCCGAGGCGCTGCCCCGTTCCGCGATGAACGCCCGGTACTCCCGGCTGTACAGGCGCTCCCGCGCGTCCTTCGGGATCGCGGCCAGCGCGTCCACGTACGCGGGGATCCACGGCCCCCGTGCGGCGGCGGCCGCGTGCATCCGCCCGTATCCGGCGAACACCTCGTCCGCCGCGTCCCCGGTCAGGGCCACCTTGAACCCGGCCCGGTGCACCGCCTCGAAGAGCGCGTAGGTGCTGAGCGTGATCGGGTCGGCGTTGGGCTGGCCCAGATGCCAGGCGACCGGGGGCAGCAGCTCGGGGAAGTCCGCGATGTCCAGCTCCACCTGGTGGTGCACTGTGCCCGCGCGCTTCGCCACCGCGCGGGCGAAGTGCCGCTCGTCGTGCGGCCACCTGCCCGTGTAGCCGATGGTGAAGGAGTGCAGGTCCGGCTTCTCACGGGCCATCAGCGCCGTCACCAGGCTGGAGTCCAGGCCGCCGCTGGTGATCGCGCACACCTCGGCGTCCGCGTTCAGGAGCCGCCGCACCTCGCGGGTCAGTGCCTCCCGCACCCGCGGTCCGGGCTCCGCGTCGGCGGCGCCCCCCGTGCCCGCGGCCTCGTGTTCCGGCGCTCCGCGCCGGTGCAGCCGCAGGCCGCCGCTGCGCGAGCACAGCGCGGTGGTCCCGGGCGGCAGCACCCGCACCCCCTCGAAGAACGTCTCCTCACCGAAGGGCGTCTTGGTCGCCAGATAGCTGTCCAGGGCCGGCTCCCACAGTTCCGGCTTGGCCTTTCCCAGCCCGAGCAGTGCCAGCAGGGCCGGCAGCTCGGAGGCGAAGTGGAGCCGCTGCCCGTCCCAGCTGTAGTAGATCGGCTTCATCCCGGCGTCGTCGGTGGCCAGCACCATGGTCGGCTCCCCGCGCAGGTCGACCAGGGCGACCGCGAACATCCCGTCCAACTGCTCGGCGAACTCCGCCCCGTACACCTCGTACAGGGCGGGGAGCACCGCGCCGTCGCACCGGTCCGCGAAGCGGTGGCCGCGCCCCTCAAGCCGGGTGCGCAGCTCCGCGTGGTTGTAGATCTCCCCGTTGAAGACGGCTCTGATCCGGCCGCCGCCCAGGTCGTAGGGCTGCCGTCCGCCGTCGGGGTCGGTGATCGCCAGCCGCTGGCTGCCCAGCCCCCAGCGGGGCCCGGACGCGACCCGGCTGTCGTCCGGGCCGCCGTGCCGCTGGAGCGCCCCTGCGGCGCGCAGCTCGTGCGGAGAGGCGTCGGCGTCGAAATGACCGTGGATTCTGCACATGGTGCTGGGACCTTCCCTGAGGTGGTCGCGATGCGGAGCCGCTGTGCTGCTGCGGCAGCGATGTGTTCCGCTCGCTTTTCCGATGCCTCAAAGCTCCCCGGTCCGCTGTCCCGGCCGCCTGAGCCCGCGGTCCCGCCCCGGCCTCAGTTCCCGCCCGGGCCCCCAGTCGGCCGCCTCACCACGGCGGGCCCTGGGGGGCGGCCCGCGCTTGAGCGCAGGCCGCCCCCCAGGGCCCTGTCGGTTGTGCCGTCCCCGGCTGCTTTCCCGGGGTCAGGCCGCCTTGAGCAGCTCGGACAGCTGGGTCGTGTCGATCAGGTGGGCCCGGGACTGGAACACCTCGTCGACCAGGATCCGGTGGACCTCAGGGCGGGGGTCGGCGACACCGTCGGTCAGCACGAAGACGCGGTAGTCGCGGTCGGCGGCGTCGATGAGCGTGGACAGGACGACACCGCTGGTGCTGATGCCGGAGAGGATCAGGGTGTCGATGCCGCGGTCGCGCAGCTGCTGGTGGAGGTCGGTGGTGGAGGCCGCGCCGATGCGGATCTTACGGACGACGATGTCACCGTCCTCGGGGGCGATCCGCTCGTCGATCTGGGTGGCGTCGTGCTCGTGGTGCAGCATCTTCGCCGCGGCGACCGCGCTGAAGGTCTTGTTGGTCTCCGGGACCTGGGCCCAGTCGTCCTCGGTGAAGGCGACACGGACGTAGCCGATGGTGCCACCGGCGGCGCGGACGTCGGCGATCGCGCCCTTGACCCGCTCGACGAGCGCGTCGGGCTCGGGGACGACCGCGACGATCCCGTTCTGGAAGTCCATCGCCAGCAGGGCGGTGCGCTCGGGGTCGATCACCGGGAGGGCGGGGGTGGTCATGCGTGGTTCTCCTTGGGAGTGGTTGCCGCTGCGTTCGCAGGGTTCACGGGGGTGCCGGTGCGACTCGGGACGCCGGTCCCGTGGCCCGCCTTGCGGGCCATCAGCCGCCGGTCGAGGACGGTCAGCAGCAGGACGGCGATGCCCGCCGCGACCAGGACGAGGCCGAGGGTGTGCAGTCCGTGGTCGCTCGCACCGTGACGGAAGACGATGCTGCCGATCACGGCGGAGGTGATGGTGCCGAGGTACCCGAAGGTGCGGAACAGCCCGGAGGCGGTACCGATCCGGTCGGGCGGCGCCGCCAGGTAGAGCATGGTCTGGTTGCCGACCGTGGTGGCGGCCGAGGTGACGCCGAAGATCAGGGAGACGAGGACGATCGCGATCGCCGGGCTGTGCGAGCTGAGCAGCACGATGCCGCCCGAGCCGAGGACCATGGTCACCGCCGCGACCAGCAGCGGTCCGCGCACCAGGTTGCGGCTGGCGAGCGGGCGCGAGAGCAGCGCGGAGACGGCGCCCATCGGCAGCAGCAGGAGCCCCGCCGTCACGGTGGAGAACCCGTGTGCGGCCTCCATCCACTCGGTCATGCCGTACATCACGGTGTAGACGCCGAGCAGGGTGAGGGCCTGTCGCAGGTAGGTGCGGGCAAGGGCGCCGTTGGCGGCGAGTTCGCGGAAGTCGAAGAACGGCGCGGTCTTGCGCAACTCCCACACCACGGTGGGGACCGCGACCACGACGAAGACGGCCAGCGCGGCCCACTCGACGCCGGGGAGGCCCATCAGGAAGACGACCAGAGCGGTCATTGACCCGGCGAAGCCGAGGATGCCGGTCAGGTCGATCCGGTCGGCGACCTTGCGGAAGGTGGTGTCCGCGCGGTCGAGCGCGGCGTCCCGGGGCAGCCAGCGTACGGCCATCAGCAGCGCGATCGCGGTGACCGGGATGTTGATGAAGAAGGCCCAGCGCCAGCCCGCGGCGCCGACCAGCAGGCCGCCGATCGGCGGGCCGATGGCGGCCGTGGCCATGCCCGCGATCGCGAGGCCGCCGAGCACCCCGCCCGGCGGCGCGTCCAGGCCGGCCTGCTGGGCGCGGCGCCGGATCATCACCATCGCGCAGGGGAAGGCGGCCGAGGTGCCGATGCCGATCAGGACCCGGGCGACGGTCAGCATCGCCAGGTTCTGGCCGAGGCCGCCGACCAGGCCGCCGAGCAGCACCAGCACGATGCCGGACAGGAAGATCCGGCGCGGGCCCAGCACCTCGGCCAGCTTGCCCGCGGTGGGCTGGGCGACGGCGCTGGCCAGGTACAGCGAGGAGACCAGGACGGCGGTGGCGCCGACCGCGACGTGCAGCTGTGCGGCGATGGGCACCAGGGCGGTCGCGATGATGGAGCTGTTGATCGGGTTGAGGGCGGAGCCCACGTAGAGCGGGGTGGTGAACGGCCACGCGAAGGACGTGCGCCTCAGGTCGCTCGCCGGGTCGTCGCTCCGACTGACGGTGGTACTCATATGCCGCCGCCACCCAGGTCGGCTGCGGCGAGCCGCTCCAGGAGCTCGATGGCCTTCTCCACGTCCGCGCGTTCGTCGGGGCCGACCACCTGGTCGATGGCGCGCGCCAGGAACGAGCCGCGGCCCGCCATGATCCGGTCGATCAGCTCGACCGCGGAGGCGTCGGCGCTGACCAGCTTCTTGCGGCCGTCGTTCGGGTCGGGCTCGCTGTGGACCAGGCCGGCCTCCTTGAGCACCGTCAGGCTCTGGGTGATGGCCTGCGCGGTGACGTGCTCCAGCGCGGCGAGCCGGGCCGCGGTGACCGGGCCCTCCCGTATGACGCTCGTCAGTATCCCGAGCTGCGTGGCGGTCAGGCCGATCGCGTTCTGCCCGGACTCCGCGCGCAGCCGTGCACGCAGCCGTTTCATCGCGTCCTGGAGGCGCTGTGCGGTCGCAGCTGACCCGCTGGGCTGCTGCGGCCAGGGCTTCGTGTTCATGCCCCCACCGTAAAACTACTTAAGCAACTTTGCCAAGTTGCTTGATGATTTTTCTGTACCGGCCATGCCGCGGGCCACCGCACTAGGCTTTGGAGTCGCTGCTCGTACCGTGGGAGATGCCGTGGATGTCGACCTGCGCAAACTGCGCTACTTCGTGGCCGTGGCCGAGGAGTCGCACTTCGGCCGGGCGGCCGAGCGGCTGCACATCACGCAGCCGGTGCTCTCCCGGCAGATCCGGGCCCTGGAGCAGGAGCTGGGTGCCACGCTGTTCAGCCGGGGCAAGCAGTCCACCGGGCTGACCGCCGCCGGCCGCCAGCTGCTGGAGGACGCCCGGCCGCTGCTGGCCTCCGCCCTGGCGCTCGCCCGTCGCGTCCAGCGGGCCGCACACGGGACGGCGACGTTCACGGTCGGATTCATGCCCGGGATCACCGTGACCGGCGCCGTGCGCGACTTCACCGCCAGACACCCGGAGTTGGACGTGCGGGTGGTGCGCACCTCCTGGGACACCCAGGTCCGGGCCGTGCACGAGGGGATCCTCGACGTCAGCTTCGTGCGGCTGCCGGTCGACCGCCGCGGTCTGACGCTGCGCCCCGTCTTCTGCGAGCCGCGGGTCGCCGTCCTCCCGGCGCACCACCGCCTGGCGGGCAAGCAGTCCATCGGCATCGCGGACCTGGCCGCCGAGCGGCTGCTGCAGGACCCCGACGCCGTCCCCGAGTGGCGCGACCTCCCCGACCGGATCAGCGACGAGGAGGCCGGCCCGCGGCCCGCCTTCGGCAGCGTCGAGGAGAAGCTGGAGCATGTCGCGACCTCGGGGGGCGTGCTGGTGCTTCCGCTGTCGACCGCGGCCTACTACACCCATACCGATGTGGCCCATGTGTCCATCGACGACATCGGCCCCAACGAGGTCTGCCTCGCCTGGAGCGCGGACCGGGGCTCCCCGCTGATGCCCGAGTTCGCCGACGTCACCGCCGCCGTGCGGCGATGATGTCCAGCGGTGATGCTCTCAGGGCATCATCGCTGACAGAAGAGGTCTTGGACGCCCCGCGCGGCATTGCCGCAAGGTGGAGGAGTGGCGGAATCCCCGCCGCAGGCGACCCCCGAAAGGACGCTGAGGACGATGAAGGTCTTCCTTACCGGCGGCTCCGGCTACATCGGCCGCTCCACCATCCAGGCGTTGCTCCGGCACGGCATCGAGGTGACGGCGCTGGCGCGCAGCGAGCGGTCCGCGCGGACCGTGGCGGAGCTGGGCGCCACGCCGGTCGCGGGGGCGCTCACCGACACCGGCGTCCTGCGGGAGGCGGCCGGCCGGGCCGACGGGGTGATCCACCTCGGAGTGGACTACTCCGAGGGCACCGCGGAGGTCGACCGCGCCGCGGCCGAGGCGATGCAGGACGGCGCCGGAAGCCACCCGTACGTGCACACCGGCGGGGTGTGGGTGTACGGCGACACCGACGGGGTCGTGGACGAGGACGCCCCGCTGAGCCCCCCGCGGATCACCGCCTGGCGGCTGGACAACGAGAAGCGCGTGCTCGCCCGGGCCACCACCGGCGAGCACCCGGTCGTGGTCATGCCCGGACTGGTCTACGGCCGCTCCGGCGGGCTCGCGCAGTCGTTCTTCGTCGAGCCCGGCCGCGCCGCCGGCGCTGTTCCCTGCATCGGCGACGGCTCCGCCCACTGGGCGCTGGTCCACGTCGACGACATCGCCGAGCTGTACGTGCTGGCGTTGAACGCCCCGGCGGGCTCGGTCTACGCCGGGGTCGGCGGACAGAACCTCCCGCTGGCGGAGATCACCCTGGCCCTCAGCCACGCCGCCGGATGCCCGGGCAGGATCCACTCGCTGTCCCTGGACGAGGCACTCCAGCAGATGGGGCCGATCGCCGAGGCGTTCGCCCTCGACCAGCAGCTCACCGGTGCCCGGGCCCGGCGCGAGCTCGGCTGGACACCCACGCGGCTCGACGCCCTGGCTGAACTCGCCCGGGGCTGAACCCGGGCCGTCGTCAGGTCCTGCCCTCGCGCTCCTGCGCGTCCCGCAGGGCCGTCGACCCGGACTGCGACGTGCTGGCCCAGCGGGCCCTGACCACCCGGAAACCGGCCCGCTCGGCCGCGTCGCAGACCAGGTCGTCGTCGTCGACAAGCATGCGGACCTCCCGGCCGAGGCCGCGCAGCACCTCCAGCTTGGTGGTACGGGCCGGGCGCCGGTCGTCGTTCCGCCGCATCCAGAGGTGCCCCTCGGGCAGGCCGTGCCGGGCCAGCCAGCCCACGGTGTCCCGGCGGCAGCGCTCGGGACGGCCGGTGAGGTACACCACCTCGCAGGTCGCGGCGGCCTCCAGGGCCAGCCGCACGCCCTCGGCCAGCGGCGGGTCCTGGTCCGCGGCGGCGAAGAAGCCCTTCCAGTCCTGGGGCCGCCGCTCCAGGAAGTGCTGGCGGTGTCCGGTCTCGGCCAGAGTGCCGTCCAGGTCGAACACGGCCAGGGGTCTGCTGCTCGTCGTCTGCGTCACACCGGCCACCCTAGGGCGGGAATCATGGCACCGTGCAGGCGTTGAACCACAGGTGAGCCCAGTCACCGCGACGACCCCGTTCTCCGTGCTCGACCGCTCCCGCACCCGCCGGGGGCAGGACGCGGCACAGGCGCTGCGCGACACCGTGCGCTTGGGCGGGCAGATCGAGGAACTCGGCTACCACCGGTTCTGGGTGTCCGAGCACCACGGCGTGCCCGGCATCGCCGGCTCCGCACCGACCGTGCTCGCGGCCGCCGTCGCCGCCGCGACCTCGACCATCCGGGTCGGCACGGGCGGGGTGATGCTGCCCAACCACCGGCCGCTGGTCGTCGCCGAACAGTTCGGGGTCCTGGAGTCGCTCTTCCCCGGCCGGGTCGACATGGGTCTCGGCCGGTCGGTGGGCTTCACCGACGGGATACGCCGGGCACTGGGCCGCGACAAGAGCGACGCCGACGACTTCCCCGGTCAGCTCGCCGAACTGCTCGGCTACTTCACCGGCACCCAGACTGTGCACCCCCAGGTCCATGCCCAGCCGGCTGAGGGCCTGCGGATCCCCGCGTTCGTGCTGGCCACCGGGAGCGGCGCGCAGGTCGCGGCCGAGGCCGGGCTGCCGCTGGTGATCGCGCCGGTGCGCGGCGAGGACGCGATGCTGCGGGCCGTCGAGGCGTACCGCGACAGCTTCCGTCCGTCCGGCTGGGGCGAGCGGCCCTACGTCGTGCTGTCGGGCGCGGTGGCGGTCGCGGCCACCACCGAGGAGGCCCGCAGACTGCTGCTGCCCGAGGCCCGGGCCACGGCGTACGCCCGGACCCACGGCGTGTTCCCGCCGCTCGCCCCCCTGGACTCGGTGCTGGCCGACGCCGCGGCGATGACCGGGCGGGAGCGCTCGCTGTTCGAGGAGGCGCAGCGCGGGCAGCTGTACGGCACCGAGGAGGAGGTGGCAGTCGGCCTGGAGAAGCTGCTGGCGAGCAGCGGCGCGGACGAGTACCTGGTCACCACCAGCGGTTACGACCGCGGGGCGCTGCTCGACTCCTACCGACGGCTGGCGCTGCTGCTGGGACTGCGTCCCGGCGGGCAGCGGTCCGACGGCGCTTTCCAAGGTTCCTGACTGGGCGTCAGGGCCGCCAGGAAGCCTAGCAGTACGCGGTTGAACTCGGCGGGGCGTTCGAGCGCGGGCACATGTCCGGCCCCCGGCAGGCGTACAGCGGTTGCGCCGCTGATGCCTGCTGCCAGGATGTCCGAGACCGCGAGGATGGCCGGCACATCCTCCGCCCCGCTGACGACCAGGGTCGGCACCCGGACCTCGTGCAGTCTGGCACTGGCCGGGGGATCCAGGTCGCGGGCCTCCGAACTGCGCCGCGAGCCGGACCAGGCCCGCTCCGTGATGCGGCGGTACATGTCCGAGGCGAGCGTCCACACCTGGGGGTCCAGGTCATGGCGACCACGGCCGGGACCGGCGACCAGGAACTCGACCAGCGCGGAGACGTAGAGCTCCAGGTCGGCCGGGTCGACGGTGGCCGCGGCCCGGCGCGAGGCTCGCCGTTCCGCCGTCGAAGACGCCCACGACTGACCCGCCCGGGGGCCGGGGCGAGGCCAGGAGCAGGCATGTCAGTGCGGGCTGGCACGATCAGGCCATGGGAAACATCTATGACTACTACGCGGCCGAGGATGACGCGCGGGCTCTGGCAGCCTTCGAAGAAGGCGGTATTGACGACGTGTTCGGCACGGTCGGCCTCAAGGGCGTCGACCCCCACCTGCTTCTCGGCACCGTCGAGGCTTGCCTGACGGGGGCATCCGAGGAGCAGGTGGAAGCCGAACCGCGGTTCTGCGAACTGCTGAGTGACCCCGAGCATGATGGCCGCTGGCTCGTCGCGCTCACGGACACCCTGCGCGACTCTTTGGCGGCAGCCACCAGCGGGCGCCTGCTGGAGGCCGTCGCGGTGTGGTCGCTCACCGAGGACGGAGCGGGACAGGATCCGGAGTT
>Ga0302311_10007828_pt1 | contig 10828 bp, 11 predicted proteins | sample III_Palsa_N1_3_FD_200449 | JGI IMG/M metagenome (GOLD analysis project Ga0302311, IMG submission 200449) | Peat permafrost microbial communities from Stordalen Mire near Abisko, Sweden - III_Palsa_N1_3 | ecosystem: Environmental > Terrestrial > Soil > Palsa > Peat permafrost | place: Sweden...
GCGAACCGGTGCCCACTTCGCTCGAAAACGCTCTAGACCTGCCGCGCCGCCAGATTCTCGATCTTCACGCCGTCGCGGTCTTCGATGATCTCGGCGATCCATTGCCGATGGCAATGAGCGTGATCGCGTTCGTAGCAGAGGATGCAGACCGGGCCGGATTTCTTAACCAGCGCCGACAGCTCATCCAGTTCTTCCTTGGCCTGCGCGGTCTTTAGATGCGCGGCGTAGATCTTGTGCAGCACGCCGAACTGGCCACCGCGCGCGGCCTCGCGGCCGCTCTTCGGCGTGCCGAGCCCGCGCAGATGCAGATAGGAAATGCCGCGCTCGTCGAGCCCGGCCGCCAACTGGTTCTTGGAGAATCCAGGCCGCCGCGACGATGCCACCGCGCGGACATCGACCAATAGTTTGACGCCGGCGGCTTCCAGTTCGTCGAGCACGGACTTTGCGGGCGTCTGCTCGTAGCCGATGGTGAAAAGTTTCTTGGTCCTGGCCATCGCGGCCTCCGATTATTTCGGAACCATGGTTACTTCACGCGCTCGATCAATTCCATCGCGCCGGCCGGCGCCCGCACCTTGCCTTCGTGGATCACGTAAGCGTAGACGTCGCGCGGAATCTTCTTCGGGGCGGTCGTGTCGACCCGCGGCAGATCGTCCGGTTCACCGCCGTCGGCCCAGGCCTGAAATCGCTTCGCCCAGGCGTCGAGCTGCTTGGGCGGATAGCAGGTCTTCAGTTCGTCATCGCCCTTTTGCAGCCGGGCATAGACGAAATCGCTGACGACATCGGCAATCGCCGGATATTTGCCGTGCTCGGCAAACACGACCGGCGTCTCGAACTGGCGCAGCAGCGCGATGAAATCGGGCGTGCAAAAACTGTCGTGGCGCACCTCGACGACGTGACGCAACGCACGGCCCTCCAGCTTGCGCGGCAGCAATTCGAGAAACTTGCCGAAATCGGCTTCGTCGAATTTCTTGGTCGGCGCGAATTGCCACAGCACCGGGCCGAGCCGGTCGCCCAGTTCGAGCACGCCTGAGTCATAAAACCGCTTCACCGAATCGCCGGCTTCCGCCAGCACCCGGCGGTTGGTGGCAAAACGCGGGCCCTTCAGCGAGAACACGAAGCCGTCGGGCACCTCGCGCGCCCATTTGCGAAAACTCTCCGGCTTCTGTGAGCCATAATACGTGCCGTTGATCTCGATCGAGGTTAGTTTCGAGGCGGCATATTCCAGCTCTTTGGCCTGCGTCAGCTTGTCCGGATAGAACACCCCGCGCCACGGCGCGAACGTCCAGCCGCCGATGCCGATATAGATGTTGCCGGTCTTGGACGTGCTCTTGGAAGCGGCCTTCGGGGTCTTGCTCACGTGCGGGTCTCTTTTGTTGGAGAGAGTTTGGGATTGCCGGAGCGAGCCTAATCAAATCGTCAGTCCTTGACCAGTTGCTGGCTGACGGATCCGCACCGCAGCATTCGGCGGAAGAAAGCGGATATTGCCTGGACTTCCGGCCGCAGGAACAACTTTCAAATATTCGCATTGGTCATGGCCCGCACGGCACTGCCGCAGAAAACCTCCAACCCCGCGGGCGGGTCGTGTTCATCCATTCATTGGCCGAGGCGCACCATGGAAAAACCCACCGAAGAGCAGATCCGCCAGCGCGCCCACGACATTTGGGAACGTCATCACCGACCGGACGGAAGGGATGATGAGTTCTGGCATCAGGCGGAAAAGGAATTGCGGGACGAGGATGGTCGCGGCAATAGCGAGAGCAATCCCGAATCGATCGCGCCCGAGACGCCGGGCGTGTTGCCGGGCTGATTTCCGCACGTTACAAGCGCCGTCGACACTTCGCTTGGAGAGGACGGCGTCATGGCGTGGCCCATCATTGTCGCGTGGATCCATTACATCGGGATCATGCTGCTGCTTGCGAGCGTGCTCGGCGAGCATCTCCTGCTGAAGCCGGAGCTGACGGCAGCTCAAGCCCAAACGATCCAGCGGCTGGATATCGTCTATGGCGCGTCGGCCGCGATCGTGCTGGTCACCGGGATTTGGCGGATGTTCCTGGAGAAGGGGGCTAGCTACTACAACCACCAGATCGCGTTTCATATCCTGGTTGGAATTTTCGTAATCGTGGCGTCGCTGTCGATTTATCCGACCATGATCTTTCTGCGCTGGCGACCCGATAGCGTCGTCGGCCGTGGCCAGCAATTGGCGCAGGCCCAGTTCAAGAAGATTCAGATGATCGTGCGGCTGGAAATGACGTTGCTGCTGCTGGCCCCGTTGTTTGCGACCTGGATGGCGCACGGCAGCTTCTGATCGTCGCAATCCGCACAGTGGCCGCCGCCACCTCTCAGGCGACCGCGATGGCGATCGGCGGCGTTTCGCCGTCGAGCCAGTCCTGCTCATTGGCCAGCGAGAGCCAGGCGTCTTCCATGCGCTTGTAGCGCAGATAGCTCGGATGATCGTCCGCACGCTCCGCGAGACGCTGACAGTTCTCGGCATTTTCGCGGAAATGATCTGATTGCTTCATGACTTCCTCCTTCCCTAAAGCTAGGTACCAGGCCGACGGGTGCCAACGACATCTCGGGATGAATTGTTGGTAACGTCGCGTATCCCGGTTCCTTTGCAGTTCAGGTTCCCATCAATAGGGGCGAAACCCGCGCGATGCGGCCTTACGCGGATTGAAGGTTCCGGTTAGGATGCAAAAAAATGGAGAACAAGGATGCGGATATTTGTTGTGGCAGCGTTGATGTTGGCCGCTTCCGGCGCGATGGCCGACGAGGTCGGCGATGCGCACAAGGAAGCGATCACCGGACGCGATACCTACTGGAACTGCCTTGCCCAAGAGTATCAGACCTATGCAAGGGACAACAATAAGGCGATCTCCGGGCCGGACTTCACCAGCCATATCGCTGATGTCTGTCCCTCCGAGCGGCAGAATTTCCGGGTGTCGCTGGTCGGTTTCCTCACGCTGCAATTCCCCGATGTCGATGCCGGAGACCACATGACGACGGCCAACAAGGCCATCGCCCTGGCGCAGAAGGATATCGTCACCGCCTTTATCAGGCATCAGGAAGCCGCCAAGTAGCTGCCAAGAAGTAGCTGCCAAATAACGGCCGAGTGGCGCGGCCCATAGGCGGGGCTAGGTCGGTCCCCGCCGATATCCTCTCACGGGTGGGTCCCCCTTGCGGAACGCGCTGGTCGTCCCCATCTGGTGAACAACGGCGACGTTGATGCTTGATAGCTCCGGCGCTGGAACGACCACGGAATAGCTCGGTTGCGCCGGATGTACGCGCGCCCTCTGTTCGTGGTCGTTGGCATTTTTGGGGCCTTTTTGGTCCGTTTCAGGCCTCTTTCCCCCCGTTTTTGGACTTTCGGCGCCTCACCCCTGCTTGGCATTATCTGGGCCTGCGGATATACGCTGGCGCATGAATGAAGCCATCAGACCGGGCCCCGAAAGCCCGTTGCAGGCCGCCATGGCGCCTCAGCTTTCGGTCGTCGTCCCTACCTTCAACGAGCGCGACAACGTCACCACGCTGTACCGGCGGCTGGAAACGGCGCTGACCGGCATCGCCTGGGAAGTCGTCTTTGTCGATGACAATTCCCCCGACGGCACCTGGGAAGTGGTGCGCGGTCTCGCGCGCCAGGATAGCCGCGTGCGCTGTATCCGGCGGATCGGGCGGCGCGGCCTGTCGGGCGCCTGCATCGAAGGTATCCTGGCCTCGAGCGCGCCCTGCGCGGCGGTGATCGATGCTGATTTGCAGCATGACGAGACCCAGCTGCCGAAGATGCTGGCGCTGCTGCAAACCGACAAGATCGATCTCGTGGTCGGCAGCCGCTACATCGAGGGCGGCAGCGCCGACAGTTTCAACAAGCAGCGCGCCGGCGCCAGCCAGCTTGCGACCGAGGTCGCCAAGCGTGCGCTGCGGGTCGAGATCGCCGATCCCATGAGCGGCTTTTTCATGATCCGCCGCGACCGCTTCGAGCATCTGGCGCCGCAGCTCTCGACCCAGGGGTTCAAGATTCTGCTCGACCTCGTCGCCACCGCGCGCGGCGAATTGCGGGTGCAGGAAATTCCCTACAGCTTCTCCTCGCGGCTGCATGGCGAGAGCAAGCTGGATTCCATGGTGGCGCTGGATTTCTTAGGGCTGGTGCTGGCGAAACTGACCCATGACGTGGTGTCGCTGCGCTTCCTGTTGTTCGCGATGGTCGGATCGATCGGCGTGTTCGTGCATTTCGCGACGCTGTACATCGTGCTGAAGGGCTTTGATCAGCCGTTCGCGGTGGCGCAAGGCTGCGGCGCGCTGCTGGCGATGACCAGCAATTTCGTGCTCAACAATTTTCTGACCTATCGCGATCAGCGGCTGAAGGGCTTTGCGATCCTGCGCGGGCTGTTGCTGTTCTATCTGGTGTGCGGCGTTGGCCTTGCCGCCAATGTCGGCGTCGCGTTCTCGGTCTATGCGCAGGAGCCGATCTGGTGGCTGGCGGGAGCCTCCGGCGCGCTGATGGGCGTGGTGTGGAACTACGCGATGTCCGGACTGTTCGTCTGGCGCAAGCGATGATGGTGCCATGAGCCCGCAGGACGCGCGGCTCGTCCGCAACACGGCCCTGACGATATCGGCGCTGGTGGTGTTGCGGCTGGTCGCCGCGGCCTTGACGCCGCTGACGTTCGACGAAGCCTATTACTGGATGTGGTCGAAGCATCTGGCCGGCGGCTATTACGACCACCCGCCGATGGTGGCCGTGGTGATCCGGCTCGGCACCCTGATCGCCGGCGATACCGAATTCGGGGTGCGCCTGGTCTCGATCCTGCTGGCACTGCCGATGAGCTGGGCGGTGTATCGCTCCGCCGCTATCCTGTTCGGTGGCGAAAGGATCGCTACGACCGCCGCCATCCTGCTCAACGTCACCATGATGGCGTCGGTCGGCACCATCATCGTGACGCCGGACGCGCCGTTATTGGTGGCCGCGAGCTTCGTGATGTTCTTCCTCGCCAAGGTGCTGGAAACCGGCCGCGGCGCCTGGTGGCTCGCGGTCGGTGCCGCGGTCGGCGCGGCGTTGCTGTCGAAATACACTGCGATGTTTTTCGGCCCGGCGATTTTGATCTGGCTGGTGGTGGTTCCCAAATTGCGCCGCTGGCTGATCTCGCCATGGCCCTATCTCGGCGGCTTCGTCGCGCTCGCGATCTTTGCGCCGGTGATCCTGTGGAATGCCGATCACCAATGGGTCTCCTTCATCAAGCAGCTCGGCCGCGCCCGCATCGAGGGCTTTAAGCCCGCGTTCATCGCCGAATTGATCCCGACCCAGATCGCTTTCGCCACGCCGCTGGTGTGGCTGCTCGGCGCGATGGGCCTTTACGCGCTGTTGCGGCGCAACTCCGGCGCGCTGGCGGCGCGCGCTTTGATCAGTGCGACCTTCTGGACCATCGCGCTGTATTTCGTCTGGCATTCGCTGCATGCCCGCGTCGAGGCCAACTGGTTCGCGCCGGTCTATCCGGCGTTTGCGATCGCGGCCGCGGTCGCCGCCCATGTCGTGCCATGGGATCCACCCCGCAAGCGCATCGCGGACTTTTGCCTGCGCTGGGCCGCGCCGTCCGGCGTCCTGATGTTCGTGGCGCTGATCGTGCAGGCCAACACCGGCGTGTTGTCGGGCTATCGCCGCGACGCCACCGTGCGCAGCGTCGGCGTCGGCTGGCGCGAACTCGCCAGCGAAATCGAAGCGGTGCGTGTCCGGACAGGCGCGACTTGCGTCCTCGCGCCAGATTACGGCACCACCGGCTGGCTCGCGTTCTATCTGCCCAAAGGCACTTGCGTGTTGCAGCCGACCCAACGCATCCGCTGGGTCAACATGCCAGAGCCGGGTCCCGCGCAGCTTTCCGGAAAGCTGCTCTATGTCGACGAGGTGCGCCCCGGCACCCCGCGCTATCTCGACGAAACATTTGCGCACATCGAGCGGGTCGCCGAACTGCCGCGCAAGCGCGGCCCGCTGACCATTGAGACCTATGGCCTCGATTTGCTCGACGGCGCCAAGCGCGACGTGCTCGACAAGTCTCCGCCGCCGGAATTGGAGTAGGGGGCGGGAAGGGGCGACGGCCCGAGCAGGTCGTAGCTCGTAGCAACCATTAAAAGCTAAGCGGCTTTATGTCGGTTGTAGACGCGATAGCCACACTCTGCGTCAATCGGGAGGCATCGAGTGGCGAACAAACCCCATGCCAGAAATATTGGGAAACGGACGCAAGATTCCGGCTCGCGTTGTTACCCGTGGGATGCCCGGCTGGGGCCGTTCAGCTTGATGACATGCGCGAAGAGTGTACTGCGTCGTTTGTACAACTTACGCAGCTGGCAGCAAGCGTGGGCGGCACTTATCGCCGCTCCGGCTCCGCGTTCCCACGGCCGATCGAGTCCTTGCTGGAAATGACCTACGTCGGTACACTGCGTCGCAGAACAGTTAAATTTTTCCGTGAATGGATCAGTTGGAATGACCGCAGGTCGGAGCCTGGAGCCGGAGGCAAGTGTCGGAAGACTGCCGCCAGGCGTGATCCTCGAAGGTCCTGCGATAGACGCCAAGCGACGCGAATCCATTGTCATGTTCTGCATTATTTACGCCGGTTCCGCTGCGGCGCTGGTCTGGGCGATCACGCAAGGCATCGGCCGGGTAGAGCTCGCGGTCTTTGTCGGCATGTTCTGGCTGACCATGTTCGGGATGGGCGCAGGTATGCACCGCCTGTTTGTGCACCGGAGCTTTCGCTGCGGTCCGGTCATGAGGGCGTTCTTCGCTGCGATCGCCACCATGGCGGTGCAGGGCTCGGTGCTCAAATGGGTCGCCAATCATCGCCGGCACCATCTTCACACCGACAAGCCCGGCGACGTCCACAGCCCTTACTATGACGGCGTCGGCAACCCCCATGCCAGCTTCCTCAAGGGGATGTTGCATGCGCACGGCGGCTGGGTGCTCGACCATGCCGCTACCGACGCCGAATATTACGCCAAGGATATTCTGGCCGACCCGATCGCCATGTTCTTCGTTAAAACGCGCTGGTTCTGGTACGCGATGTCGGCGATTTTTATTCCGGGTGCCATCGGCTACGCGTTTGGTGGGATCCACACCATGATCGGCTGCGTGCTGTTCTCCGGCATATTGCGTGCCTACCTCATGGTCCTGACCACCTCGCTGGTCAACTCGGTCTGCCATAGCGACGGTCGCTATGGTTACCGTCGCTATGAGCTTGATGACGGCACGACCAACGAGTTGGTGACCACGATCCTCACCTTGGGTGAAGGGCTGCACAACAACCATCATCGGTTTCCGCGGGACGCCTATCTTTCGCACGCCTGGTACGAAATCGACCTCAATGGCCTGATTATTCTGGGGCTTGGCAAACTCGGGCTCGTGCACGACGTTTTCATTCGCCAAGACCGGCGCGCGTCGACGGTCCCGAGCGAGCAGAATTCGTCAGCCGAATTGCGGTGACAGTGCACTTAATTTGCTAGCCCGTAGGATGGCTGGAGCGTCTTGCGAAACCCATCGCCTCGATCGACGGAGCTGATGGGATCGCTTCGCTCCACCCATCCGACGCGCTGACGGACCGCGCGGCTACAAAATCCGATGCGCGAAAAATCTAATTTGTTGGCTAGATTCAATCTGATTTGCCCTGTCCAGACCGTCAGCTAAAAATATTTCTGTTTTCTTCGAGGGCAAATCACCTGCTTATTCCTTGTCATCCCGTCCCGAGAGAGGGGGCGTTGGCCATCGTCACTGACGTTGGGGCGGGGAGCGATGGACGCTGATGCGCTTTTGACGAACGGCGCGTGAGGCGGACAGCAAAGTCGTGTGGTCCTGACGCCCCAATGGCTGGTGTCAAATTCGTGATGATGCTTCGCATCACACGGGTGACGGTGACAAGCAAGCCAGGTCTCGCCGGGGAGAGCACGATATAAGCTGTAAAACCATTGCGCAGGGAAGGCCGGACTGCTTCCGCTGAACCTGTATGCTCGTGTGCGCTTCTTGCTATGTGCATCTTGGCACGCGAGACCGCGGGTGCAGCGCGCACCCGGTCTTCCCTGCGTCCTCTTTTTTTGAGGGCAAATGAATTTGCAAACCTCGGGCGAATGCCGTCGCGAGAATGCGGAAGTTTGTCTACCCGTCATGCCCGCGCAGGCGGGCATCCAGTATTCCGAGACGCTAGCGATGGAATCGAGAACTCGCGGCGTACTGGATACCCGCTTTCGCGGGTATGACGGCGGTGGGTCGAGCGTCGTCGCCGTCATTGCGAGGAGCATTTGCGACGAAGCAATCCAGCTTTTCCTTTTTGCCCTGGATTGCTTCGCTTGCGCTCGCAATGACGACGTCGAGACGCTCACCGGAAAGAAGGCAGAATCAGGCATTTTTGCGGCGGTGAGATGAACGGTGCTCGGCCGATTCCGCTCAGGATGCACGGGGCGCAATGACTGAACGCGTTAAGCGGTTTTTATCCATACCGAAAATGCCGCGAGTGTCTCGCGGTGGGACAGATTAACCATGCCCCGGATACGCCCAGACTTAATCCGCATTTAACTAAAAGTCGCCTTAATGACGCTCCTCGCCTCTGCGAGATGTTCCATCGGAACTTTTCTGACGATGGCATTTCTCGCGCGGGTTTGCGCTCGAAGCTGCCACCGTTTTGCAGAATTTCGAATGCAGCCTGGAAGGGGAACAAGGTGGAACCAGTCTGGATGCAAGGCGTATGAGTACCAGTGTCAGTGCGTGTTATGACTTCGCGGCCCACACTCCCAGAGACTTTCGCCGCAAGAGCGTCTCGTACAATTTGTTCGGCAGCGCCGCGATTGCCTGTCTCGTCGTAGGCTGCGCGTGGACGGTCTATAGCAACATCTTCGCCGCCGGTATTTATCCGTCGGCCGGCAATTTCGATGTCGCGGTGATCAAGCGATCGCCCGCGCCGGTGCGAAACATCCTGACGGCGTCCAACAGTTCGGTCGCAGTTGAATCGCGGCCGCTGGTTTCCGCGCCCGCGAGCGTTGTGCAACAGCCGTCGTTTTCGTTCGACGATCGCTTTGCCGCGGCAGCTCCGCAATCCGTCGCAGCCGCTCCGCAGGCGATCGCCGCCGCGCCGCAAGCCGCTGCACGGCCGCAGGTCGCCGCGCTGACGCCGGCGGCACCAGAGCGCAAGGTCGCCGACGCTGTGCCGATGCCGTCGTCGCGCCCCGCCGAAGCGCGCAAGAGTGCCGGTGCTTCGGTGCGCGACATGGCGCAACGCGCCAAGGCGGCCGTGATGTCGGTGGCGTCAAACGACAAGCCCGAGGCGCCGGCGAAGCCGCCGACGATCTTCGAGCGGCTGTTCGGCAAGTTCGAGTCGAGCACGTCCAGCGCGGGATCGGCGCTGGCCTATGCGTCGGCCGACGCCAGCAGCACGTCCTCGCTTGGACCGGCCAGCCAGAACATCGCTTCCGTCGGCACCGGCGCGCTCTATGATCACCAGACCGCAGTGTACGATATTTCCGCGCATACCGTGTATCTGCCCGACGGCACCAGGCTGGAAGCGCATTCCGGCCTCGGCTCCAGCCTCGACGATCCGCGCTCCGCCAGCGTCCGGATGCGCGGCGTGACGCCGCCGCATCTGTATGACCTCAAGCCGCGCGAGGCGCTGTTTCACGGCGTCGCCGCGCTGCGGCTCAATCCGGTCGGCGGCGAGGAAGCCATCTACGGCCGTGCCGGACTGCTCGCGCATACCTTCATGCTGGGCCCCAACGGCGACTCCAACGGTTGCGTCTCGTTTCGGGATTACAACGCATTCCTGAACGCCTATCGCAACAAGGGCGTGCGCAGACTAGCGGTCGTTGCGCATCTGTGAGGTTGGTGGCGGTCGCCGAATGCCTGTCGAATTCGACGTCCGGCTATCAACCCGCATAACCCGGGGGCGGCACGAAGCCGCCGAACTCGCGTTCCAGAAGTGCGGCGAAGGCGATCGTCGTGCGATCCTCAAGGTAAGGTCCGATGATCTGCACCCCGATCGGCAGACCGGACGGCGAGCGATCGATCGGTGCTGCGGTCGCGGGGAGGCCGCATGTGGTGGCGGGGTCCGCCCACACGTAGCACGCATCCTCGAAGTTATGCGCTTTGCCGTCGATATCGAGATGTCGCGCCTCGATCGGCAGTGAATGATCGTGCGGGAATGCTGGAACCGAGGCGGGTGGGTACAGCACAATGTCCCACTCGCGAAACAACAGGCGCCACTGTTGTTGAAGCCGCTTGCGCGCCACATCGGTGATCATCCAATCGCGATGGCTCATGACCGTGCCGCGCACGCGCTCGGTTGCCAGCGCGTTGTCACCCGCCGCTAGCGCTGCGGCGGCGCGTTGCGCTTCATCGTAACGCTCAGGCGCCAGGCGCGTGCTCTTGGCGGCACCCAGCAGTTTCATATAGAGCCGAGCCGACTCTGCGAGATCAGGCAACAACGCGCTGGCGTGAGCCACCTTGACGCCGGCGTTGGCGAGCCGCTCCGACAACCGGCCGATCGCGGTGCGAACCTCGGCGCCAACGGGCATCAGCGGGTGGTTATCGATGACGAGAACGCGGAAATCGCCGAGATCGTCGTGGCGGGGCGGTGATAACGCCGACCGATAGCCGATGCCTTCGCGATCCTCGTCGGGGGCTGCGACCGCATCCAGCGCCAGCGCCAGATCGGCCGCGGTTCTGGCCATCGGACCGACCACGGCGAGGTCGCCATGGCCCGGCAATGGCGGCGAGGCGGGTGGGTTGTACCCACGCATCGGGATCAGGCCGAGTGTCGGCTTGTGGGCATAGACGCCGCAGAAATGCGCAGGCATGCGCAGCGATCCGCCA
>Ga0302311_10007834_pt1 | contig 10823 bp, 10 predicted proteins | sample III_Palsa_N1_3_FD_200449 | JGI IMG/M metagenome (GOLD analysis project Ga0302311, IMG submission 200449) | Peat permafrost microbial communities from Stordalen Mire near Abisko, Sweden - III_Palsa_N1_3 | ecosystem: Environmental > Terrestrial > Soil > Palsa > Peat permafrost | place: Sweden...
CACTCACCTGATACAGCGTCCCGTTGCTGAATTGCTTAAGCCCCGGGCGGTCTTCGGCGAGCATGGCGTTCAGTTGATCGGAGGCCTTGCCCAAAGACACCGCGCTGACGGCGATGTTGTTGATCGCAGCTTTCAGCGGCGCCCGGTCTTCCGCCATCATATGGTTCAGATCGGACGTGAGGTCGGCAAGCTGCTGGGTGCTCTGGTCAAGCCGGGTGATCGCGTCGCCGACATCGGCCTGATGCGCGGCCAGCGTTCCGCTGACGGTATCGACGTTGGCAAGTATCGCCGACACGTGCTTGCGATTCGCGGGCGAGAGCAGGTCGTTCAAGTTCGCAACGGTCTTATTCATCGTGTCGGCGAGCGCCGGCAGATGCTGTACCGCCAGCGACAGCTCGGCTTGCAACTGCTGCAAGGTCGAAGGAATCGAGGGGATCTGCAAATAGGGCTCGGCATTGGGCTTGTAATCCGCCTTGGTGGCGGGAAAGAAATCGAGCGTGATGATCTCGGTGTTGGCGAGCAGACTATCCGGCGCAAGCTGTGCCCGCAGCCCCTGATCGATCATGGTTTGCAGCCGCGCCATCCGCTCGTCCTTGGGGCCGGAGAGCCCGGAAACCCGGTTGGGCTCGAGATCGATCCGCACCGGAACCTCCGAGCTATTGTTCACCGGATTGTAGATCAGGCCAATGTTGGTGACGCGGCCGATCTCCACGCCGTGGAAGGTCACCGCGGAACCGACGTAGAGGCCTTTCACCGACTCATCGAAATAGATGATGCAGCGGTCCTTGGTGTTGAAGAGATCGCCGCCGCCCAGGAAGGCGACGCTGAGGGCGACGATCGTGAGGGCGACAAGGACGAACACCCCGACCCTGGTGGGACTTATGCGTCTAGGCATGCTGCGCTTCCATGGCTTCGCCGCGGGTAAGGAAGGCGCGGACGGTGGGATTGTCGCATTCGTCGCGCAGGCGATGTGGGTCGCCCAGCGCGATCTGGGTCTTGGTCGCGGTATCGAGGAAGACCGAGTTATTGCCGATGGCGAAGATGCTGGCCAGTTCGTGGGTCACCACCACTACAGTGGCGCCCAGATTGTCGCGCAGCGACAGGATCAGATCGTCGAGCCGGCGCGAAGTGAGCGGATCGAGCCCGGCCGAGGGTTCGTCGAAGAACAAGACGTCGGGGTCGAGCGCGATCGCGCGGGCGATGCCGGCGCGCTTTTGCATGCCGCCGCTAAGCTCCGAAGGGTAGTAGTCCTCGAAACCGGCGAGCCCAACCAGCGAGAGCTTGAACGAGGTCAGCTCGCGGATCTCCTTCGTACTCAGCTCGGTGTAGAGTTCGAGCGGCACGGCGATGTTTTCCGCCAGCGTCATGGAGGTCCACAGGCCGCCGCTTTGGTAGGTCACGCCCATCCGGCGCATGATCTCGTCGCGCTTGCGGTCGCCGCTGTTCCAGACGCAGGCGCCGTCATAGAGAATATGTCCGGCGGTGGGCCGGTCGAGCCCGACCATGTGGCGCAGCAGCGAGCTCTTGCCGCTGCCGCTCGGCCCCATGACGATGAAGACGTCGCCCTTGCGGACGGTGAAATTGAGGTCGCGCTGGATCAGGTTGACCCCATGCTTCGACATCAGCCCGCGCACCTCGATGCGGGGCGGAGCGTTGCCGGCAGCGGAGAAGTCGCAACTCATCGTCCCTCAAATCCCCACGATCGTGGTGAGCACGGTGAAGATCGCGTCGGTCGCCAGAACCAGCACGATGCACAGTACCACCGCCGTGGTGGTGGCGTCGCCCACTCCCTGGGCGTGCCGTGCTGCCCCGAGCCCGCACCAGCAGCCGACAATACCCAGAATGGCGCCGAAAAACACCGCTTTGACCAAACCGAGAAACACGTCCGGCAAGCCGATCGCGCGCCGGGTCTGGCTTAGATACAGGACCGCGTCCAGGTGCAGCATCTGGGTGCCCAGCCACAGACCGCCGAGCACCCCGACCAGATCGGCGAACGCCACCAGCAGCGGCATCGCCACCATCAGCGCCAGCACCCGCGGCAGCACCAGGAACTCCATCGGATCGAGTCCGGTGGTTTGCAGGGCGGAGATTTCGTCGTTGGCCTTCATGGTGCCGAGGTTGGCGGCGTTGGCGGCGGCGGTGCGGCCCGACATGATGACGGCGGTCATCATCGCCCCCATCTCCCGCGTCATCGCAATGGCGACCAGATTGGCGACGTAAATCTCGGCGCCGAAGCGGCGCAACTGCACCGCGCCGATGAAACCCATGATCAGGCCGATCAGTGCCGCGACCAGACACACGATCGGCAGCGCTTTGGCGCCGGCGGATTCGAATGCTTCCAGAAAATCGGCCACCCGCATGGTCGAGTTGCCGGCAATCAGGCGCCCCGCGGCCAGGATCACTTCGCCGAAGAACTGCACCAGATCGACCGCCGTATTCCAAGGACCGATGGCGGCCAGGCCAAGCAGCGCGAGCCGCCGTCCGTGCCGATGCCCGGCGGCACGGGTGTGCGGCGCCGGCGAGGCGAGCGCGAGTTCGAGCAGCTGGCTGATCGCCGGCGGCAGCTTGCCGGGGTCGGTGGGAATTTTGTGCTCGGCTGCCCAGCGCTCGACCCGGAACAGCAGTTCGATCAGGCTGCTGTCCCAGCTGGTGACACCGCTGGCGTCATAGGCAACGCGCTTGGTCTCGCTCAGGTTGCGGTCGAGCGGGAGGTCGTGCACCAGCCCGTGAGCGAGCGACCACGCACCCGCCACGGTGACGCTGAGCGTTCCGTCGGAGGAGCGATCGAACTTGACGGAGTTCTCGGCAGGCGAGGCGATCTGGTCTCTCCGGGGAGCAGGGTTAGGAAGAGAAGTCTTCTTTTTGTGAACAAAAAGAAGCAAAAAAACTTTGTCAATGGTCGCTGAGGCACTGGCGGCAACCCAGCCAGTGGATAAAGTTTTTTTGGTTCTTTTTGTTCACAAAAAGAACAAACCTTGCCTAATCTTTATTTAACCTCTTCGCAAACCACCTTGAACCCAGCCAGTATATTCCGCCCGAACGTATTGCTGATCGCGACATCCGCGCTATCGCGTCCGCGTGCCAGCAGCACTCGGCCGATCCGCGGTATGTTATTGCGGGCGTCGAAGGTGTACCAGCGCCCGTCCAGATAGGCCTCGAACCAGCCCGCGAAATCCATCGGCCCGTAGGGCGGCGGCGTCCCCATGTCGCCCAGGTAGCCGGTGCAATAACGCGCCGGAATGTTCATCGCGCGGCAGAAGGCGACTGCCAGATGGGCATAATCGCGGCACACCCCGCGGCGCTCGTTATACGCCTCCCACGCGGTTTTGGTCGGGCGCGCGTGTTCATAGCCGAAGGTGATGTGATGATGGACGAAATCGCAGATCGCCTGCACTCGCGGCCATCCCGTCGGGGTGTATTGAAACAGGTCCCATGCCACCTGTGACAGCAGGTCGGTCTCGCAGTAGCGGCTGCCCAGGAGGAAAATCAGGGTCTCCTCCGGCAGGTCCTGCACCGGGATCTGGCGGGCGTGCGGCGCAACCACGTCGGGCAGACCCGAATCATGCACCAGCGCTGAGGTCCGCAGCCGGATCCTGCCGGTGGGTGCGACGATGCGGCTGCACCAATTGCCGAAACTGTCGCGATAGCCACTCACCGGCACCGCGGGCTCGGTGATTAGATAATCCGGCTCCTCGATGTCCGACGCGCGGCTGTAGTGGATGTGCAGCGTCAGGATCATCGGCGTCGGCTGCGGGCAGTCGTAGACGATCTCGTAGCCGACCCGGATTTTCATAGAGCGAACTTTCGGTGGAAATCAGCGCCGGGGATGGGGAATTTTAGGCCGGCTATGCTGCCATAATGGACCTCTTCGCAGTTGCAGCGTCAAGCGCGGAATGAGCAAGGCTGGGAAGATCGCAAAAATTCGCTTGCTAAATCCGCCAGAGCTTCTATGAGACCCCCAATCGGCACTTTTCGGCCGAGGTCTCGTGTGCCTGTTACAGCGTCTCGTTGCTTTGGTGCCCCCTCATAGAAAAGTAATTCGGCTCGCACCGTGCGCGCCGCCGGGCATCAAAGGAGAGACAGATGTCGCAAGGCACCGTCAAATGGTTCAACGCTCAAAAAGGTTTTGGTTTCATCCAGCCTGACGACGGCTCGAAGGATGTGTTCGTACACATCTCCGCCGTCGAACGCGCCGGCATGGGCCACCTGAACGAAGGCCAGAAGCTCAGCTTCGACCTCGAACGCGGCCAGCAGGGCAAGGTTTCCGCCGGCAACCTGCGCGCGATCTAACAGGTAAAGGCCCTGGATCGCTGACGCGATTCAGGGCCTTTACGCTTTAGGGGCTTTAGTAGACGTCTTCTTTTTGTGAACAAAAAGAAGCAAAAAAACTTTGACAATCGGTTGAATTGAGGGCGGTGCGCCCGCAATGCCAGTCGCTCATTCGAAGTGCTACTGCGAAGCGGCGCGTGGCTTTGGTCCCGCTAGCTTCGAAAAAAACGGCTTTGCCCAACGGAATCGCCCCCCTCCGCCCGAGTGAGCTTCGTAAAAACGAATATCGTCCTGCAACAGGTCTCGCAACCGTGCCATTAGCCTGGTATCGGCGACAAGATTGCCGCGCTCTTCCGAGGGTGGGGTTACGTTTTCCTCTATGTCTGCGGCGATTGTGACGCCAAGCAGCTTTGATACCGAAGAGAAAAACGCGGCTCGACGATCATATATGCCGATGACATCGAACCGGCGCATGTCGAAATCGCCGAAATAGGTTGCAGACATCAGCCGCCGTAGCCCCGGAATTTCTGCGGTCTCCAAAAGCGAGAGACTTCTTTCCCGGACAAATTCATAGATCGCATGACCTTTGGGATTGTTCTCAAAAATGCTGCGCCAGAAGAAATAGATCGAAATCAGGTTTTCAACCGGCTCACGCAGCATCGTGATACGATAAGCGGCGGGCAACAGATCATATTTATGGATTCGAATGTGACCATGCAGCGCACGATAGGGTTGGATATCACGCGGACAATTCCGCAAGAACCACGCTGGATGGATCCAGCAGGGATTGGCCGGATCAAGCGGATCGCAATCGTAGCTGCCGATTACGTTATCATCGCCCAAAGCCGCCTGCAGGGCGATCCGGAATGAGGTCCCGGAAGTCTTGGGAAAATGAACAGAGATGACAGGCTGATCCAGGGCGGTCATGCGGGTCAATGCTATGAACTGGGGTCCGGGGTGCGATATTCCTGATTGCAAGGAAATTTGAACAGTCGGCAGATAATTACCATTTTTTAAACACTACCGTAGCCAGCGGCGGAATCGTAATCACCAGCGACGCCGGCTGCCCATGGTTCGGCGTATCCGACGCTGTCACCATTCCCACATTGCCGATATTGGACCCGCCATAAATCGCCGCGTCGGTGTTCAAAATCTCTTCCCACACCCCGCTCGCCGGCACGCCGAGCACGTAATCCCCGCGTGGCACTGGGGTAAAATTGCACACCACCAGCAGAATCGCGTCTCCCGGATGGCTGAAGCGCAAGAACGCGTAGACGCTCTGCGCGCGATCATCCAGCACCACCCAGTGGAATCCCCAGTGCGCGCAATCGGTCCGGTGCAGCGCCGGCTCCGCGATGTACACTCGATTGAGATCGCCGATCAGCCGCTGCACCCCCTGGTGCGGGGCAAATTCCAGCAACCACCATTGCGGCCCCCATTGCGACTCCCATTCGGAACTCTGGGCGAATTCGTTGCCCATAAACAACAGCTTCTTGCCCGGATGAGTCCACATGAAACCATAATAGGCCCGCAGATTGGCAAAGCGCTGCCACTCGTCCCCGGGCATCCGGTACAGCAACGATCCTTTCCCGTGCACCACTTCATCGTGCGACAGCGGCAGCACGAAATGTTCGGAAAAGGCGTAGATCAATCCGAAGCTCAAATCGTGATGATGAAACGGCCGCCACTCCGGGCGTTTGCTCATATAGCGCAGGGTGTCGTTCATCCAGCCCATGTTCCATTTGTAATGGAATCCTAAGCCGCCTTCGTGCGCCGGTCGCGAAACCCCGGGCCAGGAAGTGGATTCTTCCGCGATCAGGGTCGCGCTCGGCACCCGCGCGCGGACGATGTGGGACATTTCGCGAAGGAAATCGATCGCCTCGAGATTTTCCCGGCCGCCGTACTTATTCGGCACCCATTCGCCTTCGTTGCGGCTGTAATCGCGATACAGCATCGACGCCACCGCATCCACCCGCAAGCCGTCGGCGTGATAGCGCTCGAGCCAGAACAGCGCGCTCGAGATCAGGAAATTCTTCACCTCGTTGCGCGACAAATTGGTAATCAGTGTGTTCCAATCAGGATGATAGCCCTCCTTCGGATCGGTGTGCTCATACAGCGCGGTGCCGTCGAATTGCACCAGCCCATGGGTGTCGGTGGGGAAATGCGCCGGCACCCAATCCAGAATCACCCCGAGCCCGGCCACGTGGGCGCGGTCGATGAAATCGGCGAGATCGGCGGGCGTGCCCCAATTCGCCTGCGGCGCGAATTGCCCGAGCGGCTGATAGCCCCAGGAACCACCGAACGGATGGTTCATCACCGGCATCAGCTCGATGTGGGTGAAACCGAGCATCTTCGCATAGGGGATCAGATATTCCGCCAGGTGCGGCCAGTGCGCGCCGTCGGGACCGTGCCAGGAGCCGGCGTGGACCTCGTAGATCGAGATCGGCGCGTCGGGCGCCTGGCGCGCGCCGCGGATATCGAGCCATTCCTGGTCGTGCCAGGCGAAGGGGCGGGGGTCGGCGACGATCGAGGCGGTGCCGGGCGCGCCCTCGGCTTGCCAGGCGACCGGATCGGCCTTCCACGGCAGGACGCCGTTGGCGCCGAGAATTTCGTATTTATACAGCGTGCCGGGGAGCAGGCGCGGGATGAAAATCTCCCACACGCCCGGTCCTACGCGTTTCCGCATCGGGTGGCGGCGGCCATCCCAATTGTTGAAGTCGCCGACCACCGAGACCCGGCGGGCGTTGGGTGCCCACACCGCGAAGCGCACGCCGGCCACGCCGTCGATGGTCATCGCGTGCGCGCCCAGGCACGAGCCCAGCTCGTAATGGCGGCCCTCGGCGATCAGATAGATGTCGAGGTCGCCGAGCAGCAGCGGGAAGCCGTAGGGGTCCTCGGTTTCCCAGATCGATCCGTTCGAATTCACCCGCAGCAGATAGGACTGCGCCGGCTTGAGCTTGCCCGACCAGAAACCTTCGGTGTCGACGCGGTCGAGATTTGCGAGCACTTGACCGGTTTGCGGGCTGATCAGCTCGACCGTGATTGCGTCGGGGATGAAGCAGCAGACTGCCAACCCGCCCGGTACATGGTGGGGCCCCAGGATCGAGAAAGGATCGCCGTGTTCGGCGCGGGCGATGGCAATAATATCGCTCTGGGCCGGCAGGTCGTCGATCATTCAGATCCTCGTCGATCTTGGTTTCCCCCCGAGGTTAGGCGCAGTAAGGCGCCTGCGATAGGGGCGGGATAGGGCGGGGCTCGCGGCCGATCCGGCGGCTACTCGCAGGTCGCCATGACACCTGGATAGATCATGTTCTTCTGGCTGTTAGCAGGATCAAAGAGCACGGTTGGCCCGCCCAGGAGCTTTGCGCGCATGGTTACCGATTTTGATCCTTCGGCGTACTTCGACGGAAACCCACGTCGGATTCCGCGCACTATTTGCCCGGTTTGGTCGGTAAACTGATAGGTTATCTCGGTCGTGTAGCCATCTGTGATAGGGACGCCCACTTCGCTGAGTATTTCGGCAGCGGCCGCGGTCCCCCGCCTGAGCAACCCTCGTTCGTTCGAATACAGCGAGTAAAAGGGAATCACTGAGGCAGGGAAGCCCAAGGGGATAAAGATCTGGTTGGCAAGGTCACGTCGGGGATCTCCGACAATATAATGTACCATGGGTTCTGAAGCCAATGGTTCAAATCGACTGTATGTCGCCAACGACGCGGCAAGCTGGATTAGCTCGAGAAATGAAAAGCATCCTCCAAGCAATAACACATTCCTGTAGGCCCATCGCGTCCTTACCCTGCGCGGAATCGGCTGAGTGAGTTCGGCGGGCGGGGTCCAGCTTGCCATTGCGATCCCTCTTTCTTGGCCCGGGGACGTCTTCCCAGGCAGATTGCGCTGGTGATCCTAATCGAGTGCTACCTGGGCGCGCCACCCCCTTTGCCGTGGGATCGCAGGCGCACCGGCCGTTCCGCCACAAATGATCAAAGTTTTTTTGGTTCTTTTTGTTCACAAAAAGAACCAGAATCTTTTCCTCACCTGTCCGCCCCACCCCCATCATTCCCACTCGTGCAAATCCCCTCGCGGTCGGCTATGAGTGCGCCCCATGCGCGCAGTCATCATCGGTATCTCCGGAACCTCGCTTACGCCCGAGGAAATCGCCTTGTTCGAGGCGACGCCTCCCACCGGCGTGATCCTGTTTTCGCGCAATGTGGAAGCGCCGGAGCAGTTGCGCGATTTGTGTTCCGAGCTCCGCGCCGTGCTGCCGGCCGAGGCGGTGATCTCGGTCGATCAGGAGGGCGGCCGGGTGCAACGGCTGCGGCCGCCGCATTGGCGCGGGCACAAGGCTGCCGCCGAGGTGGCCAGCGAAGACGAAGCCTTCGCGATCGGCGGCGCGATCGGCGCCGAGTGCCGCGCCGCCGGCATCGATCTGGTGTTTGCCCCGGTGCTCGACCGCCGCATTCCGGGCGCCCACGAAATCATCGGCAACCGCAGCTATGGCACCGATACGGAAACCATCGTCGCCCGCGCCCGCGCGATGGCGAAGGGTCTGCTCGCGCAGGGCGTGATGCCGTGCGGCAAGCACGTACCGGGGCATGGGCGTGCGTTGGTTGACAGCCACCTGGCGCTGCCGAAGCTCGACCGTCCCGCGCCGGAGGACATCGCGCCGTTCCAGGCGCTGTCTTGGCTGCCCTGGATGATGACCGCCCATATCCTGTTCGAGGACCTCGATGACAAGCCCGCAACCCTCTCGGCGCGAGTAATCGACAGCGTGATCCGTGGCGAGATCGGCTTCGACGGCATGTTGGTGACCGACGATCTTGGGATGAAGGCCTTGCAGGGCACCGCCACCGAGTTGGCGTTGCAGGCTTTAGCTGCCGGGGTCGACGTCGCGCTTGCCTGTTCGGGACAGATCGAGGAGGCGCGCTCACTGCTCGCCAGCGTACCCAAACTCAACGACAACGGCTGGCGGCGATTGCGCGCGGCGCGGCGGCGGGTTGCACGGCTGTGATCGGTTTGATCCTGGAATTTCTGGTCGCCGCGATACCGGTGGTGATCGCGATCACGCTGCACGAAGCCGCACACGGCTATGCCGCGCTGGCGCTCGGCGATAGCACGCCGAAAGCGGCGGGCCGGCTTTCGCTCAACCCGCTGCGCCATGTCGATCGCGTCGGGACCATCATCCTGCCGGGGATTCTGATCGCGACCCAACTGCTCACCTTGGGGCACGTCGCGTATTTGTTCGGCTGGGCCAAGCCGGTGCCGATCGATCCGCGCAATTTCCCTAATCCGCGCCGCGACATGGCGCTGGTCGCGGCCGCCGGGCCGCTCACTAATTTCTTTCTCGCCTGGGTCGGTGCGTTGCTGTTCCACGTCGCGGCGTATCTTCCCGTCCAGGTAGCCGGTCTGGCGGGCGATGGGCTCGACGATTTCATCGTGGTCAATCTGGCGCTCGGGCTGTTCAATCTGATCCCGCTGCCGCCGCTCGATGGCGGGCGGATCGTGGTCGGCGTGCTGCCATTGCCGCTGGCGATGTATTGGGCTCGGCTCGAACGTTTCGGCCTGCTCGCTTTGATATTGCTGGTGTTCGTGCTGCCGATCGTGGCGAACAGTATGGGCCACCGGTTCAATCCGATCGGTGATGCGGCGCAGCGGGTGATCCCCAATGCCTACGAGATGGTGCTGAGGCTGGCGTTCGATGCCCCCCGACCCGATTGACGCGCCGCCCGAGCAGGACCGGCTGCTGTTGCAACTCGGCGGCTTCGAGGGACCGCTCGACCTGCTGCTCGAACTCGCGCGCAGCCAGAAGCTTGATCTGGCGCAAATTTCGATCCTGGCCCTAGTCGAGCAATATCTCGCGGTGTTCGAGGGCGCGCGGCGAGTGCGGCTCGAGCTCGCGGCCGATTGGCTGGTGATGGCGGCGTGGCTGACCTGGCTGAAATCCCGGCTGTTGCTGCCGGCCGGCACCGCCGAGGCGCTGGAGGCCGAGGTCGCCGCCGAAGCGTTGGCGGCGCGGCTGTTGGAATTGCAGGCGATGCGCGCGGCGGCGGCGTGGCTCGGAGCGCGGCCGCAGTTGCGGCACGAGGTTTTTCCGCGCGGCGCGCCGGAGGATTTCATCGAACGCGACACCTCCGGAATCCGCGCCGATCTGCCGTCGCTGGTCAGCGCCTATTTGGCGGCGCTGCGCCGGGCCGGGGCTCGCACCCAATACCGGCCGATGCCGCCGGCGATCTGGACCGTACAGGAAGCGATCCGGCGCATCACTGCGATGCTCGGCGCGGGACCTGCCTGGGCCGATTTGATGCGGTTTCTGCCCGAATCGCTGCGGTTTTCGCCTAACGAACATAAAGGCGCACTCGCCAGCACCTTGATTGCCGGCCTGGAATTGGCCAGGGATGGCACTGCGCAGCTACGTCAGGAAGCCTTATTCGGCCCGATTCTGATTGGTCCGGCTGCCGGCTCGGAGGAGAAGTGACTCTTATTATTAAAGTTTTTTTGCTTCTTTTTTTTCAAAAAAAGAAGACTGCTTTTTTGAAAGAAAGAAGCAAAAAACTTTTGTC
>Ga0302311_10007838_pt1 | contig 10819 bp, 8 predicted proteins | sample III_Palsa_N1_3_FD_200449 | JGI IMG/M metagenome (GOLD analysis project Ga0302311, IMG submission 200449) | Peat permafrost microbial communities from Stordalen Mire near Abisko, Sweden - III_Palsa_N1_3 | ecosystem: Environmental > Terrestrial > Soil > Palsa > Peat permafrost | place: Sweden...
TCCCACGCCGGCACGGATCGGGTGACGACCGCTCCGGCCCCGACCGTCGCTCCGTTGCCGATCCGCACCCCCTTGAGGATGATCGCCCGGGCGCCGATGAAGACGTCGTCGCCGATGTGCACGGGCGCGCACGCGACGTTCCTCCAGCCGTCGTCGCGAATGGCCGCATCGACGGCGTGGAAGTCGGTATCGACGATCGCCACGTCGGCCCCGACCATGCAGCGCTCGCCGATCGACACCGAGACCGCGGCGCAGATCGATCCGCCGCTGATGCCCGTGCCGCGTCCGATGGCGATCGAGGCGCCCGGCCTGAGCGTGCGCAGGACCACGGGATGCGAGACGCCGAGCGCGGTCCAGCGCGATCGCGAGCACAGGACCACGTCGTCGCCGATGACGATGCGCGAATCCGCATGTCGCTCCACGATGGGCACGCCCATCACTCGCGCCCGTGCGGAGACCTCGACCCCGTTCAGGCGCAGCCGCCACGTCCCGAGCGCGCCGGAGAGGGTCTGCGCGAGCTTGTCCTCGACGCGCGCCAACAGGTTGCGCCGGCTCATGCGAGCACCCGCCGCGGGTCGGAATCGCTCGCCAGCGCGGCTTCGTATTCGCGTTCGTACTGCGCCGCCACGACATCCGGGCTGAAACAGGTGCGCACCCGATCGCGGCCCCGGCCGCCCATCGCCGTGGCCGTGCCCGGGTCGAGCAGCAGGCGCAGCATCGCGTCGGCCATGGCCTGCGGGCGCGTGACGTCCACCAGCTCGCCGGCGTTCCCGACGACCCATGGCGCGGCGCCGCTCGCCTGCCCCGCCACGACCGGCAGTCCCGTCGACATCGCCTCGGCGAGCACCGCGCCGAACGACTCCTCGACCGACGGATGCAGCAGCAGATCGCCGGCCGCCATCGCGGCGAGAAGATCGGCGTGCGCCACCGCGCCGTTGAAGACGACGTGCCCCGGAGACCCCAGCGCGCGCCAGGCATGCCAGGCCGGGCCGCCCTCCTCCGAACCGCGTCCGAACAGGTGCAGCTGGGCGAAGTCGAGCCGCTGCTGCAGCAACGCATACGCTTGCAGGCCCGCGGCACCGTTCTTCCACGGACTCCATCCATTGCCGGCCATCAGCACCCGGGCCCGGCCCGGCCCGGCCGGCGACGCGCGGCGGGTTGGGTACTCGGCGACGGGGTTGGCCACGACGCTGACCGGTACCCGGCAGAGCGACCTCACCTGGCCGGCCATGTAGGGCGAGACGGTCGTCACGCGCCGGGCGTGGCGCAACACGTGCCAGGCGATGCCGGCGCGCATCCAGCGATAGGCGCCGTGCCGGAAGTCGCGCTCGAAGCGCGCCACCACGAAAGGCGAATCGTGACACGTCACGACATGGGGGATGCCGCTGCGCAGCGCGGACCAGGCGTATTCGTAGCTCCAGTGCGCATGGATCACGTCCGGTCGAGCCGATCGGATGGCCGAGCGCAGCACGCGTCGCTCGAACTCGTAGAGATCGACGATTCGGCCCGGCCGCATCCCGTTGGGCGGCCAGGCGCGCGGACGGATCGGCATGTAGTGGAGCTCGAAAGAGGGGCCGCTCGCGACGACGCGCGCGTCGGCACGCAACGGCATGTCCTTCGACAGCGTGAACGCCGTCACACGGTGGCCGCGCCTCAACAGCTGCGCGATGATCGTCGCCATGAACGGCGCGCCCTCGCTTCCGACGGGCAGTTGCGTCGACCCGACCTCGAGCAACGGAAGGACGTCACACGTCGCGACGGGGCCGGCGATTCCGATGTGCATCTCAGGCCACCAGCCGCGGGCGTTCGTTCGCGCGTCGATCCGGGGCGCCGTCGAGCTCGAACAGCTGCTCGCGGATCGCGGTCACGATGTCGCGATAGACGCGCGTCGCGTTGAGCCGCTCTCGGGCGTAGGCCACGCCGGCTGCCCCGATCGCCACCAGTTCCTCGCGTGGCTTGCTGAGGAGGAAGTCGGCCACGTCCAACGCCTCCTCCGGGCTGTGCACGAAGAAGACGCCCTGCGCGCCGGGAAACAGGTGCTCATAGCCGCGCTGGTAGTTGGTGATGTGCGGCACGCCCGTCGCCAGGCTGATCGGCAGGCGATCGGACGAGTACATCGAGACCCCGTCGAACTGGCCCCAGTTGATGGTGAGCCAGGAAGACCGGATCGTCCGCTCCTGCGCATCGAACGGGATGGGGCCGCGGCAATAGGGCTCGCCCTTCCAGCCCTGGCCGGCTCCGAAGACCGCATACCGGTCGCCGTATGCGGCATGGAAGGCGCGCGACATCACCTTGCGATTCCGGCCGCCCGGCATGTACAGGAACGGCACGCGCTTCAGGCAGGTCAGGTTGGCGATCATGATCGCGTCGTACGTTCGGCTCAGCGGTGCCTCCCAGGGTTGGCCGAAGCGCACGTCGTCATACGAATGCGGACTGTGGAGCACCCGCTTCGCGCCGGCACGACGCACGAGGTCGGCCAGATAGCCCAGGCCCACGACGATCGCCAGGTCGGTCTCGGCCAGCGCAGCCTTCATCGTGGCGTCGAACGGCTTGATGTATCGCCCATAGGCATCGGCTTCGTGCCAGACGAACTTCGGCCGCGAGTCCACGGCCTTCAGCCGGCGGACGTAGTCCACGTCGACCGGATAGCTGTCGTTCAGGTGCTGGAAGTAGATGACGTCGGGCTGGAATGCCTCCACCGCGGAAAGCAGGTCCGCGAGCGCCTGCGCATGGCTGGGCGCGCGCTGGCGCTCGACCAGGTACGAGTAAGCCGCATAAGCCGAAAGCACGCCCGCGGCATGCAGCAGGCCGAAGGCCTTGCGCGGACCGACCTGGTCCCCCTCGACCGTCTCGTTGGGGACGTAGAAGAATCGCAGGGGTTTCATCGCAGGGACTCGCGTGGATGCAGCACGGCCAGCGCCCGGCCGTGCCAGCGACGGACGGTCTCGAAGCGTTGCAGCGGCGCGTAGTGCGGCCAGCGCAGCGCCACCGACAGGAGGATGCCGGCAAGCGCGGCGGCGCCCGCCAGCGCCTCCAGGAGTACCCGGCCGACCAGCGGCACGCCCGCGGCGGTGCTCCCGGCAAGCATGGCGGCGACGGCGCACCAGACCGCCAGCCCTGCCCCCGCGAACAGCACGAGCAGGCGCGCGAGCGCGGCGACCCGGATATCGAGGAGGCGGCCGACCAGAAGCACCCCCAGGGTCGCGCGAAGCAACTCGGACACGACGACCGCGACGGCGACGCCGACCAGGCCCCAGCGCGCCATGGCCAACACCAGCATGAGTTTCACGGCCAGCATGGCCGACTGCAACCACAGCTTGGGGCCGAGCGCGGCGAGACTGTCCAGCGTCACCCCGCACGCGACGAACGCAAAGGTCGGCGGAACGGCGAAGGCGATGACCGATACCAGCGGCACGATGCCGGCCCAGCGGGCGCCCAGCAGCAACGCGACGACATCGGGCGCCCCCGCGGCGATGCCGCAGGCGAGCGCGCTGCTGAACATGCCGATGCCCAGCAGCAACATCTGGAACCCGTCCGCCACGCGGAGGCGGTCATGCTGCATGCCGGCGAGCGCCGGGAACAGCACCTTGTTGACGGCACTGACGCCGAATTCCACGGGCAGGCTGGTCAAGGTCGATGCGCGATTGAACAGTCCGAGCTCGGACTTTCCGAACGCGCGCCCGACGAACATCGTGTCGATGTTGCAGCCCAGGAATTCGACGAATCCGATCAGCGAATAGCGTGCTCCGAACCGCCAGAGATGCGCGTAGGCGCCGCGCGGCACCGGCCACGTCAATCGGTAGCGAAGCGCCGCGAATCCCGACACCAGCACCAGCGCCTGCTGGCTCAGCGTGGCGGCGACCAGGCTCCACACGCCCATGCCGGACGCCGCGCAGGCGACGCCCACGCCGCCGAAGCCCACGACATACGCCAGCACCTCGATCGCGTTGACGCGCTTGAAGCGCGCCTGCCGCCTCAGCAGCGCCAGCGGCAGGCTCCCGACGGGACTGAGCAGCAACGACAGTCCCAGCACGTCGATCAGCGCCACCAGTTCCGGCGTGCGGAAGCTCGCCGAGAACAGGGGCGCCGCGCCGAGCATCGCAACGTAGAGCGCGATTCCAAGGGCGATGGCCATCAGCAACGCCGCCGTGGTGTCTCTCGCGTCCAGGTCGGGCCGCTGGATCAGCGCCTGCGCGAAGCCCAGCTGCGAGAAGTAGCCCGCGAAGCGCATCGAGAGGGCGGCCATGGCCATCAGGCCGAAGGCGGCCGGGTCGAGCAGCCGCGCGAGCAGCGCCATGAAGACCAGCTGGCAGGCCGCCGACACCGCCGTCGCGAACGTGGACCAGCCCAGGCCCGAGAGGATCTGCTGCGCGTTCATGGCGGGCGTCAGCCTCGGCCCAGGACGCGGTCGCGAAACCCGGGCGCCAGCGCCCCCAGCATCGCGCGCAGGAACTCGTCCTGCTGGCGGAAGGCCTCCTGCTCGTCGTCGTCGATCGACGACACGCGCACCAGCAGGCCATCCGGCACGTGGCCGGTCAGCCCGTACTTCAGCAGGGCGAGCCGATGGCCGAGGCCGAACGACGCGACGCTGCGCCCGATCACCAGCCAATAGCTGATCGGTTCGTTGCGCAAGCCCGTCCCGGCGACCAGCCGCTTGAGCGGCAGCGACGCGGCGCCGACGCTCAGCGTCGTCTCTCGCGTCTCGCGCCGCACGGCAAAGCCCTGCGCCGGATAGCAGATCTCGGGCCGATGGATGTCCATGCCCTGGTTGCGGCGTCCGCCATAGGCCACCGACAGCATCACCCGGTAGCCGCGCGCGTTCACGTAGGTGCGCGACAGCGTCTGGTCGTACGACTCCGCGATCGACTTGCGCACGTCGGCCGGCGGCTCCACCGGAATCACGCTCGGATCGAGGCGCCAGTCTCCGAAGGCGGCTGGAAACAGGACTTCCAGCGAGCGCATGTCGGTCATCTCTTCGACGCCGGCCCGCGGCACCATCGCGACGGCCGCCGCGCTGGCGACCAGCGTCGAGGCCAGGAACACGACCGCCTTGCGGCGCTGCGTGTTCACCGTGCGCCCCTGCCGCGAAGAATGCGGACCAGCAGGCGGTCGATCGGCACGATCAACGCCAGCGCCACGCAGAACAGCAGCATGCCCGCGAAGCCGTGCAGGAAGCCGCGACCCGCGGCATCGCCGAGGTGATAGGTCGTCAGCACGAGCACGATGACGCGCACGACGTTCGCACAGAACGCGATGGGCACCAGCAACAACGACAGCGCCAGGTTGTGCGCACGGGACGGATGCCGTACCAGCCCGAGATAGAGGATGCCGACGGCTTCGAGCGAGAACATCGAGGTCAGGCCGGCGCAGGCATCCGCCACCAGGATCAGATAGGGCCCGACGTGCAGGATGACGCCGGTGCGACTGATCGGATAGCCCGCCGCATAGAGCAGTTCCGACGCCACGTAGGAAACGCCCGACTTCAGCGGCGCGGTGACCGCCGCGACCAGGGGGCCGGGCAGCGGCACCATGAAGACGAGGAACAGGATCGGGAACAGCGCGAGCCGCAGACCGGGCCAGCCCTTGAAAAGAAGCAGGACGCCGGAGAACACGAGCAGCTGCGAGCCCACCTCGAAGATCCAGATCGATTGCGATCGCCCGACGGCGTAGAGCAACAGGCCCACGGCGAGCACGCCGGCACCGACGCCGTCGCGCGGGCGCGGCGGCACGGCGGCGATCGCCTCGCGGCGCTCGTACAGCAGCCACAGGCTGGCGGCCAGCATGAGGGGGCCTTGGCTCTGATCGCTGCTCTGCCAGATGGTCGACGCCAGGCTCCAATAGGTCGGCAGGTACAGCAGCGCCAGTCCGGCGAACACCAGGCCGAGCACCCAGCGATCGGCGCCGGCGGCCAGGAAGCTCACACCGCGCGAGCCAAGCGCGGTGCGGGCGGGAGCGTCGGCCAGCTCCATTTCAATGCTCGTTGAGGACGAACCCGAGCGACAGCGTCGCGGTGTCGCGCAGCGACTCCACAAGCTCGATCATCGAGGCCATGCAGGTCTGCCCCAGGCGCGCCACCGACACGAAGGCGCCGCTGCGCGCGGCGATCACTCCGGCATCGGCGCCGACCATTGCGGACGGCGAATCGATGATGACGTGGTCGAACTTGCCCAGCAGTTCCTGGATCAGCAGCCCGAAGGCGGGCGATTCAAGCAATTCGAGCGGATTGGGCGGAGCGACGCCGACCGGAAGCACGAACAGGCTGGGCAGGTCGGTGACGGGCGCCAGCGCCCGCGCGGACAGGCGCCCCGCCAGGATGCTGCTGAGGCCGCGCGAATTGTCGATGCCGAACACCTTGTGCAGGCGCGGCGACCGCATGTCGCCGTCGATCAGCAGCGTGCGCCGGCCAAGCTGGCTGAAGGCGATCGCAAGGTTCGCGGCGAAGAACGTCTTGCCGTCACCGCTGTCGGCGCTGACCACCGCCAGGGCGCGACGTTGCACGTCCTGGTCGGCGCGCCGGATCAGCTGGCTGCGGATGCTGCGGAACGTCTCGGAGACACTGGAGAACGGTGTCGTCGCGGTGATCAGCTCTGGATGAAACTGCTTGCGGCCATCGAGCGCGTAGGGATAGTGGAACTGGCGGCTGAGGGCCCAGAGCACGTCGTCGTTGTCCACCAGTTTGAGCGCGACCGCCGCCTCGCCGAACAGCAAGCCGTGTTCGCGCTGGTGCGTCAGGATGGACTGGATCTGGTTCGCGTCGAGGCGATGCGTCTCGCGGAAGATCTCGCCGATCGGCACTTCCTTCACGACGGATTCGCTTTCCGCTCCGGCAATGCGCGGCGCGTCGGCGGGAATCGGAATCTGCGTCGGCAGGAACGCCCGGTCGGCGGGACCGTCCGGCGCGGCGTCGGCGGATTTTCCTTTCCTGCCCTTCGCGGCCTTGGACTCGATGCGCCCGAACAGCCGGCCGCTGGGCTTGCGCGCGAGGGTTCCGAGCAGGGGCGTGTCGAGCGCGAGCACCACGTCGGACGCGGAACGCACACGGCGGTCGAACAGCTCCATCAGCATCGCCACACCCACCGCGAGCAAGGTGCCGGCGAACAGCGACAGCAGCATGTTGAGCGTCGTTCGGGGCGACGAAGGCGTGATCGGCTCCGACGCGGGATTGAGCACGTACAAGTTGGTCTGCGTCGTCCGGCTTTCGAGCTCGGTCTGGTTGGCGCGAACATTGACGCCGTCGTAGGCCCGCTGCGCCGACTCGACATCCGCCACGAGCGTCGCGACCTGGTCGTGCGCCTCCTTCAAGTGCAGCACCTTGAGGCGTTGCGCATCGATCGCCGCCTTCAGCTGCGCGATGCGCGTGTCGTTGATCGAGTTGCTGACGGCCACGCCACCGCTGATGCGGGCGATCTCGTTGTCGATGCGCGCCCGAGTCTCCGCGACGTTGGCCTTCATGCCGGTGATGACGGGATTGCTGTCGCCAAGCCGCTCGCTGGCCTCCCTGAGCGCCGCCTCCTGCCGCGTCAGGTCGACCTTCATGTTGCTGATCAGGTTGCTGCCCAGCACGTCCTGGATCTGGCTGGGCGACAACTTCGCCTGGGCCTCGCGACCGGCGGTCTCGGCGCCTTGCCCCTGCAGCACGACGAGTTGGCTGGACAGCTCGTTCAGGCGCGAATTCTCGACGTCGAGACGATCGTCGGTTCCGACGATGCCGGTGCTGCGCTGGTACGCGGTGAGCTTGGCGCGCGCTTCCTCGACCTTGGCGCGCAGCTGCGCCTCGCGCTCCTCGAAGAACTTTCCATACTGCCTGGCGGGATCGACGCGCAGCTCGAGGCTCACGTCGATGTAGGCCTGCGCGTACGCATTCGCCAACGCCGTCGCAAACCTCGGATCGCGCGACTTGTAGTTGATCGTGATGACGTTGGAATCGCGCGACGGCTTCACGTCGAGGCTCTTGCGCATCAGGTCGGCGACCCAGGTCTCGAAGTTGCCGACCCCGTCGGTGGCCTGCCGCCACTGCTCGCGCATCGTGGACGATTCGCCGAGCTTGAGCGTGCGAACGACCTGCTGCGAAACGCGATCGCTCTGGATCATGTCCACCTGCGTGGCCATGTAGGCCGGCGAGCTCATGCCGGGATAGATGATGCCGGCGATCGGATCGGGCGACTTGACATCGACCAGCACCGCGACCGAGGACGTGTAGCTGCGGGGCCAGGCCAGGTTGACCAGTGCGGTGCCGGCGACGACGACGGCCAGCACCAACAGCATGATCTTCCAGCGCGCACGGAGTATCGAGAGAAACTGGACAAGTGTCATGGATGTCGAACCGAAGTTGAGCCGCGCAACGCGAACGCCACGACGCCTGGGAAAAAGCGAGCCGCCGCGGCCGATCGCTACCTGAGATTGACGGAAGCGGGCGAACCCATCGCCACGGCCGATGCCGCGGCGGCCGGCGCGCTCGCGGCCATGTCGGCGTACTTGCCGAAGTAGGAGACCTTGGCGGCCGTGGTCAGCGAGGCGACCTCCTTCTGGATGGCCTGGCGCTTGTTCTGCGTGACGAGGTAGGCGGTGATCAGCGGACGCGCGTCGGCTTCGGCGAGCGGACTGTCCTTCGCATCGAGCAGCATCAGGATGCGCAGCCCGCCATCGTTGGACACGATCACGCCCTGCCCGGGCTTGAGCGGCGCCACCCGCTTGAGCAGCGCCTGGGGGATGTTCTCCGCCTGGATCGTCGATTGCGCGGAGCGCACCGGGATCTGCTTGGCCTTCAGGTACTCGCCGATCTCCTGCGACGACTTCAGCTGCGTGAGCTGCGCCTCGATGTCCTTGAACTGCGAGGACGGGACGTCGAGCGTGAGCTCCTGGAACGCGTAGGTGCGGCGCTGGCTGAACAGCTCCGGGTGCTCGTCGTAGTACGCCTGGATATCCTTCTCCACCGGCTTGCCGGCGCCTTCGGCGATGCGGGCCAGGTAGGCGTTGACGATCAGCTCGCGTTTCATCGCCTCGATGTCCTGCATCACGCGCTCGTCACGATCCAGCTTCAGGTCGCGCGCCTTCTGCAGCACCGCCGACTGTTCGACCAGGCCCATCACCGCCTTGCGGCTGGCCCCGTCCAACTGATCGGGGCGCACGTTGGCCTGGTGCTCGAGCGCGTGATTCACCTGCGTCTCGGTGATCTCCTCGCCCCCCACCGAAGCCACCACTTGCGAGCCGCCGGAGGCCGAATTGCCGCACGCCGCCAACATCGCCGCGCAGGCCAGCAGCAGCGATCCACCGGCCATTCGAGGCACAACGCTGTCGATTCCGATCGTCATGTCTGAACCCTCCTCGGCGTCCGCGCCGCTCAACTTGTCTGGTCAAAAGCCATCGCGGGATGCCTTCAAGATGCATCCGCATGATCCAGGTGGATCACCACCCCCGAAGGCTCCGCAGTCTAGGTAGCCGTTATGACAATTCAATGGTCTGCCGCGGCCCTGCACGACGCAGCCGGGCCGTTCGCATGCGGGCATTTTTCGCACGGCGAATGCGACGCCCAGAGGCACGCCGCGGCGTTCGGAACGGACGTGGCGGCGGCTCGCGCATAGGCCGATCGGACTACTCACGAAGTCTCCAGAACCCGTTGATCTCATCGGACTATGGAAGCGAGACCCGAAATCGACACGGCAGGTCACACGGCATCGATATCGTTGCCTCACCAAATCGGGGGATGCCGATGGCGTCGCGGCGGCAGCGCGCACGTCGGACCTGTCGATCACGAGGAGCCGGACCCAAATGCTTTTGCTCAATGACGCCCCCCTGCTGTCCATGGCCGGAGACATCCGGTTCGACGTCGTCGTCGCCGATGCTCTCAAGCGGCGCGTGAAGCCGTTCCGCGGTTGGTCGCGCGAGTTGAGCCAGGGTCTCGGGCTGCGCGGTCCCGCGCACGCCCTGCTGGCCGATGCGCACGGCGTCTGGGCCTGGGCGCCGGGTGATCGCTATGCGGCTGCGAAGCGGCATGGCGGCGTCCGGGAGTGGATGCGGGCGCACGCCGGCACCGACGTCCGACTGTGGGTCTCCGCGGCATTCACGCAGAGCATCGAGGACCTCGCGTCCCTGCCCCCGCGCGACGATGCCGGCCTGCGCTCCCATGCGCGCCAGGCCTTCGTCGACCGGCATGGCGACGAAGCCGCGACCTGGCCTTTGGCGACCTGGCAGAACGACGTGGCGCGCGGCGTCGTCGCGCTCGCGGGAATCGATCTCGATGCGCTGCGCCGCCACGGTGCGCAGAACGGCGTTCGCATCCGCTCGGTCGAACCCTGGTGGCATCACGCCTTCCTCGAGGCCAAGCGGTGCGTGCCCGCGCTCGCTCACGCGGCGAACGCCCATGTCTGCGTCGTCGAGGGCCGTGCGGCCGCCTGGATCACGCACGCTGGGGGCGTCATGAGCCATGTCCGACGCTGCGTGCTCGAGGAGGCGAGCGTCTCCTCGCTGAACGAGACGATCGAGCGCATGAGGGCCGATCGCGCGGGAGACGACGTGCCGATCGTCGCGCTCGGACATGGGCTTGGCGACGGCGGCGACACGACCCGCCTGTGCGCGCATGTGCTCGGCCGCCTGGACGGCGACCAGCCGCCGCAGTGGCTGCGCCCATCGACGCAGAACGAAGTTCATTGAGTTGAACACTCCGCAGGCGCCATCGGCGCCGCAGCGGTCGGCCACGGCATGCGCGACCGCGCTTGCGAGGGATCCTGAACGGCTTTCGAGAAGAGCGCCGGAAAGGTCCTTCTTTTCCCCGGCAATTGGGCTCAAGTTCTCGCTGAAAAGCTCGAGAACATGGCGGGTT
>Ga0302311_10007839_pt1 | contig 10816 bp, 9 predicted proteins | sample III_Palsa_N1_3_FD_200449 | JGI IMG/M metagenome (GOLD analysis project Ga0302311, IMG submission 200449) | Peat permafrost microbial communities from Stordalen Mire near Abisko, Sweden - III_Palsa_N1_3 | ecosystem: Environmental > Terrestrial > Soil > Palsa > Peat permafrost | place: Sweden...
GATGAGCGAGAGCCTCTTTCTTGTGACAGAACCGGCGATCACCGGACAAGATGATCGCAACCCCGAGCAGGCCCAGTGGGTGGCACCCAGCTGGGACGAGATCGTGCGCGCTCATTCCGGCCGGGTCTACCGCCTCGCCTACCGGCTGACCGGTAACCAGCACGACGCCGAGGACCTGACGCAGGAGGTCTTCGTCCGCGTCTTCCGCTCCCTCGCCAGCTACACCCCTGGCACCTTCGAGGGCTGGCTGCACCGGATCACCACCAACCTGTTCCTCGACGGCGCCAGGCGGCGGCAGCGGATCAGGTTCGAGGGGCTCGGCGACGACGTCGCCCAGCGGTTCCCCGGCAGCGAGGCGTCGCCCGCCCAGGCCTGGGACGACAGCCACCTGGACGGGGACATCCAGGCGGCGCTGCAGGCGCTGCCGCCGGATTACCGGGCGGCGGTGGTGCTGTGCGACATCGAGGGATTCTCCTACGAGGAGATCGCCGCGACCATGGGCGTCAAGCTCGGCACCGTGCGCAGCCGCATCCACCGCGGCCGGGCGCAGCTGCGAGCCGCCCTCGCGCACCGGGAACGGCGGGTGCGGGAGCGATGAGCCATCTCGGAACGCAGATATCCGCCCTGATCGACGGCGAGCTGGCCGGCGCGGAGCTTGACCGGGCGAACGCGCACCTGGCCGGGTGCGCTGCCTGCCGGACCGAGGCCGCGCAGCTGCGGCAGCTCAAGCGCGAGCTGAGCGCTCTCGGCGAGCTCGACGCGGCCGACGCGGTGACCAGGCGGCTGCTGGCGATGACGTATCAGAGCGGCCCGGTCACGGCCCGGCCGCTAGCGCGGCAGCCGGGCCGGCGGGCGCGTCGCCGGCACGGCCGCTACGTGATGTGGAGCGCGATGTCGATCGTCGTGGTCGGGGTCGGCGCGGCCGCGTTCGGCATGGGCGGCTCGTCTTCCGGCGGCAACGAGCCGCAGATCACCCCGCAGCTCGAGGTGTTCGACATGCAGCACGCGATCAGCTCGGGCGATGTCCCGTTCGCGGACCCGTCCAACACGCCCGCCAAGCCAGCGGCCAAGACGTCCAAGCGGACCATGCTCAAGGCGTCGCTCAAGGCGTCGCCGCGGCCCTCGGCGGAGGCGACAAGGCCGTGAGGCGCCGCCCCGGACTGCTCGTCAGCGCCGTGGTGACGGTAACCATCCCCGGCGTGCTGGCCGTGCTCGCCATCCTCGGGCATGAGCACGCGGTCGCGGGAACCACCGCGGTGGCGGGGACCACCGCGGTATCGGCCGCCGCGATGGCGGACGAATCGGCCGTCGGCCCGCTGCCGCTGGCGCCCGCCAGCACGGTCCCGGCCGTGCGCAACGCGGTCGCCACGGACCAGCGCACGTCCGGCGGGCCGGTGACGGTCTACAGCGACGAGGCCGCCAGCCAGCAGGCGCGGGCGATGCACCTGCTCGTGCTGGCCGCGACGGCCGGCCAGGCGACGTCGTACCAGGGCGTCGAGGAGACTCGCCAGCTGGGCGTGAACGGCACCGTGACCGTCCTCTCCCAGGTCTGGCACCAGGGCGGCGGGCTGACCCTGATCCGGACGCTGAGCGGCGCCACGCCGGTCGTCTCCTACGACACCGGGGACCGCTCGCCGGCCGGGGTCTTCGGCGTCACCGGCGCCCAGGTGACGCTGCTGGGCAAGCACTACATCGCCGCGTACCGAGGATCGGGCACCTCGAGCGGACTGCCCGCGACGATCGTCGAGGTGTACCGGTTCGACGGCTCCCTGGCGGCGCGGTTCTGGCTGGACACGCGGACCCTGGTGCCGCTGCGGCGGGAGGACTTCGACAGCACCGACAAGCTTGTCAGCGACGAGCTGTTCACCGAGGTCCAGTTCGGCCCGCTGACGCAGCGCCCGGCCGCCGCGACGACCGAGAGCCCCGCGCCGGCGTCGTCGTCGGGATCGGTCTGGGTCACCGCCAGTTCCCCCGCCACCCAGGTCGCGCTGCTGGCCAAACGGGGCGTCCGGCTGCCGGGCACCGCGCTGGCGGGCCTGCCGCTGTACGCGGCGGGGTGGAGCGGGGCCGGGACCGGCCAGGTGACCGACCTGGAGTACACCGACGGGCTGTCGGTCATCTCGCTCTTCGTCCAGCGGGGCACGCTGGCGGCGTCGATGGCGGGCTGGCAGCCGCTGAGCCTGGACGGCGACCGGGTCTACGTCAGCGGGCACGCGGTCACCTGGGCCGGGCGGGGCGAGGTTTACACGGTGATCGCGGACGCCCCCCCGCAGACGGTGGCGGAGGCGGTCGCCGCGCTGCCCGGCGGCGGGCAGCCGGGGCTGGTGGACCGTCTCGGTCGCGGCTTCGACCGGCTGGCTCACCTGGTTGATCCGTTCGCCTGACAGTCTAGAGTGGGTGTGAGTATCGCCCGTTCGACGGAGAGCCGAGTGTTCGATCTATCCGTGACCAAGATCTTGGTCCTGGCTGTCATCGCGCTTATCGTTTTCGGTCCCAACGAGCTGCCCAAGGTGGCATCTCAGGCTGGGCGGATGCTGCGCGACCTGCGGAGGATCGCCGAGGGGGCCAAGGCCGACCTGCGGGAGGGACTCGGTCCCGAGTTCGAGAACTTCGACTTCGAGGACCTGAACCCGAAGACCTTCGTCCGCAAGCACCTATTCGACGAGGCGGAGCAGCAGGCGCTGTTCGACCAGTTCAAGGCCAGCACCGACCTCACCACCGAGCCGGTGGCGACCGGCGCCGCGGGTCAGCCGAACGGCAACGGCAACGGCAACGGAGCCAGCAACGGGGCCGCCAGGTCCACCATCAGGGACGGCGAAGAGCCGCCGTTCGACTTCGAGGCCACCTGACGCCGGCCCGGATCACCTGACGGCGGCCCGGACCACCTGCGGGCGGCCCGGACCCGGGCGTCCTAGTTCGGGCTGAGGCTCAGCATCCGGCCGGCCAGGCCGCGGCCCTTGCCCACCAGCGACTCGGCCACCTTCGTCAGCTGCAGCGCGGCCGGCGCGTCCGGCTCGGCCAGCACCAGCGGCGTCCCGTTGTCGCCGCCCTCGCGGAGCCTGACGTCCAGCGGCACCTGGCCCAGCAGCGGCACGGCGGCCCCGGTGAGGGCGGTCAGCGCCGCCGCGACCGCCTCGCCGCCGCCCGAGCCGAAGACGTCCATCTGCTCGCCGCAGTGCGGGCAGAGCAGGTACGACATGTTCTCGATCACGCCGACGATCCGCTGCTTGGTCTGCGCGACGATCGAGCCCGCCCGCTCGGCGACCTCGGCCGCGGCGATCTGCGGGGTGGTCACCACCAGGAGCTCGGCGGTGGGCAGCAGCTGCGCGAGCGAGATCGCGACGTCACCCGTTCCCGGTGGCAGGTCGAGCAGCAGGTAGTCCAGATCGCCCCAGTACACGTCGGCCAGGAACTGCTGCATCGCCTTGCCGAGCATCGGCCCGCGCCACACGATCGGCAGGTTGCCAGGCGGCTTGAACATGCCCATCGAGATCACCTTCACGTCGTGCGCCGACGGAGGCATGATCATCTTCTCGACCTTGGTGGGAAGCCCGGTGACGCCGAGCATCCGCGGCACCGAGTGCCCGTAGACGTCGGCGTCGACGAGGCCGACCTTGTACCCCGCGGCCGCCAGCGCCGCCGCCAGGTTCACCGTGACCGAGGACTTGCCGACGCCGCCCTTGCCGCTCACCACCGCGTAGACGCGGGTCAGCGAGCTCGGCTGGGCGAACGGGATCACCGGCTCGGCCTTGCCGCCGCGCAGCTGGGTCTGCATCGCCTGGCGCTGCTCCTCGGTCATCACGTCGAGGTCGACCCGGACGCCGGTGACCCCGGGCAGGGCGGCGACCGCCGTGGTCACCCGGGAGGTGATCGTGTCGCGCATCGGGCAGCCGGACACGGTCAGGTAGACGCCGACCTCGACCAGGCCGTCAGGGCCGACGGAGACGGACTTGACCATGCCGAGTTCGGTGATCGGGCGGCCGATCTCAGGGTCGTTGACACCGCCGAGCGCGGTCGTCACCTGCTCGGGGGTGGGCAGCGGGGAGCTCATGTCCACATGGTATGCGGCGGCAAAGCGCGACGGGCTCCTGCCCTCCCGGCCGGCCGTCGGGAGGGCAGGAGCCCAGGGGCGTGCTTGCCTTACGAGTTGCCGCCGCTGACCACGGCGCCGGTCGTCGGGTTGAGGATGACCGGCTGGAAATGCGGGGCGACGTTGAAGTCGAGCAGGCCGCCCTTGGCGTACAGGCTGCCCGAGCTCTTGTCGAACGAGCCCGGGATGCTCTCGCCGTGCAGCCAGTTGTCCTCGATGAACTTGACCACCGAGGCGGTGTCGGTCAGGTTGTCGCTGACGTAGTTCTCCCGGGTGTAGGGCGAGATGACCACCATCGGCAGCCGCTGGCTGTAGCCGCAGCGGCCGTTGGTGGTGCCGACCGTCACCGCGACCTCGGTGCACAGCGCGGTGTCGACCGCGGCCGAGTTGGTCGAGCTGGTGTCGGCGTCGCTCGACCCGTTGATGATCGTCGGCGCCTGGTGGTCGTACCAGCCGTCCGAGTCGTCGTAGGTGATGACGATCGCGGTCGACGGCCAGTACTTCGACTTCTCGATCGAGTTGATGGTGTTGACCAGGAAGGTCTGCTCGTCGATCGGGTCGGAGTAACCGGGGTGGGCGTCCTCGTAGGCCGGGGCCTTGAGGTAGCTCACGGCCGGCAGCTTGGCGCCGCCGGTGCCGCTGAGGGCGTCGGAGAAGTCCGAGATGTCGTACTGGTGGTTGGCCTGGTCGGTGTAGCCGATCTCGGCCAGCGAGCTCGGCGCCAGGTGGGCCGGGTTCGCGGTCGACGCGTAGTACTCGAACGGGTTGTGGTGGGGCACGTAGTCGTTGGTCGAGGCGCCGCCGATGTTCGCGTGCGCGGAGCCGCAGACCGGCAGGGCCTGGGTCGTGCCGGGCGCGTCGGACGTGCCGGTCGGCGCGAAGCCGCCCTCGAACCAGCCCCAGGAGACGTTCTTGGCGTTCAGCAGGTCGCCGATGTTCTCGCCGGTCAGCGCGGCCAGGGCGCCGTCGGTGGTGTGGTTGCTGTCGGAGCAGTCGTCGTAGTACGGGTCCTCGTCGCTGTAGAGCGTGCCCAGGCCGGACTTCGAGCTGACGTCGACGACGTCGCTCGACGTCGTCGGCTGGCCCGCGCCGGTCGCGTCCCAGGCCGGGTTGAGCGCCTCCGCCCCGCCGGTGTTACCCGAGGTCACGTTGATCGCGCCGGGGCTGGACGGGCCGAAGCTGGTGTCCCAGTTGTTCTCGCTCATCGAGTAGTCCTGAGCGTAGTTCCACAGCGCGGTCACGGTGTTGCCGTCGAAGTAGTCCATGACGATGCCGGGCGGGCAGTACTCGACGCCGCAGCCGTTGGTCGGGGTCGAGGACTCGGTGTCCTGGACGAACTGGTCCATCTTCCCGTTGTCCTCGGCCTCCTCCTCCGCCGTGTAGCCGTGGTTCTGGTCGGAGGTGAGCGCCTCGGAGGGCGTCAGCCGCTGCGGGTCGTACTCGTTCGGGTTGTCCGTCAGCAGCGGCCCGATCGGGCCGCTCTTGGTGATCTTCGAGTAAAGCCCGTTGACCGTCGGCGTGCCCTTCTTGGCGGTGAACGTGGTGCCGTCCGTGTTCGCCGCGTACGGGTAGGTGCCGAAGTAGTGGTCGAACGACTCGTTCTCGTCGAAGATCACCACCACGTGCTTGATCGGGGTCGCCGTCTTGGTGTCGCGGTACAGCGACGGAGACACCTTCGCGGGGGTGTGATAGGCGGCGAAGGTCGCCTTCGCCGCGGCCGTGCTCGCGCTGGCCGCAGTGGCACCCGCCGCCGCGCCGGCGCCAAGGGCGACCGCAGCCGCAACGGCGAGGTAGGGCCGGAGCCGCCTGCGCCTGCCCTTGGCTAGTGGGCTAATGCCCATTCTCAGCCTCCTGAGATCTGCTGGAGTTCATCGACCGGTGCCCCGGAAGGCAGCCGCAGGGGAGCGCTCGGGCGCAGCCCCGTGCCAGACGGTTTCATAGTTGCTTTACGTGCCAACGCGGGCAATCTGACGCGCAGGCAAACGGAAGGTCAACAATCAGGGCGTCGTCACGCCAGCATCGTCCGGCCGTAGTAGTCGCTCGGCCCGGTCACGCCCGGCAGCGCGAGGAAGTACCCGCCGCCGAACGGGCTGATGTAGTCGACCAGCGGCTCGCCGATCAGCCGGGTCTGCACCGCCGCGAACTGGCGCCCGATGTCCTGCTGGAAGCAGGTGAAGATGAGCCCCATGTCGAGGTCGCCGACCTGGTCGAGGCCGCGGTCGTAGTTGTAGGCCCGGCGCAGGATCTGGCTCGGCGCGCTCTGCGCGGTGCGCGGGTTGGCCAGCCGGATGTGCGCCGTCAGGGGGACGATGTCGCCGGTCGGGTCGGCCGCGTAGTCCGGCGTCGCGTAGACCGAGTCGCCGTCGAGCGGGTACCCGCTGGCCCGCCGTCGCCCGATCATGGTCTCCTGCTCGCCCACGTCCACCCGGTCCCAGAACTCGACGAACATCCTGATCAGCCGGACCACGAAGTAGCTGCCGTGGGCGGTCCAGGCGGGCTCGCCGGCCGTGCCCGGCTCCACCCAGACCAGCGAGTCCATCGCCGCCCGGGAGGTCACCGACGGGTTCGCGATGCCGTCCATGAACCCGAGCATGTTCCGCGGCACCGTGCCGGCTGGCCGCGCGGGCGAGGCGAACCCGTCGATCCGCCAGTTCGCCTGCATGCCGCCGCGGGTGTTCTTGGCGATGTCCCGCAGCGCGTGCACCACAGTGTCGGCGTTCCCGGCGCTGAGCTGGAGGATCAGGTCGCCGCCGCACTGGGCCGGATCGAGGTCGTCGTTGGGGAACGACGTCATCGGGACGAGGCGCCTGGGCCGCGCCGACGCGAGCCCGTAGCGGTCGTCGAAGAGCGTCGAGCCGACCCCGAACGTCACCGTGAGCCCGTCCGGCGCCACCGTCGGCCCGAGCACGCCCGAGTCGGACGGCGGGCCGTTGATGCCGACCACCGGCGGTGGGCCGCCCGCGGTCAGGAACCGGGCGCGGTCGGTCACGGTCCGGAACAGGTCGACCAGCTCCGCCTTGCCCTGCGCGGTCGCGTTGAACGACACCACCATGGTCGACCGCGACGGCGCGGGCAGGATGCCCGCCTGGTACTTCCCGTGGAACGGGACCGCGGGCAGCAGCCCGTCGACGATAACCTCGTCAGCGGCGGCGGCCGGGTCGGCCGGGGCGCCGCGGTAGGCGTACCCGGCGGCGGCGCCCGCCGCGCCGCCGGCGATCACGCCGCCCGCGACGCCGCCCGCGAGGCCGCGCAGGAACGATCGCCTGGCCGGCGCGCCGGGTGCGGCCGGGACGGCCGGCCCCGAGTCAGGCGAGTCAGGCGAGTCCGGCGAAAGCGTCGAGTCAGAAGGCATTGAGGGTGTTCCTCGGCTCGGTGATTGCCGCGATGGGGGCGAGTTCCTGCAGCACCTGTCCGCAGGCCGCGTCGATCGCCTGCCGCTGCGAGACGGAGAGGGCGGATTCGGCCACCCACCAGCCGCTCGGCCGCCGCTCCTGCTCAAGCAGCGACTGCAGCTGGTCCAGCCCCGTGTACACCGAGGGCAGCCCCGGGTACCTGGGCGCGAGCAGCGGGTGCAGCAGGGCGAGCAGCACCCGGCTGGCCGCGATGGCGGCGACCGTGCTCGCGAGGGTGCTGCCGCTGCCGTAGTCGTCGTGCCCGGTGAGCTGGAACTCCAGCGCGTTCTCGATGACCTCGTGGGCGCGCCGTCCGAGGTCGGACAGCGTCACCTCCTGGGTCGGCCACCAGGTGGCGAGCTGGTCGACGTCGCGGTTGAGGGTGGCCGCGACGGGGGCGAGCGACTTCAGCGACTGCCCGTGCCACAGCCCGTACTCCAGCCGGTAGAAACCGGTCCACTGCGGGCTGTTGACCCCGACCGCGTCCGCCCGGCCGTCGATCTCGGTGTCGAAGTTCCCGAACGCGCCGTAGGCGTCGCCCAGCGTCTCGTACTGCAGGTGGGCGGTCAGCCAGTCGCGCCGCGCGGTGGCCAGGTTCCCGCTCTCGACCGCGGCCGAGAGCGCCGCCGTCTCCGGCGCCAGCACCTTGATCGCGACCTCTTCCTCGGTCACGTACTTCTTGGCCAGCGGGATGAGGTCGTTGTAGGTGATCGGCAGGATGGCCGGCGTGCCGGTCGCGTGCCCCGGGACGGTGACCACGGCCCCCTGCTGCGGGTCGTAGTCGGAGAACGAGCAGAGGAACGCGTACTTGCCCGAGCCGATGTCCAGCGTCATCGGGGTGACGGTGGCGGGCCCGGTGTTCTCGACCTCGGCGTAGATCGCGCCGTCGGCCGGGTCGACCAGGTCGATCTCGGCGCCGGTGGTCCCCTGGTTATTGATCTCGAACGTGTGCCAACCGGGCCCCGGCACGCGCCAGCTGCCGCCGCACTCGCTGCTGCTGACCGTGATCTCATTGGCCGGCTGGCCGCCGCCGGAACTACCGGAGCTGCATGCGGCGAGGCTCGCCGCGAGCGCCGCGCCCGCGGCGGCGAACTGCGCGGCGACGCGCAGGCGTCTGGTGCCCATGGTCACAAACGATAGGCACCGTTTAGCCGGTGATGTCCGCCGGAGACGGCGCTGAGCTCAAACGTTCACCTGCTCCTCAACTGCCGGACACCAAAAAGTCAAAGACGCACAATCGATGATCCCGAACGGTCCCGGCTGACTCCCGCTCCTCAATTTCCGCACCCCGCGCGATATCGTGCCCAGGTGGATCAAGACCGGGTGGACCTAAACGTCGCCTATCGACCCCGCCGGACCTGCATGTCGGTGCCCGCCAGCAGCGAGCGGTTCCTGGCCAAGGCGCGGGACGTGGCCGCCGATCAGGTAATGCTGGACCTGGAGGACTCGGTCGCCCCGGCCGCCAAGCCGGCCGCCCGCGAGCTCGCGGTGACGGCGCTGCAGGCGGGCGGCTTCGGCCGCAAGCTGGTCGCGGTCCGGGTCAACGGCGCGACCACCCCGTGGGCCTATCAGGACGTGATCGCGGTGGTCGGGTCCGCCCCCGGCGCGGTCGACTCGCTGGTGCTGCCCAAGGTCAGCTCGGCCGCCGCCGTCGTCTGGCTCGACGTGCTGCTCGGCCAGGTCGAGCAGGCGGCCGGCCTGGCGGCTGGAACGGTCAGGATCGAGGCCCAGATCGAGGACGCGGCCGGCCTGGCGGCGGTGGAGGCGATCGCCGCCTCGTCGGGGCGGCTGGTGTCGCTCGTCTTCGGCCCGGCCGACTTCATGGCGTCCGTCGGGATGCGCTCGCTCACCGTCGGCGGCCAGCCGGACGGCTACGCGTTCGACGCCCACCACTACCCGCTGATGCGGATGCTGGTCGCCGCCAAGGCCAACGGCCTGCAGGCCATCGACGGCCCGTACGCGAAGATCGGTGACATCGACGGCCTGCGGGCCGCGGCGACCAGCGTCGCCGCGCTCGGCTTCGACGGCAAGTGGGTCCTGCACCCGGGCCAGGTCGAGGTCGTCAACGACGTGTTCACCCCGTCGCCCGCGGACTACGCCCGCGCGGTCCGCCTGCTCGACGCCTACCGGCAGGCGACCGAGGTCGACCAGCGCGGCGCGGTGATGCTCGACGGGGAGATGATCGACGAGGCCTCCCGCAAGATGGCGCTCGCGATCGCGGCGAAGGGCGAGGCGGCGGGGCTGCCGAGGCCGAGCTAGCGGTTGCACCCCCGGCGGCAGCGCCCGCCGCCAGGCCCCGCCAGTTTCCTCCTGCCGGTCCCGTCCCTCCCGGCCCAGCCCGACGTGTGCAGTCACACACTGTTGGGTAGGAATGCGCGCAGCGTGATGGACAGAGCGGTATGCCCGCGTTGCCGAAGCCTTGTGCACGCCCCGACGGTGTGGTCGAGCGCATGGCGCTGCGACCTGCACGGCGAGATCTCGCCGCTGGCCCCGGCCCGGCTGCCGTCGCGCGCCGGCCTGCTGCTGCTCGCCCGCCACACCACCGTGCCGGTCTGGCTGCCGTGGCCGCTGCCGGCCGGCTGGCTGGTCAGCGGGTTCACCGGGGCCGGGGACGAGCGCACCGGCGCCCGCGCCTCGGCCGTGGCGCTGTCCGGCCCCAACCCGCTCGGCGGCCCGGCCGACCTGCTGATCATCGCCGAGGAGCCGGGCGTCGGCCTCGGCGCCGGCCTGGCCGGGCTGCCCGGCCCCGACCCGGGCGACGGGTTCGCCCGCCAGGCGCCGCACGCCACCGTCCGGGTGGCCAACCACGAAGCGCCGCTGTGGGTGGTGGAGTCGGCCGGGAAGGCCGTGTTCGTCGGCGAGGTGGCCGCCAGCTGGGTCTGGCTCGTGCTCTGGCCCGACACCGCGGGCGCGCTCCTGGTCGAGCCGCTGGCGCTGCGCGACCTGCGCGATCCCGAGCAGGACCTGGACCTCCCGTTCGGCGCCCTCTGCACCCGCCTCCCAGCCTAGGGAGGGCGCGCCCGACCGCCGGGCCGATACGATGGCGGCCGTGCGCATCGACCTCCACGTTCACAGCAACGCCTCGGACGGCACCGACGACCCGGCCGAGGTGGTCAGGCGCGCTCACGCGGCCGGCCTCGACGTCATGGCGCTGACCGACCACGACACGCAGTCGGGGGTCGGTGCCGCCCGCGCCGCGGCCGGCGCCGGCCTGACGCTGGTCCCCGGCATGGAGCTGTCCTGCCAGTTCGACGGGCGGAGCGCCCATCTCCTCGGCTACCTGTTCGATCCCGACAACGGCGAGCTCGCCGCGGAGACGGCGCAGATCCGCGAC
>Ga0302311_10007842_pt1 | contig 10812 bp, 8 predicted proteins | sample III_Palsa_N1_3_FD_200449 | JGI IMG/M metagenome (GOLD analysis project Ga0302311, IMG submission 200449) | Peat permafrost microbial communities from Stordalen Mire near Abisko, Sweden - III_Palsa_N1_3 | ecosystem: Environmental > Terrestrial > Soil > Palsa > Peat permafrost | place: Sweden...
TTCTGGATGGGCGCGGGGTTCGGGCTCGGCGTCTCGGTGATCCTCGATGCGGAGAAGCAGGCCTGGATGGGCGCGGGCACCAACGGCGCGTTCGGGTGGCCCGGCGCGTTCGGAACCTGGTGGCGCGCCGATCCGCAGGAGAACATGGTGATGCTGTATTTGATCCAGAACTCCATGCCGCTGGAGCCTGGCTCCGCAGGGGAGCTGGCGACGGGTCAGCGGATGGCCGCCGCGGCGACCCTCCCCATGTTCCAGAACATCGCCTACGGCGCGCTCGGTCGATAGGACCGGCGTCGGAGGGGCGGGCGACTGCGGCAAAATGATCTCGACGGGCGCTAACCCGAGATTTTTAACCCTAAGGCGTCATGATTGCGGCGATCGAGTCCGTCGCCGAAGGATGCTGCATGTCGACCTCCGAGACCCAAAGGTTGGCGGCGCTTCGGGAATTCGGGGTGCTCGACACCGTGCCCGAGGATGGGTTCGACCGGCTGACAGCCCTGGCGGCGGAGCTGTTCGGGGCGCCCATCGCCCTGGTGTCGCTGATCGACGAGGGCCGCCAGTGGTTCAAGTCGCGGGTCGGGCTTGGCGCGACCGAGACGCCCCGCGCGTGGGCTTTCTGCGACCACGCCATCGCCCAGGAAGGCTATTCGGCCTTCGTCGTGGAAGATGCTACCAAGGACGCGCGCTTCTTCGACAATCCCCTCGTGACCGGCGACCCGAGCGTGCGGTTCTACGCCGGCGCCGTCCTCACCACCGCCTCGGGCCATAACCTCGGCACCCTCTGCGTCATCGACACCTCGCCCCGCACGACGCCATCTCCCAGCGATATCGAGAAGCTGAAGCTTCTCGCGCGCATGGTGGTGGACGAACTGGACCTTCGCCAGGCCCGAAAGGCGGTGAAGGAGCAGAGCCTTCTGCTCAAGCTGGCCGAAACCATGGCGGGCGTCGGGCATTGGCGGCTTGAGGCGGCGGGCGGGCGGATCGTCTGGTCCGACGAGGTGTATCGCATCCACGGCGTGGACCCCGCCAACTTCGACCCCAACCTCGACCAGGGCGTCGCTTTCTACCACCCCGACGACCAGTCGGCTGTCGCCACCTTCATCGAGCGGGCCCTCTCCCACGGAGAGGACTTCTCCTTTCAGCTTCGGTTGCTGCGGAGCGACGGCGAATTGCGCAACGTCGTCGCCAAGGGCTCCTGCGAGATCGACAGCACGGGCGCGGCGTCCGCCATCTTCGGCGTGTTCCAGGACGTGACCGATCAGGTCCGAGCCCTGAACGTAGTGGCCCAGAGCGAGAGCCGCTATCGGCTGCTGACCGAGAACGCCAACGACGTGGTGACCCAGATGGACGGGGAGGGGCGGCTGACCTACGTCTCGCCGGCCTCCACCAAGATGATGGGATATACGTCTGGCGAGCTCGTCGGCCGGTCCGCCTTGGCCCTCATCCATGCCGACGACCGGGCGGCGGTGACCGTGGCCTATCAACGCGCCGCGCGGGGCGAGGGCGACCTGCGTTTCGAATGTCGTGTGGTGAGGAAGGACGGCGGCGTCGCCTGGGTCGAGTCCCGCCCCACGGTGGTGAACGACCTGGCCACAGGGGAACGCATCGGCATCACGGACGTGATCCGCGACATCTCCGACCGCAAGGTGCTCGAAGACGATCTTCGCAGCGCCCGCGCCGAGGCGGAGGCCGCCGCCGCGGTGAAGGGCGAGTTCCTGGCCAACATGAGCCACGAGTTGCGGACGCCCCTGACCAGCATCATGGGCTTCTCCAAGCTCATCGCTGAACAGCCCGACCTCGGCGAGCAGACCCGGCGGTACGTGCAGCGAGTGGAGGACGGCAGCAAGGCGCTGCTCACCACCGTCAACGACATCCTGGACTTCTCCAAACTTGAGGCCGGACAGGTGCAGATCGACCTGCGCCCTGTCGATCCGTCGAAGGTGGTGGAAGGCGCGCTTGGGCTGCTCGCCCCGCAGGCGGACGCCAAGGGCCTCTATCGCCGCCTCGACTGCGAAGGCCTGCCCCACCAGATCCTCGCCGACGACACCCGCATCCGGCAGGTGCTGCTGAACTTCATCGGCAACGCGTTGAAATTCACCACTGAGGGCGGCGTCACCGTCAAGGCGCGCTACGACGACGCGACGTCGAGGCTCCGCTGCGAGGTGATCGACACCGGCCCCGGCGTGGCGGTCGACCGCCTCGACCGTCTGTTCAAGCGGTTCTCGCAGGTGGACGCCTCCACCACCCGATCCCACGGCGGCACGGGCCTCGGGCTCGCCATCTGCAAGGGGCTGGCGGAAGCCATGGGCGGCGAGGTCGGCGTCGAGAGCAAGCTGGGCGCGGGGAGCACCTTCTGGATCGAGATCGCCTGCGAACGGGTGGTGGACGCCCGCCCCGCCCATTCAGAAACCCGAAGTCACGTCGGCGGATCGGCGTCGTCCGACGGCTTCGAGGGCCTGCGGATCCTCGTGGCGGACGACAACGCCTTCAACCGGGAACTGGTGCGTATCCTTCTGGAGCCGTCCCGGGTCGTGTTCAGCGAAGCCGCCAACGGAGAGGCGGCCATCGATCTCGCGCAATCGACGCCATTCGACCTGATCCTGATGGATGTGCGGATGCCCGACATCGATGGTCCTGCGGCGGCCCTGGCGATACGCGAGGGCGGCGGTCCCAACAGCGACGTGCCGATCATCGCCTTCACCGCGGACGCCAGCGACCGGGCCCTGCCCGCGGAATGGACGGCGATCTTCGATGATCAGCTGCCCAAGCCCGTCGTGCCCGCCGCTCTGCTCGGCATCCTCGACGCCTGGGCTCCGGGCCGAACGGGCGCCGCCGTCGCCGGGGCGCGCACCCATGGCTGACGCTCGGCTCCCGCGCATCGTGGTGGCGGAGGACGACCCCGCCATCCTCGACCTCGTCCGCACCCGGCTGGAGATCGCCGGCTACGAGACCTTCTACGCCCGCGACGGATTCCGGGCGCTCGAGAAGATCATCGCCGTGCAGCCTGCGGGCGTGGTCCTCGACATCAACATGCCGGGGCTGGACGGATTCGGCGTGCTGACCCGGTTGAAGCGGGATCCCCGCACCCGGGACATCCCCGTCCTGGTGCTCAGCGCCCGCAACGCCGGCGAGGATGTGGCCCGGTGCGTCAAGCTCGGGGCCAAGGACTATCTCACCAAGCCCTTCGAGGACCGAATGCTGCTGGCGCGGGTGGCGCGGCTGGTGCGCAAGAGTGCGCCGCAACCGGCGCAAGGCCCGGTCGGTCTTCAGATGCCGATGCAGGCGCCCGTCGCCCCAACCTTGCCGGAAAACGACAGCTATCTGATCTGACCGCTGTATCCCAGCCGCCGATCAATCCTTGGCGCGCTCGACGAAGGAGTTGTCCGCCGTCATCACCACGATGCGGGTGCCGGGGGTGATGTAGGTCGGCACCATGGTGCGCAGCCCGTTGGTCAGCATGGCGGGCTTGTAGGAGCCGGATGCGGTCTGCCCCTTCACCGCCGGTTCGGTGTCCGCGATTTCCACCGTGGCGCGCTGCGGCAGCTCGATGGCGATGGCGATGTCGTTGTGGATCGACAAAGTGACGGTGGTGCCGTCGGTCAGATAGGCGGCGGCGTCGCCCACCATCTCGGTCGAGACCGCGACCTGATCGTAGGTCTCGGGGTTCATGAAGTGATAGCCGTCGCCGTCGCTGTAGAGGAAATTGTAGCTGCGCTCGTCCACATAGGCGCGCTCCACCTGCTCGGTGGTGCGGTAGCGCTCGGACACCTTCACGCCATCGGAGATGCGGCGCATGTCGAGCTGGGTGACCGGCGTGCCCTTGCCGGGGTGGATGTTCTCCAGGCTGAGCACGACATAGAGACGCCCTTCCAAATCCAGAACGGCGCCCTTCCGAAGCGAGCTGGCTGCGACCTTTACCAAGTGAAACCTCGACGATGGACCGCTCAGCAACCTGTGCGGTGAAGATGATGATGGCTCGCGCAACTACACGGCGGCGGCTAGGATGACCAGCCATAGGGCGTAAATTGGCCGCCGGCCGCGCCGCATCCAGAGTCTGCCTGCCTGTGTCCAGCCTTTCGCCTGCGCCCTGGTGGCGCGCCGACCTCCATGAGGCGCGCCGGCCTCGCCTCATGGCCCGCAACGCGGTCAAGACCGCGATTCGGCGATGGTTCGAGGACGAAGGCTTCGTGGAGGTGGAGGCGGCGGCGCTGCAGGTCTCACCCGGCAACGAGGCGCACCTGCACGCCTTTTCCACCGACATGATCAACCCGGACGGCTCGGTGAGCCCGATGCACCTGCACACATCGCCGGAGTTCGCCTGCAAGAAGCTCCTGGCGGCGGGCGAGCGGAGGATCTTCGACTTCGCACGGGTTTGGCGGAACCGGGAGCGGGGGCCGCTGCATCACCCGGAGTTCACGCTGCTGGAATGGTATCGCGCGGAGGCGCCCTACGAGGCGCTGATGCGGGACTGCGGGACGTTGCTTACTCAGGCGGCGAAGACCACGGGCGTTTCCGAGTTCGTGTTTCGGGGTCGGGTCATGGACCCTTTTGCAGAGCCCGAGCGGCTGACCGTCGCCGACGCCTTCACGCGCCTTGCCGGGCTCGATCTCCTCGCGACCATCCATGCCGATGGCGAGACCGACCGCGACGCTCTGGCGTATGCCGTGCAAACATCCGGCGTGCGGGTCGCTGCGGACGACACCTGGGCCGACATCTTCAGCAAGGTGATGGTGGAGAAGATCGAGCCCAACCTCGGGATCGGACGCGCGACCATCCTTTGCGAGTATCCCGCCGCCGAAGCCGCCCTGGCTCGGCTCAGTCCCCGCGATCCCCGCGTGGCGGAACGGTTCGAGCTCTACGCCTGCGGGGTCGAACTGGCCAACGCCTTCGCCGAGCTGACCGATCCGACCGAACAGCGCCGCCGGTTCGAGGCGGAGATGGCGGAGAAGGACCGGGTCTACGGCGAGCGATACCCGCTCGACGAGGATTTCCTCGCCGCCCTTGGGGCGATGCCGCAAGCTTCCGGGGCGGCGCTGGGGTTCGACCGGCTGGCCATGCTGGCGACCGGCGCGACACGGATCGAGGATGTGCTGTGGACCCCCGTGGCCGAAGCGCCCTGAACGGCGCCTCGGACAAGCCTCGAGAGCGCAAACGTTGATCCACAGCCCCCGCCGGTTCATACCGCCGCCGATGACCGCCTCCGTCACCAAGACCCTGCGAACCCCTGCGGCTCTCGCCGACGCCGGCCTGATCGCGCGGGATCGCCTGCCCGAGCTGGAACGGGTGGCGGCGCGCTACGCCGTGGCCATCACGCCCTACAGCGCATCCCTGATCGATCCCTCGGACCCCGCCGACCCGATCGCCCGCCAGTTCCTGCCCCAGGCCGTGGAGCTCGACACGACGGCGGCGGAGAGCGCCGATCCCATCGGCGACGCGGCCAATAGTCCCGTCGAAGGGATCGTGCACCGCTACCCTGATCGGGTGCTGCTGATGCTGACCCACACCTGCGCCACCTACTGCCGCTTCTGCTTTCGGCGGGAGACAGTGGGGCCGGACGGCGCGGGGAACCTGTCGCCCGAGGCGTTGACGGCCGCTGTAGCCTATATCGCTGAGCGCCCGGACATCTGGGAAGTGATCCTCACTGGCGGCGATCCGCTCGTGCTGTCGCCTCGCCGCCTTACAGAGGTGATGGCCGCGCTGGCCAGGATCGAGCACTGCAAGGTTGTGCGCATCCATACCCGCGTGCCCGCCGTCGATCCGGGTCGGATCACCGACGCTCTCGTGGCGGCGCTCAAATGCGAAGGCAAGGCGGTCTATGTCGCCCTGCACGCCAACCACCCGCGTGAGATGACGCCCGAGGTCAAGGCCGCCTGCGCCCGTATGGTGGACGCCGGCATCCCCATGGTCAGTCAGACGGTGCTGCTGCGCGGTGTGAACGACGATGCCGAGACCCTTGGGCTCCTGATGCGGGCCTTCGTCGAGTGCCGGATCAAGCCCTACTATCTGCACCACGGCGACATGGCGGAGGGCACGGGGCACCTGCGGACCACCCTCGAAGAGGGGCAGGCGCTGATGAGGAGCCTGCGGGGGCGGCTGTCGGGCCTCTGCCAACCGACCTTCGTGCTGGATATTCCCGGCGGGCGAGGCAAGGTTCCGGTGGGGCCGGGCTATCTCAGGCCCACGGGCGACGACGGTCTCATGGTCGAAGACCCTTGGGGCGACGAGAGCGCCTATCTGCCCGGTTTTTCCTGACCACGCCCGACTAAGACGCCTTGGCGTAACCGGCGTAACTGTCCTTCAGGGTCGCGTGATTGAGCAGCATCTCCGCCTTCTGCACCTTGCCCGTCGCATCGAAGATGCGGCTACGCACCCAGTAGGACTCGGTGCGGCGACTTTCGGCCACGGCGGCGATCTCGCGGCGGATCAGATAGTCCTCGCCCACGAACAGCGGCCCGTCGATCATGCGGATCTCCTGGTCGGCGAAGAGGCCCACCGCCGGGCCTTTCACCGGGAAGCGGGCCTGGGAGCTGGAATATTCCGCCAGCACGCTCACCATCTCCAGCGGAATGATCGGGCGGCCCCAGGGCGAGGCCGAAGCGTAGGAATACCAGGGCGAGGTCTCGGTGATCACCTCGAGCTTCTGTTCCAGCGAGAACGGATAGAGGGCGCCCATGTGCTGGCCCGCGTCCATCCTCACGATCTCGTCCTCAGCGCCCGTCATACCGACCTCGAGGTCTTCCAGGATCAGAAGGCGTTCGGGCGGACGCAGGGCCTTCATCCGCCCTTCCAGAAGGGTTTCGCCGTGATCCGGGCCGAGGCTGGCGCTGGCCTCCAGCACAGGCGTGCCGTCTTCCTTCTCCGCCCAGACCCGCGTGGATGCGGCGCCCGCCGGCGGGATTTCGGCGAAGGCGCGCACGGCCTCGCCTTCGATCACCATGTTGAGGTAGTGGGACGATATACAGCCCCGCTCGAACCACGCCTGACCCCAGATCTGCTGCAGGAGCGGCGGAAACAGGCTGAAATGGGTCGGCCCCTCGATCGGACCGGCGCGCAAGCCGAGCTTCTCCGCCGTGGCGTCGTCGTGGATGGAGCTGTGGCCGCCGTACTCCTGATCGGCCAGCATCTGGCGCGGCTGGCGCAGGGGGCCGGTGAGGATCATCGGGGTCGAAAAGCTCATGGCGGTTTCCTCGTGTCGATGGCGGCGAGGCCATCCCTTTTGAGATGTGCATGACGGCCCGGCGCCCGTCTGTCGAGGGGGATTTCGCACTCCTTTATCCGCGCTTACCGCAAGCGCAGTGGCCGCGACACCTCGTCCTGCGCCGTCGGTGGAAGAAGAAAACCGGCCGTCCAGCCTCCATCCTGACGCAAACCGGCGTGAAAACCCGGACGTTCGGAGGAGAGTCGACATGGATGCGCCCGGAAAGCCCGGAATTCCCCCAACCTGGACCAGCAGCGCCAAGGATCTGGTCGGCGTTGCTTTGGGGCCGTCGCGGCTATGGTTCACGATAGGCTACGGCATCGTCAACGAAGTCTATTATCCCCGTATCGACAGCCCCCAGATCCGCGACGTGGGCTTCATCGTCGCTGACGACGCCGGCTTCTGGGTCGAGGTGAAGCGCAACAACGACTACGTGATCACCACCCCCGTCGTGGGCGTCCCGGCGGCCGAGATCGTCCACCGCCATCCGCGGTTCGAGCTCAGGCTGCGCATCGCGCCGGACCCTGATCGCGATGTGCTGCTGATCGAGGCGTCGCTGAAGGGCGATCCGTCCCTGAAGCTCTATGCGCTGCTTGCCCCCCACCTCGGCGGCACGGGCTTCGACAATGTGGCGGAGGTGTTCGAGAGCAGAAGCGACACCATGCTCTGCGCCGAGCAGGGCGGCAGCGCCGTCGCCCTCGCGTGTGCGGACACGGCCACTCAGAAGGGCGGCTGGAGTCGCGCCAGCGCCGGCTATGTAGAGGTCAGCGACGGCTGGCAGGACTTTGCGAAGAACGGCCGCATGAGCTGGTCCTATCCGCAGGCCGGCCCCGGCAACGTGGCCCTGATGGGCGAGGCCAGCACCCAGGAGGTGACCCTCGCCCTGGCGTTCGGCCCGAGCCGGGAGGGCGCCGCCACCCTCGCCAGCTCCGCCCTTCGCCAGACTTTCCAGAGCGTGTGGGAGCGCCATGTGGCGGCCTGGTCGAAATGGCAGGACGAGAACCTCGTGCTGGAGCGGTGCGAACCGGCCTTCCGGGACATGCTGAAGGTGTCCGCCATGATCCTGCACGCCCACCAGGACAAGACCTTTCCCGGCGCCATGGTGGCCAGCCTCAGCATTCCCTGGGGCAGCAGCAACAACGACACCGGCGGCTATCATCTAGTCTGGCCCCGCGACATCGTGGAGAGTGCCGGGGCGCTGGTGGCGCTGGGCGCCCACAAGGAGGCCCGCGATGTGCTCCGCTATCTCCTCGCCACCCAGCTTGCGGACGGGCGGTGGTGCCAGAACCAGTGGCTGAGCGGGGAGCCGCACTGGACCGGCATCCAGCTGGACGAGGTGGCCTTCCCCATCCTCCTCGCCTCGGCCCTGGCCGAAGCCGGGGCCCTGGACGGAATCGCTGTCACCGACATGGTGGAGCGGGCGCTGCGATTCATCGTGCTGAACGGTCCCTCCACCGAACAGGACCGCTGGGAGGAGACGCCGGGCGTCAACGCCTTCACCCTCTCCATCGCCATCGCCGCCATGGTCTCGGGCGCCGACCTGATCGCGCCGGACGATGCGGAGGCGGTGCGCGCGCTGGCCGACGACTGGAACGCCCATATCGAGGACTGGCTGACGGCCGCCGATCCCGCCCTCTGCGCCGAGCACGACGTCAAGCGCTACTACGTCCGCTCCACCCCGCCGCGCATCCTGAGCGACCCCGCCGCCATCGACGATCCCGTGCCGGTGAGAAACCACGAGGGTGGGCTGGAGGTGGCGGCCTCCACCCTGGTCTCCACCGACTTCCTGCAACTGGTCCGCTTCGGCCTTCGCCCGCCCGAGCACCCCGTGATCCTAGACAGCCTCAAGGTCGTAGACAACCTCCTGAAGGTCGACACGCCCACCGGCGCGTCGTGGAAGCGCTACAACAAGGATGGTTACGGCGAGCACGAAGACGGCGCACCCTACGACGGAACAGGCGTGGGGCGACCTTGGCCGCTGCTCACCGGCGAGCGGGGGCACTACGCCCTCTGCGCCGGCGATCACGATGCAGTGCGGACCCACCTCGCCGCCATGACGGCCATGAGCGGCAAGTGCGGCATGCTGCCCGAGCAGGTCTGGGACGCCGAGCCGATCCCGGCCCTGAACCTGCAGACCGGGCATCCCTCCGGCTCGGCCATGCCGCTGGTGTGGGCGCACGGGGAGTTCGTGAAGCTGGCGCTCAGCCTCAAGGTCGGCGCGCCGGTGGATCGGCCCGCGGCGGTCTGGGACCGCTATCGCGGCGGGGCGCCGACCCCCACCCGCGCCCACTGGTCCCGCATGGCGCCGGTCGGCACGATCGGGCAGGGCCAGTCCCTCCGCTTCATCTTCGAGAAGCCGACCCTGATCCACTGGAGCCTCGACGGCTGGTCAAGGCCGGTCGATCTCGTCACCGCCCCCGGCCTCGTGGGCCTCAGCGTCGCGGACATCCCAGCCGACGCCTTGGCCGGCGCTGCGGAAATCCGGCTGGCGATGGAGGATCTGGAGACCGGAGCATGGTGGGAGACGGATACGTCGATCTCCATTACGTCCGCCGCCACTGGCCCCAATCCCTCTACAAAGGTTCGCGAAGACGCCCTCGGTTAACATCTCCGCCGTCGCCGATAGCGCTGCATTGGCGCTGATGGCGCTTTGCTGCAAGCTGAGGTCCGGCGCGCCGGCGAGGCGCTGTAGCGGAGACCCATCATGGCGGACGGCGCAAGGCTGCAGACATCGGCGGTCAACAGGACGCTCTGGGGCGCCCGGGCCCGCGACTGGGCCGACGTGCAGGAGGCGACCGCCCGCCCGGCCTACGAAGCGGTTCTCACGCGGGCGAATGTGGGGCCGCGGACCGCCTGCCTCGACGTCGGCTGCGGTTCGGGCATGGCGGCGCGGCTTGCGGCGGACCGAGGCGCAAAGGTCTGCGGCGTCGACGCCGCGGAGCCGCTGCTCGCCATCGCCCGCGAACGCACGCCGCAAGGCGACTTCCGCCTTGACGATCTTCAGGCGCTGCCGTTCGCGGACGGCGAGTTCGACCTCGTCACCGGCTTCAACGCCTTTCAGTACGCTGGCGACCCGGTGGCCGCTCTCATCGAAGCCCGCCGGGTGGCGAAGCCGGGCGGCGTGGTCGCGATCGTGGTTTGGGGCGAACCGGCGGGCATGGAGATGGCGTCGGTCATCACGGCGCTGGGCAAGCTCCTGCAGCCGCCGCCGCCAGGATCGGGCGGACCATTCGCGTTGTCCGGTGAAACGGCGCTTCGAGGGCTGGCGGAGGCGGCGGGGCTCAAGCCCGAGACGGTGTTCGATGCCTCCGAACCCATCCGATACCCGGACCTTGCGACCGCCCTGCGGGGGCTCAATTCATCGGGCGTCGCAGCGCGGGCCATCGCCGCTGCGGGCGAAGACGCGGTGTCGCAGGCGCACACGGACGCCCTCGCCCCATTTCGAGGGCCGGATGGCGGCTACGTCATAGGCGGCACGTTCCGGTGCCTCCTGGCCAGGGTCTAGGCCGTCACATGCTCAAGCTCGGAGCGGCGACGACACGTCGCCCGCTTTTTTCCCGGATCGGGTTTGCATCCCGCCCCGCGCCGCATCATGGCTGGTGAATGCAGATGTC
>Ga0302311_10007846_pt1 | contig 10807 bp, 9 predicted proteins | sample III_Palsa_N1_3_FD_200449 | JGI IMG/M metagenome (GOLD analysis project Ga0302311, IMG submission 200449) | Peat permafrost microbial communities from Stordalen Mire near Abisko, Sweden - III_Palsa_N1_3 | ecosystem: Environmental > Terrestrial > Soil > Palsa > Peat permafrost | place: Sweden...
TCGCCGACGACGTACTGTTCGCAGTGAAGATCTGACTCGAAGAGTTCTGCGTCACCTGAACCTGGCTCGCCAAATGCGTTGTGTCGTAGTCGAGTTGCAGATCTTCGTAAGGAAGCTCGCCCGGACCGTCACCGAAGGTGCAGTAGGGAACGTTCGAGTTGTACCTGAACCCCCGACTCATGAACCGAAGCGTTCCGGTCCCCCGCACTACGTGCGACCCTGATTCGGTCGTGACGACAGCCTCTAGCGCGCTCATAGCGTCTGAGCCGCTGAGGTCGGTAGCCGGTCCCATGCTGGTTGTATTGCCGGCATCGAGCCATGTCGGTCCCGTAAATCCGGCATACCTCAGGATGCGGGCGTAACGCGCTCCGGAGGACTCCCCCGATGCTGCGTTGCGCCATGCCGTGTAAAGGTTCGTGATCTGCGTTGCGGTCAGCAGAGTAGGTATCTCCGCCACGAATGCAATGTCACCCGTGTAGTTAAAGTCCGTCATGTTGCCCAGCGACGAAACGACCATTGCGCCGACACTGTCGCAGACAATGCCGTTCGGGACACCGTAATTGATGTACCCCGACGTGTAGGACGTGTAGGCACTGGCAGTCTTGCCATCGAAGGATGCCATGATCTCAGTGGACGTTGTACTCATCCCGTAGACGAGTAGGTGCCAGTTGCCATCGGTCGGGGTGGCCGATGTGCTTCCGGAAAACGCCATACTCAACTGATAGGGCGCATACTGTGCCCCGATCGCCAGGTATGCGCCTGTGTCCTCGATCTGAACTTCAATGTTCGCGCCGGATGGCGCGAAGCCATTGTTGTACTGGTCGTACGCGGACGCGAGTTTGGCGAGATTGCCCGACCCGAGGGCACCAGAGCCCCAGCGAAACGCAATCACGCGCGTCCACTCGGCAGGGTTCGCCGGTCCAGTAATTCCCGCCGAGGACAGCGAAAGAAAGGACGTTGCTACGGGGGTTGTGGTCCAGCTGACCCCCGGGGACGGATTGGTCAGCGTCATGACCGTGCCCGGACCAGCGAATTCCCCGGTAGCCGTGTTGGTCGCGGTAATGCTCGTTCCGAACGCGTACGCGCCTGAACCGGCCTTCGATGTGCCGAAATTGGCCGCAGGGTTATTGCCAGTACTGTCGGCTGCGGACGTTGCGCCGACAGGGTCGTCGAGCCGGTAGACGAAGCGCGGGTTGAGCAGGTTCAGTTCTTCGGTCAGCGGGTCGGCGAGAGTGTACTGAGACAGCAGCGCGAACGCGTCGACAGCTTCGGGCTTGACCGTCCCCCGCAAGCCTCCGGAATCCCAGGTGGTAGGCCAGCGTTCCACGTAGCCGTTGAAGATCGGATACCAGTTCCCTGGCCAGACCCACGCCGTAGAAGTCGAATTCTGCTCCAACTGCCATGAGTTGACCTGAAGTTCCGTCGCCGAAGTCGTCGCCGCCACAGTGAGCGATAGGCCGACCAGTACGCCCGTGGCGTTCGCGGGTGCTGTCCCCCATGCGCGGATCTGAGTCCATCCGGCGGACGTCGAGCCGACCAGCGCGGCAACGTCCCCCGCCGCCCAACTGGTCACCGTTGCAGAGCCGTTGGTGTAGAACCCCATGCACGCCGCTACGTTGGCAGTCGTCGAGGCAGTCACATTGCGGACGTAGATCTGAAACGCGTAGGGCATGCCAGCGCGGACAGACAGGTGATCATAGGTAACTACGTTGGTATTCCCGGCAGTTGCGGCCGGTACGGCAAACTGAAACGCCGTGGTGCCATTGGGGACATTCCCCGCGCCGAGCATCTGAACGGTTCCGCCGGTCGAGTCCGTTCCGGACACCACACCGATATCAGAGTTCGTCGGGTTGTAGCCGGTCGCCCAACCCGAGCCGCAACTAGCGATCTGCTGCGGAAGCAGGTTGGGCGACGCACCCCACATGAGTCGACGCCGGAACGGCTGAAATGGTTCGACATTGCCGAACCATGGGCCACTCGGGTTCAACGGGTCTAGTGCCCCGTCGGAGTTGTCGAGAGTTGTCGAGTACTCCCCCGCCTGCATGGCGTCGAGTTCGTACTGTCGACCCCGCTTGATGCTCACGCTGCCCTGAGTGCGCCCGGTGACGTCGACCCACTTATTCAGGGGTGGACCGCCACCGTTGACGTTCCATGCCGACCCCCAAGAATCTTCGTACAGTGGGGCATTGACGTTCAGCGACACCTACAGGTCCCCCTCGAAGGGAAGCACCTACTAACGTTAGTAGGTGCTTCCCGCTCTATCGTCGATACGGTCGCCACGTGCCGTTGTTCCTGGCACCCAGCTTCAACATCTCCTCTTGGAAGATGTCGCGTAGCTCTTGGTCTGATCTGACCGAACCTTCAACCGTGACCGTCACGTGGTTAGTCACGGTCACGGTTCCGCCAGTAGCCGAGTCCGGCATGCCCGCCGTGGTGCCACCAGGAAGGGCACCAGGAAGCCCCGTACCGCCCAGAGAGGCAGACAAGGCAAGTGGAGTACCCAGCGCGCCTCTTAGGCTCCCCACGGCACCCGTGGCGAGTTGCTTCATGGACAGCGCGGCAGAGTCGGCGTGATCGTCGATGCCCTGCGCAATACCCTTCGCCATCCACTGACCGACTTCGGTCCGGAAGAGCCTCGACGGCGAGTTGATCCCGAGAAAGGACTTCGCTGCGTTGAGCGCTCCCTTCGCAAGCCCTTCTAGGGTGCTCGCAATCGCGCCGCCGGCGTCCTCGATTCCGTGAACGATGCCTTCGACGATGCCGGAGCCGATCGACCAGACCAGCGAAACAATGCTGGAGAGGAAGCCGCCCAAAAAGTGCATCACGTCGGAAAAGGCTTGAGAAATCAGGTGAAGGAAATCCGAGCAGGCTTTTCCCCAGTGGCCGGTTATCAAGTCGAGGACAACCCCGATGATGTTCATCACCAGGTGCATTCCGAGCGTGACGACATTTGAGATGTTCGTCCACGCGAACTTGATTACCGCAACGATGATCCCCCAGGCCGTAGAGATCACATCGCCCAGAATCTCGAATCCGGCCTTCAGAAACGCCCAGGCAATTCCTGCTACGACCTGGATTTGCTTTAGGCACAGCGACCAGAATTCAGACAGTTCAGTCGTGTGTCCGCGCCACCAGGACGTCAGGTCGCCGACGCGAGCCATGACCCACTTGAACACGTTCGCGTCGAGCCACTTCGCCCAACCCTGGACTTCCTTAGACGTCGCTGCCCACGCAGCGCCAAAAAAAGCAAGCGCCGCATGCCACAGAGACATGAACCCCTTAGAGGATTCGGCGGTCTTCTCGACCCACGTCACGACTGTTTTCCAGTGCATGACCAGCATTACCAGCCCAGCGCCGAGCGCCATCACGCCGACCACAAGCCACGTGATCGGGTTGGCCAGGATTGCGGCAGTGAAGGACCACGCCGCCACGCCCGCAGCAGCGAGACCGACAACCAGAATCCCACCGATTGCACCCGCCAGCGCCAGCGCAACTGACCGGTGACGCGTCATCAGCGCCATTCCCGAGGACAGCCACCCAAGGAACTTCTCGGCGTACGGGAGTAGGACGAGACCTATTCGCGTGGCAAGAGCCTGAAAACCCGCCTCAAGCTGCTTGAGTCGTTGGGAAAAGGTTGCCTGAGTCGCCGCCCATGCTGCCCCGAAGCCGGTCGCGCCCTTTGTGAGTTCGGGGTATTTGCTGTTCAGCCGGTCGATCTGATCGACCAGAACGGCGAGGCCAGAACCGGCTTTCTTGCCGAACATGTCCGTAAGAACCTGTCCGGTTTCTGTCCCGGTAACGCCCGCCTTTTTCATGCGGCCGACCAGGTCGTTCAAGGCGAGCTTGAGCCCACCCTTCTGCATGTCCTCGGAAAGAGTCGTTGCCGACATTCCGAAGCGCTTCAGGTCGGCTGCGGCAGTTGCGGCCGGCACCGCCATGGCCTGAACAGCCATGCGCAAATCCGTCGCTGCGACCTTTCCTCTGATGTTGTTGTCACCAAAGGTCGCCAGCGCCGCGCCAACGTCGTTCAGGGTAAGGCCGTAGCCCTTGACCACTGCAAGAACGCCGGACCCGAGGGCATCGGCGAGATCCTGCATGGTCATATCGCCGGAACCGACGATAGCGTTCAACGCGCCCATTGCTTGCGAATAGTTCTGGACGCCCGGAATTCCGGACGCAATCGCAGCGTCTAGCGCGTTCTGAACATCGACTAGGTCGGCGTGACCAACCGCCGCACCCTCCGCCGCAATCTTCAGAATGTCGAGTGCCTGAGGCCCCTTGATACCGATCGAGGCAAAGGACGACTCAACGTGAAACAGGGCTTCGCTGAGCGAGTTAGGCGAGAACCCAACCTGTCCAGCAAGGCTCAGAACCCCATTGCTCAGGTAAGCAATCTGCTGCTTCGATACGCCTGCCTGAGTGCCAAGAAGAGCCATGTTCGACTGGAACTCGGCGGCCATCTTTATGGACTCGTAGGCAGCGCCAAGAGCCGCAGCGCCAATGCCAAGCATTGCGGCCTTACCGACAATGCCGAGCCCTTCCATGCTCTCGCCGCCTTCAGCGTCGAGTTCTGCGAGACCAACCTTTGCTTCGTCGATGGTCGCGAAAAGACCAGTCGCGTTCCCAAGAAATTCAATGAAGACCGGAGGTAGTCCAGCCAATCGACTACCGCCTAATCTGTGCTAGTTGCCTTTGCCCAAGCTTCATTCCAAATTCGGGGCATCTTCGGGGTTGCTGCTGCAATCCCCGGTTTGAAGTAGGGAAACTTGCCTTCGACCCACTTCTTATAAATGTTCTGGTACCCGCCGAGACCGCCGGACATCACGACCGCATTGAATGTCCCCCGGCCAACCTGCCGGCTCTTCCGGCTCGACCGGATGGAGCGCTGAAGCTCACCGGACATCTTGCCCGGACCGCCACCACGGCTGATGTGTTCCGGACTGCTCCGAACCGTGATCGCGGGACGATCGGGGAATCGCTTGGACTGGCCCCGATGATTCCAGCGCGCCTGTCCACGCATGCGGGATTTGATAGACGTCTTCGCCTGTGCCTGCACCTTTTTGAGTGCGGCTTGCGTGGCGATATCGACGCGGGCTTGCATGCCTTCCAAAGCCTCGACTACGTCGCCAACGCCCTCGACAATGGCACCGACCATTCCGTCACCCATTAGCCTGACTCCTTCGCCCGGCGCACTTTGGTAACCGTTTCGTCGATGGCCAATAGCCAATCGAGTTCGGTTGCGGACTGGTCGTCGAGGTCGGACGGGCGACAGTGCAGCAGCGTGCAAAGTCGCCACGTCCGGAATCGAGCGGCGGAAACTTCGTCGAGGTCGTCAGCGTCGTGCCCCTCCAGCGCTGCCCTTATTCGCCAGAGGGAACGATAGGGGACGCCGGGTCCGGGGTAGGCTCAAAGTTCGGCTGAAGAGCCGCAATGTAAGGCGCTACGGCCGTACGAAGCGCGTCGAGGTCGCGCCCCGGAAGATCTTGCACAGAGTCAAGCGACGGCTCAAACGGGTAGGACCACGACACAACCGCAGCGAGCACAAGCAGATCGTTAAGGGTCTCCAGCGGATCGAACGCGTCACCCATAACCTGAGCAATGGCGCGCTGAGCATCCGGGGTCATGTCTGCGCCACCCGCCTTCTCAGCCTCATTCACTGCATCGAGAAAGCCAGCGTTTCCGGTGAGTTGAGCCTGAATGCGCCGAATAGGCCGACGCTGGCGCTCGGTCACATCCTCGACGGCTCGGAGGTCGGCATAGGCACCGGAGGGAAGATTGATACGGGTCGTCATTAGTAGGTGCCGCTCGCAATCGCGTTGGTAAGGGTGGCTTTGATGGGGCTGTAGCCGGCGGACGCGCCAACGTCCGTGGTATTCGCATTGGCCGCGTAGTTGCAGCTCAGTTCGATGTAGTCCTTACCGCGCGATATCTCAGCGCCGGACAGAGTCACATTCGACATGTGGAGATCGAGCCCGACCAGAGCCGCACCCGTGCCGTTCGTGAATGAGATGTCGAGAACCTGCGACGCACCGGTCAGATAGTTGGTCAGCTGTGTGTCCGACTCCATCACAATGGTGAACTTGCCGGAGACACTGACCACGCCGGACCAAATCTGATACGGGAACTGAGTACCGTCAACGGCCTTCACGAGAGTGACCGGACGCTTAATGTCTACCTCAGCGTCCATGATTCCCGCCGCAGCAGTGCCGCCGAGAGAAACGGTCGTGTTCCATGCGGCAATCGGCTTCAGTGCGGAGAATGCCGGTGTCGGTGCGGTGGTTGGGACAGACCCGAGAGTGGTCGCCTTCGCCGTGTACGTAATCATGCCGTCCGGCGAGAACTTGAAACTCATGTCACTGAACTTGCCGCCCGCATACTGCCGGACGCCTGCCACATAGTTGTCAGTGAAGGTGAAGCTACCGGGCTGACCATTGCCGTTATTGAGAACAGCAAAGGCAGTCGCGTAGGGGACGCTCGACCCGGTTGTGACAACGTCGCCGAGAACGCCAGCGAGTGGCCATCCAATGGTGTCCGGGAAGACGTCGCCGCCGAAGTCAACGGTCGCGCTGACCGGTCCGGCAACCTCCCCGTACTGCTCAACCATCGAACCCCGCCAACCCTTATCAGGCAGCAGAGTGAGACTGTCCTTTGGGGTGAGCGACGTCACCGGAATGTACGCCGTCGCTGCCGTAGCAGTGGCGAACCCCGGTTCCCGTGCAATGCCTAGGAATGAGAGTGCGGAACTCTTAGGCACTGGTCACCTCCGGAGCGACAGGAGCCACCGGAGCGGGCTCCACGGGCGCGGGAGCGGGCTCAACGGCCGGAGCGGGGGCAGGAGCCGGGGCAGGCTCGACAGGGGCCGCTACAGGGGCACTGACAGCCGGTACAGTCACGGTCGCCGCCCCCGGCGTGACAGGCATCCAATACCCATCCGCCGGCGCTTCGCCGGGAAGGTCGATGCACTGGCCAGGAAGCGCGGTAATGCCGAGAGTGGGGTAATACAGCTCAGTCGAACCAATGAAGCGGAAGGAATTCAAGAAAGTCCCTAGATGGTGTTAGCGCACTGGATTTGGATTACGGACGTGGCCACACGGCCTAGGTGGTCGGGGTCCCAAGTGACTTCCGTCTGATCAGTCAGCGGAACGGCAACGGTCACGCTGTCGCCGAGACTGGGATCACTGCGGACGACTGCAACCACCGCATCGACAAGGGACTGAGCGCGCGTGTACACGCCTTGCGCGTCGTCGCCGCCCGGTACACGTCGACCGTGATTTCTACGGTGTAGCTCTCGTCTAGCCACCCCGGACCGCCACCACCAACCAGACGCTTTGCCTTGACCGTGCGGTGAACGGCACCGACCGACACAATGTCTTCGGGCTGATCCGGCCCCGGTTCGTCGTAGACGACAATCAGGCGCGCATCGGGATTGGACGGGTCGGGGGTGATCTGCGCGGATAGCTGAGTGAAGAGCCAGAGACGCGCGGCAGGGGCGGAAGACGTGGGAATGACAAGAGTCACTAGGCGATTCCGGGAGGTCGACGGAACGGGGACCACAGTTCAATGACACGGTCCGGCAGGGCGAATCCCATCGGTGCGCCCGCAACGTCTCCGTCTTGTGCTGAGGAACCGAATCGAGGTCGGCCGCTCTGCTGCGTCTGCTGCCAGAGGTGGCGAATCAGTTCCAGCGCTCCGAGACGAACCGTGTACGGGATCACGCCCGCTCGCCCCGCCGTGTACGTGAGTTTGATGTTCTTCGAGCCAGCGGCGAACAGTGCGGCTTCGCCGCCGAAAGTGCGTCGGGTGATCTGACCCGTGGTGTAGTCGGCCGTGAAGGCGAACGCGTTCATTTGCGCGCCGAGTTGCTGTTCCGTCAGCAGGAACGCCGACAGCCCGTAGTACTCGGTACAGCTCAGAATCGATGCCAGCGGAACCCAATCGGGGAAAATCCAGGAAGCGCCACCGTCGAACCACTCGGTATGCACTTCCGGCAGCAACGGGCCGACCACGTCGCGCGCCTGATCGGCGGCAGTGAGAATGAAGTTCTGTAGCTCATCGTCCGAGCGGGTATCGGCCAGATTGATGTTCAGGTGCTTTTTCACGCTGACTAGGTCGACGATCTGTTCTACGCCGACCGGGCGAACGGTGAACTGATCCGCGTATGTCCAGCGGACGTTAGTACCGACAGCCGACCACGCGACCAGCCATACCCCGAGGGTCGTCGCCGACGAAGCGATAGCGGTATAGACACCAGCACCAGCACTCACAGTGGCCGGCGTGGTCGCATTCCCGAGCGGGTCAGTCACGGTCACCGTGACTGTCATGGATTCCGTCGCCGGATTCCCGCTGTCGTCGAGCACGGTCGCCGACAGGGGCACGTCTTGCCCAGCGAAGTACATAACCTGAGTCAAGACATGCCCCCTTCAGCGCCAACGGTGGCGGTGCCTGATGTGCTCTCGCCGGTGCTTGTGGTGTTCGTGCCGGTGCTTGTGATGCTCTCGGCGCTTGTGCCGCGCATGGTGCTTCCGATGCGCGTGCAACTGGCGATGTGCGCGCTTATGGCGCTTGCGCCGCTCATGGTGGCGCTTCCGGTGCAGCCCCTTGCGCTCATGGCGCTTGTGGTGCAGGTGCGTCCGGTGCTTGTCTTTGTGGTGCTTGCGGTGCTTGAACTTCCGGTGATGTTCTTTCCGGTGCATGTGCCGCAAGTGGTGCAGGTGGTGCGTGCCCTTCGTGCGCTTGCGCGGCTTGCGGGGCTTGTGACTACGCGTCGACTTCCGCGTGTGTACGCGGTGATGCTTTATGTGGACGCGCCGAACGTGTCGACGCCAGTGCTCTAGGGACACAGACCCTCCCCCGAAGGGGCACCTACTAAAGTTAGTAGGTGCCCCTCGTTGTCCTTAGAAGGTGGGGGCAACCAGACCGGTGCCGCTGACCACGGAAATGGACTGCGGGTATCGACCGGGCTGGAAGGAGGCGTAATTGTAGAGCCGGACGTAAACTGACATGTTCTGCGCGTACGTCTGCTGGAAAGCCTCAGCCCGAATGTCGGACTCCCAGAGCATCAGGTCAGCCATGCGAGCAACCAGGACAACATCCTGATTGGTGCCGGTACCGAGGTTCGTCGGAAGGCTCGCGTCGACATAGACGGGAAGCCCCAGCATCGAACCCACAAAGCCCTGAGACGCATTCGCCGACAGGTTGCCGACAGCGTTCATCGGACCGCCGGCCGCAGGGACAACCAGCGGACGACCCTGCGTGTCCTGCTGCGCGATTGCCCACGCCCAACGGCGCGGGTGCATGATGATTGCGTCCGGGGGCAGGAATCGGCTGGTGTGGATCGCCTGAATGGCACCCGCAAGCTTCGAGTACAGAGCCGCAAGCGTCGGCGAAGCGCTGGTGAAAGCGAGCGCGTTCGTACCGGCCAGGGTCGTGATACCGGTCAGCGTGCCACCGGTACCGGCACCCTGGATCACCTGAGTGTCGAGCTGAACGGCATAGGCCGCCGCGAGATCGGCGAGCACGACAGAGTCAATGTTCAGCGGACTCTGTTCGAGAAGCTGAAGCGAAACGGTCTGGCCACCCGCGATGGTCACGACCGGACTAGAAACGCTGGTCGTGGTGAGATCCTGTTCGAGGACTCCGCCGTTCTGCGCTGTCTGCGGAGCAACCTGCGTACCGGTATTGATCTTCGGGATGTTGATCGAGTCGGTTCCGGCCGGAAGCTCCATGGTGGGGCACAGGTTCGCCACGACTCGACCGGGGCGCGCGAAGGCGATGAAGTCCTGTTCGAGCCACAGGGGCGGAACGAACTCGCCACCGCCGCCATTGGCGGTCGACAGCGCCGCACGCTTCTCGTCCTGAGCCGCGCGAATGCGGTCGTTGCGAATCAGTCGGTCGAGCGCGTCACGGTCACCCTTGTTTCGGGCAAGGTGAAGGTCTCGGAAGTACGACCGCCCGTCGTTGGCCTTCCGATACACCTCAGGCTCACTGGTGACCTGAACGGACGGCGCATAGCGCTTCCGCATCTCTTCGGAAGCCTCATCCATCCGAAGCTGAGCATCGAGTTCGGAAATGCGGTCGTCGAGCGCGCGAATCTCGGACTCGTCAGTGTCGAAGCGGCTCGACTCATCGTCGGTAAGGCCGCGCGACTCCGACTGAGCTACCTTCAGCACCTCGTCGATAGCGGAGCGCATCGCAGCGCGCTTGGAAATGAGATCAGCAATAAGCTCACGCTTGGTCAAAAAGGTTCCTTACGAATGGCGGGGAGAGATGTCCAGTGCGCGAAGACGGGCGCAATACAGGGACAGGTCCGGAACGGACAGCGACTCAATCGCCGGGGCAGGCTCGGGAAGACCGCCGAGCGCCCCCAGAAGGGCGAAAATCGCATCTAGCTTGTCCGGGGTCAGCTCGACCCCAGAGCGGAGCGCACGGAGCGCGTCAGCGGCTTCACGAGACCGAAGGGAAGCGCCGGCCGTGTGAGGGTTCGCGCCGTAGTTCACGGCGCTTACGTCACCCTTGTGCATGTCGACTTCGGTAATGTCGCGCTGACTCCAGTCAGGCGACCACGACTGACCAGTGACCCGAAAGCCAAAACTCATTTCGTCGAGGTCGCCGCGATCCATGGCGATCTGAAGGTCACGCACGGCCGACTGAGCGGGGTTCAGGTCGGCTTCGACATGAAGGCCGCGCTCATCCTCAGCGAGCCGCATAGTGCCGCTTTTGGTCCTGGCCAGCGTCAAGCCCTCATGGTTCAGCTTGAACGGCACGTCAGCCCCGTTCGCCAGGGTCTTAGCGAAAGCCCCCCGGCGCA
>Ga0302311_10007849_pt1 | contig 10804 bp, 7 predicted proteins | sample III_Palsa_N1_3_FD_200449 | JGI IMG/M metagenome (GOLD analysis project Ga0302311, IMG submission 200449) | Peat permafrost microbial communities from Stordalen Mire near Abisko, Sweden - III_Palsa_N1_3 | ecosystem: Environmental > Terrestrial > Soil > Palsa > Peat permafrost | place: Sweden...
CTACTCGCTGCATCGTCGGTGAAACTGCCGACCCTGGTCATGATCTTGCTGGTGACGGCATTCCTCGCGGTGAGATCGCCGGTCGTGCTGGTGGCGATTCCCAGCCTGGCGCTGCGCTTCATCTCGACTGACAGTGCTTACTGGGGCACCGCCTGGCACTACAACGCGACCGTGATGCCGATCGTGTTCGTCGCCGCCATCGACGGCCTGGCGCGGATCCGCGCGGCCAGGATGCGGGGTACCGCCGGCCCGCTCGGGCTGGCGATGGAGCGGCACGGGGCCGCCATAATGCTGGCAGTCTGCGCAGCGCTGGCCTTCCAGTTCCCGCTGAGCAACCTGTGGAACCCGCAGACCTACGCGATCAGCGACCAGGTCAAAGCCGCGGACGCGGCGATGGCCCGGGTGCCTGACGGCGTCACCGTGGAGACCGACCTCGACCTGCTCGCGCCGCTAGCCGCGCGGACTGACACCTTCTGGCTCGGCAACAGCGGCAATCCGCCGCCGCAGTACATCGTCTTCGACTCCCATAGCACTGACTGGCAGCCGCCTCCCGCCAACATTCCTGCCTTCATCGATCAGCGGCACCCGGGCGTCTCCTACCGCGAGACGTTCTCCGATGACGGCGTGTACGTGTTCCGCAGGGTCAGCCCGCCGGGGGGATGGCGTCGCGTCGCCGTCCGGTCCGGCTGACGCAAGAGGGCGGCGCCAAGATCGCGACCATGCCCGGCCGGCGTACGCTGGCAGCGGCGCCGGGCCACCGGCGCCGGCTGGCCAGACGCCGTACCGGGAGGTCTCTGTGGCCCTGCGCATCATCATCGGACTGGCCCTGACGGTGATCGCGGGCGCGCTCGCGGGCCGGCGGCTGTGGTGGCTGCGACGGCTGGCCGGAACCGGCCAGCCCGCGCCAGAACGCGTCCAGGCACTCAGGGAACATCCGGGCCGCGGGGCCGAAACGCAGGTCACCGAGGTATTCGGGCAGCGCAAGCTGCTCAAGTGGTCGGTACCTGGCATCGCCCACTTCCTCACCTTCTGGGGCTTCGTCATCCTGATCCTGACGATCATCGAGGCCTACGGCGACTTGTTCAGCAAGACATTCGCGATCCCCGGCATCGGGCACTGGGCGGCAATCGGCTTCCTTGAGGACCTGTTCGCGGTGGCCGTGCTGGCCGGCATCGGCACCTTCGCGGTGATCCGGCTGCGCAGCGACCCGAAGCGGGAGGGCCGCAAGTCCCGGTTCGCCGGCTCGCACACTGGCGCCGCATGGCTCGTGCTGCTCGGCATCTTCCTGGTGATCGCGACGCTGCTGCTGTACCGCGGCGCGCAGATCAACACGGGGGACTTCCCCTACGCTCACGGCGCCTTCGCCTCGCAGCTAGCTGGCCACTGGCTGCACCCGCTCGGCCGCGGCGCGAACAGCGCGCTGGAGACCGCAGGGATCCTCGCCCAGCTCGCCGTCGTGCTCGGCTTCGGCGTGTTCGTCACCTACTCCAAGCACCTGCACATCGGCCTCGCGCCGCTGAACGTGCTGTTCTCCCGCCGCCCGGATGGCCTGCGGGCGCTGCAGCCGATGCGCTCGGGCGGCAAGGTGCTCGACTTCGAGGAAGCCGATCCGGACACCGACATCTTCGGCATCGGCAAGATCGAGGACCTCAGCTGGAAGGGCATGCTCGACCTGGCCACCTGCACCGAGTGCGGCCGCTGCCAGTCGCAGTGCCCGGCCTGGGCGACCGGCAAGCCGCTGTCCCCGAAGCTGCTCATCATGGACCTGCGCGACCACGCGCTGGCGAAAGCGCCGTACCTGCTGGCCGATTCCGCGCAGGCACGGGATCAGCTCCCTGAGCTCGTTAAAAAGGAAGCTGAACGGCCGCTGGTCGGGGACTCGGCATCCAATGGCGTCATCGACCCCGACGTGCTCTGGTCCTGCACCAACTGCGGGGCCTGCGTCGAGGAATGCCCGGTGGACATCGAGCACATCGACCACATCACCGGCATGCGCAGGCACCAGGTGCTGATCGAGTCCGCGTTCCCCGCCGAGGCGTCCTCGATGCTGAAGAACCTGGAGAACAAGGGCGACCCGTGGGGCATGGGCGAGTCGAAGCGGACCGAGTGGATGACCGGGCTCGACTTCGACGTGCCCGTCGTGGACGGCCAGATCGGCGAGGAGGTGGAGTACCTCTTCTGGGTCGGCTGCGCGGGGGCGCTGGAGGATCGGGCCAGGAAGACCACCCGGGCAATCGCGGAACTGCTGCATACCGCGGGCGTGAACTTCGCCGTCCTCGGACCCGCCGAGACGTGCACCGGCGACCCGGCGCGGCGGATGGGCAACGAGTTCGTGTTCTCGATGCTGGCACAGCAGAACATCGAGACGCTGAACGAGGCAGGCGCCCGCAAGATCGTGGCGAGCTGCCCGCACTGCTTCAACACGATCGCGAACGAGTACCCCCAGCTCGGCGGCAACTACGAGGTCATGCACCACACCCAGCTGCTAGCCCGGCTTGTCGCTGACGGCAAGCTCACGCCGGTCACGCCGATCGACGAGAAGATCACCTACCACGACCCGTGCTTCCTCGGCCGGCACAACAAGGTGTTCACCGCGCCGCGGGAGATCATGGAGCAGGTCCCCGGCATTCGGTCGCAGGAAATGCACCGGTGCAAGGAGCGCGGGTTCTGCTGCGGGGCAGGCGGCGCCCGGATGTGGATGGAAGAGCGGATCGGCAAGCGGATCAACACCGAGCGGATCGACGAGGCGCTGGGCACGGACCCGGACACGATCTCCACCGGATGCCCGTACTGCATGGTGATGCTCGGCGACGCGATCAGCTCCAAGAAGAGCTCCGGCGAGGCAAAGGAGTCGCTGGAGGTAGTCGACGTGGCCGAACTGCTCGTGCGATCAGTGCGGCCGCCAGGACCGGCTGCGCCCGCGGGTCCCGCAGGTCCCGCTGCTCCCGCGGGCCCCAGCGCCGGCCCCGGCTGAGCGTGACGGGCATCGCGTGGACTCCCGGCGTGCCGAGTCATTCAGCGATGGCGTCTTCGCGGTCGCGATCACGATCCTGGTCTTCAACCTGCTGCCGGTTGGCGCGCGCACGATCTCGTCGCGGCAGCTAACGCATGCGCTGTCCCTGGCGTGGCCGCAGTACGCCGCCTACGCGGTCAGCTTCCTGACCATCGGGATCATGTGGCTGAACCACCACACGATGCTGGCGCAAGTGACCAGGGTGGACCGGCGGCTGCTGGCTCTCAACCTGTTCCTGCTGATGGGCGTGGTGGCGATACCGTTCCCGACCGCGCTGGTGGCTGAGCACCTGACCGGTCAGTTCCGGGCGGGCGGCCAGATCGCGGCGGTGGTCTACGGCCTGGTCATGATCGCGATCTCGATCGGCTATTCGGCGATGTGGCTGTACCTGGTGTTGCACCGGGAGAAACTTGGCGCGTCCGCGAGCATGCGCTCGCCCCGTACGGCGAGCATCAGATTCAGCGCCGGCCTTGCCGCCTACATCGTCGCAACGCTGCTCGCGGCGTTCGCCTCAGCGGCGGCCGCGCTCACCTTGTACGGCGTGATCGGTGTCTACTACCTCTTCGACCACCTGCCCGCCCCGGCTGGCGCCTCCGCCGGCCCGGCACGGACCGGCACCTATCAGGCCGGGGCCGCCGCCGACGGGGCAGGCACTGCCATCACTGACCAGGCAGGCGACCCCTTTTAGGGGATCACGGAGGATGCGGCCCGCTGGTAACGCCATCGACTGGGATGCTCCATCGGCCCCGATCGGGCTCTGGGATATCCAGGACGGGCATTTCAGTCCTTGATGAGGGCATCCAGTGAGTAGCCGACGTTTTCCAGCACCTCGTCGAGATCGGCGCGGAAGGCGGGGTTGACCTGTCCGTTACCGGTGAACCACAGCCCAAATGCGACGTCGCGGGCAGCGATGAAGTCATCAAGATAGGCGAGGTCGCCGGACGGCGGCGGCCGCTGCTGAGCGTAGCCCTCAAGGAGCGCCGCACGGAGTTGCTCGTAGTCGTTTCGGTGTCGCAGTTCCCACAGCGAAACGGCGATGTCGTAGAGCCAGTAACCGAATCCGCAGTCGTCGAAATCGATGACCATGACGTCGTCGCGGCAGAACAAGGCGTTGCCGAGGTGCAGATCGGCGTGAATGAGGCCGACCTTGCCGGGGCCGTCACCCAACTGCATCATCACGCGTTTCATGCGGGAAGCCACCCGGTCAAACTTTCGCCGGAGGTCACCGGGAAGGAGGTCCCAGACATCGGCCGCGTTGATTCCGCCGTAGACCATCGTGTCGCCGAAGAATGTCTCCCAGTCCCAGCGGATCCGCACGAAACCGGGTGGGGCGCGCCACGGCTGGCGTGATTGTGCAACCGCGCCATCACGCTTCCGAGCCGGCGAAGGTGAACCGGCCGGGGCGCGGCGGTTCGGGCACGGCCGTCCATCCAGCGCAGCACTGAGCACACACGCGGTTCCGGCACGTCCTTGGACCTGACCACGGTGGTCAGATTCCCCTCGGTCGTGCGGAAGGGTTCCGGGACCAGCAGATCGGTGTCGGCCCGCAGCGCCGTCAGCCAGTCCAGTTCGGAACCGATTGCCGCCGCCGAATCAACGTCTCGGCCATGACGAGCCGGGCGGTGTACGCGGAGCAGAAAGCGATCACGACCACCGGGGGCAGTCGCATCGACCCGGAACGTGGTGTTTTCCCCATGAGCGATAAACCGCAGCTCCGGATCAGCCAGGGGGTACGCGTCAAGGGCTCGCACGGCCAGGTACCGCATGCGGGCAACCTGCTGGCGATTCGAGAGCATGGCGCACCCTCCCACGCTGGCACGGCGCGTGGCAACGGAGTGATTGCCGCGAAATCATCCGTACGTAGTGCTGCGCGAAGGCCCGCCTGGGTCAGGCGGCGAGGGCGGGGGGTCCGTGGCTGTGCAAGGTCCGCTGCCCGTCGGGACTGACCGCCGTGACCGTGCCGTCGGCGTTGAGGGACAGCTGCCAGCCCCAGCGGTGCACCGCGATCAGGTGATGAAAAGCACACAACAGCAGCAAGTTAGTCAAGATGGTGCGGCCGCCTTTGCTGCGGGGCTTGATGTGATGCACCTGGCAGGCGGCGGGCCGCTGGCGGCAGCCGGGGAACGCGCAGCGGCGGTCGCGGGCGATGACCAGGCGGCGCAGGTGGGCGGGTATTTCCTCGCCGGGCTTGCCGGTGTCCAGCGGCAGGCTGATGCTCCCTGCGGCGCCGTCCAGCAGCCCGGTGCGCAGGAAAGCGGCGAGCCCGGCCGGGCCGGACAGCACGTCGGCGGCATAGCGCAGCAGTACCCGGCGCACCGCGGCGGCCTTGGGTGATCGCGGCCCGTAGGGCGACGGCGGCGCGTACGGCGACCGCGGCCCGACCGGGAACCGCGGCCCGCCCGCAGGCTGCGGCCCGCCCGCGCACCACTGCCCGCCCGCGCACGGCGGCCCGCACGGGCACGGCGGCCCGCACGGGCACGGCCCCGCGTGCTCGCCGCGCAGCGCGGCGGCCAGCAGGTCCAGGGCCACGGGGTCGAGGTGGCCGGAGACGACCGGGACGATGCTGGCATCACACTCACTACCTGGCCCCGCCGCCGGACCCCGGGCCGCCCACGCCGCTTCCGCATCGGCGGCGCCGTCCAGGCCGCGCAGCTGATCCAGCGTCATGTGCAGCAGGATTTGGGTGGACTGGCCGGCGCGGTCTGGCAGGCACCCGGCGGCGATCAGCCGCCGGCACGCTTCCTCCAGCCCGTCATGATCACGCTGCCCCCGGCTCCGGACGTCTTCGGGGCCGGCTTTCTTGCCTAGCGCCTCGAGGACCGCGCGTAACGCGGCGGCGCATTGCGGCGTCAAATCACCCTGCACCCGGCCCGCGCCGTGCAACGTCAGATCCAGCCGCAGCCACCGATCATCAAACCCGTCCCCCCCGTCGCCGTCGGGCGGGGCGCAGCGTCGGAGCATTTCCTCGGCCAGCCCGGCCAGGTCCGCCAGGTCCGCGCCCCCGGCCGCGGCGGCCAGCAAGATCGCATCCGCATCCGCGCGCTTGTCCGCGGGGAGCCTGGCGGTCCAGCCGCAGATTTCCTTGGCCCAGGACGCGGAGATCTGCCCGGCGGCCAGCGCCTCGCCGACCGCCGGGTGCGCGGCGATGCGGCGGACCCAGCCCACCGCCCCGGCCGCGGCACCGGTCGTGATCCGGGTCTGCCACCGCAGCCACGCCTTCGCTGACCCCTGCCCGTCGTCCTCATGACCCCCGCCGGACATGAACGCCGCCAGCACCCCTGTCCGCGCCGCCGTATGCAGCGAGGCGGCCCGCTCCAGCCCGCGCAGGCAATCCGCCTGCACCGCTGAGGGCAGGGAGGCCATGTCGGCCTGGGCGAGGAACACCAGCCCGGCCTGCGCCATCGCCACCGCATCAGCCGCCGACACCGGCGCCGCCGGTGCTGTCGCCGGTACGGCCATGGCCGGCGCAGCTGCGGCCGACGCCGCCGCAGGCGGCGGGTCAGGGGCCCGCGCGGCCGTGCCCGGCGTGGCGGGCGGCTGGCCGGGCAGGCACATGCTGGCATCTCCTTATTCGAATCTATGTTCCCACGCTACAGGCACCCACCGACAAAACAGTCCGCCATCCGCACTGGGTCACTCCCAGACTCCGTCATCGACGAAGCCCCCGTCACGGCCGACTCAGGAGCCCGCAGTGTCCTGGCCCGGGTACAGGCATAGAAGGTGCCGCTGTCACGGAACGTGAATAGGCGCAGGAGGTTAGGGGGTGGTGCGGGCAGGCAGCCAGATACGGACCCTGGTGCCGCGCCCTGGCCACGATTCCAGTACTGCCTGACCGCCGTGCGCGTGGGCGATCGCCTGCACGATGGACAGGCCAAGCCCGCTGCCGCTGGCCCGGCCATCGCTGCCGGTGCTGCCGTCGCTGCCGGTGCTGCCGTCGCTGCCGGTGCTGCCGGTGCTGCCGGTGCCGTGGTCGCCGCTGCCGTCGGCCCGCGGCGCGGCGCGATGGAAGCGGTCGAAGGCCCTGGCGGTGTCCTGGCCGGACATGCCGGGACCGGCGTCGGCCACCTCGATCAGGACTCCGCCGCTCACCTCGCCGAGCCGGACCGCTACCGGCGTGTCCGCAGGCGTGTGCGCCCGGACGTTGCCTAGCAGGTTCGCGAGCACCTGGCGGATCCGTGGCTCGTCCACCACCGCGACGAGGCGCGGCGGTGCCTCAGCGCGGACCGGCCGGCCCGGTTCCACTGCGATAGCGTCAGCGACGGCGTCGCGCACCACGCCCGACAGATCGGTCTCAGCCAGGTCGAGCGAGGAGGTGCGGTCCAGCCTGGCCAGCTCGAGCAGCTCGGCAACGAGGGTACTCATCCGCTGTGCCTCCTGCTCGATCCTGCGCATGGCGCTGGGCAGCTGATCGGGACCAAGCGCGCCCTGCCGGTAGAGTTCCGCGTAGCCGCGGATAGTGGTGAGCGGCGTCCGGAGTTCATGGGAGGCGTCGGCGGCGAACTCGCGTACCTTCTGTTCCGAGCGCAGCCGTGCGCCGAATGCCTGCTGGATCCTGTCGAGCATCGTATTGATCGCCGCTCCGAGCCTGCCCACATCGGTCCGGTCGCCCGCGTCCGGCATCCGCGCGTTGAGATCTCCCCTCGCGGTGATCTCGTTGGCCGTGCTGGCCATCTGGTCCAGCGGCTCCAGGCCCCGGCCGATCAGCCATCCGCCGCCGATCGCGAGCAGCGCGATCAGGGCACCGCCGGTGATCAGCTCGGCGACGACGACCCCGCGTACATAGTTACTGACAGCACTGACCGGACGTGCCACGACCAGGATGACGCGGCCCGGGGGGACGGTGACTCCGGTGCCGCTGAGCCGCCGGGCGGTGACGACCCGGGCAAAGACGCGGAGTTTCTCGCCATTACCCACCGTGATGGTGATCGGCTGGTGAGCGAACTTCACCGCGTATTGCGGGACGCGCATCTTGCCGAGAACCTGCTGCAGCTCGGTCGCGACCTGGCCTGGCGTGAGCACATCGACCGTGTCAGTGCGAAACGGGACCGCCTCGACGATGTAGCCGTTCGTATTGTCCTGCAACAACTGCGGTTTACGCGCGGCGGCGGCCTCCAGATCCGTGTTGAACTGGCCGTCCAGCCGCCTGCTCAATACGGTGGCGCTGACGAGGCCCATGATCAGCAGGAAGATGGTCGTCACGCCGATCAGCAGCACGAGCATGCGGGCGCGCAGTGACAGCCTCTGCTGGCGCTTCATCCCCCTGGACCGGGTCGTTCCCGTTCGTGCGGCCGCAGGCTGTATCCGACACCGCGCTGCGTGTAAATCAACGGCGGCCCGAGCGGGTCGAGCTTGCGGCGCAGGTAGCTGACGTAAGTCTCCACGATCTGGGACTCACCTGCGTAGTCCCATCCCCACACGTTCTCCAGCAGTTGCGCCCGGGTGAGGACCCGGCCCTGATGCCGCATCAGATAGGTGAGCAGCCGGAACTCCGTTGGTGACAGCTCGACCGGGGTACCTCCCCGGTGCACGGTCCAGCGTGCCTCATCTAGTTCCAGGTCGCCAGCGCAGAGCAGATCGGAATCCGTTACCTGCGCACCGTCGGAAGTCCGCGCCGCTCGGCGGAGCACGGCGCGGACCCTGGCCGCGAGCGCCTCCACCGAGAAGGGCTTGGTGACGTAGTCGTCCCCGCCGATGGCCAGGCCGGTGACAGTGTCCGATGAGGTGTCCCTGGCGGTCAGGAAGATCACCGGCACCTCATTGCCGCCGGCCCGCAGCCGGCGGCAGACCTCGAAGCCGTCCATGTCCGGAAGCATGACGTCGAGCACGATCAGGTCGGGCGGGCTCGCCTCCGCCTGCCGAAGCGCATCGCTGCCATCGACCGCGGTGGTCACCGAGCAGCCGTGGAATTTCAGCGCGACCTGCACAAGCTCGCGGATGTTCGGCTCGTCGTCTACGACGAGCACCCGGGGGATGCGGTCGCTAGCTGGCATGGATCATCCGGCTCATGGTGGCCTAACGAGAAGCGGCCGCGGCAGCGGCTAGGCACTGCTGCAACGCAATGCCTGATGAGGCTACCCGCGTTAGCGGGCGCGCTGTCGCCCGGGGCCGCTGACCGCGGCCCCGGGCGACAATTACCCGGGCGACAATTACTTGAGGATCTCGCTCGTCTCCGGTCAGGATCCGCTCGCGGAGTTCCCGGACGCCGAACCCGGCATGGCGGGCCGGATGACGGCCAGCCTGATGTCATGCGTGCCGCTGATGACAGGCCCCGCTACAAAGACCTGCTCCCCTGCCGACAGTGCGCTGGTGGTGGTCTTCCTGCGGTCCTGCCTGACCACCGTCTTGCTGGTCACGCTCCAGGTCTCGGTAGTGCCGTCGGCCGCACGGACGACTACGGAGCTGCCACTGTCCGACTGGACCGTGCCGCGCTCATAAGCGATGGTCCGGACGCCTGACTTAGTCCGGAAGGTGAACTGGCCGTACATCCCGCCGAGCAGGCGGACCCGCCCGATCCGGCGGCAGCGCCTGGCGACGGCGTGCGCGGCCCGGGGATGCCCGGTAACCCGGAGCCGGGTGATCACGCGCCTGCACCTGAGCGCCCCGCCTGCCCGGGCCGGCCCGGCCGTCGCAGAACCGAAGGTTCCGGCAGCCGAAGCCGCAGCCGGTGATGTGGCAGAGCTGAGAATGGCGTTCAGCTGGGCGGCCTGGCCCGTCGGTCCCGCTGCGGTAGTAGCGGCCGAGTTGCTGGCCAGAGATGCCGGCGCTGAGCTGCCGTTCAGGCCGTTGACCGCCAACGCGCCCCCGCCCGCCAGCAGCGCCACGAGAGCAATGCCCGCGCCCCAGCGCAGCGACCGGCTGCGGCGCCTGGGCAGCGGCGGCTCGGAACCGCCGTGCCCCGGCAGGCCAGGGCCGCCAGGGCCGGCGGGGTCAAAGGGACCATTCGGGCCACCGTGACCGCCCATAGGTCCTAGCTGCTGAGTCTGGTTGAAGTCCTGCGGGTCGCCGCCTGCTGGCTGATACATGTTGTCCATGTCACCGAGCCTGCCGCTGCAGCCTGGGACAACGGCCTGCCCATCCTGGGAGCTCCCTGTGATCTGCCGGCAAATGCGCTGAAGCTTCCGCCTACATCCGGTCGGGCACCGGGATACCGAGCAGGCCGAGGCCGGTGACCAGCACCTGCAAGGTGAGCGCTGACAGCGCGAGCCTGCTCTGCCTGATGGACGGCTCGGGTGCCTGCAGCACCGGGCACTTCTCGTAGAACGTGGTGAACGCGCTAGCGACGTCGAACAAGAACGCAGCCAGGCTGTGCGGCTCGGCCGACGCCGCGACCCCGCGCACCGCCGCGCCGAACCCGAGAAGCTGGAGCGCGAGCGCCCGCTCAGGGCCCTCGGTGAGCAGGATTGGCCCGGTGGCGAGGTCGGGCGCCTCGCCCGCGCGGTGAAAGATCGAGCGGATCCGCGCGGTCGCGTACTGCAGGTACGGCCCGGTGTTACCGGTCAGCGCCAGCATCCGGTTGAAGTCGAGCACGTAGGCGGAATCGCGTGCCACCGACAGGTCCGCGTACTTCAGCGCGCCGATGCCGACCGCCTCGGCGATCCTGCCGCGCAGCTCCGGGTCGTCATAGCGGTCCTTAATGACTTCCTCGGCACGCCCCACGGCCTCGTCGATCAGGTCGATCAGCTTGACCGATCCGCCGGTCCTGCTGCGGAACCGCTTCCGGTCGGCTCCACTGACCAGGCCGATGGCGGCGTGCTCAGCGCTTATTCCCTCCGTCAGCCAGCCGGCCTGGCG
>Ga0302311_10007850_pt1 | contig 10802 bp, 7 predicted proteins | sample III_Palsa_N1_3_FD_200449 | JGI IMG/M metagenome (GOLD analysis project Ga0302311, IMG submission 200449) | Peat permafrost microbial communities from Stordalen Mire near Abisko, Sweden - III_Palsa_N1_3 | ecosystem: Environmental > Terrestrial > Soil > Palsa > Peat permafrost | place: Sweden...
CACCAGGGCGGTCTGGACCAGCCGGATGGAGCGGCGGGTGACGAGCTGGGCGCGCCCGGCGGGCAGCGTGCGCGGCTTGGCCTCGCCGACGAACTTGCCTTCCTCCTTGGGGTAGGAGAACAGCAGGGCCGGGTTGCCGAGCTCCCACAGCCGGCGCAGCAGCGGGTCCATCATCGCCCGCATGGCGCCGGAGGTGCTGCGGGCGACGATCAGGTGCATCCCGATGTGCGTGCCCTGGGCCAGCAGCGGGATCAGCGGCGCCATCGGCGAGGGGGCGCCGGACGCACCGGAGAACAGGTCGTAGTCGTCGACGACGACGAACAGCAGCGGTCCGGTCCACCAGTCGCGCCGGGCCAGCTGCTCGGGGGTGACGTCCGGCCCGGGGACCCGCTTGCCCATGGACACGGCCGCGTTGGTGGCGAGGTCGGTGAGCGCGTCGCGTTCGACCGCGTAGCCGACCCGGTACGCCTCGGGGACGGAGGAGAGCAGGCCGCGCCCGGGGTCGGCGACCATGATCCGGGCCTGGTCCGGGGTGTACCGGGCGGTGATGGAGCGGACCGCCAGCCGCAGCGCGTTGGTCTTGCCGGTCTCGCCGTCGCCGAAGGCCATCAGGTGCGGGTTGGTGTCGAAGTCGTGCCAGGTGGGTTCGAGCCGCTGCTCGTCCCAGCCCAGGCAGATCCGCGTGGCCTCGGGGGGCGGCAGTTGCTCGAACGGCAGCCGGGTCGGCAGCAGCCGGACACCGGGGGCGGAGGGGCCGGTCCAGAAGGTGTCGATCTCGGCGACGGCGGCCTTGGTGGCCTCGGTCAGGTCGCCGGTGGCCGCGGAGCCGTCCAGCCGGGGAAGCGCGGAGAGGAAGTGGTGCCCGGAGGAGGTGAGGCCGCGGCCGGGGCGGTGCGGGACGGCCGCCGCGATCCGCGAGCCGACCTCGGACTCCATCGGGTCGCCCAGCCGCAGCTCGAACTTGGTGCCGAGCATGTCGCGCATCCGGGGCCGGATCTCCGACCAGCGCACCGCCGAGGCGACCACGTGCATGCCGAACGACAGCCCCCGGGAGGCGAGTTCGATGACCCGGGGCTCCAGGTCCTCGTAGTCCTGGCGCAGCGTGAACCAGCCGTCGACGATCAGGAAGACATCGCCGTACGGGTCGTCGATGTCGCCGCGGGCGCGCAGCGCGCGGTAGGCCGTCATGGACTCCAGGCCCCGGTCGGTGAACTCCTGCTCGCGGCGTTCCAGCAGCTGGGTCAGTTCGGCCACGGTCCGCAGCACCCGGTCGCGGTCGAGCCGGGTGGCGACCGAGCCGACGTGCGGCAGGCCGGAGGTGGACACCAGCCCGCCGCCGCCGAAGTCCAGGCAGTAGACCTGGAGTTCGGCCGGGGTGTGGGTCAGTGCGAGCGACAGGATCAGCGTGCGCAGCAGCGTCGACTTGCCGGTCTGCGGGGCGCCGACCAGGCCGACGTGGCCCTCGGCCGAGGACAGGTCGGCCACCATCAGTTCCCGCAGTTGCTCGAACGGCCGGTCCACCATGCCGAGCGGCACCCGCAGCGAGCCGAGCGCCGGGTGGCCGGTGGCGCTCATGCCGCGCTCCGGGTCCGGCACGATGCCGGGCAGCAGGTCGTCCAGGCTGGGCGGCGAGGTCAGCGGCGGCAGCCAGACCTGGCGGGCCGGGGGGCCGCTCTCCTCCAGCCGGTCCACCAGGACCTCCAGCAGGCTGTCGCCCTGGCCCTCGGTGCTGACCGACTCCTCGGCGGGCGCCGCCCGTACCGCTTCCGCGGCCCGGGCCGCCGCCTGCTGCTCGATCCGCTCCGAGAGCAGCTGCCCGACCTGGGCCAGGCCGAACAGGCTGACCTCGGGGACGGTGCCCGGCCCGGCGCCGAACTCCTCGACCGCCCCGGTCGGTTCGGGCGCCGGACCGGAGACATAGGCGGCCTTGAAGCGGACCAGGTTGGTGGTGTCGATCTTCAGGAAGCCGTTGCCGGGGGCGGACGGCAGCTCGTAGGCGCTGGAGACGCCGATGACGCTGCGGGACTCCATCGAGGAGAAGGTGCGCAGGGCCAGCCGGTAGGACAGGTGGCCCTCCACCTTGTGGATCCGGCTCTCGTCCAGGCGCTGCGAGGCGAGCAGCAGGTGCACCCCGAGGCTGCGGCCCAGACGGCCGATGGAGACGAACAGGTCGACGAACTCGGGCTTGGTGGCGAGCAGTTCGGAGAACTCGTCGACGATGATCAGCAGTGAGGGCAGCGGCGTGATCTCGGCTCCGGCGTTGCGCGCCTTCTCGTACTCGAACAGCGAGGAGTAGCCGGACTCGCGCAGCAGTTCCTGGCGCCGGATCATCTCGCCGTTGATGGAGTCCCGCATCCGGTCGACCAGGTGGATCTCGTCGGCCAGGTTGGTGATCACCGCCGAGGTGTGCGGCAGCCGGTCCATGTTGAGGAAGGTGGCGCCGCCCTTGAAGTCGACCAGCACCAGGTTCAGCACCTCGGACGAGTGGGTCACCGCCAGGCCCATCACCAGCGTGCGCAGCAGCTCGCTCTTGCCGGAGCCGGTGGCGCCGATGAGCAGGCCGTGCGGTCCCATCCCGCCCTGTGCGGACTCCTTCAGGTCCAGCGCCACCACCTCGCCGTCCTCGGTGACCCCGAGCGGCACCATCAGCCGGGCGGCCTGCGCCTGCCGGGGGCGCCACTTGGCGGCGATGTCGAAGGTGCGCGGGTCGCGGATGCCGAGCAGGGTGACCAGGTCGAGGTCGGCCTCCAGGGCGCGGTCGGCCAGGTCCACGCTGCCGCTGGTGCGGACCGGTGCCAGCGCGCGGGCCAGGGCCTCGGCCCCGGTGGCGCTGAGCGAGTCCGCCTCGGCCGAGACGGTGTCGTCGCCGGAGGGGAACTCCACCCGGCCGTTCTGCGCGACCAGCCGCAGCACCTTGGGGCCGCCGGTCATCGCCCCGGTGGCGTCCAGCAGCACCACGTTGCGCAGGCCGCCGCCCAGCAGCCGGGAGGACTCGGGTATCCGCACCCCCTGGGCGACGATCACCACGAAGGGCTCGGCGACGCTGGGCGAGGCGCCCGGATCGTGGTCGGGCCGGTCGCGGACGTCCGGGCCGAGCAGGTCCATCAGCGCGTCGTGGTCGGTGGCCGCCAGCCGCAGCGGGCCGGCCGCGTCCTCCTCGCCCGGATGCGCGTTGTGCGGCAGCCACTTCAGCCAGTCCCAGGCGGCACTGCCGGTCGCGTCGCCGAGCACCGCCACCCGCAGCTCGTCCGGGGAGTGGAAGACCGCCAACTGGCCGATCAGCGACCGCATCAGGGCGATCGCCGACTCGCCGTCACCGGCCAGCTCCACGCTGGTGAAGCGGCGCAGCGAGACCGGGATCGGCAGCCGGGGGACGGTCTGGTGCGCCTTGGTGAACCGGCGCAGCGACACGGCCGTCAGCGGCTCCAGGTCCTCCACCGGTCTGGTCTGCGGCGGCAGGAACTCCAGGGCGGCGCGGCGCAGCCCGAGACCGATCCGGACCCGGCCGAAGTCCTCGTGGCTGGGGCGGCGCTCCCACAGCCGGGGGCCCCTGGCGACCGCCCACAGGTCACCGGGCTCCGGGTTGTCCCAGGTCAGCGCGGCACGCTGCTCGTTCGCGGCCTGCCGGGCCTGCCTGCGGCGCTGGGCCAGGTAGCGCAGGTAGTCGCGCCGCTCGGCACGCATCCGGCGCCGCCGCTCGCCACCGGCCCGGCCGATCTGGGTCAGCGTCATGCTGACCATGGCGACGCCCATCATCCCGGACATCATGTAGGTGGTGGGACCCGCGCTGCGCATGGAGAACATGAGGATCATGGCGCCGGTGCCCAGGCCCATGGGGAGGTACATCAGCGCCGATCCGAAGTCGGCCCCGGCGGGTTCGCCCAGCACCGGCGGCTCGGCGAGTTCGATCTGGCCCTCCGGCATGGCCGGGCCCTCGGCGCGAGGCGTCCGTTTGGCGAGAACCGTACTCACGCGCGTTTGCCTCCATGCGTGGGCATGCGACTCATCTCCCCCGAAGAAGCAAGCGCGGCAAGGGAGTTCCGTGCTAGGCCGGGTTCCTGTGAGCCCGGCCCTGTTCAGTGTGTCCCGAGCGGCGCGGCCCCTGCGAGCCCAAAAGCCATGATGCAGAACAAATTTGACTGACCGCCATCAGAAATGCCCGATCCGGACAGCAGCCGGTAACCGTTGATTCGCTCCCGGGGCGGTTTCGGGACCATTGGGCGGGGTCCGCCGGGGCTGCTGGTACCGGGGAGTAGTGCCGTCGGCGGGAACCGGCCAGCCCTGGGAGCTGGACCGCAGCAGTTCCAAGAGCAGTGCATTGAAACGAGAGCACTGCTCTTGATTTGGTGCACCGAACATGCAACGCTGCTCTCAAGCGAGAGCAGTGCTCTCGCCTTCGCTCGTCGGCACAGCCCCCCACCCAGGACAAGCTCAGGACAAGTGAGACCGGCCATGACTCTCCCCGCCCTGCCCAAGCCGCTGCACCTCGCCAACGAGGCGCTCGCCTTCCTGCTGGAGCTCGCCGCCATCGGCGCCCTGTGCTGGTGGGGCTTCGACACCGGCCACGGTCTGCTGCGGCACATCGTGCTGGGTCTGGGTGCCCCGGCCGCCGCGATCACCCTCTGGGGTCTGTTCGCCGCCCCCAAGGCCCGTTTCCCGGTCGCCATACCGTTCGTGCTGCTGGTCAAGGCCGTGGTCTTCGGATCGGCCGCGCTGGCCTGCCACTCCCTCGGCCACCCGGCCCTGGCCTGGGCCTTCGCCGTCGTGGTGGTACTGAACACGGCCCTGGCCACCGTCGACCGGGAGGCGCTGACCACCGCCTCCCGGGCCGCCCGCTGACCGCTGCCGCCCCGGGAAGGCAAGCGGACCGGCTTGCTCCGGCAGGGGCGGTACGAGCCGGACATCAGGTATGTTCCTCGGACAACCGACCAGGGAGCGCGCCCCCTCCCATGGCCCGGCGCCGCCCGCAACGCTGTGCGCGCGGACTGCCCGCCCGGCCGTGGACGCACTCCGTACCTGCCCATCCCCCCGGACGGTCCCACACCATGGACAACAACCGACTCCCCGCAACCCGCTCCGGCTCACGCCGGACGCCCGTGCTGTCGCCCTACACCGGCGTGATTCGCCTCACACCCACCGGGCGACTGAAGGACGACACCGGCGCGTACGTCTAACCGGCGGCCGTGCTGACCGGGGCGACGCCCGAAACCAGGCTGCGCGCGATATCCGGGCACGAGCGCCGCAGGCACGCCCGGCCGCACCGGCTCAGCGGCCGGAGTCTGCTGCTGGCGAGCCTGGCCGTGGTCACCCTCGGGTCGGGGGCCTGGGCGAGCGTGGCCGCCACCGGCTCCGGCCCGGCGCGCCTGCGAACGGTGTCGGCCGCCGCGGCCTCGGGTGCGGTCTCCTCCCGCCCGCAGACCGGCCCGGCGAGCGGGTCGGCGGTGGCGACGCAGTCCGGTACCGCCCCGGCACCGCACCCCGCCTCAGCCGCCGCGACCGGTCAGCGGTCTGCCGCGACCGCTGCCGCCCCGGGCACCCCCGGCACGGCCGCGACCGCCCCGGCGGCCCCGCACACGGCCGCCCGGACTGCGACAGCCGGGACTGCGACAACCCAGAACGTGACAACCCGGAGCGCGGCGGCCCAGCCGACGACACCGCAGCCGGCGACACCGCAGAGCGCGGCGGCGGCCCAGAGCACGGCGGCCGGGCCCACCGCCTCCGCCGGGCTCCCGTCGGCCTCCGCGACCACGGCCACAGCCGGGCCCACGGCCGCGCCCACGTCCCCCACGCCCACCTGGTCCCGGTGGCCGAGGCCCAGCGGCCGGGCCGGCGACCCCGCCACCTCCGCCCCGGCCACCGCCTCGGCAACCCCGGCAGCGTCGGACCCGGCCTCGTCCGGTTCGTCCTCGTCCGATTCGGCCACGTCCGATTCGGCCGCCTCCGACCCGGCCACGTCCGCGTCCACGCCGTCGTCCACGCCCTGAGCCGACTGCCGCCGGCCGCCCCGGCGGGTCAGTCGAGCCTGGCGTCGAAGGCCAGCACCCGCGTCAGCTCCTCCACCCGCTCCTCGGCCAGGCCCCTGGAGACGAACCAGGCGCCGACGTTGCGGACGTCCCGTTCCAGGAACGAGCGGCCCCGCGGGTTGGCGATGACGTCGACGATCTGCGGCACGTCGATGATCACCAGCCGCCCCTGGTGGACCAGGATGTTGTAGGCGGACAGGTCGCCGTGGGCGCGGCCGTCCCGGGCGAGCAGCGACAGGTTGTGGCTGAGCTGACCCCACAGGTCGTCCAGGTCGGCGTCCTCGGAGCGCAGCTGGGCCAGCCGCGGCGCCGCTGTGCCCGACGCGTCGCCGATGAACTCCATGAGGATCTCGGTGCCGAGGATCTGCACCGGGTAGGGCACGGCCGCACCGGCTTCCCACAGCCGGGACAGCGCCGCGAACTCCGCCGCGGCCCACTGCCCTGCGATGGCCTCCTTGCCGAAGGCCGTGCGCTTGGCCATGGCCCGGCTGACCCGGGACTCCTTGTGGGTGCGCCCCTCCAGGTATCCCGAGTCGCGGTGGAACATCCGGTGCTGCCCGTCGCGGTAGCGCTTGGCGGCCATCAGGGTGCGCCGGTCGGTGCCGGGGACGGCACGCTCGATCAGGAAGACGTCCGCCTCCTTGCCCGTCTTGACGATGCCCAGCTCGGTGTCGACGGCGGCGAGCTCGGTCACCACCCAGTCCGGGCGCGGCTCCGGGCCCTTCTCCGAGGGGGTCGACTGGTCCCAGCTGGACCAGCGGTCGCCCTCCGGCGGCCCGTCGGTGGTGTGGCCGGACCCGGTGGAACCGTCCTGGTGGCCCTCGTAGTCGATCTCGAAGTCGAATTCGTAGGCACTGTCGGAGCTGTCGTCGTCGAAGCCCCGGCCGCGCCGGTTGTTGCTGCCCTTGGAACGGATACGGGCAAAGGAATCACTGTCTGCGAAGCGCTCACGCACTGCGGTGGTCTCCTGAGGGAGGGCCCACCGGGGAGCGCCGAGGAAGGCGTCGTCAGCCGGTGGGCAGGTAACGGGGAAGAGTGTCCGACGCGCATGACTGAGCGCGCCACGTCGTGGCCGTGACCATGGGACACACCTCCTCTCTCGTTACCGCAGGACACCGCGGGACCGAAGGTCCGGCGATCAAGCGTCGGGATCATGCTAGCGAGCACGGCGCCCGCCGCAAACTGTTTTTTCGCCCCCGGCTCAGCCGCGCCCGAGCAGCGGCATCGTGGTCGCCATCACCGTGAGGAAGGGGATGTTGGCCTCCAGCGGCAGCGAGGCCATGTGGACCACGGTGCGCGCGACGTCCGCCACGTCCATGGTCGGCTCGACGGCGGTGCGGCCGTCGGCCTGGAGGATCCCGGTGGTCATCCGCTCGGTCATGTCGGTGGCGGCGTTGCCGATGTCGATCTGGCCGCAGGCGATCCGGTGGCGGCGGCCGTCCAGCGCCAGGGACTTGGTCAGTCCGGTGACCGCGTGCTTGGTCGCCGTGTAGGCGATGCTGTTCGGGCGCGGGGTGTGCGCGGAGATGGAGCCGTTGTTGATGATCCGGCCGCCCTGCGGGTCCTGGTCCCGCATCATCCGGTAGGCGCCCTGCGCGCAGAGGAAGGCGCCAGTGAGGTTGGTGTCCACGACGGTGCGCCACTGCTGGTAGGAGATGTCCTCCAGCGGGGCGGCCGGGGAGGACACCCCGGCGTTGTTGAAGAGCAGGTCGAGGCGGCCGAAGCGGTCGCGGACGGCGGCGTAGAGGGCGTCCACCGACTCCGGGTCGGTGACATCGGTGGGCACGACCAGGGTCGTGCCCACGGCCGCCCCGGCGGCGGTCTCCCGTAGCGCTTCCTCCCGCCGCCCGGCCAGCGCCACCTGCCAGCCCGCCGCCAGCAGCGCCCTGACGGTGTGTCGGCCGATGCCCGAACCGGCGCCGGTGACCAGCGCGATACCCCTGTGACCAGTCATGCCGGTGATCCTATGTGAGCCGGGAGTGACACTTCCCGCCGGTGGCCCGGCGCGTGAGGGTCGATTCACAGTCAGTTCACCCTTCCGATGACTACCGCTCTGCCGCCGGCGGTCCCACACTGCCCTTGAGCAGTGCCTCAGCGGCGGTGAGGAGACCTCGATGACCGGACTACCGCAACCCCTCCCCGGCGACTTCGCCGTGATCCGGATACCGGGCGAGGCGGGCCGCCTGATCCGGCTGGGCCAGTGGCTCAACGGCGACGGCTACGCCGACTACGAGCACGCCTTCATCTGCGTCGGCGACGGACAGCTGGTCGAGGCGGAGCCGGGCGGCGCGCGGTTGACCGAACTGACCGAGTACGCCGTCGGCGCGCCGTACTGGTCCACCGGCCGGATCGCGCTGACCGGGGAGCAGCGGGAGGCGCTGGTCGCGGCCGCCCACCGCTACATCGGGGTGCCGTACTCCTTCCTCGACTACGGCTCGATCGCACTGGCGCGGTTCCACCTGCGCCTCCCGGTGGTCAAGCGCTATGTGGCGGACACCCGGCACATGATCTGCTCGCAGCTGGTGGACCAGTGCTACCAGGACGCCGGGGTACACCTGTTCACCGACGGGCGGATCCCCGGGGACGTGACCCCCGGCGACCTCTACCGGCGGCTGCGAGCCTGATCCGCAGGCGGTCCGGGGCTGGACCTCTGCAGGACGGGCGCGGAGGAGGACGCCGCGCGCTGTGCCTTTTGTCCTGGTATTACTGGCTATGTCAGCTGCATGGCGTGAGCGACAGGAGCCGGACGATGAACTACCCACTGCTCGACGTGTTCTGGACCATGCTTGAGTTCTTCATCTGGATCATGTGGTTCTTCCTGCTGTTCCGGGTGATCGGGGACATCTTCCGCAACCACGAGAGCAGCGGCTGGAACAAGGCGCTGTGGCTGATCCTGGTGCTGCTGCTGCCGTTCCTGGGCGTGTTCATCTACGTGATCGTCCACGGCAGCGACATGAGCCGGCGCTCGATGGCCCGGGCCGAGGAGCAGCAGCACGCCTTCCAGGACTACATGCGGAAGACGGTCGGCCCCAGCGGCGGCGGCAGCGCGGACGAGCTCGCCAAGCTGGCCGAGCTGAAGGACAAGGGCGCCATCACCGAGGCCGAGTACCAGCAGGCCAAGGCCAAGATCCTCGCCTGACCCCGCCCCCGTCGGCCCGACCGGCGAGCAGCTCGGCGACTTTCCGCAGGCGTTCACCCGTCTGGCCCTGATCAGCGCCGCCATCGCGCTGGACGAGGGAGCTGGACCGCGACGAGTCCCGGCAGTGCTGACCCGCTCAGCCCTCGTCCAGGGCCGCGTCCGGGCCCTCGCCCGGGCCTGCTGATCCCGCCAAGCCCGGCTCCGCTGCCGCGAGCGCGCGGACGGTGGCGATCGTGTCGGCCTCGTCGGCGCGCTTGTCCTGGCGGTAGCGCAGCACCCGGGCGAAGCGCAGGGTCAGCCCGGCCGGGTAGCGGGGGCTTCGCTGGAGGCCGTCGAAGGCGATCTCGACGACCAGTTCGGGGCGCACCCGCACCACCCAGTCGTCCCGCTGGACCCCGCGGGCCAGCAGTTCCCGGGTCTGGAAGGCGAGGGTCTCGTCGGTGAGGCCCTTGAAGGTCTTGCCGAGCATCACCCAGTCGCCCAGCTCCGGTGTGCCGTCCCCGCGCGCGCCGAGGTGCAGGTTGCTCAGCAGCCCCCGGCGGCGCCCGCTGCCCCATTCGGCGGCCAGCACCACCAAGTCGAGCGTGTGCCGTGGCTTGACCTTGATCCACCCCGCACCCCGCCGTCCGGCGGTGTAGCGGGCCTGCGGGTCCTTGACCATCACCCCCTCGTGGCCGTGGGCGAGGGCGTCCTGGAAGAACTCGCGGGCGACCAGGTCGTCGGCGGTGACCAGCCGCGGCACCCGCTGGTGCGCGGGCACCACCGCCGCCAGTTCCGCGAACCGCTGCTCCTCCGGCTGGTCCAGCAGGCCGGTGCCGTCGCGGTGGAGCAGGTCGAAGAAGAAGACGCTCAGCGGGACCTCCGCCCGCAGCCCGCGCACGTCCTGGCGGGAGGCGGTGCGGGCGGCGGTGACCTGGAACGGCCGGGGCCTGCCGTCCGCCGCCAGCGCGATGGCCTCGCCGTCCAGCACGGCGGAGCGCACCGGCAGCGCCCGGGCCGCCTCCACCACCTCCGGTACCCGCGCGGTGATGTCCTCCAGGCTGCGGGTGTAGACCCCGATCCGATCGCCGTCGCGGTGCACCTGGACCCGGATGCCGTCGAGTTTCCACTCCAGCGCGGCCGGGCGCAGCCGGTCCAGGGCCGCGCCGACGTCGGGCGCCGAGGCGGCGAGCATCGGCCGGACCGGGTGGCCCAGCTCCAGGCCGAAGCCGCGCAGGGTGGCGGATCCGCCGTCCATCGCGGCGGCGGCCACCTCGGCGGCCGAGCCGCGGAACATCAGCGCCCGGCGGACCTCGGCCACCGGTACCCCGGCCGCCCTGGCGACGGCGTCGCCCATCACCGCGTCCAGCGCGCCCTGCCGCAGGTCGCCGCCGAGGACCCCGTACAGCAGCGCCTGTTCCTCGGCGGTGGCCCGGGCGAACAGGGCGGTCAGCAGGCGGCGGCGCTCGGCCTGCGAGCCGGTGCCGCTCACCCCGGCGATGTCGCGCAGGGCCGCCTCGGTCTCGGCGATCCCGAGCCCGGCCGAGGCGGCGGGCGGCGGCAGGCCGCGCAGCGCCGCCGGGCCGACGCCGACCCGCATCCGCTTCGACTCGCCGGAGAGCAGGACCACCGCGGCCCGCAGATCGTCCGGGCCGAGCCCC
>Ga0302311_10007852_pt1 | contig 10800 bp, 12 predicted proteins | sample III_Palsa_N1_3_FD_200449 | JGI IMG/M metagenome (GOLD analysis project Ga0302311, IMG submission 200449) | Peat permafrost microbial communities from Stordalen Mire near Abisko, Sweden - III_Palsa_N1_3 | ecosystem: Environmental > Terrestrial > Soil > Palsa > Peat permafrost | place: Sweden...
CTCTACGGCCTGATCCCGCAGGACGTGCGCGCGCCCTACGATGTGCGCGAAGTGATCGCCCGCATCGTCGACAATTCGGAGTTCGACGAATTCAAGGCCCTCTACGGGACCACATTGGTCACCGGCTTCGCCCATATCTGGGGCTATCCCGTCGCCATCCTGGCCAACAATGGCGTGTTGTTCTCGGAGAGCGCGCTGAAGGCGGCGCATTTCATCGAGCTGGCCTGCCAGCGGAAGATCCCGCTGGTGTTCCTGCAGAACATCTCCGGCTTCATGGTAGGCGGCAAGTACGAAGCGGGCGGCATCGCCAAGGACGGGGCCAAGATGGTCACCGCCGTGGCCGCCGCCAATGTGCCCAAGTTCACCGTCCTGATCGGCGGCAGCTTCGGGGCGGGGAACTACGGCATGTGCGGGCGGGCCTACAGCCCCCGCTTCATGTGGTCCTGGCCCAACTCGCGCATCTCGGTGATGGGCGGGGAGCAGGCCGCCGCCGTGCTCGCCACCGTCCGCCGCGAAGGGATCGAGGCCAAGGGCGGGGCATGGTCCGCCGAGGAAGAGGCTGCTTTCAAGGCGCCGATCCGCGGCCGCTACGAGGACGAGGGCAACCCCTACTTCGCCACCGCGCGCCTGTGGGACGACGGGATCATCGACCCGGCCCAGACCCGAGACGTGCTCGGCCTCTCCATCGCCGCATCCCTCAACGCCCCCATACCCGACGCCAAGTTCGGCGTTTTCAGGATGTAAGGGACCGTTTCGGTCCACGAGGAAGCTTCATGACCAGCGAACCCATCGCCACTCCCTTCACCGACGAACCCGTCACCACGGGGCGGGACGACGATTCGCCCGTGCTGATCGACGCCACCCAGAGCGGGATCGTCATCATCACCCTGAACCGGCCGGCGAAGAAGAACGCCTTCGGGCCGGAGCTGATCGTCGCCCTCTCCGAGGCGTTCGAGACGCTGCAGGGTGCAGACCATGTGCGCGCCGTCTTCCTGCGGGGGGCCGGCGGCGCCTTCTCTGCGGGGGCGGACCTGACCTGGATGGCGGAAAGCGCCAACTGGCTGGAGGACGACAACCGCGAGGATGCCCTGCGGCTGGCGACCATGCTAAAGAAGCTGAACGACCTGCCCCAGCTCACCGTCGCCCTCGTCGAGGGTCCGGCGTTCGGCGGCGGCGCGGGTCTCGTGGCGGCCTGCGACCTTGCGGTGGCGACCGAGACCGCCACCTTCGCCTTTTCCGAAGTCCGGCTGGGGCTGACCCCGGCCACCATCAGCCCGTACGTGGTCCGCGCCATCGGGCCCCGCAACGCCAAGGTGCTGTTCGCCACCGGCCGCGCCTTCACCGCCGCCGATGCGCTGAAGTGGGGCCTCGTGCAGGAGGTGGTGGCTGACGCCAGCCAGTTCGGGCCGCTGGTCGCCGTCCTCGGCGCCGCCATGAAGGATTGCGCGCCCGGCGCCGTCGCCGACGCCAAGGCGCTGGTGAACGAGGTGGCCGACCGGGTCATCGACCACACCCTTCTCGACTACACCGCCCGCGCCATCGCCAGGCGCCGCTCCAGCGAAGAGGGGCGCGAGGGCGTCGCCGCCTTCCTTGAAAAGCGCAAGCCTTTCTGGGCTGAGTAGGGACCGGCGAGCAAGCGGGGGCGGGCGTGGAACGGGAATTCGAGATCATCGGCGCGGGGGCCGTCGGCGCCCTCCTGAAGCGCAAGGAAAAGCATGTTCCCGAGCCCGGAACCCTCTGCCCCAACTGCGGGACGGAGCTCCAGGGTTTCTACTGCCATGTCTGCGGCCAGTCGCACCACGATGCGCACCGCTCCATCTGGCATCTGATGTGGGAGGGGATCGAGGGTTTCACCCATCTCGACGGGCGCCTCGGCCAGACCCTGCCGCCGCTGTTCTTCGATCCCGGCAAGCTGGCGCGTGATCATCTGGAGGGCCGCCGCGCCCGCCATGTGCCGCCGTTCCGCCTGTTCCTGATCAGCCTCCTGATCTTCATGTTCGTGCTTGAGGCGCTGTTCAACGGCCACACGGGCGAAAACCATGCCGTGGTGCACGGCAAGACCGTCACCGTCCAGAACGGCAAGACCACCACCAACGTGGTGTTCGAAACGCCCGACCAGCTGAAGGCCGCTCTGGCGGCGGACAAGGCCAAGGACGCCGCCGGTGCGATCAGGCCGCAGCCGCCGGTCCCGCCTGCGCCGCAGATCGCTCACCCTGCACCGATCACCGGCCCTTCCATCACCATCGGCGGGGCGGCGCCCAAGACCATCGCGTCGTTCAAGGTCGATGGGGAGGACGCCGACGCCTCGTCCGCCGCCGAGGCGCTGGAAAAGTCGGGCAAGGGGCCCAAAGATCCCCTCGGCCATTGGCTTGAGGACCACATCAAGCGGGCCGCGGCCAACAAAGAATACTACGGCATGGTCCTCTTCACCTGGGCGCACCGGCTGGCGATCCTGCTGCTGCCGATCCTGGCGGGGCTCCTGGCCATCGTCTACGTACGGCGGCGGAAGCAGTTCTATATCTACGATCACCTGATCGTGGCGATGCAGTTCCTGTCGTTCGAATTCCTGGTGTTCGCCATCGCCTGGATCGTGCCGGATCCCCTGCGCCAGTGGGCTATCCTGATCGCCACGATCTGGACGCCGGTGAACCTCTACATGATCCTGCGCGGCGCCTATGGCTCGCGCTGGTTCACGGCGGGGATCAAGACGCTGTTCCTCTGGTTTTCCACCGTGTTCCTGTTCGGCGTGCTGATGCTGGGCCTCCTGACCCTCGCCCTGGCGGAGATGTAATCGAAGTGGCTTTGCGTCCGATCAAGCGCCTGCTCATCGCCAACCGGGCGGAGATCGCGCGCCGGGTGATCCGCACCGCCCGCCGGATGGGGATCGAGACGGTGGCGGTCTATTCGGACGCCGACCAGCATGCGCCCCACGTACGCGAGGCCGACCACCGGGTGCATATCGGCGCCTCGCCCGCACGGGAGAGCTATCTCGATCAGGCCAAGGTCCTGGCGGCGGCGAAGTCCAGCGGGGCGGACGCGATCCACCCCGGCTACGGCTTCCTGTCGGAGAACGCGACCTTCGCCGAGGCGGTGATCGCCGCGGGCCTGATCTGGGTCGGCCCGCCCGCCTCGTCGATCCGCGCCATGGGTCTGAAGGACGCCGCCAAGAAATTAATGGCCGAGGCGGGCGTGCCCGTCACCCCCGGTTATCTCGGCGAGGACCAGTCCCCCGAGCGGCTGGAGGCCGAGGCGGCGCGCATCGGCTATCCCGTGCTGATCAAGGCGGTGGCGGGCGGCGGCGGCAAGGGCATGCGCAAGGTCGATGAAGCCTCCGCCTTCGCCGCGGCGCTGGCCGGCGCCAAGCGCGAGGCGGCGTCGAGCTTTGGCGACGACCGGGTCTTGCTCGAGACCTACGTCACCCGCCCCCGCCACATCGAGGTGCAGGTGTTCGCCGACAACCACGGGAACGTCGTCCACCTCTACGAGCGCGACTGCTCGCTGCAGCGCCGCCACCAGAAGGTGATCGAGGAGGCCCCGGCGCCGGGCATGGACGAGGCGACCCGCGCGGCGGTGACCGGCGCGGCGGTGAAGGCGGCGCAGGCGGTCGGCTACCAGGGCGCGGGCACGGTGGAGTTCATCGCCGACGCGTCTGAGGGGCTCAGGGCCGACCGCATCTGGTTCATGGAGATGAACACCCGGCTGCAGGTCGAGCATCCGGTGACGGAGATGGTCACCGGCCAGGACTTGGTGGAATGGCAGCTGCGCGTCGCCGGCGGCGAACCCCTGCCGCTGACGCAGGACCAGATCAAGCTCAACGGCTGGGCCATGGAGGCGCGGCTCTACGCTGAAAATCCGGCGAAGAAGTTCCTGCCCTCAACGGGTAAGCTCGAACACTTCGTCCTGCCGGAACCCGTCGATGGGGTTCGCGTGGATAGCGGCGTGGAGGAGGGCGGCGAGGTCACGCCCTTCTACGATCCAATGATCGCCAAGCTGATCGCCTATGCGCCCACGCGTGCCGAGGCAGCCGCAAAGCTCGCCGAAGCCTGCGCGGAGGTGGAGGTTTGGCCGGTGAAGACCAACGCAGGCTTCCTCGCCCGCTGCCTCGCCGACGCCGATTTTGTGGCGTCAGAGGTGGACACGGGGTTTATCGAAGCGCGCCTGCCCGCACTGGTGGGCCAAGGGCGCCCCTCCTCGGCGGTGGCCGTCCTCGCGGCGGCGGCGTTCGCCGAGGTAGACGACTTTGGTGGGGAGCCCACGCCCTGGTCGTCCATCGGCGGCGTCACGGGGTTCCGCCTGAACGGCGACTCACGCGCTGAGATGCGGCTGCGCCTTGGCGGCGAGACCATCGTCGCGCCCCTGATGGACGCGGACTGCGATCTCGACGGCGGCGTCCTCGTCACGGACGAGGATCAGGTCGTGGTGTTCGACGGCGGCGACGTCTTCGCCTTTACGCGCCCGAGCGCAGCTGGCGCGGGCGCTGGCGGCGCCGTCGCCGACGGCCAGCTCCTTTCTCCCATGCCGGGGCGGATCGTGTCGGTCGGGGCGGCCAGGGGCGAGCGGGTGTCTAAGGGGCAGGCCATCGTCACGCTGGAGGCCATGAAGATGGAGCACGCCCTCGTGGCGCCCTTCGACGGCGTGCTGGCGGAGATATCAGCGAAGGCGGGGGATCAGGTCTCCGAAGGCGTGACGTTGGCGCGGGTGGACAAGAGCTGATCTCCCGCCCCGCGAAGCGGGGAGGGGGGACCGCCGAAGGCGGTGGGAGGGGCGCGCTCCAGCGCAGCGCCCAGTCTCGCCCCCTCCACCATGCTGCGCATGGTCCCCCTCCCCCGCTTTGCAGGGGAGGAGAAGATGGCTAACTTCCTCCCATGTCCCTGCATCTCATCAAGCTTTGCGTCGGCTGCGACACCGTGGAGGAGCTTGAGGCGTGGCACGCGGCGCGTGGGTCCAAGGACTGGCGCGTCCATACCCGCCAGACGCCCAAGCGCGCCGAGGAACTGATGGACGGCGGCTCGCTCTATCGCGTGTTCAAGGGCGCCGTGCTCTGCCGCCAGACCATCCTCGACGTGGTGACGGTGGGCGAGGGGCAGGCCAAGCGGTGTGAGATGGTGCTTGGGCCGGAACTGATTCGCGTCTCGCCCGCGCCGCGGCGACCGTTCCAGGGCTGGCGCTATCTGAAGATAGAGGAGGCGCCGGTCGATCTGTCCACAGGAGATCAAGCGGAGCAGGTCCCGATCGAGCTCGCCAGCCGTTTGCGCGAGCTCGGGGCGTGGTAGCCTTCCGTTAACGATTGCCTCTGTGGGAGATTCGCACATGGCCTCCTTGACCTTCAAACCCGCCCAGCTGAAGCCCGCTCAAAGCCCCCGCATCATCGTGGTGGGCAACGAGAAGGGCGGGGCGGGCAAGTCCACCATCGCCATCCACATGGCCACCGCCCTGATGCACGCCGGCGCCAAGGTGTCGGTGATCGATCTCGACCTGCGCCAGCTTTCGCTCGCCCACTTCTTCTCCAACCGGCGGATATGGTCCGCGTCGGCGGGCGTCACCCTGCCCATGCCGACGCAGTGGCTGGTGGAGGAGGCGGGCGACCTCCTGAAGATGCCGGCGCCGGACGCCGTGGCGCGGTTCGAGGCGGCCGGCTCCGAGGCGCTGCAGGGCGGCGCCGACTTCCTGATCGTGGACACCCCCGGCGCGGATACGGCCCTCAGCCGCGCCGCCCACGCTAACGCCGACCTGATCGTCACGCCTCTGAACGACAGCTTCGTCGACTTCGACATGCTGGGGCAGGTCGATCCCGTCACTCTCGATCTGATCAAACCCAGCCTCTATTCCGAGGTGGTCTGGGAAAGCCGCAAGAACAAGATGACCGAGACGCGGCGCTCCATTGACTGGCTCGTCCTGCGCAACCGCCTCGCCACCACCGAGGCCCGCAACCGCAAGCGGCTGGACGAACGCATCCAGGCGCTGAGCCGCCGGGTGGGCTTCCGCATCGGGCCGGGCCTGCGCGACCGCGTGATCTACCGCGAGCTCTTCCCCTTCGGTCTGACCGTGGCCGACATCTCCCCCACCGTGCGCCCGATCCCGGTGTCCCTGACCCACATCGCCGCGCGGCAGGAGCTTCGCAGCATCATGTCGGCGCTGGGCCTCGGCGCCTGGACCGGCGAGGTCGCCCCGCCCGTGGACGCGGCGGCCTAGACAAGCGCCATACCGCGCCGCCTAGACATTCGTGTCGATTAGGGCGATGGCGCGCGGATGATGGTGATCCTCATCCTTGGTCTGCTGTTCGCCGGCGTCGCCATCGGCGCGGCGGGCATGCGGCGGATCGGCGTGCTGGCGCGGCGCGTCACGGGTCCGTGGCGGCCGGGGGTGAGCCTTCTCGCCCTGATGGCCCTCCTCGGTGCCGGCGCCCTCGTCGTGCGCGGGGCGGAGGTGGAGGGGATCATCCTCATCGCTGCCGGCCTGCTCCTGGCCATGGTGGCGCGGCGACGCCCGCGCCGTTCTCCCAAGACGGACAGGGCCGGCAAGCCTGAAGCGACGCGCGCCGCCGCCGCCTCATCCATGAGCCCGGAAGAGGCGCGGCGGATGCTGGGGGTGGGGCCAGAGGCTGGTCAGGCGGAGATCGAGGCGGCGTTCCGGCGGCTGATGCAGCGCGCCCACCCGGATCTCGGCGGAACCAGCGGCCTCGCCGCCCAGCTCAACGCCGCGCGGGAAGCGCTGATTCGGTAAGGTTGGGGGCGCTAGGCCGCTTCGGCGTGGCGGCGCTTGGCGTGCCGGCCGGGCTTGGCCTTGGCGGGGGCCGCCTTGGCTTCGCGGACGGGCGCCTTCTTCTCGGACCGCTCGCAGGTGCGTTTGGCCTTGCCGTGCTTGGAGCCGCAGTCCGGTGCGGCGACGGCGAGCTGGACCTTGTCGGCCTTGGCCGCCACGTGCTCGCAGGTCTTCTTCGCCTTGCCGTGCTTCTTCGAGCAGTCGGCGGTCGCGGCGGCTGCGACCTGGACCTTCGCGCCCTTGCAGGCGACCGTGTGGCGAATGGTCTTGCCGTGATGGCGAGACACTGCGGTGCAGGGCTCGGCCCTGGCTTCCGTCACCCGGCCTCGCAGGTGCGGCTTGACCGCCGGGGCGGCGATGGCGTCCTGCACCGCGTCTTCCGACACCTGATCGGCGATGGGGGTGTTGTGCAGGCTGTCGACCACCACGGCGGTCAGGCCGACGCGACCGCCGTCGCCCTGCTCGATGGACTGCTGGATCGGGCCCGAATCGTCAGGTTCGGCGATATTCTGGGCGATGGTGGTGTGTTCGCCGAGCTCGCGGCGCTTCATCACCGAAAAGCCGGCGTTCATCAGGGTCTGCACCGTCTCGTCGCGCAGCGCCGCCGACGAGCCGCCCAGCACCACGGTGATCAGGCGACGATTGTCGCGTACCGCGGAGGCGACGAGGTTGTAGCCCGCCGCGTTGGTGAAGCCGGTCTTGAACCCGTCATAGCCGGGCTCGCGCAGCAGGTGGTTGTGATTCTGATAGACCTTGCCGGCGACCACGCAGTCTCGCAGGCCGAAATACTGGAAGTATTGCGGGTAGTCGCGCATCACCGCCCGGGCCAGGATGGCGAAGTCGCGCGCCGTGGTCACGTGGCGGGGGTCGGGCAGGCCGTTGGCGTTGAGGAAGCGGGTGTTGGCCATCCCCAACTCCTGGGCGCGCAGCGTCATCAGGGTGGCGAACTTAGGCTCAGAGCCGCCGATCTTCTCGGCCAGGGCCACGGCGATGTCGTTGGCGGAGTGCACCGCGACGATCCGCATGGCGTCGTCTACCGACAGGCTCTCACCGGGCCGCAGCGTCGATTTGGACGGCGCCTGATTATAGGCGTGCTCGGACAGCGGCACCCGGTCGGTCAGCTTCAGGCGACCCGTGGAGAGCGCCTCGAAGGTGAGGTAGAGGGTCATGATCTTGGTGATCGACGCCGGGAAGCGCTGGGCGTCCGCACGCTTGGAATAGAGCACCTCGCCGTTGGAGGCGTCCACCACGATGGCGGCGTAGCGGGGCTGGGAGAAGAGGCCTTCTGCGGAGGCCGGCGCGGTGGTCGCCGCGAGGGCGAAGACCAGCGTGACCGCAAGGGCGAGAAACTGTGCAAAACCGCGTCGGGCGGATTCGATCATACTCTGGCGTCCGTCATTCTGAGGGCGGGCGGCGGGATCGAGCGCCGCATACAAGCTGCTAGGGTGACTATCGAGCGTTTATCTAAGGTAAACAATCGTCAAGAGAACGTTCACCATACGCAGATGGTCGCAGGATTCGGCCCTGACGGGAAAAAAGCTGGCTGCGGCATTGTGCGCTGCACAAAAACGCCCTTGACAAAAATGGTGCATCGCGGCATTTATCCTTCAGGCGCAGGCCACATCGCGCCGAGACCATCCTCATTCGTGCATCCGACTCTGGAGAGATCCCATGGCCACCGCCGCTGACACCGCCGCCAAAGAAACCGTCAAGACCGCTGAGAAGGTCAAGGCGACCACCGAACAATTCTCCACCGCCGGCGCCAAGGCGTTCAAGGATGGCGTCGAGAAGTCTCTCGCGGGCCTGAACGAGATGAACACCGTCTCCAAGCAGAACCTCGAAGCCTTCGTCGCCTCCGCCACGGCCACCGCCAAGGGCGCCGAAAGCCTCGGCGCGCACGCCGTGGCCTACAGCAAGTCCGCCGTCGAAAAGCATGTGGAAGCCGCCAAGGCCTTCACCAGCGCCCGCAGCGTGCAGGAAGTGATCGAGCTTCAGTCCACCTATGCCAAGTCGGCGATGGAGACCTACATGGCCGAGATGAACCGCGCCTCGGAGATCTTCTCCACCACCCTCAAGGGCGCCTTCCGCCCCCTGAACGAGCGCGCCACCGCCATGGTCGAAACCCTGCAGGCCGCCCGCTAGACCTCACAAGTTCAGTAAGCGTAGCGTAGCGTACGGAAGGCCCGGAGCAGCAATGCTCCGGGCCTTTTCGTTGTCGGGTCAGGGCTTGAAGTGGCGCTCGGCGTCCATCGACTGATGCAGGACCCGCAGGATGTCGATGCCGTTTGCCGACAGGCGATAGAACACTACGTGAGAGCCGGTTTGCGATTTCATGATGCCGGCGCCCAGCCCTGCGTCACGGCCTTTGCGCCTGCCGGAAACTAGCTCTTCGAAGCCCTCCGCCAGCTCGCCGTAATATTTATCGGCTTGCGTCCTCGACCAGATCGCAAGGGTGTAGTCGTAGATGGACTCAAGGTCGGCCTCGGCGCGCCGGGATAGGCGATAGTCCTCAGGCCGCCGGGCCATGCTTCCCCTGCATCTGCTTGAGGAATGCGTCAGGGTCGAACGGCCCATCCGGAAAACCGGAGTCCTCGCCGTCCTGGATGGCCTGACGCAGCGCCTTCAACTTCTGCTCATGTTCCTCCAGAAGCCGCATGCCGGCCCGCACGACCTCGCTGACCGAACTGTAGCGGCCTTCCTCGACCAAGTGCGTGCTGAGCTGCTGGAAATGATCCCCCAGCGTGACGGATGTGTTGTGAGCCATCGGAAGCCTCCAGCTTCAAAATACCCATATCTAATACAATGATCAAGAAGCAGGGTATGAGCCGTTCTGGGCCTTTCGTTGTTGAGTCAACAGGTTGACGCAAACGCTCAAGCTATGCAGGGACGAAAATCGGCGTAGCGTTTCGCCATGACCCCGTCTTCCGTTCAAACCGCGCTGCTCTGGCAGTCCAACTACTGCGCCGGTTCGGGTGCGCCGCTTTCGAGCGAGGTCTTCCGGCTCATGGTCGAAGACCCCGAGGTCGCCGAGGCGTTCGAGCCGGTGTTCGCACCCTACGCCGTTCTGTCGGCGCAGGCGTTCCTGACGGCGGCCATCCAGTTGCGGGTGCTTGGGGCGCTTCACTTTATCGTGCTGACGGAGCCTTCATCAGCATTAGCGGCCAGCTACGCCTCGGGCGGCGGCCCAGGCCTGGGACGGGCCCTTGTCGAAGCGGTCCAGGCGCATCCACCAGTCTTTACCCGCTTCATGGCTTCGCCGCCGCAGACTAACGAGGTGCGGCGCGCCCTCTGCCTGTTCGGCGGCTTCCTGACGGTGGCCGATGAGACCGGCCTGCCGCTCCGCTGTCTGGAGATCGGGGCAAGCGCGGGACTGAACCAGAATTGGGACCGCTTCCACTATGACCTCGGGGAGCGGGGCCGGTGGGGCGATCCTACGTCGCCGGTGAGCCTGTCGGGCGACTGGAGCGGCGGCGCGCCGCCGTTGCACGTCAGGGTCGCCGTGGTGGAGCGGGCCGCCTGCGACCAGAATCCCATCGACATCCGGGACGAAGCGGCGGCGCTGGGGCTCCTGGCCTATGTCTGGGTCGATCAGCCGGAGCGTCTGGCCCGCGCCCGCGCCGCAATCGACTTGGCGCGTGAGGTGGGCGTCCATCTGGAGAAGGCCGACGCCGCGGACTGGACCGCGCGGCACGCCAGGCCGAAACCAGGAGTGGCGACCGTGATTTACCACTCGAGCTTTATCCAATATCCACCGCCCGAAACCCGGCGCGCGATTTTCGTCGCCATCGCCCAAGCGGGAGAGCGTGCAACAACAGAGGCGCCTTTCGCTTGGCTTCGCATGGAGCCTCCAATGGACGGCGGTCTCGACGAGGTGCGACTCACGCTGTGGCCGGACGGTCGAGAGCGCCTTCTCGCCCGCGTTCACGCCCACGGCGCGACCGTGGAGTGGCTGGCGGGAACCGAAATCGACGCCTAACCTTTGCACAGGTGCGGCCTAAACGCCGTGCGTTGTCCGCAGGGGCTTTTAAAACGGCGGAG
>Ga0302311_10007860_pt1 | contig 10793 bp, 7 predicted proteins | sample III_Palsa_N1_3_FD_200449 | JGI IMG/M metagenome (GOLD analysis project Ga0302311, IMG submission 200449) | Peat permafrost microbial communities from Stordalen Mire near Abisko, Sweden - III_Palsa_N1_3 | ecosystem: Environmental > Terrestrial > Soil > Palsa > Peat permafrost | place: Sweden...
CCCCACTCGTCGAGTAGCGGAACCGCGGCGGCGAGCCGGCCGGCGCGCAGCTCCGCCTCGGCCAGGTGGAGTCGGACCATCCCGTACGAGTACGGGTCGTCGCCCGCGTCAGCGATGGCCCGCAGCTCGGTCAGGGTGGCGCGAGCACGGACGATCTCGCCACGCCAGACCAGCTGCTGGGCGGCAACCCGCTCGGGAGAAGCCAGGATGTCAGCACTCGGATCGGTGGTGGCGTGCGACTGCTCGCAGAGCGGGTCGACATCCGCTCCGGCGAGCCCGAGCGCCCAGGCGAGCGCGCTGAGTGCATCGCGCCGTGCCGTTCGATCGCTCGTGAGCTCGACGGCCTCGCGCGCCCAAGCCTCCGCCTGACCCAGATGCTCGACGGCGCCCGCTGCCGTATTGGCCGCCAGCCTCGCAAGCACATGAGCGCGCAGATCGCGATCGGCGCCACATTCAGCCAGCGCCATGTGTAAGTAGCGGTCCTGCTCGTGCCTGCTCGTGACATCGCCGCCACCCCCCAACCGAAGCAGGGCACGGGCGCGCAACGGGCCGGGTGGGAGCGATGCCAGCTCCTCGTTCAACAAAGCCGTCATCCGGCGCAGCTCGCCCGCGTCGTCCAGACGCTCGGCCAGGTCGAGCACCCGCCGCCCCCGGGCCTCGGCGCTCGCGGGAGTTAGACGCAGCGCGTGCACGGCGAGCAGCGCCGCTTGTGGGCGTGCCCCGCTCGCTCGAGCCACGCCAGCCGCCGCAGCGACACGTGCCGCCAACTGCTCGTCGGGGTGCGTCGCGGCGAGCGCCAAGTGCATTGCCCGCGTCGGTTCGTCCCTTGCCGTCTGGGACAACGCGAGGTGCAGCCGCCGGCGATCACCGGCGCGCGAGCACTTCTCCGCGGCCGCCGCAAGCAGCGGATGGGAGGCGCGCACCCGCTGGCCGTCGATCACCACCGCCCCGGCGTCGACGGCGTCATCGAGTGCGCGCTCCTCGATGATTCCGACCAGCTGATCGGTCCGCGGGTCCTCGCTCAACGCCACCGCCAGCAGGGCCCGACGGACCCTCGGCGGAAGCTGAGCCACGCGATTGCCCAGCATCTCCTCCAACGACTCCGACAACGGCACATCATCATCGAGCGAAGCACCGTCGCGCTCGAGCAACGTCCGTCCCACCTCGACCGCGAACAGCGGATTCCCGCCCGTCAACTCCACAACACGCAGCAGGCGATGACGCGACATCGTCAAGCCAAACCGCTCGAATAGCAGCCGTCGCACCGCCCCGAGCGATAACGGCGCCAGCTGCACTCGCTCCACGCCAGCGCGCGACAGCACCGACTCCAGTGCCCCCACCCGTCCCGGACGTCGCGCGAGGAGAAACGTGACCGGGGCCTCATCCAGCCGTTGGGCCAGGAAGGCAAGCGCCTCGGCCGACGGCGCATCCAGCCATGGCAAATCATCGATCGCGATGATCACCGGAGCGCGAGCCGCCAACGTGCGCACCACGCCGAGCAGACCCAGTGCAACGGCTGTCGTGGAAGCCGCCGGGAGCCCGGGCTCCGCCCGGAGGAGCGCCACCTCGAGTGCCCGGCGTTGCGGCGCCGGTACTACGGCGAGCTCAGTCTGGTCAAATCCGTCGCAAAGATCAATGAGCCCGCCGAATGGGAGCTGGGCAGCGCTCTCGCTCGGGCGGGCCGTCAGGACCCGGGCGCCGCTCGCACGCGCGAACCCAACGGCCGTCTCCCAGAGCGTCGTTTTCCCGATCCCCGGCCCACCAATCAGGACGATCGCGCTCCCAGAGCCTGGATCGCGCGCGAACTGATCGAGGCGAGCGAGCTCAACCTCGCGCCCCACGACCCACACCCGACCAACACCACTCGCTCTGTCCGCCAAGAAACGCCGCCTTGCTCAGACCAGGCGGATCGTACCCAACGCCGGCGAATAGAGCCATGGTTTCCGTACGTCCCGGGTCCCGGGTTCGGTCGTAGCGTGAAGGCCCGTGCGAGATTTGTCGGCGAGCAGTACGTCCCAGACGCCGCCGACGTCGAGGCGGTCGAGCAGGGCGCCCGCGTGGCGCGCGAAGCCACCCAGGAGTTGACCTTGGAGGGCACGCGGGTGCGGCACTCGCGCTCTATCTTCGTCCCCGTGCATGCACATGTACCCGGCGGACTCGGTCGAGGCCGTCCTGGCCGCCGCGGCGCGAGCCTCACTACGACTCGAGCGAAACGCCGAGGCCATCATCGACACGGGGATTTCACACAACGATCCGCAACGGGGTGAGGGGGCATCAGGAGAGTCAACGGATCGCTGACGGCGTTGGCCATCGCCGGTGTCCCGGCGTCGGCTGGCCTTTCGCCCGGCCCGGATGTGGGCGCCGCGTCGGCAGCGGCACGGCAGGTCCTGCTTTCTCGGTGGCGACGAGTACGCCGGGCGCGCCGAGATCAGACCTCCAACGCGCGGACGGTGAGCATCTCGCCACATGTGCCACCGTCCAGAAGGACGTCGGCACCTGCTTCGCCGACCAACCACCTTCCAGACGCGATCTACGACCGCGAGATCGGGCGACTGCGCGTGAGCGTCGGGGTGCTCAGCGCAATTGAGCTCGGCGACGGCCCCCGCGTCAAGGGGACATGCGCCGCCGGTAAGGCTCAGCCGCCGGCTGACCAGTCGGCGGGAACCCGCACGACCTCGCCGTCGAGCTCCGCGAGCGTCGGGCGGCCGACCAGCGCCAGGGCGCGGTCGAGCTCGCCGTTGAAGATCTCCAGGCAGCGCCGCACGCCGGCCTCGCCCCCGGCCCCGAGCCCGTACCAGTAGGGGCGCCCGACCAGGCAGGCGCGGGCTCCCATCGCGATGGCCTTGAGGACGTCGGTGCCGCGTCGGATGCCGCCGTCGAGGTAGACCTCGGCGCGGTCGCCGACGGCGTTGATGATCCTCGGCAACCGCTCGATCGTGGCCGGCGCGCCGTCGAGCTGGCGACCACCGTGGTTGGAGACCACCACGCCGTCGGCGCCGCCCTCGATCGCCCGCCGCGCGTCCGCGACGCTCGTGATCCCCTTGACGACCAGGGGCCCGTTCCAGATCGAGCGCAGCCAGGTCAGCTCGTCCCAGGTCGCCGCCGGGTCCGTCAGGCGCGTGTTGAGGTACTCCATGAGCGAGAGGCCGTCGCTCTCGACCCCGGGCGCGCCGCGGAGGTTGACGTAGGTCAGGTCCTCGCCCTGCGCGATCCCGTAGAGCCAGCGCGGTCGGCGCGCCGCGTCCAGGGCGTTCGCGAGCCCCACGCGAGGCGGGATCCGCATCCCGTTGCGAAGGTCGCGCTCCCGGCCGCCCAGCACCGGCACGTCGATCGTCAGGCACAGCGCGACGCAGCCGGCGGTCCTGGCGCGCTCCACCAGGGCTCCGAGGATCTCGCGCGAGCTCCACAGGTAGAGCTGGAACCACAGCGGGCCCGTGGCCGCTTCGGCGATCTCCTCGATCGTGTAGCTCGACGCGGTCGCGGCGACGTAGATCGAGCCCATCGCGCCGGCGGCCCGCGCCGCCGCGAGCTCGCCGTCCACGTGGGCGAGGCGCTGGAGGCCGGTGGGACCGAGGACGACCGGCGAGGCGACCTCCGTCCCGAGCACGGTGGTCGTCAGGTCGCGCCGGGCGACGTCGCGCAGGTACTCGGGCTCCAGCCCGATCTCGGAGAACGCCTCGCGGTTGCGGCGCACGGTGACCTCGTCCTCCGCCCCGCCTTCGACGAACTCGTAGACGATCTTCGGTAGACGGCGCCTGGCCTGGAGGCGCAGGTCGTCGATCGTGTAGGCCCGCGCGAGGTGGCGGGCGAAGGGGTTGGAGAGCTCGAGGACGAACAGCCGCCGCAGGCGCGCGGCGACGGACTCAGGCGCCGGCACGCACGACCTCGAGCGCCGGCACGTCGTCGTCGAGCTGCGGCCGCAGCGTCGCGATCCGCTCCCGGTAGCTCGCGACGTTGCCGAGCTTGATCTCTTCGTAGCCGCGCACCATGTCCGGGGTTCGGGCGAGCTCGACCGCGACCGCATGGTTCGCCGGGCTGAGCTTGCGCACCAGCTCGCCGATCAGCGCCTCGAACTCCTCGATCAGCTCGCGCTCGACGCGGCGCACCTCGGCGCGCCCGAACGGGTCCAGCGCGGTGCCGCGCAGCCTGCGCATGCGTCGCAACGCCCGGAACGCAGGATCGAACCACGCGCCTAGCTCGATCTTGTTCGTGTAACCCAAGGCGCGCAGCATCGGCGGATGGAGGCGGTAGCTGTAGCGGGCGCCTTCGCCGAACTCGGTCTCGATCTCAGCGCGCAGCTGGGGATCGAGATGCAGGCGGGCGACCTCGTACTCGTCCTTGTAGGCCATCAGCTTGTGCAGCGAGAACGCCACCGCCTCCGCCAACTCGGAATGACCCGGCGTCCGCTCGGCCTCCACCGCCCGCGCCCGCTCGATGCCCTCCACATAGCGGGTTGCGTAGGCGAGGCTGTGATAGTCGGTCAGCTCCGCTACGCGGATGCGGACGAGGCGGGCGAGCTCGCCGTCGGCCGGGGCCCGCACCGCGTCGGCGACTCGCTGCTGCTCCGGGCTGAGCGTGAGGGGATTGCGGGGGCGGGCCTCACGGGTCCGGACAAGTGCCTCGAACGCCTCGGGATCTGCGATCGCCTGGCGCCCCCGGCGAAACGCCTGGACGTTGAGCGCCACCGCCGCGCCGTTGGTCTCGATCGCGCGCTCGATGGACTCCGGCGTGATCGGCAGTGCGCCGGTCTGGAAGGCGGCGCCGAGCAGCAGCATGTTGGCGACGACGTCGGTGCCGAACAGCCGCTCGGCCGCGCGCTGCGTGTCGAGGGCGACGCTTGCTTCCGGCTTGCAGAGCGAGAAGATGCGCCGCACCAGCATCCCGTCCTCGGGGTACTGCGACGAGACGTCGGCGACCATCTGCCCGGTCGCGATGCGCGCCGTCGAGACGACCGCGGTCGTGCGCTCGGGATCGACGGCATTGAGATTCGCGGCCGTTCCCGCCGCCACGAGGTCGCCGGCGACGTAGAGGTCGCACCCGGCGGCCGACAACTTGCCGGTGCGCTCGTACGCGGACGAAGCGAGCTTGAGGTCGGAGACGACGGCGCCGCCCTTCTGGGCGAGGCCGGTCTGGTCGACGCCGCGCACCTCCCAGCCGTCGTACATCGCCGCCGTTGCCAGCACCTGGGCGATGGTGACGACGCCCGTGCCGCCGATGCCCGACATCCGCATCCCGAACTCCTCGCACCCGACGAGCGCCGGAGCGGGCAGCACCACGCTGCCGGCATCGAGGTCGGGGATCGCGTCGTGGGGCGCCACACGCTTCGCGGTCCCAGGGGTGACCGTCAGGAACGACGGGCAGTCGCCCTTCAGGCAGGAGAAGTCCTTGTTGCAGGAGGCCTGATGGATTTCGGTCTTTCGCCCGAACTCGGTCTCGACCGGCTGCACCGAGAGGCAGTTTGACTTCAGGCCGCAGTCGCCGCAGCCCTCGCACACGCGCTCGTTGATAAACACGCGCTGCGCGGGCTCGACCAGCTGCTTGCGCTTGCGGGCCCGGCGCAGCTCGGCCGCGCACTCCTGGTCGTGGATCAGCACCGTCACGCCGTCGTGAGCGGCGAGGGCCTGTTGCGCCTCCACGACACGATCGCGGTGCCAGACCTCGATGGTCCCGGGCAGGCCGGCCTCGGCCCACCGGCTCGTGTCGTCGGTTGTGATGATGACCTTGCGCGCCCCCTCGGCGAGCAGGACCCTCGCCACCTCCGGGACCGTCATCGCGCCGACCGCCTGCTGGCCGCCCGTCATCGCGATATGCGAGTTCCACATCAGCTTGTAGGTGATGCTCACACCGGCGGCGATCGCCGCGCGCAGCGCCAGGCTGCCGGAGTGCTGGAAGGTCCCGTCGCCGATGTTCTGGAAGATGTGGCGCGTGTCGGTGAACGGCGCCTGCCCGATCCATTGCGCGCCCTCGCCGCCCATCTGCGTCATGCCGACGATTTGCCCGATGCCGTCGTCCTCGCCGCGCATGAACTGGACCATGCCGTGGCAGCCGATCCCGGATGCGACCAGGGACCCGTCCGGCACCTTGATCGAGGTGTTGTGCGGGCAGCCGGAGCAGAAATACGGCGAGCGCGCGACCTCGAGGGCGGCCAGCGGCGCCCGAGCGCGCAGCCGCTCCAGCCGAGCCTGAACTGTCGGCAGCTCGGCCCGCCGCAGCAGCCGCGCGGCGACCACCTCGGCGATCGCCTCCGCGTCGAGCTCGGAGTCGAGCTGCGACAGCGGCGCGCCGTCCTCGTCGCGCTTGCCGACGACGAGCGGACGGTCCGGAGTTTCGTAGAGCGCCTCCTTGACCTGGCGCTCGAGGAACGGCTGCTTGTCCTCCACGACGAGGACCTCCTCGAGCCCGGCGGCGAAGTCACGCAGCAAGTCGCCGTCGAACGGATGCACCATGCGCAGGTGCAACAGCCGGACGCCGAGGCGCGCGAGGTCGTCCTCGCGCAGGCCGAGGTCGAGCAGCGCCTGGCGCAGGTCGTAGTAGGACTTGCCGGCGGCAACGATCCCGATCCGATCGTCGGGCGTGCGCTGCGTGATCCGGTTGAGGCCGTTGGCGCGGGCGTAGGCCACCGCGGCGTCGAGCCGCGCGTAGGCCAGGGAGTGCTCCATCTCGTGGAGGTTCTTGCCGAGGAAGCGGCGGTGGGGTTCGTGGTGATAGACGTGGCCGTCGAGGCGCGGGTCGACCATCACCGGCTCGACGCGCCCCGGACCGACGCGGACGTTGCCCCAGCTCTCGGCGACGTTGTTGATCATCTTGAAGCCGACCCACAGGCCCGAGGAGCGCGACATCGCGATGCCGTGCAGGCCGAGGTCCAGGACCTCCTGCACGTCGCCCGGGCAGAGCACCGGCATGAGCAGCGCGGCGAGTGTCGCCTCTGAGGCGGATGGGATCGTCGAGGACTTGGCCGTCGGGTCATCCCCGACCGCGACCAGCACTCCGCCGACGCGCGAGACCCCGCCGTAGTTGCCGTGCCGTAGTGCGTCGCCGGCGCGGTCGAGCCCCGGCGCCTTGCCGTACCAGATGCCGACGATCCCCTCGTGGCGAGCGCCCGGCAGGGTGTGGGCCACCTGGCTTCCCAGCAGCGCGGTCGCGGCGATCTCCTCGTTGAGCGCCGGCTGGTGGACGATGCCGTGCTCGCGCAACAGGGCGGCATTGCGGCCCAGTTCGAGGTCGAGGCCGGCGAGCGGCGAGCCCGGGTAGCCTGAAATCAACATGCCGGTGTCGAGGCCGGCCCGCTCGTCCGTGATCCGCTGCTCGAGCGCCAGGCGCACGAGCGCCTGGACGCCGGTGACGAACGCCACGCCCTCGCCCTGGTACTTGTCGACCACCTGGCTCATGGATTGCGGCCCTCGCGGACCGCCGCAATCATCTCCCGCGGGACGCGGGTGAGGACCTCGGCGTCGGCGACGACCCCAAGGAAGTTGAAGCCCTCCTTCGCCCAGTCCTGCAGGTGGATGCTCGCCGGGAAAGTGCCGACGACCTTGCCGGCGTCGCGGCACACGTCACGCACGTGCAACATGTGGGCACGGATCGCCGGCTCGTCGACGGTGTAGGTCGGCGGCTTGCCGATCGAGATCGCCATGTCGAGCGGACCAACGAAGACGCCATCAACGCCCTCCACCGCCACGATCTCCTCAATGTTCGAGACGGCCTCGACCGTCTCAGCCATCACCAGGCAGATGGCGCCCTCGTCGCCGACCGCGGTGTTGTACGCCGGAGCCGCGAGCGCCGGGCGGGTCGGGCCCCAGCTGCGGGTTCCCACCGGGCCGTAGCGGCACGCCGACGCGGCGCGCTCGGCGTCGGCGCGGTCGTTGACCATCGGGATGATCACGCCGTTGGCACCCATGTCCAGTGCGCTGCCGATGCCCGCTCCGGTGTTCTCGGGGACGCGGACGATGGTGGGCGTTCGCGAGATCGCCGCAGCGCGCAGCATGTCGGGCAGCAGCGCCGGGCTGGCGTAGCCGTGCTGGCCGTCGAGGCCGATCCAGTCCAGCCCGGCACTGCACAGGAGCTCCACGACGTGCGGGCTCCCCGAGCCGACCCAGCCGCCGAACGTCGGCTCCCCGGCGTTCCAGCGGCTTTTCAGCGCGCGGCTGGACTCGAGAATGCTCCAGCCGCCGCTCACGCCGTCCGCCTGACGAGCTTGCGCAGCGTGGTGAGCCCGTCCGCCGGCACCGGCTCCCCGAAGATCAGCGGCCACGCGAAGTTCGTCGTTTCGCCGACATAGACGTCTCCGCGTGTATCGGCGGCGATGCCGTGCGGCGCCACAAACTCCAAGGGTCCTGTCCCCATCGTCGCCCCGCCGACGCGGCTGAGCGGATGGCCGTGGCGGTCGAGCACGCTGACGCGCGCGCCGAGGTTGGGTGGATAGGGCGTCCCGCTGCGGAAGATCGGGCCGAGCTCGCCCACGTACATGTGCGGGTCGGGGGCGTTGTCGAGGAAGAGCCCGCAGGGCCGGTACAGGTTGTTCCACTGCGTCTCGTAGCGGCCAGCGCCGTCGAAGATCTGGATCCGGTGATTCTCGCGGTCGGCGACGTAGACCCACCCGTCGCGATCGCAGCAGATGTTGTGGGGGAGGTAGAACTCGCCGGCGTCGCTGCCCGGCCCGCCCCACGTGCGGATCAGCTCGCCGCGCTCGGAGTACTGGTGCACACAGGCGTTGCCGTAGCCGTCGGAGACGTAGATGTCGCCGCTGGGCGAGAGTGCCGTGTGGGTGCAGCGGTGAAACGGCTGCCCGCTCATGAACTCGCTCGGCTGGCCGGGGATCCCGATGCTGAGGACGACTTCGCCTTCGAGGGTGCACTTGCGTACCGTGTGATCCCCGTCGTCGGTGCAGTAGGCGAACCCGTCAGGTCCGATGTGCAGGCCGTGCGCGCGGGTGAAGACGCCCTCGCCCCAGCTGCGCAGGAACCGGCCATCGCGGTCGAACACGATCATCGGGTGCTCACCGCGGTTGAAGACGTAGACGTTGTCGTCGGCGTCGACGCCGACCGCGCCGACATCGCCCATCTCCCACTCCTCGGGGAGCTCGCCCCACGTCAGATCGGCGTCGAATTGGTGATCGCCCTGGCCGTGCCGGGAGCGCGGGGCGTGCGTCTGCTCGACCGTCATGTCACGGTGAAGGTAATCCGTCCGAGGTCGCCGAAGTCGGCTGCCCACGCGCCTACCGTCAGCGGCATCGGGGTGAAGAAGCTGCCCGTGGCGACGCCGTCGCCCGAGCGCAGGTCGAGCTCGGAGCGCACCAGCTCAAGGATCCTGAGCGCATCGTCGACCGAGCGCTCCGCACGATTGACCTCCTGCCCGTCGACGGTGACGGTCACCGCGACCTGGCCCTCCGCGTCTCCCGGCTCGCCGAAGATCATCCCGCCCTGCGCCCCGAAGTCGGCCGCGAGGTAGGCGATCGCGGGCGGACCGCCGAAGAAGCGCAGGTCCGCAATTTCGATGCACGGCATCAGGGTCATACCGTCCTCGGTGACGCGCACCCCGATCTCGGCCTCGACAAACGGGGTGGTGAAGTCCGCCATGAACACGGTCGCGCCGTCGGCGATCGCGACATTCTCGAAGATCGGCACCACGAGCGGGCCGGAGGCCCCGAACACCGCCTGCGACCCGGCGTCCGTGACCGCCGCCTTCGCGCCGATCCGCGGGATCCCGAGCTGGTCCAGCCGGGCGTAGAGCTCCGCCCCCACGGCCTTGCCCCGCGCGAGGTCGACGTCCGGCCATGCCGCACGGTCGAGCGGCTCGTTCCCGGCGCGCGCGCGCCAAAGCGCCGCGGCGAGCGGATCGTCGAAGCCGTGCGTCCGCTTGGCCTGATCCTCATCTGCGGGCAACCGTCTCGCCTCCTACCAGCACCGTCTCGGGATCGGTTCACGGTCCTCTGTACCGAACGGTCGGGCGGACCCAGAATATCGGCGGAGCGCGAGCCCGTCAAGCCGCCGCGTGCCCATCCAGGATGTCGTCCACGGTGTGCCGCGCATCGGATCCGCACCTATACCGGTTGGTACATTGGCCCGATGCCGAGCACGGCGGTCGCCGGCGGCCCGCGAGACACCAGGAACGGACACGGGGCGGTCGACGAGCCGACCAAGGAGCGGATCATCCGCTGCGCGACCGAGCTCTTCGCCCGTCAGGGCTACCACGCGACCGGGGTCCAGGAGATCTGCGCAACGGCCGGAGTCGGCCGCGGGGCGCTCTATCACCACATCAAGAGCAAGGAGCTGCTGCTCTATACGATCAGCGTCTCGCTGCTCGACGACATGCTGTCGCGCGCGACCCAGATCGTCGCCTCCGACCTGTCGGCCGAGGCCAAGCTCCGCGCCCTCGCTCGCCAGCTCCTGTGCAACCTCGCGGAGCATCGGCACGGATGGCGGGTGTCGCTGTACGAGTCTCAGGCACTCTCCAAGCCGCTGCGCGAGCAGGTCCTCGCCGGGCGTGACGATTACGAGCGGCTGTGGTCCGCCGTCCTGGTGGACGGGGCCGCCGAGGGAGTCTTCCGGCCCGCCACGCCGCTCGTGCTGCGCGGCATCCTCGGCCTGCTCAACAGCACCTACCTGTGGCTCGACCCGCAGGGCCCGGCCCACCCGGAGGACGTGGCCGACATCTATATCGACCTCCTTCTCGACGGCCTGCGCCCGAATCGCTTGCCGCGCGGAGATGGTTCTTCTACAGTTCCCTCTGGACCGATCGGTACACCATCCGGGGAGACGAAGGAGGGTTGACATGTCCGCAACCACGGCACGAGA
>Ga0302311_10007862_pt1 | contig 10792 bp, 5 predicted proteins | sample III_Palsa_N1_3_FD_200449 | JGI IMG/M metagenome (GOLD analysis project Ga0302311, IMG submission 200449) | Peat permafrost microbial communities from Stordalen Mire near Abisko, Sweden - III_Palsa_N1_3 | ecosystem: Environmental > Terrestrial > Soil > Palsa > Peat permafrost | place: Sweden...
GGCGGAGGTGACGCCCGCACCGAACGCGGTCTCTTCGATCTGTATCGGCTGGCCGGAGGCCAGCAGGTCGCGCAGCTGAGCGGCGCGGTGGAACTGCTCGGCGCTTACCGGGTCGAGGCTGGCCGCCACCGGATTATCGATCCGCCAGCGCCAGACCGGTCCGCTGGCGTCCAGCAGGGGCGTGAGCTGGTCGCGGGCGAAGGCGTCCATCTGCCCGCCCATGCCGAACACCCGCAGCAGGTCGGCGACCGGCGCGTCGGCCGGCGCGGCGGCGATGAACGGGTAGTGGTCCGCCACCAGGGTCTGGCAGGGCATGGCGAGGCTGGTGGTGTAGGCGCTGGCGACCGCGCCCTGAGCGGTGCTGGTCGCAGCGGCCGCTCCGCCCTTGGCGGCCTGGGCGACGAAGCCCTGCAGGTCGGGCGGCGCGCTGCCGGCGGCGGTGGTCACGCCGCTGAGCGCCGTCGCCAGCTGGCTCTGGTTGGCCGCCGCGCCGCCGCCGCCCAGCGTGCTGGCGGTCGCCGCGGCGCTATTGGCCGAGGCGGCGCCCTTAATGGCGGTGATGAAGTCGTCGATCGGCGCCGGCGTCTTGCCGTCGCCGACGTAGGTCTTGAGCGGCTGAAACGCCGAGCTGATCTGCTGCGCCGCGTCGAGACCGACCGCGCCCTGCTGCGACTGCTGGATGGTCGACGCCCCGGGCAGCTGGTTCAGCTTCTGCTGCAGCAGGCTCTGCCCCGCGCCGGCCGCGCCGCCGGTGAAGGTGGTGTTCTTGGCCAGTTCGAGCAGCACCAGCTTCAGCGGGGAGGGGATGCGGGTGAAGGCGCCCAGCGCCATCGCGTTGTGGAAATAGTCGGCCGGCTGCATCGCCTTCACCACCGCCTCCCAGGCGGCGATGTAGTCGCGGGCGTAGGAGGCGGCGACGCCGGGGCGCACGCCCTCGACCTGGGTCTGGATCGCGGTGGTGTCGGCGTCTGGGCCCAGCACCCACAGCTGCTTCTTCAGATCGTCGGCGACCGTCCCTAGGCCGACCAGGTAGGATTTCTCGTAGCCGTCGCGGGTGAAGAAGTAGGGCACCTGCAGCTTCAGCACCGCATCGCCGTCGGCGAACGCCTGCGCGTCGCCGCTGCCGAGCACGGTCGACGACTGCCAAGGCTGGCCGGCGTTCGCGCCCTTCTCCTTCAGGATCGCGTAGGCCCGATCGGCCAGCGAGAGCGTCTGCACGGTCTGCCGCGCGGCGTTGATCAGGCTGCCGTCCATCGGCGCGACGTGGCCGGGCCAGACCGCATTGAGGTCCGGGTCGTCCAGCAGCGCGTCGAGATGGTCGCCCAGCTGCTTGCGGGTGTCGCTGCGGTCATCGCCGGGAAAGACGCTGGTGGCCCAGTCGTTCTCGACCCAGGTCTTCACCGCCTTGGCGTCCATCGGACCTTGGCCGCCGAGCATAAGATAGACCCGCAAGGGCTCGTATTCGTTGAAGGGCTGGGCCTGGTTCTGACGCAGGTAGGTTTCCAGGCGCAGCAGGATGCGCGGTAGCAGGATGCGCCGCACGGCCTGGACGTAGGCCTGCTTGGCCTCGTCGGCGAGGCCGTGCTGGTATAGGCCGAAGGTGGAGAACAGCGGCGCCCCGTGCGCCTTCTGGTCGGCATAGCCGCCGGAGAGGGTCCGCAGCGCCTGCAGGGCCGGCAGCGCCTGATCGAGCGCCGGATCGCTGTCGCGCACCTCGACCAGGTCGACGCCGGAATCGTGCAGCTGCTGCTGCGCGCCCTGGGCGCCGGTCAGCAGATTTCGCTGCAAGGTGCGATTGCCGAGGAAGCTGACGGTCCACAGCCCGATCGTGACCAGCGCCACCGCAGCGATCGCGGCCAACGCCACGGTGAGCTGCGCGGAGCGCCGCGCCCGCGCCGAGCGCTCGGTCTGCACCAACCCGGCCTCGGCGAACACCACCTCGCTCAGCAACCGGTTGAGGAAGTAGGCGCGCCCCTGCCGGTCGCGGTTCTGCTGCGGCGCCTCGAAGACCTGGGCGACCCCGGCGAGGATGCGGTCGAGCGGCGCGCCTTGCTGGACGCCGCTGGTGAAGTAGAAGCCGCGCAACGGCTCGGACGGACCGCGATCGGCGATGAAGGCGCCATCCAAGAACCGCAGCACCCGCGAGCGCAGGCCCTCGACCTGGGTGGGGAAGCCGAGGATCAGGCCGCGCCGGCGCGCGTCCTGCTCTTCCTGCAGGCGCTTGGAGGTGCGGTCGGCAATGCTCTGGACGAAACCGTCGAACTCGCCGGCCAGGGCGTCGCCGGTCGGCGCATGGCCCCAGGGCAAGGTCGCGCCGGCTACCGCCCGGCGACCCTCGACATCGAGGTCGTCGTAGAACTCGACGAACCCGGCCAGCAGGTCGGCCTTGGTGAACAGCACATAGACCGGCGCGGCGACTTCCAGCGTCTTGCGCAGCTCGGCGAGGCGCCGGCGCACGGCGGAGGCGTGGGCGTCGAGGTGCAGCAGGTCCGAGCGCAGCAGCTCGTCGACACCGATCGCTACCAGGATGCCGTTGATCGGCTGCAGCGGCCGCTGTTTGCGTAAGAGCTCGAGGAAGTGCTCCCACGAGCGGGCGTCGACCGCGGCGTCGGAATCCTGGGTGGTGTAGCGACCGGCGGTGTCGACCAGGGCCGCCTCGTCGGCGAACCAGAAGTCCAGGTTGCGCGTGCCACCGACGCCCTTCAGCGCGCTGTCGGCGAAGGGGAAGCGCAGGCCGGCGTTCAGAAGCGCGGTGGTCTTGCCGGCGCCCGGCGGGCCGATGATCACGTACCACGGGCGGCTGTAGAGGTAGTCGCGTTTATCACCGCTGGACTTCTTCAGCGCGGCCATCGCCTCGGTCATGCGCTGCGAGAGCGCCGCGGCCTCTTCGTCGCCGGGCTGCGGCGGCTGGGCGATCTCCTCGGCGATGGCGTCCGACTTGGCGCGTGCGCTGAGCACGTGGACCAGGGCGAAGATCCCCCAGATCAGCGCCACGCCCACCACCATCAGCAGCCGCACCCACCAGGGGCGCAGGAAGCTGACGAAGACCGGCAGGCCCAGCGCCAGCAGCAGCGCCACCAGCAGGGCGGCCAGCAGCGTCAGCGTCCACCAGTTGAGGAAGAACCGTTTCACCGCCCCACCACCTAAAGCCCCCCGCCGCTCCCTACTGCTGCGTCCGCGGGACCACGACTTCGACCCGCCGGTTCTGCGCCTTGCCCGCGGCCGTATCGTTGGACGCGATCGGCTGGCTGTCCCCGAGTCCCTCAGTGGTCACTCGGGTCGGGTCGGCGAGTTTGGACCTGATGATCGCTGCTACCGTGTCGGCTCGGGCCCTGGAGAGCGCGATGTTGTCCGGGAAACTCAGAGTCGAGACTTGGTCGGAGTCGGCGTCGCCTTCAACCTTCACCGGACCTTGCTGGGTCTGCTGGATCGCCTCGCCGATCCGCGCGAATAGGGGCGAGCGGCCCGGGTTGAGCTGGTCGGACCCAGACTTGAACAGCTCGCCTATAGTGGTCCGCACCCGGACTGTGGTCGCATCTTCGAGCACGACGACCTGGTGGGCGGCGATCTCGGGGGCGAGGAAGGTCTGCAGCGTCTGCAGCTGGCTCGACGGCGCCGCCGGCGGGGCGACCGCGGCGCGCGACAGCCGCAGCGGATCGCTGGGATTGAGCGCCCTCAGCGCGGTCATCGCCGGATCGCTGGTCTGCATCAGGATCAGGCGCAGGATTAGATAGATCAGGAACAGCAGGCCCAGCGCCGCGGCGGCCGCGAGAATTATCGGGCCCCAGAAGCCGACCTTGTTCATCGGCGTCGGCTGGCCGCGCCAGTGCGGCGACAGCTCGGTCTGCGAGAGGCCGCGCACGTGCTCCAGCGCCGCGTAGAGCCGGCTCATCAAGTCGTCGAGCCGGCGGCGGCCGTCGGCCATCACCCGGAAGCGGCCCTCGAAGCCCGCGGCGAGGGCGGCGTGGTAGAGTTCGATCAGGTCGCGGTTCTCGGCCGGCCGGCTCAGCATGTCGTCGACCAGCTGCCAGAAGCGGTCGCCGCCAATGTTCTCGGCGAAAAAGTGCACTGTCATGCTGCGCCGCGCCCACTCGGCCCCATCTGCCGCCTGGCCGGGCAGGTTCTGGGCGATGTCGTCGACCGTGGCGCACAGGGCGTACTTGGCCCGCTGCCTCTGCTCCTCGGCATAGCCGGTCTGGGCCAGCGAGCGCTCAAACGCAGCGATCAAATTGGTGGCCTGGCCATGCAGCTGGGGCAGGGCGACCTGGGCGCGGCCCGACCGCACGCTCGCGGCGAGCGCCAGCACCGGCGCGGCCAGGTCCATCATCACGTTGCGGACCTTCGGCGCCAGGCTGGGGCGCGGAATGTCGTCGTCGCCCAAAATCGGCTGCGACGGCTGGGCTGGCTGCGGCGCATAGGCTTGCGGTGTCGGTTGCGGAGCCACCGACGGCGGGGTCTGCGGCGCGAACGGCTGCGGCGCGGGCTGGAATGGCTGAGCCGGCGGCGGAAACGCCTGCGGCGGCGGCTGTTGCTGCTGCGCGGGCGGGAACGGTTGTTGCTGTTGCGGCGGCGGAAAGGGTTGCTGCGAGGGAAACGGTTGCTGCGGCGGAGCCGCGCCCGGGGGCGGCTGACCGAAGTGCGTATCGCCGCCCTGGTCGGCCGGACGGTTCCTCAGGCCTTGCAGCGGCGAGGGCCGGAAGACTGTGCGATTCGAATTGTTGTCGTCGCTGCTCACCGCGTCGATCTCTTCACGCACCACAATTCCATGCGCAGATCAGGCCAATCGCCGGCGACATGCAACCCAAGCGCGGTTGCCGAGGCGAAATCGCGCCAATCTTGCGCCCCGCGATCGAGCTCAAAGTAGACGTAGCCGGGAATCACGCGGATCTGCGGCGGCGGGGTCGGTGCATGGCGCAGCGGAACGCCGGGCAAGGCCGAATCGACGATCTGCCGCATCCGCTCCACCGCGCCGATCTTGGCCATCGAAGGGAAGCGTCCGCGAATCTCGTCCAGCGACGCGCCGGCCTTGACCGCCAAGTAGAAGAAGCCGTGCTGGTAGAGGTTGCGGTCGGTGATGCGCGAGAGGTAGGCGCCAGGTCCGGCCAGCTCCAGCGGCAGCTGCACCGCCGAGCGGTCGAACACCGCCGACAGCGCCGCCTGCAAGGCCTCGTAAACCGGCTCGAAGGTCGGCTGCAGTTGCTCGTGGTCGTAGATCGGGAACACCGGCGGCTTGCGGTCGGCGCGCACCAGGGTCGAGAGCTCGCCCGCCATGCTGACGAACGCCTCGAACAGCCGCTCGGGGTGCACCATCGGCAAGCTTTCGAGGTGGGTGAGGATCGGGCCCCAGCGGTTCAGCGCCTGCAGCAGCAGGAAGCTGGCGAAGGTCTCCGCGCCGCCGTCGGTCGCCTCGACCGCGCGCAGGGCCAGTTCGTCCGCGCGCTGATCGACCCGGCCGAGAATGTCGGTAAGGAACCCGCTCAGACGCGGGATGGCCCGCACATCGAGCGTCGGCGGGATGTAGCGCTCGTCGAAGATCAGCTGGCCGTTCTGCACCTCGCGGATGCGGGCCAGGCCGACAGTGATGCGGCCGTAGGTCTGGTCGCGGGTGACGCCGAATCGCAGATTCGGCCGCGCCGTCTCAATCGTCTCGCGGGTGCGCTCGTTAGAGTAGGTGTCCGGCGCATCCTCCTCGTCGACCAGGAAACGGGCGGCGTCGCCGGTCTCCTCGCTGTTCTGGAACTCCACCGCGCCGGCTTGGCGGGCAGGCAGTGTCAGATAGACGATGGCGTCGCGGGTATCGGGCGGCACGTCCAGCGGCGGCGGCGGGGGAATGTCGTCGGGGGTCGAGAACGGCTGGCCGTCGGCGAACAGGCCCGCGCAACGCTCGATCGCGAACTTGCCCAGCGAGGCCAGCGAGGCGTTGACCTTCAGCGCGGTCAGTCCCCACGGATAGGGCCGCAATGCCGCGGTCCGGGCGCGGATCAGGGCGTCGACAAATCGGTCCTGCTGCTGAAAGTGCTGCGGACGCAGGAACATGCCCTCGCGCCAAGCCACACGGTTCTCACCCTGCATGCGATGTCCCAAACGGCGAACAGGCTGTACTCTAAGCACGACTCCTAGCCGCTCTAAAGCCGTGGGGCGCACAGAAAAGCGCGGGCGCTGCGGCGCGAGGATGGGAAATGAGCGACCCCGGATCGGATGGCCCCTCGTTCGACCCGCGAAGCTGGCGCGGGGCGAAGCGTGGCGAGTCCGAACCGCACGCGGGCGACCCGACCTTCGATCCGAAATCGTGGCGAAAGCCGAAGCGAGCCGAGGCCAGGCCCAGGCCTTCGCCGGGGCCGTGGATATTGCTCGGTCTGACGGCGCTCGCCGTGATCGGCGGCGGCGGCGGCGTCGCCTTCGCCCTGTGGCCCCGCGCGCATCCCGCGGCGCGCCCGGTCCAGGTCGTGATGATCAAGACGGTCCAGGCGCCGGTCGTTCCTGGCGCGCAGCGGCGCTCGTTGACGCTGACAGGGCCCCAGGAACTGCTGGGCGCTCTGACCAGCGCTGGCGTCGCCGACGCCGACGCCGAGGCTGCGGTCCAGGCCGCCCAGGTCCAGCTCGGCGGCGGGGCCGGCGAGTTGCGGGTGACGCTGATGCTGCTGCCGGCGCGGTCGGGCGTTGTGCTCAGCCGGCTGGAAGCGCGGCGCGGCAGCGGCGCCGGGGCCATCGTGACGCGACAGCCGGACGGCCGCTACATGGCTGCCGCCGCCAGCGCCGACCTCGTCACCCAGGTCAATGTCGTGCGTGGCCAGATGGACACCAACAGTTTCTATTCCTCGGCGGTCGCGGCCGGCGTGAACGACGACCTGATCCCGCCCTTTGCGCAGGCTTTCGCCTACGATTTCGACTTCCAGCGCGAGATCAAGCCGGGCGACGTGTTCGAGGCGGTGTTCGAGCAGCAGGCCGATCCGAGCGGCGCGGCGGTAGGGAGCGGCAAGCTGCTGTTCGCCTCGTTGGAGACCCAGGCCAAGTCGCGGGCGCTCTATTGGTACGCCGCGCCAGGCAAGGCAGGCGGCTGGTTCGACTCCAACGGCCGTAGCGTGATCCGGGCGCTGATGCGGACGCCGGTCGAGGGAGCGCGGATTTCATCGCCGTTCGGCATCCGCCTGCACCCGGTGCTCGGCTTCATGAAGATGCACAACGGCACCGACTTCGCCGCCCCGGTCGGCACCCCGATCTATGCCGCCGGCGACGGCATCGTCGAGTTTTCCGGCATGAAAGGCCCGAACGGCAACTTCACCAAGATACTGCACCCGAACGGCTGGGAAACGCTCTACCTGCACCAGAGCCTGATCCTGCCCAATGTCGTCGCCGGCGCGCACGTCAGCCAGAGCCAGGAGATCGGCCTGGTGGGCGCGACCGGCGTCGACAGCGCCGGCCGCTCCACCGTCACCGGCCCGCACCTGCACTACGAGGTGCACATCAACAACACGCCGGTCGACCCGATGTCGATCGCGGTCGGTCAGGGCCAGACGCTCGGCGCCGCGGACTTGGTCGGTTTCATGCAGGAGCGCAACCGCATCGACGCCCTGCGGGCGTCGCACGGCGGCTAGGGCGGGCTATCCGGCTTCGCGGTGTTGGTCGCGCCCTTCGCCGGCGAGGAGCCTTCGTCGTGTGAAGGCGTCGCCGGCGCGGCCGTGTTCGCCGCGGGGCTTGCCGCCGCGTTCGTCGACGGGCTCGCCACGGCGGCGTTGGACGCGATCGGCTTCCTGACCTTCTGCTGCAGTAGCTTGGCGGCCGCGATGGCGTTGGTCGCCGAGAAGCCGTTGGTGGCCGCCTGAGTCTGAGGGATCACGCTCAGGTCGGCGCCGGTCATGATGTCGTACCAGGCCATCTCCGCATGCCAGCCGCCCGCCCGCGCCGCGGCGGCGAACTGGCCGGCCCAGGCGGCGGTCCGTGGCCCGGCGGGCTGGGTCAACAGGGCGCGCGGGAACGGTCCTTGCCCGGTCAGCAGGATCAGGCTCGACCAGCCCGGCCTGGCGTAGTCGGCCTGCAGCCGATAGCCGCCGGCGTCCGGCACCTTGGAGACCACCGTCCCGGCGGCGGCCAGGATCTGGAAGCTCTGGCGATCGGCGGCGATGGGACTGAGGCTATCGTCCGCGCCAAGTTCGAACACGGCGAAATCGCGCTGCGGTGGTGGGGTCGCGGTGACGATGGCGCGGCCGGCCTCCTTGCCGTCGGCCTGCTTCATTATGGCGAAGCTGTCCTGCGCGGCGGTCAGGTTCTGACCGGTCTGGCTGGTCGCGGCGCGATAGGGGCGCAGCGCGTCCAGCGTCGAGCACAGCCCAGCCGGCGGGGGGGCGATCGACGACAGGTCGATGTCGGCCACCTGCACCTTGGCGCTGGCCGCCGCGGCCATCAGCGCGCTCTGCACCGCCGCCGGCGAAGCGGCGACGCCGGTGACCGCGATGTCGATGCCGGTGGGGCCGGGCCCGATCTTCTCCAGCTGCAGCCAGCTGCAGTCGACCGCCCCAAGGGCCGTTTCGAACTGGCGCAGGCCGGTCTCGGGCACGACGCCCGGGACCACGACGATCCGGCTCGAGGCGATGGCGGGATGCTGCAGTCGCGACAGCAGCATCGAGCCACCGATTCCCAGCGCCGCGATCAACAGGACCCCGACGATCGCGACGACGAGCGCGGGTGTCCCGCCCCCGCGGGATGGCGCGGCGGCGGGCGGCGGCGCAGCGGCCACTATCTCCTCCGCTGCGACGGCGCTCGCTGCTTCTTCGCTCGCCGCGCCGCCGAAGATCGGCGCCGTCGCCACCATCGCCGCGGCGGCCGGGTCGCCGCAGCCGACCACCATGATCGTCACATTGTCCGGCGAGCCGCGTTCGAGCGCGATGGCCAGCATCCGCTCGACCATGATGACAGGATTGCCGCTCTCCAGCTCCCGCGCGATCTCCTCGTCTTCCATCACCCGTGGCAGGCCATCGCTGCACAGCAGGAACAGATCGCCGGCTCGCACCTCGCCGACCAGGGTGTCGGTCTCCAGGTCGGCTTGTGTGCCGACGGCCCTGGCGAGCACGTGGCTCATCGGGTGGTCGGCGGCCTCGCGCCGGGTCAGGTAGCCGGCGTCGACCAGCTGCTGCACCTGGGTATGGTCGACGGTGATCTGGCTCAGGACCCCGTCGCGGCGCAGATAGAGCCGGCTGTCGCCGGCCCAGACGGCCGCGAAGCGAGGTCCGCGGATCAGCAGCGCGACCGCGGTCGAGCCCATATGGTTTTGCCGGTCAGTCGATTCCTTGAAGATCACGAAGTTGCAGTGCCGGATGACCTCGCCGACCGTCGCCGCGTCGCGCTCCAGATCGCCGCTGAGCGGGGCCTCGGCGAGTTCCATGGCCAGGGTGCGCGAGGCCCACTGCCCATCGTCCAGCCCGCCCATGCCGTCGGCCACGACCCAGAAGCCTTCGCCGCCGCGCGCCAGGTAGGCGTCCTCGTTCTCGCTGCGCACCGCGCCAGGATCGCTGGCGTGGGCCTCGTAGAACGGGCCGCTGCGGCTCTCCGTCACCGGACTCATCGCCGACTACCTTGACCTAAGCTTCGTTGCCGGACAATTGCCGCCTCGGCGCTGTCCCGCAGCTAGTGGATCCAGCCGGCGGTTGTGGCGACGCCCCAGATTCCGAGGCCAAGGTAGAGCAGGGCGGCGGCGATCTGCAGCGCCCTGATTGGCAGCACCCGCGTCACCGCGTGACCCAGGAACACAGCGGGGATGTTGGCGATCATCATGCCGGTGGTGGTGCCGGCCGCGACGATCAGCACCTCGTGGTAGCGCGCGGCCAGGGCGGCGGTGGCCACCTGGGTCTTGTCGCCCATTTCGACCAGGAAGAAGGTGACGACGGTGGTCAGAAAGACGCCCATGTGCAGCCGGCTGGGCTTGGCGTCGTCGTCCTCCTTGTCCGGGATCAAGGCCCAGATCGCCATGGCGATGAACGAGCCGGCGACGACATACCTGAACCACAGCGCGTTTAAGAGGCCGGACAGGTAGAAGCCGACCAGCGAGGCCAGCGTGTGGTTGGCGATGGTGGCGACGAAGATGCCGAGCAGGATCGGGATCGGCTTGCGGTAGCGGCTCGCCAGCATGATCGCCAGCAGTTGGGTGCGGTCGCCCATCTCCGCGAGCGCGACGAGCAGGGTCGAGACGAAATAGGGTTCCACGGGCAGGTCCGGGGCTGGGAGGGCGAACAACGCCGCGGACGCGAGCCAGCCGGCCCCGCGCCTCGCGTCGTTGGTCTCGCCAATCGGACCAAGCTTGGTCCGCAGCACGCGCCATGGCTGAAAAGCCAAGTATGTTGACGCGGCCTCCGCTGCAGTCGCGGACGGCTACTCCCCAAAGAGCCAGCGTGAGGTAACGGAGGCGAGGGCGGCGGTCAATCGCGGCTCAGAATGCGCCGTACCTGGCCATGGCGGCGGCGCAGGCGACGATCAGGCCGAGCAGCGCCGCCTCGACCACGATGGTCCGGCGGACCGCGGCCACCCCGGCCGGCGGCGGAGCGAAGGTCGCATCGGCGTCGGCCGCGCGGCGCCAGCGGATGAAAACCACGGTGGGGTGGATCGAGAGGAGGCCGACCACCAGGAACGTCGCCATCTTGGCCCAGAACCAGGGGTTGTGGACGTAGAACACCCAGCCCTTGGCGCCGAAGATCACCCGGGTGACCCCGACGACCACGATCACGCCGGCGGCGATGCCATAGCCCAGATCGATCGTGGCGATCCGGCGCACCGCCGAGCCAGTCAGCTCCATCCTGATCAA
>Ga0302311_10007865_pt1 | contig 10789 bp, 5 predicted proteins | sample III_Palsa_N1_3_FD_200449 | JGI IMG/M metagenome (GOLD analysis project Ga0302311, IMG submission 200449) | Peat permafrost microbial communities from Stordalen Mire near Abisko, Sweden - III_Palsa_N1_3 | ecosystem: Environmental > Terrestrial > Soil > Palsa > Peat permafrost | place: Sweden...
GTACGGCGAGGACACCCGGAAGGCGACGCTGTAGGTCCCGGCGGCGGCGACATTGACGGTGTAGTCGAACCACTGCCCCGCCGTCGTCCAGCCCACGTCGTAGCCGCCACCGGCCGCCGTGGTGTCCACCGTGTCCGCGGTGGTCTCCAGGTCGACCCCGTCAGCCCGGTAGCTGTTGGCGCTGCCGTTGCTGGAGGCGACGCTGTACGCCACGCCCTGGCCGCCGGTGTCGTAGTTCGCGGCCTGGACCGTGCCCGGGACAGCCGCCGCGGTGCCGCCGAAGGCAGAACCCCCGGCGGCGTAGGCCGCACTGTGCGCACCGGCCAGCGACAGGGTGAACAGGGCCAGCACCGTGAGCAGCGCACGGAAAGCGGGCCGACGGCGGGCAGGCCGCGATCTGCCGTGCACCGGCGCCGGTGGCCGTGGGAGAGGGACGGGTCTCATTGCGTTCCCTTCAGTTGCCTGAACTTCTTCCGGGGGCCCGGCCCCGGGCCGGAATGTGAATGTGGCTGCGGACCTCAGCAGCGGTGTGCGTCGGTGGTGCGGTGGTGGCAGGGCAGGGCGGACCGCACTGCCACAAACCGGCAGTCCAGAAAGCCAGATGACGTCTCGTCAGCCCTGGAGGGGCACTTCCCCGAGCAAGTGGAACGAGATGGGAGAGCGCTCTCCCACTAGAGGTGTATGGCAGTACTCCGGACATGTCAAGCATCCGCAACGGATCGGAGAAGTCGATCACCGCCGGGTCCGGACGGCCGATCCCGATCCGCGCCGCCCGTCGTCTGCGCTCCCTGCGGGGAGCGGGACTGAGGGGGCGGCCGACATCCGGCGGCTTCAGCACCCTTGACGCTGCAACAGTCCCGATGCTTGACTCCCTCCGCAGAGAGCGCTCTCTAACCGCTTCACCGACCACCCGTACCGCCCTCCCCACCCACCACCTCCAGGGAGCGCAATGTCCCTCACCCCCAACCGCCGTACCCTGCTGCGCGGTTCGGCCGCGCTGGCCGCCGCGCTGCCGCTGGCCGGTGCCTTCGCCGCGTCGCCGGCCGCCGCCGCACCGGCTGTCTCCGGCGGTGCCGCAGCCGACCGTGGCCCCGGCGGCGGCCTGGGCCACGATCCCGGCCTCGGCGCCAATGTGCTGGTGTTCGACCCGTCGATGGGCGACGCCGCGATCCAGGCCCAGGTCGACGCCGTGTTCACCACCCAGCAGTCGAACCAGTTCGGCACCGAGCGGTATGCGCTGGCGTTCAAACCCGGCACCTACAACGTCGATGTCAACGTCGGCTTCTACACCCATGTGCTCGGGCTCGGCGCCTCCCCCGACGATGTCGTGATCAACGGTCATGTCACCGTCGACGCCCAGTGGCTGCAGGGCAACGGCACCCAGGACTTCTGGCGCGCCGCCGAGAACCTGTGCATCGTCCCGCCGGACGGCCTGGAGCGCTGGGCGGTCGCCCAGGCCGGCCCGATGCGCCGCACCCACATCAAGGGCGACCTGTCGCTGTGGCCCAGCCCGCCCGGCAACCAGTGGTCCAGCGGCGGCTTCCTGGCCGACAGCCTGGTGGACGGCCAGGTGCAGTCGGGTTCGCAGCAGCAGTGGCTGTCGCGCAACGACAGCTTCGGCAGCTGGACCGGCTCCAACTGGAACATGGTCTTCGTCGGCACCCCGGGCGCTCCCGCCCAGAGCTTCCCCAACCCGCCCTTCACGGTGGTCGACCGGACCCCGACGGTCCGTGAGAAGCCCTTTCTGACCATCGACGGCCACGGCTCCTACCACGTCTTCGTCCCGGCCCTGCGCCGCGACAGCGCCGGTACCAGCTGGGCGTCCGGCCGGGCCGAGGGGTACAGCATCCCGTTGTCCGACTTCTACGTGGCCCGGCCCGGCGACTCCGCGAGCAGCATCAACGAGGCCCTGGACCGGGGCCGCCACCTGCTGCTCACCCCCGGCGTCTACCCACTGTCCTCCCCCATCCGGGTCAACCGCCCCGGCACCGTCCTGCTCGGCCTGGGCCTGGCCACCCTCCAGGCCACGCACGGCAGTTCCCTGATCGAGGTCGCCGACGTCGGCGGCGTCTCGGTCGCCGGGGTGCTGCTGGAGGCCGCCTCGGCCGGATCGCCGGTGCTGCTCCGGGTCGGCGACGGGCCCAGCCGCAGGAGCCACGCCGAGGACCCGACCGTGCTGTTCGACGTGTACGCCCGCATCGGCGGCGCCGTCGCCGGTGGCGCCACCGTCAGCATCCAGCTCGACAGCAACGACGTCATCTGCGACAACCTCTGGCTGTGGCGCGCCGACCACGGCCTGGACGGAACCGTCGGCTGGACCGTCAACCCGGCCGACACCGGCTTCCTGGTGAACGGCGACCGGGTCACCGCCTACGGCCTGGCCGTCGAGCACTACCAGAAGTACGAGGTGCTCTGGAACGGCAACCACGGCCGCACCTACTTCTTCCAGAACGAGCACCCCTACGACGTCCCGACCCAGTCCGCCTGGGTCCACGGCAGCACCAACGGCTACGCGGCCTACAAGGTCGCCGACCCGGTCACCGAGCACCAGGCGTGGGGGCTGGGCAGCTACTGCTACTTCGACCTCAGCGCCAACATCTACACCGACCGCGCCTATGAGGTCCCGGACACCCCCGGTGTCGTCTTCACCGACCTGATGACCGTCTGCCTCAACGGCGCGGGCGGCGGCGGCATCCTGCACTGCATCAACAACAGCGGCGACCCGGTGGAGAACGGCTTCGGCACCTACGACATGACGAGCTACTCCAACGGCGTCGCCGGGTAGGCCCGGCAGCGCTTGGCGCCGGTCCGGGCGCCGCACCGAGGTGCGGCGCCCGGACCGGCCTTTGACGTCTCTACGGGCCGAGCGCGCCGAAGGCGTCGCGGATCAGCGCCGCCGTGTCCGGCGCGGTCGCGTCCGGTCCGGTCGCGGTGGGGTAGACCGCCCGGATCGCCCGCAGCGCGGAGACCCCGGCCCTGGCCTGGACCGAGGCCCGCAGCCGGACGCCGGGGGCGGCCGGGTCCGCCCCCGCCGCCGCGAACCGGTCCAGGACCGCGGCGGTGACCGCCTCTTCGAGGTCGGAGAGCAGGTGCCGGTCCCCCCGGGAGGTGGGCTGCAGCCGCATGCCCGAGCCGGAGGTGAGCACGGCCGGGGCGGTCCCGTAGACGTCGAGCAGGCCCAGGACCGCGTTGCGGATGGCGGTGTAGGGGGGCTCCTCCGCCGGGCGGTCCTGGACCGCCTGCCGCAGCAGCGGGATCAGCTCCCGGGTCTGCTGGAGGACCAGGCTCTCCTTGGAGGGGAAGTAGCGGAAGAAGGTCCGCTCGCCCACCCCGGCGGCGGTGGCGATGTCCCGCACGGTGGTGGCCTCGAAACCGTGCTCGTCGAAGAGCCGCCCGGCCGCCTGGACCAGCGCGCGGCGGGTCCGCTGCTTGTTCTGTTCGCGCCGTCCCACCGTGTCGTCGTTCACCCCCGGATCATCTCAGCCCTCACCTGTACCCGGCCAGTCATGGCAGTACTGCCAGTTTGATAACGTGGCAGTACTGCCGCTTTTTCGGCTTCCCTCCCGTACCTAGGAACAGCCATGGCCTCGGTCCTGTACCGCCTCGGACATCTCTCCTTCCGCCATCGACGGCTCGTCCTGGCCGCCTGGCTGGCCGCGATAGCCGCCGTGGTGTGCTGCGCGGTGACCCTCGGCGGGGCCGGCAAGCTGGACGACACCTTCACCATCCCCGGCTCGCAGTCGCAGCAGGCCCTGGACCGGATGCAGCAGGACTTCCCGGCCGCCTCCGGCACCAGCGCGCAGATCGTGTTCACCGCCCCGGCCGGGCACAAGCTGACCGAGCCGGCCGAGCAGGCCGCGATCCGCACCGCGCTCGCCGCCGCCCGGCAGGCCCCGCAGGTCGCCGGCGTGATCCCGCCGTCCGCCTCCGGCGCGGTGTCGCCGGACCAGAGCACGGCGATAGCCCAGGTCCAGTACCGGGTGAAGACGGACCAGCTGGGCTCCGACTCGCTGCACCGGCTCAGCTCCTCGGTCCAGGGCGCCCGGGAGGCGGGCCTGGGGGTCGAGGTCGGCGGTGCCGCCTTCGGCTCGGGCGGGGCCAAGCCCGGCGCCGGGGACCTGATCGGTGTGGCCGTCGCGGTACTGGTCCTCGCGCTCACCTTCGGCTCGCTGCTGTCGGCCGGAATGCCGCTGCTCAGCGCCGCGTTCGGGGTCGCCGCCGGGCTCGGCGGGGTGCTCGCGCTGACCGGTGCGCTGACCATCTCCAGCACCGCGCTCACCCTCGCGCTGATGATCGCGCTGGCCGTCGGGATCGACTACGCCCTGTTCATCGTCACCCGGCACCGGTCCCAGCTCGCCCAGGGGACGAGCCCGGCGGAGTCGGCCGCGCTGGCGGTCGGCACGGCGGGCAGCGCGGTGGTGTTCGCGGGACTGACCGTGGTGATCGCCATGGCCGGGCTCTCCGTCGTCGGCATCCCCTTCCTGACCGTCATGGGGCTGTGCGCCGCCGGGTCGGTACTGATCGCGGTCGCGGTCGCGGTGACCCTGCTGCCCGCCCTGCTGGGGTTCGCCGGGCACCGGCTGGCGCCCAGGCCCGGTTCCCGCACCGCCCGCCGCGAGCAGTCCATCGCCGACGCGGGTGAGGGCAGTACCGCCGACCGGCCCGCCAACTGGGGCGAGCGCTGGATCCGCGGTGCCGTCCGCCGTCCGCTGCTGACCGTCCTGGTCGTCGCCGCCGCCCTGGGTGCGCTGGCCTGGCCGGCCGCCTCGCTGACCCTGGCCCTGCCGGACAACGGCAGCGCCGCCGCGGGCAGTTCGCAGCGCCTGGCCTACGACGAGGTCACCCGGGCGTTCGGGCCCGGGTTCAACGGCCCGCTGCTGGTGCTCGCCGACACCGGTGGCAGCCCCGACCCGTCCGCCGCGGTCACCCGGATCGACACCACGGTCCGCGCCATGCCCGGGGTCGCGGCGGTGGCCACAGCGGGCGTCAGCCCGGCCACCCACACCGCCCTGATCCAGGTCGTGCCCACCACCGCCCCCAGCGCCCAGGCGACCAAGGACCTGGTCAACCGGATCCGCGACGACGCCGGGACGCTGCGGCAGACCACCGGCGCGGCCGTCGCGGTCACCGGCAACACGGCGGTCGGCATCGACGTCTCCGCCAAGCTCAGCGCCGCGCTGCTGCCCTTCGCCGCCGTCGTCGTCGGCCTGTCACTGGTACTGCTGCTCCTGGTCTTCCGCTCACTGGTGGTACCGGTCAAGGCCGCCGCCGGGTTCCTGCTCTCGGTGGCCGCGACCTTCGGCGCCGTGGTCGGGGTGTTCCAGTGGGGACACCTGGGCGGGCTGATCGGCGCGGACGGCTCGGGTCCGATCGCCAGCTTCCTGCCGATCATCGTGATGGCGGTGCTGTTCGGGCTCGCCATGGACTACGAGGTCTTCCTGGTCTCCCGGATGCGCGAGTCCTACGTCCACACCGGCCGCCCGCTGGCCGCCGTGCACGCCGGCGCCCGGCACGCGGCCCGGGTGGTCACCGCCGCCGCGGTGATCATGTTCTCGGTGTTCGCCGCCTTCGTCAGCACCGACAGCATGATCCTCAAGCAGATCGCCTTCTCGCTGGCGGTCGGCATCCTCATCGACGCCTTCGTCATCCGGATGACCTTCGTCCCCGCGGTCCTGGCCCTGGCCGGACGCTGGGCCTGGTGGCTGCCCCGCTGGCTCGACCGGCTGCTGCCCCGGCTCGACATCGAGGGCGAGAGCCTGCACCCGGCCGAGCCCGAGGAAGAACGACCGGCCGTGGAGATCTCTCAGGCCAAACACTGAGGTATTGCAGCTGAGCGCAAATAATGCCATCAATTCCGTACAGATATTGCAGACCGATGGTGTGGACGTTAGAGTCCACACCGGCCCGGGCCCCCTCACCCGCCCAGAGCACGACCAGACGTGGACATCTGCGCTCAAGGAGGAACGGGACATGAACCTCATGGGACACGCGGCGGCCCTGTGGCGCCGCCGCTTTCGAACGCGGCAGTTAGTGGCACCTGTCGCACTGGCCGTGACGGTCGCGCTGCTCGGCACCGGGCACGCCGCCGCCGCGCCCGCCCCGCTCAGCACACCGGCGGCGGCACCGGCCACCACGCCGATCTGGTCCACCCAGCTCGACTTCGACAACAACGGCACCGCCTGGTCGGAGTCGTACTTCGCCGGCCTGGCCTCCCAGGGGCTGACCACGGCCGAGCTCGACATGCCCTGGGGCACGATCGAGCCCCAGGCCGGCACCTTCACCTTCACCGAGTTCGACCAGGAACTCGCCAACGCCGCCGCCGCCGGGATCCAGCTCATCCCGATCTTCTGGCAGTCCGGCTGGGGCGGCAGCCCCGCACCGTGGATCACCGACTTCGAGACCGGCAGCGGCGGCGCGCAGGGCTCGGCGCCCGCGTGGTGGGATCCGACCGAGCAGTCCGAGTACTTCACCTACGTCACCGACACCATCCAGAACGCCGCCGGTCTGGCCGGATACGGCGGCGCGATCCTGGACTACGGCTACCTCGACGCCCAGTGGGACCTCAACGGCGCCGGCGGCGGCTGGGCGCCCGACGACATCAGCGAGTTCCAGAACACCTACCTGCCGCACACCTACGGCACCATCGCCACGTTCAACTCGGACAACGGCACCTCCTACAGCTCGTTCAGCCAGGTACCGGCAGCCGCTCCCGGCCAGGCCCTGTTCGGGGTGTTCCAGGCGTTCCGGGCGTGGAGCGTGCAGCAGACCTACGGGCAGCTGACCGCCGACGTCCGCAACGTCTCGGCGAACACCCCGCTGTACTACTACTACGGCGGCGGCTTCGGCAACGCGACCTCCTACGCCAACAACCCGGACACCTTCTTCCAGCTGGCCAAGCAGTACAACGTCACCGTCATCGACGACTCCGCCGGCTCCCAGGGCCTCACCCTGACCTTCGCCGGCCTGGCCCGCGCCTACGGCGTGAAACTGGCGCAGGAATGGACCGCCCCGAGTGACAACTCCCAGCTGGCCGCCCAGGCCGTGCAGTGGATCTCCAACTACTCGATGGGACTGCCGGAGGGCGGCGGCGAGGACTTCTTCATCCACGACGGCACCCAGAAGGACACGGTCGGCTACCCCATCTACACCAGCTGGCTGTCCACGCTGAAGGGGCTGTCCGGGACCTACCCGCAGCAACCCGCAGCCGTCTACATCGACTTCTCCCAGGGCTACGGCAACACCGGCGGCGGCAGCCTGAACAACGTGCAGAACGAGATCGCCAACCTGTGGCTGAACTACCAGTCCGGCTTCACCGTGGTGACCAGTCAGGAGGTGGCCAACGGCGCGGTGAGCCTGTCCCAGTTCAAGGCGGTGCTGCCGCTCAACGGCACCGACGCCAACCTGACCGCCTACCAGTCGGGCGGCGGCACCGTGCTGACCCAGCCCGAGCAGCTCACCCAGTACACAACGGCCTACGCGCAGATCGACTCCCCCGGCGTGGGCGTCCTGCAGACCGTCCCGGCGGTGGCGAGCAACGGCAGCAGCGCCTCGATCACCCTGGCGAACATCACCTCGGGCACCACCTATGACGACCCGATCGCCTTCAGCCCGGCCGGGCTCGGCCTGAACTCCGGCAGCTACTACCTGGTCAACGCCGCGACCGGGGCCGCCGTGCCGCAGACCCAGCAGTCGAGCGGCCTGGTGTGCGCGGCCGCGGACATCGGCCCGGCGACGCTCGCGCAGTGGAAGATGGTGGCGGGCACGCAGCCCTCCGGCACCGCCTCGTCCAGCTGCCCGGTCAGCGGGACCGGGGCCACCTCGGTGACGGCCACGGCCGGCCAGGTCGGCGGCGGCCTGCAGTTCCTCGGCGTCGGCCAGACCAACTCCGGCGCCGACGGCAACCTCACCCAGATCACCCAGGGCGGCGAACCGGCCGTGGAGACCTGGACCACCTCGCAGAGCGGTTCCGGGGACGCCAACGTCTACCTGCAACTCGACCCGCTGTCCGCGGTCGAGGCCGCATCCGGTGTGACCGTGCAGGTCAGCTACTGGGCCACAGCCGGGCAGGGCTTCCTGGTGCAGTACGACACGGCCGGCAACGCCTATCAGAACGGCCCCACGGTCAGCAGCCCGGGGACCGGCACCTGGGCCACGGCGAGCGTGCAACTGACCGGCGCGCAGTTCGCCGAGGCCCAGAACGGCGGCGCCGACCTGCGTCTCAACGTCACCGAACCCGGCACCCCGCTGATCGTGCGCAGCGTCACGATGTCGGTCACCAGCAGTTCGGCTCCGACCCTGGCCGCGTCACCGGCCTCGCTATCCTTCGGCAGCCAGGCCGTCGGGACCACCGGCAGCGCGCAGGCGGTCACGATCCGCAACTCCGGCAGCGCCCCGGCGTCCGTCTCCGGTGTCTCGGTGACCAGCGGCTTCAGCCAGACCAACACCTGCTCCACCATCGCGGCCGGTGCCTCGTGCACGGTCGAGGCGGCCTTCGCGCCCGTCGCGGGCGGTGCGGCCACCGGCACGCTGACGGTGACCAGCAACGCCACCGACAGCCCGACCACCGTCGCGCTGTCGGGTACCGGGGTCGCCCCGACGACGGACCTGGCGCTGAACCAGCCGGTCACCGCGAGCAGTTACCAGCAGAACTACAGCGCGGCCAACGCGGTCGACGGCAACAGCGGCAGCTACTGGGAGAGCAGCGACGGCGCCGCGTATCCGCAGACGCTCACGGTCAACCTCGGCTCGGTGCAGTCGATCGGGTCGGTCACGCTGGACCTGCCGCCCGCCTCGGCGTGGTCCACCCGCACCGAGACCCTGTCGGTGCTCGGCAGCACCAACGGCTCCGCCTTCACCCCGATCGTGGCCTCGACCGGGTACACCTTCAACCCCTCGACCGGCAACACCGTCTCCTTCAGCCTCCCGTCCGGGACCAGCACCCAGTACGTGCAGCTGAGTTTCACCGCCAACACCGGGTGGAGCGCGGCGCAGCTGTCGGAGTTCGAGGTCTTCCCGGGCACCGGCGGCAGCCCCGGCAGCGCGACCCTGAGCGCATCACCGGCCTCGCTCTCCTTCGGCAACCAGGCCGAGGGGAGCACCAGTTCGGCGCAGACGGTGACCATCAGCAACACCGGCAGCGCGGCGGCGGCGATCACCTCGCTCGCCGCGGCGGCTCCGTTCGCGCAGACCAGCACCTGCGGCGCCACTCTGGCCGCCGGGGCGTCGTGCACCGCATCGGTCACCTTCAGGCCCACCTCGACCGGGGCCGCCTCCGGGGCGCTGACGGTGGCGAGCAACGCATCGGACAGCACCCTCACGGTCGCCCTGTCCGGCACCGGAACCGGCGGCTCCGCGCCGGTCGACCTGGCGCTGAACCAGCCCATCACCGCGTCCAGCACGACCTCGGGCTACCCGGCCGGCAACGCCGACGACGGCAGCACCTCCAGCTACTGGGAGGGCGTCGACGGCACCTGGCCGGCCACCCTGACCGCGAACCTGGGCTCGGCCCAGACGATCGGCAGCGTCGTGATCGACCTGCCGCCGTCCACCGCCTGGTCCACCCGCACCCAGACCCTCTCGGTCCTGGGATCCGACAACAACTCCAGCTGGACGACGCTGGTCACCCCGGCCACGTACACGTGGAACCCGGCCACCGGCAACACCGTGACGATCACCCTGCCCGCCGGGGTCTCGGCACAGTACGTGGAGCTGGACTTCACCGCCAACAGCGTCCAGAACGGCGCCCAGGTCTCCGAGTTCCAGGTCTTCGGCTGACCTCCGCAGCAACTGCCCGTGGGTCACCGCCTCTGGTGACCCACGGGCAACCTGCTTTCCGCTCTACCCCAGGGGGCCGGTGGAGCGGCCCAGGTAGGTCAGCGGGCCCGGATCGGCGACGGCGATCACCTGGAAGCCGAGCCGGTCGTAGAAGGCCCTGGCCTGGGTGTTGGCGGTGACCATGCCCAGATGGACGGCCGGGACACCGCGTTCGTCCAGGGCCCCGAGGAACGCCGCCATCAGCGCCCGGCCGTGCCCGGACCGCTGGTGCCCGGGCAGCAGGTCGATGTGCAGATGGGCGGGGTGGCCCACGAGTTCGGGCAGCAGCATCCGTTCCGGGGTGTGCATCAGTGTGACCATCACCTCGCTGGGCGTGGTCGGCGCCGCCTCGGTTCTGGGGTATCGATCCGTCAGTAGCGGTAGCCATTCAGCGCGGTAGCGCTTCACGAAGGTCTCGGTGTCGGCGGTTCCGACCACGTAGCCGACCGCCCGTTCGCCGTCGTCCACCACAAAGGCCAGTTCGGGTTCCAGGTCGGGGTGGATCTGCCGGGAGTCACCGCCGTCGTTGGCGGTGCGGACGCAGATGTCGTCCAGGGCCGCCCGGTCCCCGGGGCGGTACGGTCGCACGATCGGCTTGCTCGTCATGGTGCGAGCATCCGCCCGATGGGAGCGCTCCCGCAAGGGCTTTCCGGCGGACGGTTCCGGCGGTCGCCCGCAGCCGGATCCTGGCTGCGGGCGACCGGGCTGGACTCGGGGGCGCTGGACTCGGGGACTGGGCTCAGGAGTTGGGGACGGTGTCGGTGAAGTTGGTGCCGCTGCCGTAGTAGCCGGCGACGGTGCTGTTGACCTGTGCAGGGGTGAGCGCGCCGGAGTTGTTGTAGTAGACCCAGTTGACCTTCTCGTCCCAGGTCCGCGAGCCGCTCGCGCCGGTCAGGTCGATGAACCACTCGTTGAAGTCGATGGTCATCGGCTCACGCGGGTAGTAGATCCCGGTGGTGCTGAAGTACTGCTGGCC
>Ga0302311_10007870_pt1 | contig 10786 bp, 21 predicted proteins | sample III_Palsa_N1_3_FD_200449 | JGI IMG/M metagenome (GOLD analysis project Ga0302311, IMG submission 200449) | Peat permafrost microbial communities from Stordalen Mire near Abisko, Sweden - III_Palsa_N1_3 | ecosystem: Environmental > Terrestrial > Soil > Palsa > Peat permafrost | place: Sweden...
TGGCTGGAGCCTGTTGACCGTCGCAGCAGCGCTCCTGTTGGTCGGGTGAGGCAGCGTCATGGCCAAAGCACCCGTCGAGCCGCGCATTGTCGATGCCTATCAGTTCGCGCGCCGCATCCAACCAGGCTGCCTTCATATGCTCGGCTGCAAGTGTGACCCGCCTTACTGGCTGAGACCGCCCTCACCGCAAGAGTTGGCGCGGTGGCACAAGGTACAAGAGGAGGTATTGCCGTGAATCTGACTCCGACTGATCTGACCTGGATCGCCGTTGTCGTGTTGGCCGTGATCGTGCTGGCCATTCTGGACGACCTGCGCTGGCCTCGCTTTTTCCGGCGCGCACGCAACCGCCGGCGTCGAGGCGTTCTGCCACCTCCATCGCATCTGTGCGAGCGGGCCAACAACGAACATCGACTTGACCGGCCTACGCGGAGCATTCCATGAACGCCCAACTCAACACCCTCGTGCGCGGCGAAATCATCTCGCGCATGCCGGCCGAAGAGTATTTCGCCATGCCCGGCACCTCCATCACGCGTCTGAAGGAGTTGGGTCGCTCACCGCAGCACTACAAATACCGGCTCGGCACGCCCAAAGAATCGGCGCCCCTGACGCTCGGCCGTGCCGCTCACTGCGCCGTGTTGGAGCCCGAGCGGTTCGGCGCCGACTTCGCGATATGGCGTCGCCTCACCAAAGCCGGCGAAATGGCGCCCCGCAACGGCCAGTGGTGGGATGCATTCGCGGCGGAGCACGCCGGCTTCGAGATCATCACCGAGGACGACTACAACTTCGCGATGTCCATGCAGGACGCGGTGCACGCTGCCCCGGACGCCGCGCGCTACCTCACGACCGGCGATCCCGAAGTGGTCATGACGTGGCAGCTGAACGGTCGTCCGTGTCGCGGGCGCGCGGACTGGATCACGCATATCGATGGCGTGCCGTATCTCGTTGGACTGAAAACCTCAGTCGACTGTCGTCCCATGATTTTCGGTAACGCCGCCGCGAGATTCGGATACCACCTGCAGTGGGCGTGGTATCTCGACGGTTACAAAATCATCACGGGCGTCGAGCCCAAAATGATCGAGATCGTGGTCGAATCCAAGCCGCCGCACGCAGTCGCGCCGTTCGAGATCCCTACCGAGATTATCGACCAGGGCCGCGATGAGTACGACAAGCTGTTGGTGCTCCTCGACCGCTGCGAAAAGACTAACACGTGGCCCGGTCCGGTTCCGATGCAGGAGCAGCTGACCTTCCCGACCTGGGCCTACCCCTCAAACGATGACCTGGCCGAGCTTGGCCTGGAGCAATAACGTGGCACAAGAAAAAATATTTCCGACCCCGGTCGATTGGGATGAACTTTATCCGGGACGCTTCCTTAAAGCTTCGGACTTCAAGGGCAAGCAGGTCACACTCAAGATATCCGGTATCCGGCTCGAGGAGTTGATCGGCGACAAGGGCGCGCAGATCAAGGGCATCATCTCGTTCGACAAGACCGAGAAGCAATTGGCGTTAAATAAGACCAACGGCATCTGTCTGAAAGAGATGTTCGGCAAGAAGGTGCAGGAGTGGGTCGGCAAACGCGTCACGCTCTTCCCGACCGTCTGGAACGGCGAGGATGCAATCCGCATCTATGGTTCGCCCGAGATCGAAGCCGACAAAGAGATCACGATCTCGCTGCCGCGCAAGCGACCGTTTGCGATGACCATGCATTCCACCCGCGCCGCGCCCCCCGCTGCCGGCTCGGCCAATGGAGTTGCGCCGGCGGCCAACGGTGCTGCCGGCGGCGGCAAAACGCTCCCTCCGTCGGCGCAGTCCATCGAAACGATTCGTGCCGCGCAGACGCTCGACGCTCTCGCGAAGGCGCGCAAGTCGGTGTGGGGCTTGTATGCCGCTGCCAATGCGGACGTGCCGTTGGATGTCGATGCGGCGGCGAATGAGCATCGCGAGGCCCTTGAACAGCGGGCGCAGGAGTAACCCATGAACGCGTCACCGAAATCACGGCGCCGAGCACCCGCACACGAGCCGCAGCAAGCGGAACTGAACGAGGCCGCCTCCGCTCCCGAACCTCAGTCGGATGCTCCGCTCACGCCCGATCCGCCAAGGGAGGTCGCCCCAGCCGAGGCGCCTGCGAGCGCTGCCGAGCCCGAAGTCATTCTCGCGATCGAGTCGCAAACGACGACGGCGCTCGCGCTGGTCACTCAGCACGTCAGCGCTATCCAGGCATTCTCGGCAGGCGTTGCAGAGCTTGAGCGGCAGTACGTCGGTATCGTCTTCCCCGTCGAGACGACGGTGGGCATGAAGGAGGCGTGCAAGGCGCGCGAGGTGATCCGCGAGCCTCGGTACGCGATCCAGAATCTGGCCAAGGAAGCGAAGGGAACGCTCAACAACCTGAAGAATGAGGTTGACCAGCAGGCCGAGAGCTACATCGCGCGCATTACCGCGATAGAGGCTCCGATTCACGAACAGATCGTGAACGAGAACAATCGGAAGGCGGCCGAGAAAAAGGCGAAGGAAGAAGCCGAGGAGAAGCGCAAAGCCGTGATCGAGGAGCGCATCAACGACATGCGCGAGGCAGTCGCGCTCGTGGCAGGCAAATCGGCTGCGGATATCGCAGTCGCCATCGGCGATATCGAGTCTGTCGTCGTCGACCAGACCTTCGCCGAGTTCCAGCAGCGTGCCGAGGCTGCAAAGGCAGCGACTCTCGGGCGTTTGAAAGGGCTGCACGCCGCCACTCTCACCCTTGAGGCTGAACAGAAGAGGCTGGAGGAAGTCAGAGAGCGCCTCGCCCGGGAGAAGGCCGAGCAAGACGCCGCTGCCGCGAAGGAGCGCGCGCGCATTGCCGAAGAAAACCGCCAGGCCGAGGAAGCGCGTCAGCTACGCGAACAAGCCGATGACGAAATTCGCACGATTCAACAGATCCCAGTGACCGCTGATCGGCACGGCACCTTAGAGAAGTACGACGAGGCTATCCGCGTTGCGGCGGCATGGGTAATCGACGACGCGCTGTTCGGATTGCACTCGGTACCCATCGCCGACGCACTCAATGATGCTCGTGCGTTGCTGCTGGAACGCCGCGAGATCCTGACCAGGAAATTCGCCGCCGAAGCCAATGCGAAAGCCAAGGCCGAAGCTCGCGAACGAGCCATGGACGCCATTCGCGCCATCCAGGACCGCGTACACACCGCCGCCGAGGGAGACAGCCTGGAGGCGTACGATCTCGCCATCAGCGTCACCCAGGGCGAGGTCATCACCGAAGAGCGCTTCGGCGACCTGGTGGAGGCTGCCGAGACCGCGCAGACCAACACGCTAACGACACTACGTCAGCGGCAAATCGCGCTCGCGAAGCGGTTGGCCAGTGAGCAGGAGTTGGCCGAGCAGCGCAGGCAGCAGGAAGCCGAATCCCAGCGATTGGCAGACGAGTCTGCGGAACTCGCGCGTCAGCAGGAAGCGCGCGAGCGTGAGATTGCAGCGCGGGAAGCGGCTTTGGTGTCGCGCGAGATGGTGGCGCCGGCAAGTCATTCGAGCGAGGCGACCGACAGCCCCGCTGAGTCCGCAGCGACAGAGGATGCGCGGCCTTCGAGCATCGTGACTGTGATCGTGCAGCACCGTAAGCCCGTGCGCCCGAGCGATGTCGCGCTGGTGAAGCTTTTCGCGCACGCGCTGTCGGTCGACTGGGACACCATGGTGGAGTGGTTACGCGACATGGACCTGGAAGCGTTGGCGCAGTGTGAGGGGGAGATGGCGTGAACCAACTCGCGACCCGTCTCGCGGAAGTGCCCACGCCGCGCTCAGCTGGAGTCAAGAAACCGCGCTTACACGCCGGTGACACCTGGTTCGTCGTGCTCCCGCAAGGCGTCGCCTGCTGCTGCGTCGAGGTCGATGAGGTGACCCGCAAGACGGTGGCGTTGCGGAGGGTCGCGGATCTGGGATTGACCGCTGAAAGCATCTCGAGTCGATACGTGCGGGCGGACGTGCGATTCGTGGAACGACTCGCATGAAAGGGAAGGCATCAAAACCGCCGCCGCTCACCAACGCTCGCTTGGCCGAGCTCGCTGACATCATCACGAACGAGCACTACGCAGTCGGCCCACAGGATGAGCGCGACATGATCGAGGCGCTGCGTGAGTTGGTCGATCGAAGGAACGCGGAGCGGCTCATCCGCTCGCTGACTGTGGATGAGAGGAGCGTGGCGTGAGCGAGCCTACGGTCTCCATGTTTGAAATGAACCCATACCATAGGGTCTCTTGGGGGAGTAGCTGCCCCTGGCAAAGTCATACCGATCGCAAGGTCCGCAGGCCTGGAGCGATCTCTGTAGCCGGCTCGAGGCGGACGCGCCAGATCACCGGAGTTGCCTGCGGTGCCGAGACCCGTCATAGCGAGAAAGGGCCGACCCCAGCGGTGTATCCCGTAATGCGGGCACCGCTGGGCGAAGCTCCGGAGGAAATGGGATGCTGAGCGCCAACGAAGTCCGCCAAGTGGTCGCCGCGACCGTGGAGGAGCTTTTGGCCCGCCGACCTGTGCCCAGCGCTGTGACATTGAAGCAGGCCGCAGAGATGCTCGACATCTCGCCAAATACGGCGCGCAAACTCAAACTACCGCGGAACTCGGCGGGCTTGATTCCTTACGAGGCCGTGTTAGCCGCGAGGGACGCGCAGTGATCGGCCAGCAGCTTATCGAGGTGGTCACTCCACCACTGGACCATAGGGCGGCGCTCATCCAGGTACTCAGCTTGGTTGTAGGCCTCGCGGACTCGATCCGTCTCGCCGTGGGAAAGCTGGCGCTCGATGGCGTCCGGACGCCAGAGCTTCGACTCGTTCAGCGCCGTCGAGGCCACCGACCTGAACCCATGGCCGCTCATCCTCCCCTTGTACCCCAGACGGTAGAGGGCGGAGAGAAGCGTGTTATTGGACAGCCCGCACATCGGGTTCACTTCCGAGGGCAGGAAGTAGCGACTGTCAGGGTGCGCGGCCTTCAGGTCTTCCAGGATCGCCAGTGCCTGCCTGGACAGCGGCACGACGTGTGGCAGGCGCCGTTTGACGCGGGGGCCAGGAATCACCCAGGTCTCGGGGTCGCGAATCTCATCCCACGTGGCCCCGATCAGTTCGGCCGTACGCGTGAACGTGCGCGCCAGCAGCCACAGCCCGGCGCGCGTGGTGGGCTCCGAGTAGCTATCGATGGCATAGAGCAACGCTGGCAGGTCGCCCTGGCCCACGGCCGGCATATGGCGTTTGCGCTGGCCCTTTGGGAGCACCCGCGCGAGGTCGGCGGCCGGATGGCCCTTCTCGAGGATCCCGCTATCCACGGCCAGGTCGAATATCTTGCAGATCCGCTGGCCGATACGCTGCGCGGTCTCGATCTTCCCGGTATTGGCCAATTTCTTGACGACGGCCACCAAGTCGGTGCGCACGATCTCCGACAGTTTCTTCTGGCCGATGTCCGGCAGGACGTGATCGCGGAGACTCTGCTCGACGGTACGCTGGTTGGCGGCGTTGTCGAGGGTCGGCAGATGGAGCTTCAACCACTCCTCGGTCATCTGCTCGAAAGTCACCCCAGCGGGACCGGCTTTGAGTTCGTCCTCGCGTCGATCGGCCCATGCCTTGGCCCCGACTCGGGTGCGGAATGCCTTCGATTCCCGAACTCCGTTGACGTGCAGTTGCGCACGCCAGCCGTTGCGATCGCGGACGATACTTCCCATGCGCGTAATTTCCCCCGGATGTGCGGGGACAGGACGTTACGCGCGGCTGCGCGAGATTGCACCACGGGAACTCACATTCGCGCAGAAATTGGCACATTGCGCTTGTTTGCGCGTAGGACGCGCAGTACAGTAAGCGTAATGGCGGAGAGGGTGGGAGCCACACCCGGCCTATTTTCCCTCTCCCCGCCAGCAAAAGTGGGGAATTCTGCTACGCGCGGCGCGGCTGCCGAACGGGGAGCCACACACGAGATTGCACATCTGGAGCGCAAGCCGTGAACGGCCGCGCCCTCACCGCCGAGCAGGCTACCAGCGTTCGCCTGTCGAACCTATCGGACGAGCATTGGGCCGAAGCTTTCGGCGTGAATCGAAGCACGGTGATGCGCGCCAGGATCGGGCGCACCCACAAAGACCTGGCGACTCCTCCTCATAGTCCCGACCGCCGGCCGCGATTCGATACCGGTAGTAAGCGCGACGGGCAGCCGGCCGTCGTCGACCTGCAAGCGATCTCGCTCCCCGGCGAGGAATGGCGGCCCGTAGTCCGCTGGGAGCGGTTCTATCGGGTATCGAATCTGGGTCGTCTCTACTCACTCCATCAGACTGGACGCCTCGCCATCGGCATGCGCGTTCAAGGCGGATATCGCGTTCTAAAGCTCCGCGACGGAGAGCGCCGCGCCCACGGCGTTCTACATCGAATGGTACTCGAGGCGTTCGTTGGACCTGCCCCTAGCCCGGATCACGAGGGCTGCCACAACGATGGCAATCCGGAAAATTGTCGCGAAGACAACCTTCGCTGGGATACCCGACAAGGGAATCAGGCTGACCGCATCCTCCATGGGACGAAGTTTGTCGAACTCGTTCGGCTTACTGCAGACCAAGTGCGCGAGATCAGGTCGAAGCCGGACGTCACGTTAGAGCAGTGGGCGTCGAAGTTGGGATGCGCGTTTGCCACGGTGTCGGCTGCGAGATCGGGCAGGACATGGAAGCACGTGGACGTGCCACCGGTGAGGAAGCGCGCGCCTCGCACGATTGCCGAGCAACTCGCGCAGCCAGCCTTACTGACCGATCGCATTCAGCCAGTCCGTAGGCCGACGCTAAGGCTGCAGCGATGAAAGCTCAATCCGATTCTCTGAGCGCGTCCAAGCGCTCTAACACAACCACGGAGTGGCAATGCGACAAGGATGTCAGCTTGAAGACGAGATCAGCGGGTATCTATTGCCCGCTGACGTCCTCGCGGAAATTTACGGCGTACTCCAAGCGAGCGCCAAACACTTCGAGAAGGCTGGCGCGGAGGTCTCCGCCGAACACGCCCGCTATCTCGCATTTCAACTTCTGAACGCACCCTACATCTAGAGGCACCAATGGAATTCGAAAAAAACGGCATCACCGTCTCGGTAGCGGACGATGAGATCCGGCGCTTGCTCGTGGAGCGCCTGTCGGAGAAAGTCGATAGATCTCCGCTCTATTTCGCTACTTCGCTCCCGCCCCGCATTGGGGAAGTCTGGGCCAGTCAGGGCGGCGTTTATGCCGGAATCGCTCGCGGGCGGGATGGCGATCGGGACACTTATCTGATTGTTGGTCCTGAGTACGACGGCACGGCTGATTGGAACACATCGCTCATGTGGGCAGCCGGACTCAGGGAGCACGGCTTCACCGATTACGGCCTTCCCTACCGGAAAGAACAAGCTCTGTGTTTCGCGAACGTGCCGGAGTTATTTAAGCCGGAGAGCTATTGGTCGTGTGAGCAGCACGCGTCCGACAGCGACTATGCCTGGAGCCAGCGCTTCTTCTACGGCTGCCAGTACTACTGGAGCAAGGGCTACGGGCTCCGGGCTCGTGCCGTCCGCAGAATAAAAATTTGACCCTTTAGCCATTCATCCATTTTCCGAGGGAATAGCCGTGATTGAGTCGAATGACCTGATTGAGCGATGGACGAACGTTGAGCGAGTTCTTACCGGCAAGTTCGCGGCCAGCGCGCTTCTGCTTGAGCAGTATTTCGTCCACTCGGGGGATTGGAAAAAGATGGAGCGCGAGCTGGTTGCCGACGCCCCGATCGATCCGGCCTTGGTGGAGCGCGTGGTTCACATCATCAGCTCTGGACTGGCGCACGCCGCCACAAAGATCTAGCCATGTGGATCGCAGTCTGCCCTCAGCCCCTCGATTTCTGCGGCCGCCCGCCCTGCCCGCTTTGCTTTGAATGGAAAGGCGGCGACGAGGTGGTGAGCGGGCTTCGCAAGATGGCCCTGGATCTCCTCCAGAAGCCGCTGGATGGACTGAGCAAGGATGAACTCAAGGAACTCAACGGCGTTGCCCGGAAGATGCATAAGGGCGGCGTGGCGGCCTTTGCGTCGCCCCCGGATGAATCGCCACCGCCGCCGGCTGATATCGGCATGAGCAGCACGAGACGGCTGCAGGGCTGGCTCCGCGATCGTATCCAGCGTGAGGCGCCTAAGCCCCGACAGTTGACGTGCGATGACATCGTGGCCCGTCAGGCCGAGCGTGATGCCGCGAAGAAGGAAAAGGACAAGGAACGCAACGAGCGCCTGAAAGAGGCTCGCGAGATGGCTCAGATCCTCGCTGAGGCGAATAAGGGCCAGCAGGATCGCCAGCAATATGAGGAGCAACAAATGCTCCGCAACGTCGATCCGCAGTTCGTCGAGTACTGCCGCCAGCGCGGGATTTACTCGCCTCAAGACATTTACGCGCGATACCAGCGTGAATACATGACGCCGAACCGCATGTCCATAGACGGGAGTTTCTACCGATGAACGGTGAGCATTCCAACGCCCCCAGTCACCCGACCACTGAACAGGTGAACCACCCCGCCCATTACGGCGGAGCGGACAACCCATACGAAGCGATCAAGGTGATCGAGGCGTGGGAACTCGGGTTCTGTCTGGGCAACAGCGTTAAGTACATCTCGCGAGCCGGCAAGAAAGGCCCTCCGACATTCGGAACCCGAATTCAGGATCTGAAAAAGGCTCGCTGGTATCTGGACCGCGAAATCACCAATCTGGAGAAAGCGCTTGAAGATTGACGTTCTTGACCACGGCTACGTCGAGTATATCGAGGCGTGGGGGATGGGCCGTGACGGCACGACCGACTTCGAGGTTGGCATCATTGAGGCCGCCCGCCAATCCACTCAGGGCAGCTTTCGGGGCTGGGGCGACGATCACAAGCTGCTCAAGTTCCTACACGACAACGGGCATGCGACGCCGTTCGAGTTCGCCGGCCTGGTGGTTGAAGTTCAGGCGCCAATCTTTGTCTTCCGCGAGTGGCACCGTCACCGGACACAGTCGTATAACGAAATGTCGGCTCGCTATACGCCACTGCCCGATCTGCACTACCTGCCGTCATTCCAAAACCTGGCGGAGCGCGGTGTGGCGGCCGCGCAGAACAAGCAAGCATCCGGCGTAGCACCTTTCGATGAGACTGCCGCGTCTGAATGGTATGCGGAGGTCTCAGACTTTTACGCAGAAGCCGAGCTTTTGTACAAGCAGGCGCTGGCGGCCGGCGTACCGAAGGAGCTGGCTCGTATCACGATGCCGGTGGGTCACTACAGCCGCATGCGTGCATCGGCCAACCTGCGTAACTGGCTGGCCTTTCTCACCTTGCGCATGGCGCCGAACGCGCAGTGGGAAATCAGGCAGTACGCCGAGGCAGTGGGCCAGTGCATCCAACGCGCATTCCCTGAGACGTGGAGGCTGTTCCGTGGCAAATGATCACCCGACCGAAGATGATGACGTTGAAAAGTTGCCCGAGAAACCTAGATGGGCTGAACTCGGCCTACCCCTCCCGCGCTTGCAACTGACGTGGGAGAAACTGCCCGAGCGGGATGACGACGGCTACACGTGGCTCATCAAGTACGAGCTGCTGATCCCGCTGCCGACCCACGATATTCGGAACGGCAACAAGTGGGGCTTTCTCGCGGCGAGCCTTGGCGGTACGCGCACAGACCGCGATGGAACTCCGGATCGTTGGGGCAAGCTCGACACCCCCTTCCGCGATGGTGCTCATGTCACATGGGACGCGATACACCTGGGTGTGCCGGCGTTCGTGGTCTGGGGCGACAAGTATCGTCGGTTGGATGACGGCAGCCGCCAGTGGCCGCCCATCCCTAAGGATGCAACGTGACTGCAGACCGGCGGACCTTTGCGACGGGGTGGCAAGACGTGGCTATTCAGATAACCCGCTGCGGCCGAAAGTTCGAAGTCAACGTCAGCAAGGTATTCGAGAACGGCGAGCAGGATACTGTGGCTCTGCCGCTTACCGAGGCCCAGGTGAACGCTCTGCAACTCTTCTGGGATCGATCATGAGTAACGCGCCTGCAAAGACAATTGGCGAAGGCTTCGCGTACTTCAGGTGGCGCGTGTTGCGAGCGCTTTTCGAGCCCTGCACCTGCTCAGCGTGTGCGCAAACCCATTTCGAGTTTTGGGAGGAGGATCGTCGTGACTTCTAGTCATCCGTCATCGGAACAGCTCGCCGAACAGAAGCACCAGGCGCGCGCGAAGCGCCGATATGTGGCGCTCCAACTGAATGGCGAGGGCCCGAAGTGCGTAGTTGAGCCACACGAGGCGGCCGAGATGCAGAAGGACGATCCAGACCTGACGGCGTCCGATACATGGATGACGCTGGCGCAATTCGAGGCTCTACGCGACTTCGAGGGGTTTTGATATGCCGACCACTGAGGACCGGAGCATATGAGGCGCGTCGACGTAGGCAAAGAGGCTAAGCGTTTCGGTGCAACACGGCCGCGTGATGCACGCAAGGTAGTACCGGAGCCGCCCAAGGTGCCGCCTCACAAAAAGCCGCGTGCCTACGTGCTCCGGATTCGCCAATGGTCTGCGCAGGAGTGGACGCACACGAAGCGCTTCCCGTCGAAGACGGCCCGAGAGCAAGCGCGGGTAGCAATTCTCAGGTCCGAACGTGAGAAGAAATATTGGACGTGGGATCTGACTGAGCAGGAATACGAGTATGCGCGCTCCAACAAGGGTCGAATCGAATTCGAGGAGATCGACGAATGACTGACACTCACCGGACCGAAGAGGATGTCGCAGAGCGTGCCCGGAAAAATGGCCATCTTCCCGCTGGCGCCGGGGA
>Ga0302311_10007871_pt1 | contig 10786 bp, 10 predicted proteins | sample III_Palsa_N1_3_FD_200449 | JGI IMG/M metagenome (GOLD analysis project Ga0302311, IMG submission 200449) | Peat permafrost microbial communities from Stordalen Mire near Abisko, Sweden - III_Palsa_N1_3 | ecosystem: Environmental > Terrestrial > Soil > Palsa > Peat permafrost | place: Sweden...
GCATCATCAGGACCCAGAGCCCGATGGCGATGTCCTCGAGCGAAGCCCCGTTGATTCCGGCTATACCGAGCGCCCTCGCGCCCGCGGTGATCCTCGCGGCCGCGAGTGCTGCGATCCCGAGCGCGCCACCCGTGATCCAATGATCGCCGCGGCCGACCGCGAGCTGCTGGAGGTCAAAGCGGGAGATGACAACCACGTAGAGCCCCAGCCCGAGCCCGAACGGCACGAGCGCTGCGATCAGGAGCCAGTGTGCGCGCTCTGGAGCCGCGAGCGTGGCCGCAAGCACGGCGAGCGATTCCGCGGAGACCGCTAGCAGCAACGACACACCGACGGTCGGCGACTTCCAGCCGGCCAACACCGGCCGGAGCAGCGCCAGCCACAGTGCCAAGGCGATCACCAGCGTCGCGATTCCCGCCCACGCCCAGCCGAGCAACGTCAGCCGCGTGCCGAGCACGGCCGTGGCGACGGCGGCGGTCAGGGCCGCCGGGGCACGCGCGTCAGCCCGGAAGGCTGCCGGGTCGCGCGCAGCGCGCAGCGGGAGCAGCATGGCGAGCGAAAACCAGATGGCAGCGCCGATCACGAGGATGACTCGCGAGAGCGTTTCCTGCCCGTCGAGCGAGAGGCCGACCGAGACGATTGCGGTGCCCATCACCTCGGCCCCGGCAGCCGGCGGGATCGAGTCAAGAGTGCGCCCTAGCACGCCGTTGGTGAGGCGCGAGGTGACCGGCCGCCCGGCGGCGACTCCCGCCGGCGCCAAGGGACGGTTGTCGATGCCTTGTTCGACACGATTGCTAGAGGTGGACCTGAAGATCCCGATCATCGTTCGTGTCCTTCCGGTAGTGGCGTGCCGGTCACAGGTCGAGCACGATGTCGTCGTGGGGTCGCGAGCAGCAGATCAGCAGGCTTCCGGCGGCGGGAGGTTCAACCGGGTCGGGGCTGTAATCGACATTCCCTGCGATGAGCGTCGTCTCGCAGGTCTGGCAGACGCCGGTGCGGCATGACCAGCGAACGGGTACGTCGCAGGATTCGGCGAGTTCGAGCAGGTTGCCGTAGTCGCTGCTCCATGGGATCGTGAGGTTGCTGCGGGCGAACGCGATCGTCGGGCCGGCTCCGGGCTTCCCGGCAGGTGGGTGGGGCGCGGGCCCCGGCTTCGCTGCGATCCCTGGGGTCACGCTGGCTGCCGGCCCGAACGGTTCGGTATGGATGCCGGAGGCATCGAACCCCAAGGCGGCCAGACCCGCGCTGATGTCGTCCATGAAGGCTGTGGGCCCACATAGGTAAGCCTCAGCACCGAGAGGTGGCTTCAGTTCCGCGAGCGCAAACGCGGTGAGACGCCCTGCACTGTCAAAGTCGCGGCCCTCGACATCATCCGGTCCGGGGCGGCTGTAGTACACGTGGGCGTGTGCGTTCGGCAGCGAGGCGAGGAGGGTCCGAGCTTCAGCCGCGAAGGGGTGCTCGCGGCTGTTGCGGGCGCCGTGCAGCCACCAGATCTCCCGGTCAGAGCGCTCCTGCGCCAGCGCTTGAAGCATGGCGAGGACCGGGGTCGCACCGATCCCCGCGCTGATCAGCAGCACGGGCGCCTGTGTCTCATCGAGAATGAACGTGCCGCGGGGCGCTGCGATCTCAAGCTGGTCGCCGACGGTCAGACGGGTGTGCAGATAGCCGCTGGCGGCGCCACCGGGTTCGCGCTTGACGGTGACACGGTAGTAGCCCGCACTGGGTGGTCCGGAGAGCGAGTAGTTGCGCAGCAACGCCCGCTGCTGCTTGTCCGGTTGGAGTCGAACCGTGAGGTACTGCCCGGGACGCGCCGCCGGCACTGGAGTGCCCGTCGGGTCCTCGAGGCGGATCGAGATCGCTGAGTCGCTTTCGCGCGTGATTGCGGTGACGGCCAACTCTCGGAAGCCGGCCCAGGCGGGAGGCGGGCTCGTGACGGCGAGACCGGCGTTCCCGCTGCCGGGTTCCTCGTTCAGCAGAGCTCGGAACGAGCCCTGCCAGCCGGGGCTGAGGGCGGGAATCCGGAGCGCTCGGAGCAGTCCTTGGCGGGTGTGTCCGGGGAGGTAGAGCAGCGCGTCGACATCGGCGACCGCCATCTGCTCGGGTCCCGAGGAGAGCTTGATGATTTCGTCTTGCGCTTGTACCTCGCCCTCTTGGAGCACGCGGAAGTAGAAGCCGGGGCGGTGGTGGGAGACCAGCAACGCGGGAATCCGTGGATCATTCATGCGGATCCCTACGCGATAACAGGTGACTCGAGGTTGCGTTACCTCGAAGATCGCGCTGCCGATCTGGTAGCGATCGCCGATGCACACCTCGTCGTCGCCGAGTCCGTCCACGGTGAAGTTCTCGCCGAACTGTCCGTACACGAAGTCGCTTCGTCCAAGCTCGCGCTCCCAGTAGCGGTACGAGTCGATCTGGTAGACGAACACCGCACGTTGCTCTCCGCCGTGCCCCGCCAGATCGCCTTGACCATCGCCGTCAACGTTGAGCCTGCCGACCCGGCGGCGGCCGCTCACAGAGTCCTTGAAGACCCCCGTGAAGACAGTCCTGCCTTGCCAGGACACGTCCTTCGGCAAGCCGACGTTGACCGACAACAACCTCCCCGCGAACTGGGCGGCGAGCATTGACTAATGCCCGGCGGCTTGACCGCCGTCGATGTGGAGGGTTTCGCCGGTGACGAACGTGGCGCGCTCCAGGTAGAGGACGCCGGCCACGACGTCGGTGATCGTTCCCACGCGGCCGAGCGGGTGGATTCCGGCGAGTCCGGCGTACTCCTCTGGGCGGTGCGTCGGGGTCTCGATCACGCCGAGCGCCACCGTGTTGACCCGCACGTTGCGGGCGGCGTACTCGATCGCTAGCGATCGAGTGACCGCATTGAGGCCGCCCTTGGTCAGCGCGGTGAGCGCTGCCGGCGAATCGCTGCGGGCGTGGTCGACGAGGCTGGTCGAGACGTTCACCACGTGTCCCGTGCCTTGCGTGTCCATCTGCCGGATCGCGCGCTGAGTGATGTGGAAGAACCCCGTCAGGTTGACCGCGACCAGCGTCGCGTAGTCCTCAACCGTGTACTCGGTGAACCGCTTACCGATGAACACCCCGGCGTTGTTGACGAGCGCGTCGATCCGCCCGAACCGCTCAAGCGCGCAGGTGACGACGCGGCCCGCCGTCTCCGGATCGGCGATGTCCCCAGCCACGGTGGCGAAGTCGGTCTCCTCGCTGGGTTCGATCGTCCGTGCGGTGCCGACAACCGCATAGCCGGCGTCGCGGAATGCGGAGGCGAGGCCGGCTCCAATGCCCTGCGAGGCGCCGGTGATGATCGCGACCTTTGGTCTGTCAGACATGTCTGAGACCGTTCACGCGAGCAGGTAGGTCTCGTAGATGACGCCTCCCGGCTGCCGACCGGCGACGCTCACGAACACGCCCTTATTGAGCCAGTCGAGCTCCCCCGAAGCCGTCGTGATCTGGGTCGACGTACGGAACGTGTACTCGCTCGCGTCGACGTCCTCACCGCGCGAGATGCGGGCGAGCACCTCGGCGCTGCCGTGGCGGATCCCGTGCGACTCGACATACAGGTTGGCTCCCGAGTCGGTCTGCAGCACGTAGCGGACGTCAACCAGCACGGTCTGCCAGTCGGCGCTGGTCCCCGGGATCAGGCTTCCGCTGATCTGCGGTCCGATGAACTCCCCACCGCTCAGAGGCACGATCCGCCGGTGCCCGGCGGCGGTTTCGCCGAGCTCGACCGGGTCTCCGAGCTGGGCCTCGAGCCGGTAGACCGCGATGATCTGAGGAGAGGGCAGTCCAGGAGGCAACGTCCACATCCGGACAGGGTCGTTGGGGTGCCGCTGCAGCGGCGTGACGGTGATCTCCATCCAGCTGTTGAGCGGCAGGTCGCCCAGGAAGCCGTCGAGCTGCTCCTCGCTGTCAGCCCGGTAGAGCCCGACAATGCGAACCTCGCCGGGCGCGGCGGACGGCTTCCACAGTCGCACGAGGTGCCCGCGACGAACCAGTTCGGCGGCGGCAGCCGCCTCGGCCTGTTCCTTATCTCTGACCTCCGCGTCGGGTATCCCGGGCGGGACTGTCATGTTGAACTCGACGAGGAATTCCATATTCCATCTCCTTGAGAATCGCAAGTCGACGTTTCCGGCCGCGCCTACTTCAACGTCTGGGCGGTGGAGTCCGTTGTTCACATCGCTAATGCTCATAAAAACCTCGTTCCTGGAGTTGTCGTGCTCGAGAGTTCTTGTGCCGGTCGGGTAGCCGTCTTCGCCCGGCGCCTCCGTGATCAGGCGCGCTCCGCGCCCGCGCGTGACGAAACTGACTGCGCGACCGATCGCGACGGTCAGTCGGTTCTGGAACCCGATCAGGTACCAGAGGTGGACGGCGAGCCAGAGGACCCAGTCGGGAAACCTCCAATCTCGTGGGGTCCAGGCAGCGCAAGACTCACTTGCTCGCCGAGATGTCGCGCCCGTGAATCCCCTGGTGTGTGCGCTTTCCTCAGGACACATCGGCATGCCACTTCGACTGCCCGACCTCGATCAGATGCCCATCGGCGTCGCGGATGTAGCAGCGGACTCATCTTCCCGCTCGATCGGCGGATGTGAGGAACTCCGCGCCGCGGCCACTCCACTCTTCATACAGCGCCTGCACGTCGGCCACGCGGAGGTTGAGGAACGCGCTTGCCCGATCGGGGCGCGGTGGGGTCTCGAGGACGACCGTCGGCTTGTCGGGGGTCGGACCACCGGCCCACGTTGATGATGATCCAGCTGTTGGCCAGCGCGACATAGGACGGCCCGCCGGCGCGCACCGTCTCGCCGCCCAGCACTTCGCTGTAGAAGCGCGTAGAGCTCGACGTCGGCGACGACGATGAAATGGGCTACGTCAAACCCAGTCTTGGGTGCGGGGAACTCGGCCATGAGTCTGGGCCTCCGGTAGTCGTTGCGTCCACCATTGCGCGCGGCTCGAGCGCTCGCGCCCGTGAGACCACTGGTCGGTCCCCCGGTGGACAGCTCAGGCAGCCACCGTCGCGCGTGCCTTGACCGTCGGGCCGGGATCGTGTCGATTCCCTCCACGGCCTTTGTGAAGTCGATGAACCTGTTGTCCATCACTGCGCGCGGGTCAAAGCCGCTGCCGGCCGTCACGCCGTGGACTCGACGGCGCTGCCGGCGTCGTAGAGCGGCAGCACGGCGCCCTCGCGCAGGCAGCGATCCACTTGGGTCAAGCGAGTTGACCCCAACGACCTGCATGTCGTCGAGCGCTAGCCCGGGTACTGGTAGTGGATGATCGGCTTTGGCGCACCGGCCGTATAGGTCTTGGCGAACTTGAGTGCATCCTCGTAGCAGGCGCAAGCACGGCGACCGCGCTAATGCCCGCGACCGGCCCCGACCATCGAGTCCCTGGTCAGTGCCCCGGGGACCCGAGACCAGGGACCTGACCCGGCGTTGCCCGGGCGCGAGCAGACGCGTCCCTCGCGAGCATGGCGCTCACACCGTCCTTCCCACGCCAGGAGTAGGAGCGCTATGTCGACATCAACGATCGCCGCGCGAGTCAGGCTGAACCGCGTCACCGACGCGTACCGTCGTGTCGTCCTCGACAACCCTCCACTCAACCTGATGGACCCGGGCATCGTGGTGGATTTCCGAGAGATCTTGACGACACTCGAGAGCGACGACCAAGTGAAGGTGGTGGTGTTCGAGAGCGCCGTCACTGGCTTCTTTTTGAATCACTCGGACTTTCTCGCCAACCCCGAGGACCTGACCAGGATCCCGCAAGGTCCGACTGGCCTGGAGGCGTGGCCGGACGTCCTGGTCCGCCTGACCCGCGCCCCGTTCGTCTCGATCGCGCTGATCCGGGGGCGCGCGACCGGGAACGGCAGTGAGCTCTCGCTCGCCTGCGACATGAGCTTCGCGAGCCGCGAGAACGCGCTTCTGTCGCAGTGGGAAGTGGGCACAGGCTTGATCCCCGGCGGCGGCCCGATGGCGCGTTTGCCACGGCTCGTGGGACGCCAGCGCGCCCTCGAAGTGCTCCTCGGCTCAGACGACATCCGTGCCGCCGATGCCGAGCTCTTCGGCTATGTGAACCGTGCGCTACCGGACGCCGAGCTCGACGAGTTCGTCGACGCACTGGCCACCCGGATCGCCTCGTTTGACAGCTGGGCGATCGCCAACGCCAAGCGGCTAGTGAACGACGCCAGCCTGCCGCCCGACGTCGAGATCCGAGCGGGCTGGGACGCCTTTCTCGCCTCCGCCAAGCGGCCCGCAGCGCAGCAGAACATCAAGACCCTCCTCGAGCGGGGCCTCCAAGAACCGGGGGGCGTCGAAGATCGACTCGGTGACTACGTCGGGCAACTGGGCTCAGAGGGCGAGGACTAAACCATGACCGCGACAGCCACAACTCCTGCACACCGCGATCCTGAGCTGCTCGGACAGACCGTCGTGGTCATCGGCGGCAGCTCCGGCATCGGGTTGGCGACCGCCCGACGCGCCCGCGCCGAAGGCGCCGACGTGATCCTCACCGGCCTTCACGCCGAATCCACCCAGCGCGCGGCGACCGATGTCGGCGCAGTCAGCTTCGCTGCGTTCGACGCCACTGGTCGGGCCGAGCTCGCGCGATTCTTCTCCGGGCTGCCCAAGGGCATCGACCACGTGATGGTCACCGCCGGCGCGCCGGAGTATGGCCGCCTGCTCGACACAACGTTCGACGATCTGCGCCACGCGCTGAGCGACCGCCTGCTCCTCGCGATCGAAACCGCGCGTAACGCCGTCGACACGCTGAGGCCGGACGGGTCAATGGTGCTCATCAGCGCCGAGGCCGGGGAGCCGAGCGTCGGCTCCGGGTGCGTGGCCACGGTCGCCGCCGCGCTCCCCGTGCTGACCGCCAGCCTGGCGCTGGAGCTCGCGCCGCTGCGCGTCAACCTGATCGGCGCCGGCTTCGTCGACACGCCGCTATCGGCATCGCTGCTCGGCAGCGACATCGAAAAGCGCCGTGATCAGCTGCGCTCCACGCTCCCGATCGGACGCGTCGTGGAACCGGATGACGTCGCAGCGCTCGCCATCCACCTGATGAGCAACACGGCGCTGACGGGAGCGACCTACCAGATCGACGGCGGCCAGCCACTCGTTCGCGCCTAGCCATGCTCACCACCGAACCCCTGCTCGACGCTCTGGCTGACACGCGCGAGCGGACCCTGGCACTCGTCGAGCCGATCGACGAGGCGGAACTTGAGCGCGTCCACTCGACGCTGATGAGCCCGCTGGTCTGGGACCTCGGGCACATCGCGGCGTTCGAGGACCTGTGGCTGGCGCACCGCTACGGCGGGCGCCCGCTGCTGCGCGACGATCTGATGGACGTCTACGACGCGTTCGAGACCCCGCGTGCCGACCGCGGCGCGCTGCCCTTCTTGCGCACCGCGGACGCGCACGAGTACCTTGCCGAGGTCCGTGCCCGCACCGTCGAGGTGCTCGAACAGCGCGGCCCCGGTGACGGAGTGATCGCCGAGTTGGTGATCCGCCACGAGCTGCAGCACACCGAGACGATGCTGCAGGCGCTCGCGCTGGCCCGGCTGCGCGGCTATGAGCTGCCGGGTTCACGCCAAGGTGATGGCGCTGGCCCGCTGGCCAGTGCCCTCCTGACCGGCCTCGAGCTCGTCGAGGTCCCCGCCGGCCCGTGCACGCTCGGCGCCCCCGCGGACGGCTTCGCCTACGACAACGAGCGCCCGCGTCATCGCAGTGATGTCCGCGGCTACCTGATGGGGCGCTCGCCGATCACCAACGCCACGTATCTGACGTTCGTCGAGGGCGGCGGCTACGAGCGGCGCGAGTGGTGGTCAAACGAGGGCTGGGCGTGGAAAGAGCAGCACGACATCACCCGACCAGGAGGCTGGACCGAGGGCCTCGACGGCGAGTGGCACATCGACGGACTGCAGCCGCTGCACCCCGACCGGCCCGTGGTTCACGTCTCCTGGTTCGAGGCCGACGCCTTCGCCCGCGCTCACGGTGCCCGTCTCCCGAGCGAGGCGGAGTGGGAGAAGGCGGCGACCTGGGATCGGCAACCGCAGACCGCCTCGATCATGCCGTGGGGCGACGAGCCGGTCCGTCCCGGCATCGACGCCAACGTCGACCAGATCGCAACCGGCCCCCGGCCCGTCGCCGAGCATCCGGACGGGATCTCGCCGTGTGGCTGTGAGGGGATGATCGGCGATACCTGGGAGTGGACGTCCAGCAGCTTCACCGGCTACCCCGGCTTCTCCGCCCACCCCTACCGCGAGTACTCCGAGGTGTTCTTCGGCCCGGATCACAAGGTGCTGCGCGGGGGCTCCTGGGCGACCGGTGCGCGCGTCATCACCGGGGCGTTTCGCAACTGGGACTTCCCGGAGCGCCGCCAGATCTTTTCCGGCATCCGAATCGCGAGGAACGTATGACCGCGCTGCAGCAGACCCACCCGATCACGATCCAGTCATGGCTCACCGACAGCGATGAACGGCTGGCCAACGATGTGCTGGATGGCCTCACCCGGTCGCTGAAGGAGCTGCCCGCCAAGCACTTCTATGACAGCCGCGGCTCGGAGCTGTTTGAGCAGATCTGCGAGCTGCCCGAGTACTACCCGACCCGTGCGGAGACGTCGATCCTGGGCGAGCGGGCCGCCGAGATCGTCACGCTGACCGGCGCCGGCGAGCTCGTCGAGCTCGGCTCGGGCGCCGCGGACAAGGCGCGTGTGCTGCTCGACGCGATGGCGCAGGCCGGCACCCTACGCCGGTACGTCCCGTTCGACGTCTCCGAGAGCGTCGTTCAGGGCGCCGCCGAACAGCTGGTCAGGGACTACGCCGGTCTGCGCATTCACGGCGTCATCGGCGACTTCGAGCATCACCTCCCGTGCGTGCCCGAGCGTAACGGCGCGCGGCGGCTGGTCGCACTGTTCGGCGGCACGATCGGGAACCTTGCCCCCCGGCCGCGGCGGGCGCTGTTGTGCGGGATCGCCTCGCTGCTCGGTGACGGCGACCACGTGCTGCTCGGCACCGACCTGGTCAAGGACACGGCGGTGATCGAGGCCGCCTACGACGATTCACTCGGCGTCACGGCGGAGTTCAACCGGAACGTGCTCCACGTGATCAACCGCGAACTCGATGGCGACTTCGACGTCGACGCGTTCGAGCACGTTGCATTCTTCAACCACGATCAGGAGTGGATCGAGATGCGGCTTCGGGCGCGGCGGGCGATGATCGTGAGAGTGGGCGCGCTCGCGCTGGACGTCGCCTTCGCCGAGGGCGAGGAGCTGCGGACCGAGATCAGCGCCAAGTTCACGATTGAGCGGGTGCGGGCCGACCTCGCCGCCGCCGGACTGACCCTCGATCGCTGGATGACCGACGAGCACGGCCGCTTCGCACTGTCACTGGCCAGCCGGGCCCGGTGAGCGACATGCCAAGCCAGGCGATGCAGGACGTGATCGAGGTACTAAGGAATCGGCAGAAGGCCAGCGCGGGGCAGGCCGCGCCGACACTGGAAGAGCTCCGCGCCACGTTTACCCCCGGAGCACGACTTCATCCAATACCTGACGAGGTGCAGATCGGCGAGGTGACCGCTGGCGGGGTGCCCGCGCACTGGCTGACCGCCCCGGGAGCGGACGCCGGCCAGGTGCTCCTGTTCCTGCACGGCGGAGGGTACGAGCTCGGGTCGGTACGCAGCGACGGCGAGTTGGCCGCCCGGCTGGGACGGGCCAGCGGGATGCGGGTCCTGTTCCCTGAATATCGCCTGGCCCCCGAGCATCCCTTCCCGGCGGCGATCGACGACGTGCTGGCCGCATGGGGCTGGCTTCGCGCAGCCCAGGGCCTGAGCGCAAGATCAATAGCGGTCGCCGGCGACTCCGCCGGCGGAGGGCTCGCCGTCGCCCTGCTCGTGGCCGCACGTGACGCCGGGGAGCCGTTGCCTGCGGCCGGCGTCCTGATGTCCCCAACGGTGGATCTGACCGGCTCCGGGGCCTCGATGACCGAGCGCGCCGATCAGGATCCGATCTCCACCCCCGCGATGCTGTCTCAGTTCGCCTCCGGCTACCTGGCCGGGGCTGACCCGAAGACGCCGCTGGCGTCGCCGTTGTTCGCCTCATTCTCCGGGCTTCCGCCGCTGCTTGTGCAGGTCGGCACGGCCGACCTGCTGCTCAGCGATTCCGAACGACTAGCCAGAGCAGCCGCGCGAGCCGGGGTCGACGTCACCCTGCAAATCGGCGAGGGCCTGCCCCACGTCTATCAACTCAACTCGGCGCCCCCGAGGCAGCCCAGGCCACCGAGCAGATCGCGACGTTCCTGCGAGCCCGAGTTCCCCAACCAGACAGCCCACGGACGGGTCCACATCGAGTCAAGTCGAGAGGCGCCGCGGGCGCCAGAAGGGGGTCGCCCTGATGAGTACCTACACGCCGGTCTGCGCGTTGCTGGGGATCGAACGCCCGATCGTCGAGGCGCCGCTGTCGGCGGATCCTCGGCTGCCCGCCGCGGTCTCAAATGCCGGCCTCGGCACCCTGGGACTGTCGTGGTCCGATGAGGCCGCAGACGTGGTGGGTCAAACGGCAGCCCTCACCGACCGCCCGTTTTCGGGCGAACCAATCGTTCGATATTCGACCGCGGCCCCGATGGTCGGAACGACCGGCGAGGTCGAGGCGGTGTCGCTGGGGGCCGGACAGAGCGTTGCGCTCGCCAACCAGCCACAGCCAGCTGCGGACATCGTGGCCGAACTCGTCTCGCACCTGAAGCCCAACTCCAGAACACAAGCGATGGAGGTCAACCATGAGCAGCACTGATGTGACGAGCCGG
>Ga0302311_10007872_pt1 | contig 10785 bp, 11 predicted proteins | sample III_Palsa_N1_3_FD_200449 | JGI IMG/M metagenome (GOLD analysis project Ga0302311, IMG submission 200449) | Peat permafrost microbial communities from Stordalen Mire near Abisko, Sweden - III_Palsa_N1_3 | ecosystem: Environmental > Terrestrial > Soil > Palsa > Peat permafrost | place: Sweden...
CACGCCATCAACAATCTGTCGCTGGCGCTGGCGCCCGGCGAAATGCGCGCCATCATCGGCCCCAACGGCGCCGGCAAGACCACGATGATGGACATCATCACCGGCAAGACCAAGCCGGACGAAGGCACCGTGCTGTTCGACGGCGTCACCGACCTGACGCGGCTCGACGAGACGCGCATCGCCGAACTCGGGATCGGCCGCAAGTTCCAGAAGCCGACCGTGTTCGAAAGTCAGACCATCGAGGACAATCTGCTGCTGGCGCTCAATGTCGACCATCGCGTCAAGGGCACGCTGTTCTGGCGCGAAACCAAAGCCGAATCTGAACGCATTGAACGCGTTCTCGAGACCATCCGCTTGAAGGATGCCCGCAATCGTCTGGCAGGAAGCCTGTCGCACGGCCAGAAGCAATGGCTGGAGATCGGCATGCTGCTGGCGCAGGACCCGAAGCTGTTGCTGGTCGATGAGCCAGTCGCCGGAATGACCGACGTCGAGACCCATCAGACCGCTGAGCTGTTGAAGGAAATCAACAAGGAAAAGACCATCATGGTGGTCGAGCACGACATGACCTTCGTGCGCGAACTCGGCGTCAAGGTGACGTGCCTGCACGAGGGCACGGTACTGGCGGAGGGGACCATCGATCAGGTGTCGGCGAACGACCGTGTGGTCGAAGTGTATTTGGGAAGGTGAGGGGTGCGAGTAGCGAATGGCGAATAGCGAATGGAAAGACGGGTCTTCTTACCATTCGCTATTCGCTACTCGCCATTCCCCCGTTGAGGGCGTCACATGTTGAAAGTCGACAATATCAGCCTCTATTACGGCGCGGCGCAGGCCTTGCGCGGCGTGTCGATCGTGGCCGAGACCGGCAAGGTGGTCTGCGTGCTCGGCCGCAACGGCGTCGGCAAGACCTCGCTGTTGCGTGCCATGGTCGGCCAGTATCCGATCGCCAGCGGCTCGATCACCCTCGATGGCAAGGACATCACGGGGATGAAGCCCTATGAACGGGCGCGCAACGGCGTCGGCTTCGTGCCACAGGGCCGCGAGATATTTCCGCTGCTGACGGTCGAGGAAAATTTGAAGACCGGCTTTGGCCCGCTGAAGCGCGAGAACCGCAATATTCCGGATGACGTGTTCTCGCTGTTTCCAGTGCTGAACTCGATGCTGGGACGGCGCGGCGGCGACCTCTCCGGCGGCCAGCAACAGCAATTGGCGATCGGGCGGGCGCTGGTGATGCGGCCGAAACTATTGCTGCTCGACGAACCGACAGAGGGCATTCAGCCGTCGATCATCAAGGATATCGGGCGGGCGATCTCCTATCTGCGCGGCCTCGGCAATATGGCGATCGTGCTGGTCGAACAATATCTCGACTTTGCCTGCGAGCTCGGCGACAGTTTCGCGGTGATGGACCGGGGCGCGGTCAAATATTCCTGCGACCGCAACAACCTCGATCCCGCCGAGATCAGTCGCCAGATGGCGCTTTGATCATTTTTGATGACGCCGGGGAGCGGTTGGGGCCGGATGCATAGCGATACCACGGGCGCTGCCTTGGCGACTTTCGCTGCCAACCGGGCCCAGGGCGCGGTGGCTTTCGATGTGCGCCTGGTCGAAGGCGTCACGCGCCGCCATCATCTGCATGAATCCGGCTCGCTCCGGGTGCGTTTTCCCTCGCCCGAAGCGGACGGGCTCTCGGCCGTGTTCGTCAATACCGCCGGTGGTGTCGCCGGCGGCGATCGTTTTGACATCGATATCGCGGCCCGCGAGGGTTCGCGCCTGACCTTGACCACGGCCGCGGCGGAAAAAATCTACCGGGCCGAGAGTGTCCCTGCGCAACTCAATATTTCGCTGAAGGCGGAGGCGGGCTCGCACCTGGGCTGGCTGCCGCAGGAGACGATCCTGTTCGATCGCGCCCGGGTGTCGCGCCGCATTGACATCGATCTGGCCGAGAGCGCCTCGCTTCTGCTCTGCGAAATCGTGGTGTTTGGCCGGGCCGCGATGGGCGAGCGGATGCTGAACGGCGAATTCGTCGATCGCTGGCGGATCCGGCGCGGCGGCCGGCTGGTGTTCGCCGAAACCGTCCGGCTTGACGGCGACATCGGCGCCAAGCTGGCGAGCGCCGCGATTGCCAAAGGCGGCGTTGCGATCGGCACCGCGTTGATCATGCCGGGCGACGAAGCGCTGGTCGAACGCATCAGGACGCTGTCCGAAACGTTCGGCGGCGAGGTCGGCATCTCCGCCTGGAATGGGTTTGCAATGGCCCGCTTCTGTGCCCAAGATGCGGCGCGGCTGCGCGCCGACATGATGGCGGTGCTCGGCCGCGCCAGCGGTTCGGCGCTGCCAAGACTCTGGCTTAACTAGGTCCTTTGGCTCAACTAGGTCCTCTGGCTCAACTGACTAATCATTAGAGTGCTCGCATGAATCTCTCTCCCCGCGAAAAGGACAAGCTGCTGATTTCGATGGCGGCGATGGTGGCGCGCCGGCGGCTGGAACGCGGCGTCAAGCTCAACCACCCCGAAGCCATCGCCATCATTTCCGATTTCATCGTCGAGGGCGCGCGCGACGGCCGCACCGTGGCGGAGCTGATGCAGGCCGGGGCCCAGGTCATCACCCGCGCCCAGTGCATGCCCGGCATTTCCGAGATGATTCACGACATCCAGGTGGAAGCGACGTTTCCGGACGGCACCAAGCTTGTCACCGTGCACGAGCCGATCAGGTAGGAGCGATAGCGATGATCCCCGGCGAACTATTCATCCAGGACGGCGAGATCGAGCTCAATGCCGGCCGCAAGACGGTGACGCTCACGGTCGCCAATTCAGGCGATCGCCCGATCCAGGTCGGCTCGCACTACCATTTCTTCGAGACCAATCCGGCGCTCAAATTCGACCGTAAGAAGGCCCGCGGCATGCGCCTCGACATCGCGGCCGGCACCGCAGTGCGCTTCGAGCCGGGACAGACCCGCGACGTGCAACTGGTGGCCCTCGCCGGCAAACGCGTCGTCTACGGCTTTCGCGGCGAGATACAGGGCAAGCTGTGAGCGGTGTTGTTGCGACAGTTGCTGACGTACTCCCTCCCCCCTTGCGGGGGAGGGTTGGGGAGGGGGGTATGCCACACAACGAGGTTCGCAAGATCCAACGCGCCCGTGCCAAACAGCTGAGACGCTCGATGACGCGCGCGGAAACCCTGTTGTGGCGTCACCTGAAAGCGCACCGATTGGCGATGCTCGGTTTTCGCCGCCAGAGCCCGATAGGAAATTATATCGCGGATTTTGTCGCGCATTCCTGCAAGCTCATCGTCGAAGTCGATGGCGAAAGCCACGATTTCGAAGAACGCATTCGCCATGACGGTCGACGCGACGAATGGTTCGCGTCGCGTGGATATCGTGTCCTGCGGTTCACCAATGATGATGTGATGAAGAACCTTGAAGGTGTCGTGCTGGCGATCGATCTGGCCGCGGCGCAAGTTGCACCCCCCTCCCTAACCCTCCCCCGCAAGGTGGGAGGGAACATGCCTGCCGATGGAGCGAAGTCATGTCCGTCAAGATAAAACGTTCCGTCTATGCCGACATGTTCGGCCCGACCACCGGCGACCGGGTCCGGCTCGCCGATACGGACCTGATCATCGAGGTCGAGAAGGATTTCACGATCTACGGTGAGGAAGTGAAATTTGGCGGCGGCAAGGTGATCCGCGACGGCATGGGGCAGTCGCAGGTCACCAACAAACAGGGCGCGGCCGATACCGTCATCACCAACGCGCTGATCGTCGATCATTGGGGCATCGTCAAAGCCGATGTCGCGATCAAGGAAGGCTACATCAGCGCCATCGGCAAGGCCGGTAATCCGGATATCCAGCCGGGCGTGACCATCGTGATCGGTCCCGGCACCGATGTGATCGCGGGCGAAGGCAAGATCCTCACCGCTGGTGGCTTCGACAGCCACATCCATTTCATCTGCCCGCAGCAGATCGAGCATGCGCTGATGTCGGGCGTCACCTCGATGCTGGGCGGCGGCACCGGGCCGTCGCACGGCACCTTCGCGACGACCTGCACTCCGGGCCCCTGGCATATGGGGCGGATGATCCAGTCGTTCGATGCGTTTCCGGTCAATCTCGGCATTTCCGGCAAGGGCAATGCCTCGCGTCCGGCGTCTCTCGTCGAGATGATCAAGGGCGGCGCCTGCGCGCTCAAGCTGCACGAAGATTGGGGCACCACGCCCGCGGCGATCGACAATTGCCTATCGGTCGCCGACGATTACGACATCCAGGTCATGATCCATTCCGACACCCTGAACGAGTCGGGCTTTGTCGAGGACACCGTCAAGGCGTTCAAGGGCCGCACCATCCATGCCTTCCATACCGAAGGCGCCGGCGGCGGCCACGCGCCCGATATCATCAAGATCGCCGGCCTGAAAAACGTGCTGCCGTCCTCGACCAACCCGACCCGGCCGTTCACGCGCAACACCATCGACGAACATCTGGACATGCTGATGGTGTGCCACCATCTCGATCCCTCGATCGCCGAAGATCTGGCGTTCGCCGAAAGCCGGATCCGGAAAGAAACCATCGCGGCGGAAGATATCCTGCACGACCTCGGCGCGCTCTCGATGATGTCGTCGGATTCACAAGCCATGGGCCGGCTCGGCGAAGTCATCATCCGCACCTGGCAGACCGCCGACAAGATGAAGAAGCAACGCGGTTCGTTGCCCGAGGACAAAGGCAAGGACAACGACAATTTCCGCGTCAAGCGCTACATCGCCAAATACACCATCAATCCGGCGATCGCGCATGGCGTCTCAAAGCTGATCGGCTCGGTAGAAAAGGGCAAGCTGGCCGACCTCGTGCTGTGGTCGCCCGCGTTCTTCGGCGTCAAGCCGGACTGCATCGTCAAGGGTGGCTCGATCGTGGCAGCGCCAATGGGCGATCCCAATGCGTCGATCCCGACCCCGCAGCCGGTGCACTACCAGCCGATGTTCGCCGCCTACGGCAAAGCGCTGACCGCGTCCTCGGTGGTGTTCACCTCAAAAGCCGCCGTCACCGGTGGGCTGGCACGAAAGCTCGGCATCGGCAAAAAGCTCTACGCGGTGCAGAATACCCGCGACGGCATCTCCAAGAAGAGCATGATTCACAACGGCGCCACGCCCAAGATCGAGGTCGATCCTGAGACCTACGAGGTGCGCGCCGACGGCGAATTGCTGACCTGCGCGCCGGCCGAGGTGCTGCCCATGGCGCAGCGCTATTTCATGTTCTAAACTCCCTCCCGGCGATCAAAGCCAGAACAAACGCCGGGAGGATTTTCCGTGATCTATGTCGTTGCCACCCTGACCATCAAGCCCGAATCCCACGCCGAATTCATCGCCGCGGCCACCGCCTGCATCAAGGAAGTCCGTAAAGAGCCGGGCAATATCGCCTACGACCTGCATGAAAGCGTCACCGATCATTCCAAGATGGTGTTCGTCGAGCAGTGGGAAAATGCCGAGGCACTGGTGCCGCACCGCACCGTCGAGCACATGAAGACGTTCGGCCGCGTGGTCGTGAAATGCATCACGGCGCCGCCGCGGATCGAAGTGATCACGCCCGAAAAGGTCGACGTTCGCTAAGCAAGAACAAAAACGGGAGAGCCATCATGATCTATGTCATCGCCACCACACCGATGAAGCCGGAAAACAAGGACGACTTCATCAAGGGACACAAGGCCTGCATAACTGAGACGCTCAAGGAGAAGGGCTGCCTCTCCTATGAGGGCCACGTCAGCGTCAACGACCCCAATCGGTATGTGGTGGTCGAACGCTGGGAGACCCGCGACGATCTCAACGCCCATGGCAAGGCGCCGCACATGAAGGTGTGGCGTGAATACTCCGCGCAGATGAAGACCGCGCCGACGGTGATCGAGATCATCAGCGACGGCACCGTCCAGAAGATCTAACCGTCAACACGAAGGTTTCGATGATCCGCGCCACCAAAGTTCTCGGACAGCACCGCTGGACCCAAACGCCGGCCGATACGATCGTTCTCGATTTCGACGATCGGCACCGGCGGCGGATGGCGATGACGGGCACAAGAGGGCTTGAATTCCTGCTCGATCTCGAAAACGCGGTGGCGCTACGCGGCGGCGATGCGCTGGTGCTCGACGATAACAGGCTGATCGAAGTGATCGCGGCGCCGGAGCCGCTGGTGGAGATCCGCGGCGTCGATCCGCACCATCTGGTCCGGGTCGCCTGGCATCTCGGCAATCGCCATCTGCCGACGCAGATCACCGGCAAAGGCCTGCGGATCCGGCGCGATCATGTCATCGAAGCCATGGTGCAAGGATTGGGCGCGCGCATCATCGAGATCGAGGCGCCGTTCGATCCCGAAGGCGGCGCCTATGCCGACGCTGGCCATGCTTCCGAACATGGCCATGCTCACGAACATCATGCGCACGACCATCACGATGCGCATGATCATGCCGGACATGATCATGCATCGCACGCGCACGCGCACGACCACGATCATGGCGGCCATCATCACCATGATGAGCATTGCGAGCATGAGCATCACCACGGTCACCCCCATGCTCATGATCACAAATAAGCCTGGGCCCAAACCTCGGCGGCGCGCGATCGCGGCAACCGGTATGGTTGGGGAATCGTCTACGACGCCTGCTACTGATCCGGCAGGCCTGAACGAACCCGAGGCCGCCGCGCTGTACCGGCTGATGACGTGGCTGTCGCCGTCGTTTCCGGTCGGATCGTTCTCCTATTCGAGCGGCATCGAATGGGCGGTGGAGGCCGGCGATATCGTCGACGCGGCTTCCCTACGCGATTGGCTGGCGGCGATGCTGGCGGATGGGTCCGGATTTTGCGACGGCGTGTTTCTGGCGCAGGCGCATCGGGCCGCGGCGTCCGGCGACCAGATGGCCTTGCGCGAACTCGCGGAACTGGCGGCGGCCTTCGTGCCGTCTCGCGAGCGCCAGCTCGAGAGCTCGGCGCAGGGGCGCGCGTTTATCGAGATCACGCGCTCGGCGTGGAATTGCGATGGCCTTGACCCGATGATTGCCGGTTGCGACGGCGCGATCGTTTATCCGGTCGCGGTCGGCATCGTCAGCGCGGCGCATAGAATCGCACTGGCGCCGACGATGCATGCGTTCTTTCATGCCGTGACGTCGAACTGGATATCCGCCGGCGCGCGGCTGGTTCCGTTGGGCCAGACCGATAGCCAGCGTGTGCTCGCCGCACTGGAGCTGGTCGTCGCCGCCACCGGCGCTCGCGCGCTCGCGGCCACGCTGGACGACCTCGGCAGCGCGACCTTTCGCGCCGACCTCGCCGGCATGCGGCACGAGACGCAATACACGCGGCTGTTCAGGTCATGATGGTGGATATGCGACACATCATCTCGTCGTCCCGGCCTAGCGCGCAATTTGCGCGTAAGGGGCCGGGACCCACCGGAACCGTCATCCTGAGGAGCGGCCACTTGGCCGCGTCTCGAAGGATGGCTGCACGCACTGCGCGGAACAACATCCTTCGAGGCTCGCAAGGGCTCGCACCTCAGGATGACGTCCGAGTTAGCTTCACAGGCTTGAATGCCGGGACGACATCGGGGGACATTTTCTAAATGACAAAATCTCACGGCCCGCTTCGGATCGGCATCGGTGGCCCCGTCGGATCGGGCAAGACCGCCTTGATGGACCTGCTCTGCAAGTCGATGCGGGAGCGCTATGATATCGCCGCGATCACCAACGACATCTACACCAAATGGGACGCGGAGTTCCTGGTGCGCTCGGGGTCGTTGACGCCGGATCGCATTGCCGGCGTCGAGACCGGTGGCTGCCCGCATACCGCGATCCGCGAGGACGCCTCGATGAATCTCGCCGCGGTCGCCGACATGCGCGCCAAATTCCCGAATCTCGATCTGGTGCTGATCGAATCCGGCGGCGACAATCTGGCCGCCACGTTTTCACCCGAACTCGCCGATCTCACGATCTATGTCATCGACGTCGCCGCCGGCGACAAGATCCCCTCCAAGGGCGGCCCCGGCATCACCCGCTCCGATCTCCTGGTGATCAACAAGATCGACCTCGCGCCGTATGTCGGCGCCTCGCTGGAGAAGATGGACACCGATGCGCGGCGGATGCGCGGGGTGCGGCCGTTTGTCATGACCAATTTGAAGAAAAGCGACGGCCTTGATCGCATCATTGGCTTCATCGAAGCGAAGGGCGGGCTCACCCCGGCGCCACCGACCAAGGGCGGCTAACCGACCAGGTTAACCAATAAAGCCTGGCAAAAGCCGATCGATCGAATTTATCAATGCTTGCGTTGCAGTGCTCCCGGCACGTGCGAATTTTCCGGCCTCGAGGTGGAACCAAACCGGCGTGAGGCGATTGGTGAACTCTGGCGCCATCCATCCAGCGTCTCAAAGGCGGGGCAGCGTTGTTCTCGTCCCCTCCGCAGTTGCGTAGCCATGATCGCTCCTTCAATATGTCTCACGGTTGGCCCGCGTTCTGTTTCAGTCTGTTGCCGCCGCGGCGAATATCACATGCTTAATCCATTTTCACGCCAACCCCTCATTTTCGAGTAAGCGGGTGGTTCGGCTAGGCTTCATCATCGGTTTTATTGCGCTTATCGGGGTCCTGCTCTCCGGTCTTGCGGCCTATCGCGTGCACGATCAGGAACTCGCGCTCGAGGGCATCGCCATGGCGCGCGCGATCGACGTTCATGCCAGCCTGGTGCAGGACCGGCTGACCGAGCGTGAACTGCTGGCCCGCGTCGCATCGGGCCTGTTTCATGCACCATCGGTGATCAAGGCCGATATGCTGCAACCGTTGCGGGCGTCGATCTATGCCTTCAAGACGGATTTCGTGGTCGCCAGCTGGATCGCCCGGCTCAAGCCGAACGAACTGGATGCCGCGCGCGCTGAATTGGTCAAGGCCGGATTCCCGGACCCCACGATCCGCAGCTACAATGATTCGCCGCGGGACACCCGGTCGCTGACCCAGCCGATCGACGTGGTGATGGACGTCGAACCCCGTAACGACAAGACGATGACATTCCCCGGTCGTTCCCTCGATCAGAATCCGATCCTGGGATCGATGTTCACGCAGGCCATGGCGGGCGGAAAGCCTGTCGCGTCGGATCCGATTTCGCTGACGCGCCCGGATGGACCGGTCGGCCTCGTTCTCGCCGCGCCGGTGCAGCAGGACGACGGCAATTCGCCGGCGGGATTCGTTACATTTTCCTACGAGTTGGCACCGCTGATGCTGACGAATGACGATCTGTCGTTATTCTCGGTGGTGTTGAAGGATCCCCGCAGCGCCAATAGCGAGCTGATCGCCAACGATCAGGGGATCGTCGCCTCACGGATCGCCAACCCGGAGGGACCCGCGCCGTCGGCGACCAGAACGGTGACGTTCGGCGGCCGCGACTGGTCGCTCAGCTATTATGCCAAGACCAACGCGGTGAAGCGCGCCGCGCAGACCGCCGCGATCGTGGCTTCGATCGGGCTCGCGCTGACCGGCATCATCTGCGGGCTGTTCGGATATGTCGCCTACAACAATTTGAGGCTGAGCCGCGAAATCCAGGTCAGAATCGGCTTCGAGCGCCGGCTGACCGCTGTGATCGACGAGCTCAATCATCGGGTCAAGAACATCCTGGCGGTGATCCAGTCGATCGTGACGCGCACGCTGCGCCATGGCGCCGATATCGATGTCGCCCGTGAACTCTTGATCGGCCGCATCCATGCGATGTCGAACGTGGTCTCGCTGCTCAGCGAAAGCCAGTGGCAGGGCGTGAAACTCAAGGGCCTGTTCGAGGCGCGCGCGATACCTCACGCCGAACGCATCGCGGTCAGCGGTCCCGATATCTCGGTCAGCGCCCGGGCCGCGCAGAGCCTGTCGCTGCTGTTCTTCGAGCTGGCATCGCATTCGGATGAGGGGTTGTCGCTGGTCGGCAAGCATCCGCACATCGTGGCGCATTGGGAAGTGACCGGCGAAGCGCCCGAGGCGACCTTTCATTTTCGCTGGGAGGAATTCAACACCAGTGCGGCGACCCGCCGCGAAGATACCGATTTCGGTGTCATCCTGCTCGACCGGGTGGCGCCGGAGGCGCTCGGTGGCACATCGCAGCGTTATTTTACCGACGTGAGTTACGTCTATGAACTCACCGCGCCGATGGAGACCGTCGTCGACATGACGGAAAGAGACCGCACCGAGCAATTCAAGGCGCCGGTCAAGCGGGCCAAGTAGAGCGGGCCAAGTAAAGGGAGATGATGTTGAGCTGAACCGGCAAGCGATTGGACAAGCGCCGGAGTTCATCACCTCGCCCCGATTGCAGGGAGAGGTCGGCGCGAAGCGCCGGGTGAGGGGGCCTATCCGCGAGTCAGACCTTGCTGCAAGAGCCCCTCACCCCACCCTCTCCCCGCAAGAGCGGGGCGAGGGAGAGCGAGGAAATCATCTAACCGCCGCTGCCGCCGATCACGGCGCGCACCGTTTCGTCGGGGCCGAAATCCTCGGCGCCGTCGACATAGAGCAGGGCGCTGAGTTTCGATCGCGCCCGGTTGACGCGGCTCTTGATGGTGCCGACCGCGCAGCCGCAGATCGCCGCGGCATCTTCGTAGGAGAAGCCGGAGGCGCCGACCAGGATCAGCGCTTCACGCTGGTCTTGCGGCAATTTCTCCAGCGCCAGGCGGAATTCCTCGAATTCCAGATGCGCGTTTTGCGCGGGCTGGGTTTTCAGCGTCTTGGCATAGCTGCCATCGGCGTCCTCCACCTCGCGCCGCCGTTTGCGATAGTCGGAGCGGAACAGGTTGCGCAGGATCGTGAACAGC
>Ga0302311_10007881_pt1 | contig 10777 bp, 8 predicted proteins | sample III_Palsa_N1_3_FD_200449 | JGI IMG/M metagenome (GOLD analysis project Ga0302311, IMG submission 200449) | Peat permafrost microbial communities from Stordalen Mire near Abisko, Sweden - III_Palsa_N1_3 | ecosystem: Environmental > Terrestrial > Soil > Palsa > Peat permafrost | place: Sweden...
GGACATGGCGTGGCGGGCAGTTTGACTGGGGCGGTCGCCTCCCAAAGTGTAACGGAGGCGCGCGATGGTGGGCTCAGAGCGGTCGGAAATCGCTCGTCGAGTGCAATGGCATAAGCCCGCCTGACTGCGAGACTGACAAGTCGAGCAGAGACGAAAGTCGGTCATAGTGATCCGGTGGTTCTGCGTGGAAGGGCCATCGCTCAACGAATAAAAGGTACTCTAGGGATAACAGGCTGATTTTGCCCAAGCGTCCACAGCGACGGCAAAGTTTGGCACCTCGATGTCGGCTCATCACATCCTGGGGGTGGAGCAGCTCCCAAGGGTTCGGCTGTTCGCCGATTAAAGTGGTACGTGAGCTGGGTTCAGAACGTCGTGAGACAGTTTGGTCCCTATCTGCCGTGGGTGTACGAAGCTTGAGAGGATCTGTCCCTAGTACGAGAGGACCGGGATGGACATACCTCTGGTGGACCTGTCGTGGCGCCAGCCGCGCAGCAGGGTAGCTAAGTATGGACGGGATAACCGCTGAAAGCATCTAAGCGGGAAACCCACCTCAAAACAAGGCTTCGCCGAGAGCCGTGGTAGACCACCACGTTGATAGGCCAGGTGTGGAAGCGCGGTGACGCGTGGAGCTTACTGGTACTAATCGCTCGATAGGCTTGATCGTTCTTATCAAAACTTATGCATGCCCGGTTTCGAGCATGCTGGACAATGATGTCATCGATACATCCTCTTTGCCGACCTGGTAGCTATGCCGGAGGTTCCCCACCCGATCCCATTCCGAACTCGGTCGTTAAGTCCTCCAGGGCCAATGGTACTTCGTCTTAAGGCGCGGGAGAGTAGGTCGCCGCCAGGTCTGCCAAGAGGATGTCCCGTTCCAAACCGACCCTTCATCACGTACTCTATTGCGCGCCTTTGCCGCGGGGTGGAGCAGCCCGGTAGCTCGTCAGGCTCATAACCTGAAGGTCACAGGTTCAAATCCTGTCCCCGCACCCAAGAAAAGCGCCCGTCAGGCCTTTGGCCTGGCGGGCTTTTTCGTATCCGAGCCCCTAGCCTCCCGCCAGGATCATCCGCGCCGCCTTCTCGGCGATCATCATGGTCGGCGAATTGGTGTTGCCAGAGACGATGCGAGGCATGACCGAGGCGTCGGCGACCCGCAGCCCGCCCACGCCCCGCACCTTCAGCTGCGCGTCGACCACGGCCAGATCATCGTCCGCCGCGCCCATCCTGGCGGTGCCGACGGGGTGGAAGATGGTGGTGCCGAGATCGCGCGCGGCGTCGACGAGTTCGTCCTGTGTGATCGCCTGGCTGCCCGGCCGATGTTCCTCTGGGTGAAAGCGCTGCAGCGGCGGCTGGCCGACGATGCGGCGCACGAGGCGCAGGGAATCGGCCGCCACGCGTTCATCTTCCGGCGTCGCGAGATAATTGGGCTGGATCGTCGGCGCCGCCGCCGGGTCCGGGCTCGCGGCATGGACGCTGCCGCGGCTGGTCGGCCGCAGGTTGGCGACGCTGATGGTGATGGCGTCGAAGGGGTGCAGCGGATCGCCGAACCTTTCCAGTGACAAAGGCTGGACGTGAAATTCGAGATTGGCGGTGGCGAACTCCGGCGATGAGCGCGCAAAGGCGCCCATCTGCGAGGGCGCCATCGACATCGGCCCCCGGCGCAGGAGGGCGTATTCCAAGGCCATGAGCGGCCGACGCCAAGTAGACGCATAGAGTCCGTTCATGGTCGGCACGCCGCTGACCTTATAGTAGGGCCGGATCTGCAGATGATCCTGCAGGTTCTCGCCGACCCCGGGGAGGTGGCGACGCACGGGAACGCCAAGGCCCGCGAGGCGGGCGCCGTCTCCCAGGCCCGACAGCTCCAGCAGCTTGGGCGTGGCGACGGCGCCGGCTGAGAGCACCACCTCGGCGCGGGCCCGCGCCTCGAAGCGGGCGCCGCCGCGCACGCCGGCGACCCCGACAGCGCGGCCGTCTTCGATCAGCACCTCGGTGACCAGGACGCCGGTGACGAGTTCGAGATTGGCTCGACCCAACACCGGCTTGAGGAAGCCGCGCGCTGCGCTCCATCGCCGTCCGGCTTTCTGGTTCACCTGGAAGTAGCCCGTCCCGAAATTGTCGCCGCCGTTGAAATCGTCGGTGAGCGGCACGCCCTCCATGGCGGCGGCGGCCGCGAAGGCGTCCAGCACGTCCCAGCGCATGCGCGGGTGTTCGACGCGCCACTCGCCGCCACGGGCGTGCAGGGGCCCCGGCGGATCGATGTGATCCTCCTGGGCCAGGAACAAGGGGAGGACGTCGTCCCATCCCCATCCCGTGAGGCCCATCTGACGCCAACCATCATAGTCCGCCGCCTGGCCGCGCATGTAGATCATGGCGTTGATCGCCGATGAGCCGCCGATGACCTTGCCGCGCGGATAGCGCAGGGTGCGGCCCTTGAGGCCCGGAATGGGCTCGGTCTCGAACATCCAGTCGGCGCGCGGATTGCCGATCGAGAACAGGTAGCCGACCGGGATATGGAACCAGATCCAGTCGTCGTTCCCGCCCGCCTCCAGCGCCAGGACGCGGTTGCGAGGGTCGGCCGACAACCGGTTGGCGAGCACGCAGCCGGCCGAGCCGGCGCCAACCACGATGTAGTCGAAGACGTCGGTCACTCCGCCTCCGTGCCGGCTGGACCATGACTTGGCGCCGAATTCACTAGGCTATGAGCTGGCGCCGTCCAATCCCATCGAGCCGCGCCGCCCGCAGGCCGTGCAGGCTGTTGCCGACGAACCACCGCGGGGACCGATCCAGATCCGCCAGGCTGACGTCGGCCTCGATCGCCGAACTCTGCGCGATCAGGACGTCGCGAAGGATGCCCGGCAGCGCGCCTGCGGCCAATGGCGGCGTGACAAGTCGGCCATCTATCTCCACAAAAACGCTGTGACGCGATGCGTCCGCCACCGCGCCATGCCGATTGAGCAGCAGGGCTTCGTCCAGGCCGCGCGCCGTGGCATCGGCGAAGGCGGAGTCAAAGGTCTCGCGCCGCGTGGTCTTGTGCCGCAAGAACGGATCGCCGCCATCGAGGCGCGCTTGCGCGACCCAGATGGCGAGCGGGCGTGTGATCGGCGGCGCCGTGGGCTCGTGGCTGATGGTCAGGCCGCCGCTTCGCGACAGCAGCAGCCGAACCCGTTGGTCCTGGTGCGGCCAAGCCTGAGCTTTCTCCGTCAGGTCAGCTTCAGCCTGTTTGCGATTGAACGCGAAACCGAGCTGGCGCGCCGAACGCGAAAGCCGGTCCAGATGTGCGGCAAGGCGGACAAAACCTTGGTCCGCCGACCACCGGAAGGTTTCGATCAGTCCGAAGTCCGTGGTGAGGTCGCTGAGGACCCGACCCTTGAGTAGGGCCTCATCATATTCGGCGTCCGGATCGGAGTCGGCGACGATGCCGCCGCCGACGCCATAGCGGCCTTGGCCATCGGACCGGATCACGGCCGAGCGGATCGCCACGTTGAAAGCCATGTCCCCGCCAGGCGCAATCGCGCCGATCGCGCCGGTGTAGACGCCGCGTGGCCCGGCCTCCAGGTCGGCGATCACCTGGCCTGCCCGGATCTTCGGCGCGCCGACAATCGATCCGCATGGAAACAGCGCTGCAAGCGCCTCGCGCAATCCGACGCCGGTGCGCAGCCTGGCGGTGACCGTCGAAGTCAGGGTGTGGAAGGTTGGATAGGTCTCGACCGTGAACAGGGCCGGCGCGCGCACCGAGCCGGGCCAACTGATCTTCGCCAGGTCGTTGCGCAGCAGATCGACGATCATCAGGTTTTCGGCCCGCTGCTTTGGGTCTTCCTGCAGCGCCTGGCGGGCGGCCGCGTCTGTCTCCGGATCGGCGCTTCTGGCGGCCGTGCCCTTCATCGGCCTCGTCGTCACCCGGCCGCCGGAGACGTCGACAAACAGTTCCGGCGAGACCGACAATATTGTCGCCTCGCCAAGGGCCACGACGCCGCCGTGCGCCACCGGCTGGCGCGCCCGCAGGGCGGCGTAGAGCGCCAGCGGATCGCCGTCATAGCGAAACCGCATCGGGAAGGTCAGGTTGGCCTGATAGATGTCGCCGGCCTGGATCAGGGAGAGGATTTGCCGGACCTTCGCGACATGCGCGGCGCGGTCGTGCTGGGCGGTGAGATCCGCGATTGGCGGTGGCGGGCCAAGCTCGGCGAAGGCGACGTCGAGGCTCTCGGCGTCGATCAAACGCGGCCGCTCGAACAGCCCAAACCATATGAGCGGCGTCGTGCGGGCGGCCGGCGCCAAGCCGGCCAGCTTGGGCTCCAGGACATGGCCGAGTTCGTAGGCGAAGAACCCCGCCGCGTGCAAACCCGCGGCGATCGCGGCCTCGAGCCGGCCGAGCGAGGCGTCGACATGCTCGGGCGCGTCGCAGCGGACGATCTCGACCGGGTCGACATAGAGGCGCGCTTGCGCCCCCGGCGTCAGCCGATCCTCCAGCAGCACGAACGGAATTCCACCTCCCCCTCGATGGGGGAGGTGGCCCCGCGCACCGGGGTCGGAGGTGGTGGAGCGGCCACCCCACCCGTCTCGCGCTTCGCGCGATCCACCCTCCCCATCAAGGGGAGGGAGGTTCAGTGTCTGACGATCGAGATTCCCCGCGACCGTCCCCTCAGCGTCGATAGAACTGCGTCCCGATTTCGATCGCCGCGCGGCCGGTCTCGCGGCGATGACGGTTGGTGTCGCGCAGGGAATAGACGCAGCCGCAATATTCCTGCTGGTAGAATTCCTCGCGCTTGCTGATCTCGATCATGCGCGCCGAGCCGCCGCCCTTGCGCCAGTTGTAGTCCCAGTAGCTCAGGCCGTCGTAGCGGCCGGCGGCGCGCACGCCGCAGTCGTTGATCTGGGCCATGTTCTTCCAGCGGCTGATGCCGAGGGACGAGGTCATCACCGGAAAGCCGTGTTCATGGGCGTAGAGCGCCGTGCGCTCGAACCGCATGTCGAAGCACATCGTGCAGCGGGCGCCCCGCTCGGGCTCCCACTCCAAGCCCTTGGCGCGTTCGAACCAATTGTCGGTGTCGTAATCGGCGTCGACGAACGGCACGCCATGCTTGTCGGCGAAGCGCACGTTCTCGTCCTTGCGCAGCAGGTATTCGCGCTCGGGATGGATGTTCGGGTTGTAGAAGAAGATCGTGTAGTCGACGCCGGAGGCCAGCATCGCCTCCATCACCTCGCCCGAACATGGCGCGCAGCAGGAGTGCAACAGCACGCGTTTCTCGCCGCCCGGCGGGGTCAGGATGGGGCGAGGCGTTTCATCGGTCATGGCGCGCCTTTAGCATAAACGGTACGGCCACGCAGGCTCGCCGACGGACCGTTCCCAACGCCCGGCCGGCGCGTATAGGCTGGCGGCCGCAATCTGGGGGCCGACCGGTGGAGCTGATCGCCTACGTCTATCCCGGCTGGGAGCCGCTGATCCGGCCGGCGCCGGCCTCACGCGCCTGGATGGACGCCACGCCGGAGTCCTTCGCCTATCGCTGCCTGCCGCTCAACATCGCCAACGCCCACGGCTGGGAGGTCCTGAGCCCGGTCGGCTTCCAGGCGCGCTGGAACGGCGGCGCCGACGTCGGGTCGGTGGAAATCCGACTGGCCGAAGGCGTTGACGCCGCCCGCGCGCCGGTGTCGTTGTTCGGCCAGGGCACGATCACCTTCCACATCGAGGCGATCATCCGCACGCCGCCCGGCTGGAATCTCTGGGTCGGCGGCTCGCCCAATCGTGGCAAGGACGGCATCGCACCGCTCGGCGGGGTCATCGAGACCGACTGGTCACCCTTCACCTTCACCATGAACTGGCGCTTCACCCGCCCCGGCTGCTGGGTCCAGTTCGAGGCGCTCGAGCCGATCTGCTTCATGTTTCCGGTCGAACGGGGAGCGATCGAGGCGTTTACGCCCCGGTTCGAGCCGCTGGACGCCGACCCCGCCACGCGCGCGCGGTTCGAAGCCTGGAGCCAGGCGCGCGACAGCTTCCAGGCCCAGGTGCGGGAGAGTCCACCCGTTACGCCGGCCGATCGCTGGCAGAAGCACTACTACCGCGGCGTCGATGTCGAAGGCGTCGCCCTCGTCAAGGATCACCGCGCCAAGCTCCGCCTCAAGCCCTTCGACCGCACGGCGGCGCCGCAGGTTCCCCAGGCCCCGGCCGAGGATCCGCCGCAGGCGCCGCCGCCCCCGCCGCCTTCCGACACCGAAGCCGCCCTGCGGCGCATGGTGGCGAGGCGCGAATGGCTGCTGGAGACTCTGGAACGGCAGCGGCTCCTGGTCCCGGTGATCGCCGGCATCGAACGGCGCGCCGGCCTTGGGACGCAGGAGTTCCTCGAGCGCTACTACGCCGCCGGCCGGCCGGTGATCCTGACCGGAGAGATGGCGGGCTGGCCGGCTCTCACCCGCTGGACGCCGAACTATCTCAAGGCCCGCGTCGGTTCGGCCCCCGTCGACTATCAGGGCGGGCGGATCGCCGACGCCGGCTACGAACAGGCCATGCCGGCCCACCGCCGTCAGGCGCCCTTCAACCAGTTCATCGACGCCATCACCCACACGGCCGGCAACGATCTCTACATCACCGCCTACAACAGCGCCGCCAACCGCGCGGCGCTGGCCCCGCTGTTCGAAGACCTGCGTCCGCTGGCCAAGTTCCTCGATGGGGGTCCAGAGACCGCGATGCTGTGGGTCGGGCCGGCGGGAACCTTCACGCCGCTCCACTATGATCTCACCAACAACTTCATCGGCCAGATCATTGGCCGCAAGCGGCTGAAGCTGCTGCCGGCCTCCGAGGTCGGACGCCTGGGTGAGGCCGGCTCCGTCTACAGTCCGATCAAGGACCTCGATCAGCCGCTCGACGCCGCGGCGCATCCGCGAATGAACGGCGCGCGGCTCTTCGACATCGAGCTGGCGCCCGGCGAGATCATCTTCGTCCCCTTCGGCTGGTGGCACCAGGTGCGGGCGCTGGACTTCAGCGTCACCGCCACCTTCACCAGCTTCCGCTGGCCCAACGACATGTCGGCGACCTTTCCGGGGGGCTAGAGGGTCCATGGCGACCGTGCTCTTCCCGATCCCGCGTCGAGACTTCGATCCCACCGAGGTCGCGGTCAGCTGGCAGGTGCTGACGGCGCTCGGCCACCGGGTCAGCTTCGCGACGCCCGATGGAACGCCCGGCGCGGCGGACGAGGTCATGCTGGATGGAATCGGTCTGGATCCCTGGGGACTCATCCCCGGCCTGAGGCGCCTGCGGTTGATCGGTCTCATGCTGCGCGCCAATTCCGACGCCCGCCGCGCCTACGCCGAGATGATCCGGGACGAAGCCTTCCGCCATCCCCTGCGCTGGGACCAGTTGACGGCCAGCGATTTCGACGCCCTGCTGCTCGCCGGCGGCCACCGCGCCCGCGGCATGCGGGAATACCTGGAGAGCCCGCGGCTGCAGTCGCTCGTCGCCGCCGTCTTCGCTGCGGGGAAGCCCGTCGCGGCGATCTGCCATGGCGTGCTGCTGGCCGCCCGCAGCCAGGACGCCGCCGGCCGCTCGGTGCTCTATAGCCGCAAGACCACCGCGCTGACCTGGCGCCAGGAAAAGGCCGCCGACGCCCTCGCCCAGGTCGGGCGGCCGTGGGACCGCGGCTACTACCGCACCTATCCGGAGGCGCCCGGGCAGCCGCGCGGCTACATGTCGGTCGAGCAGGAGGTCGCCCGGGCGCTTAAATCCCCGGCCGATTTCATCGACGTGCCTTTCGACGCGCCCGACCGCCGGCGCAAGACCTCCGGCCTCGACCGCGACAGCCTCGACGACGCTCGGCCGGCCTTCGTCGTCGTCGACGGGACCTACGTCTCGGCCCGCTGGCCGGGCGACGCCCACCTGTTCGCCAGGACGTTCGCCGACCTGCTCGCCCGCGCCTGACGCCCGCGGCGGATGGGTCGCAACGCCCGTCGTCGCTCAGTACCCAGACCAATCAAGCTCAATAGAGATCGGCATAAGACCAAGTCGTCGCCGCCAATCATCGGCGTTCCATCGGCAAATCATCGGCGCCCACGCCCTTACTTGTTTTTTTCTCTCGTGGTCTCATGCCGTGAAATCATCGCCGCATAACCCGATGACTGGGAGAGACACAGATGACGCAGACCCTGATTGTGCTTGTCGATCAAACGCATGAGATCGACGCTGCGCTCCTGCACAGCGCCGCGCTGGCGCTGAACAGCCAGGTGACGCAGGATCTTCCGGCCACCTGGGCCGGGATCAACGCGGCGGTCTCCGTCGCGCCGACGCTGGCCGCCGTGCCGCACGGCTCCTGGCCGGTGTTCCTGGTCAAATCCCTGCCGCCGGGCGAGGGCGGCTACCACATGGACAAGCGCAATCAGCCCTACGCCAAGGTCATCGCCTCGGCGAGCGATGAGACCTGGACCATCGACGTCAGCCACGAGATCGTCGAGATGCTCGTCGATCCCTATGGCAATCGCACGCAGTCCTCACAGGCGATCCAGATCTCGGGAAACGACGTTGTCGATGCGCCCGGCACCTATTCCTACCTCGTCGAGGCCTGCGACCCGTGCGAAGCCAACAACTACGCCTATGAGATCGGCGGCATCGCCGTCTCCGACTTCATCACCCCGCATTTCTACGACGCGTCGGTGACCGCCGGCGTCACCTACAGCTTCAAGGCCAATATCCAGCGGCCTCGTCAGATGCTGCCAGGGGGCTACATCAGCTACACGCTCCCCGACGGCTCGATGCAGCAGATTCTGTGGGTCGATCCGAGCCAGCCGCCGACCTACAACAACCTCGGCGCCAGCGGCGCTGTCCGCTCGCTCCGCGAAGCGGTCCATGCCGAGATGGGCGCGAAGCTGGACGCCCTCAAGCATGAGCGGCGGCGCGATCCCTCGACCCTTCCCGCCGGCTTGGCGGCGCGGGTCGCTCAACACCGCGAGCGGCTCAGCCACAGCGCCGAGCGCGCCTCGCTGGTGACGGCGCGCTACGAGCTCTAGCTAGGCCTTAGCGCCACCCTGCCGCTGGCGAGGTCGTAGACCCCGCCCGCCACCTTGACGCCGCCGCCGGCCACCGCCGCCGCGATCACCGGCTGGGCGGCGGCGACACGGGCGATATTCCAGTCGACGTTGGCGCCGATGGCCTGATCGAGGTCGCCGCCGGCCTTGACCGCGCCTTCGACGCCGGGCCGCAGGGCGTCGACGATGTCCCAGATATGGCCGGGCAGGGGGTCCGGATGGCCGATCTCGGCCACCGTCGCCTTGACCGCGCCGCAGCTCGAGTGGCCGAGCACGAAGATCAGCGGAACCTTGAGCACCGCGACCGCGTACTCGAGGCTCGCGAGGGCGTCGCCGTTCAGATAATTGCCGGCCACCCGCACCACGAAGAGGTCGCCGATCCCCTGGTCGAACACCATCTCGGGGTCGGCGCGCGAGTCGGCGCAGCCGAGGATGGCCGCGATCGGATACTGCGCCTTGGCGGTGGCCGCCCGGCCGGCCGCGAAGTCCCGCGTCTCCGACTTGCCGGCGACATAGCGGGCGTTGCCGTCGACGAGCCGGCGCAGGGCCGTATCGGGCGAGACGGCGTCCTGAGGCGGCGCCGCATCGGCCAACGCCCGCCACGGGGCCAGCGCCATGAGACTGAAGCCGGCCGCCAAGTCGCGGCGGCTGATGCGATGGTTCATGGCGGGCCTCCCCGATCGTCGGATGGGCCATGCTAGCATAAGTTAGCTCAGGAGGCCGACCGCTCGGCCGCCGCCTGAAGTTTCGGGATCTCGTCCTGGGCGATGGCGCAGATCCGCCAGCCGGCCCCGGTGCGGACCAGGGTGTAGATGGCCCCGAAATCGTACAGCGGCGCGGTCGCTGAGCGAATCCGCCAGCGCACCTCCACGAGGGCGATGGCTTCGGAGACCCGGATGACCGAGGTCCTGAGCGGCGCCCCTCCGATCGCGCCGGCCCGGTCGTAGAGTTCGATCACCATCCCGGCCACGGCCTTGTAGGCCTCCGCGTCGGCGACGCTGCGACTGCGCACCGAACCGCCGAGGTCGCTCGTCAGCAGGCAGGGATAGCTGAAGCAGCCCGCCAAGGTCTCCGCGTCGCGGTTCTTGAACGCCGCCCGATAGGCGATGAAGAATTCGGTCAGGCCCGCATCGCCCAGCTCGTTCCAGTCGCTCATCGGATCGCCTCAAACGTTTGTTTGAAACGTTCGTATCACCTCAAAGTGACAGAATTGCACGCCCGTTCCTTCTCCCCTTGCGGGAGAAGGTGTCGGCGAAGCCGACGGATGAGGGCTCGACGGATCGTTCGGGACAAGTCGGCTCCGCTCACACGTCGCGTGGAGAGGACGATCAGCCCCTCATCCGGCCGTTGGCTGCTTCGCGCCTCCGCTTCGCGTCGGGCCACCTTCACCCGCAAGTGGAGAAGGGGGCCCGGTGGTTATCTCGCGCTAGTTCGCCACCCTCAGGCCGGCTGTTTGGTCGTGCGCAGGTAGGGTTTGTGGATCTTGAACTCGCCGAAGGTCGCCTTGGCGTCATCGTCCGAGACAGAGGTGACGATGATCACGTCCTCGCCGCTCTTCCAGTCGGCCGGCGTCGCCACCTTGTGCTTGGCGGTCAGCTGCAGGGCGTCGATGGCGCGCAGGATCTCCTGGAAGTTGCGGCCCACCGTCATCGGATAGATCAGGATCAGCTTGATCTGCTTGTCCGGGCCGATGACGAAGACATTGCGCACCGTGGCGTTGTTGGCCGGCGTGCGGCCCTCGCTGCTCCCCTCGGTGTCGGCCGGCAGCAGG
>Ga0302311_10007882_pt1 | contig 10775 bp, 8 predicted proteins | sample III_Palsa_N1_3_FD_200449 | JGI IMG/M metagenome (GOLD analysis project Ga0302311, IMG submission 200449) | Peat permafrost microbial communities from Stordalen Mire near Abisko, Sweden - III_Palsa_N1_3 | ecosystem: Environmental > Terrestrial > Soil > Palsa > Peat permafrost | place: Sweden...
GGGTGCTGAGCGTGCCCGGCGGCAGCGGCAGCTTGATCACGATATTGCCGATGGTGTCCGCCGCGACCCGCTGCCCGGCCTGATCCAGCACCTGGATGTCGTAACCCGGCACCGGCACGGTGGCCGAGCCCGGCTTGATCGGCAGATCCTCGATGCCGCGGCAGTTAGCCGCCGCCGGCCAGCCCAGCTCGGTCTGCCACCAGTGGTCGACCACCGGCACCTTGAGCTGGTCCTGCGCCCACAGAATGGTGTCGGGGTCGCAGCGCTCTCCGGCCAGGTACAGGGCTTCGAATTTCGACAGGTCGTACCGGTGGATCAGCTCGCCGCGCGGATCTTCCTTCTTGATGGCGCGGAAAGCCGTGGGCGCGGTGAAGAAGGTCTTCACGCCATGCTGTGCAATGACGCGCCAGAACGCGCCGGCATCCGGCGTGCCCACCGGCTTGCCCTCGTAGAGCACCGTGGTGCAGCCGCGCAGCAGCGGGCCATAGACGATGTAGGAATGGCCCACCACCCAGCCCACGTCCGAAGCCGCCCAGAACACATCGCCGGGCTGGGCGTCGAACACAGCCTGCATCGAGTACCACAGCGCCACGGCATGGCCGCCGTTGTCGCGCACCACGCCCTTGGGCTTGCCAGTGGTACCGGAGGTGTAGAGCACGTAGAGCGGATCGGTGGCGAGCACGGCAACACAGGCGGCCGGCTCGACCCCGGTCTGCGCTTCGTCCCACTCCAGGTCGCGGCCGGCGATCATGGTGGCCCGGCACTGCGGCCTTTGCAGCACGATGCAGCGGGCAATCTTGTGCGCGGCGAGTTGCAGCGCCTGGTCCAGCAAGGGCTTGTATTCGACGATGCGGCCCGGCTCGATGCCGCAAGAAGCGGAAACCAGCAGCACCGGCTCGGCCGCATCGATGCGCTTGGCCAGCTCCGGCGCGGCGAAACCGCCGAATACCACCGAATGCACCGCGCCGATGCGGGCGCAGGCCAGCATGGCGATGGCCGCTTCCGGCACCATCGGCATGTAAATGATGACGCGATCGCCCTGCTTCACGCCCTGCTTGAGCAGGGCGCCGGCAAATCGGGCGACGCGATCGCGCAACTCCCGGTAAGTGAACCGCGCAACGCTGCCAGTGACCGGGCTGTCGTAAATCAGGGCGAGCTGTTCGCCGCGGCCGTTTTCGACGTGGCGGTCCAGCGCGTTGTAGCAGGTATTGAGGCGACCGCCCGCAAACCAGCGGTACATTGGCGCGGCGGAGCCATCCAGTACCTGGTCCCAGGGCTGGTCCCAATGCAGGCCCCTGGCCTGCTCGGCCCAGAAGGCCTCAGGCTCCCGCAGCGAATGCTGGTGGATTTCCGCGTGACGCATGGTGCTTCCTCCGCTGCCGCTTTTTTTATTGGCTATCCCGGGCGCAAGCACTAAGCGGCCAGGTGCTTGCCCATGAACGTCACAATATCCTCGCGCGCCTGCGCCACCTCGGGAAACCAGTTCTCGAATAGCGGAAAGGCATGCGGCAACACCGGCCAAACCTCGAAACTCACGTCCACGCCGTACTGCTTGGCGCTGCGCGCGAACAGCACGGTGTCGTCGAGCAGCACCTCGGCGTCGCTGACCAGCAGGTACAGGGGCGGAAAGCCGGTGCAATCGGCATAAAGCGGCGACAGTTCGGGATCGGAGGTATCCATGCCGCCGGCATAAAGCTCGGCCACATGCGCCAGCGCATCCATCGGCAGGAGCGCGTCGCCGCGCATACGCGTTGTGCGCGAGGGTGGACCGTGTACCCGGCCCATTTCCGTACCCGGGGAAACCGGCACGCCGCAGGACGGCATCGGCAGCCCGGCCTTGCGGATGCGCTGCAGCAGCCCCAGCAGCAGATTGCCGCCGGCGGATTCGCCGCCCAGGGCGATGCGCTCCGGCGCATAGCCCAAGTCCAGCAGGCCGCGGTAGGCGCGCTCGCAGTCGTCCAGCGCGGCCGGAAACTTGTTGAACGGCGCCAGACGGTAGTCCGGCAGGAAGCCGCCCGCGTCGAGCGCCCGGCACATCTTGGCCACGGTGCGCACGTGTACGTCCGGCACCGCTGGCAGGATGAAGGCGCCGCCATGCAGCCACAACACCACCCTGCCTTGGGGATTGTGCGCGCCGCCGATGAAATGCCCCGGCACGCGACCGATGATGCGGTAATCCACCGGCAGGCCGCTACTGTCGCGGCATACCCGCGCCGCCAGCGAAAGCTGGATACGCGCCATGCGCTCGACCGAGCCGCCGATCATCCAGCGCAGCATCGGCCGCAGCAAGCGGCGCATCAGCCAGACGATGAAGCGGCTGCGCCCGCTGATCCGCACCGGCTTGAGCCTGATTTCCGCCTCTTCAGCGGTGGGCAGGCCCGAGGGCGGCGGTGAGGCGAGGGCCTGGTTCATGTCGTCACATCCGGAAGATGCCGTAGCGCGGATCGCCGATCGGCGTGTTGAGGGCGGCGGAAATGGCGATGCCCAGGGCATTGCGCGTATCCACCGGGTCCAGTATGCCGTCATCCCAGATCTCGGAGGTGGAATAGTAGGCGCTGGACTTGCGCTTGAACTCTGCCACCACCGGATCGCGGATGGCGGCGACGTCCTCGGCGGTGAGCTGCTTGCCGTGGCGGGCCAGCTGGCGGATCTTGACGTCGGCCAGGGTATTGGCCGCCTGCTCCGCTCCCATCACCGAAATCTGCGACTGTGGCCAGGAGAACAGGAAGCGCGAATCGAAGGCGCGGCCGGACATGCCGTAATTGCCGGCGCCGAAGGAGCCGTTGCACATCACGGTGAACTTGGGCACCTCGGAATTGGATACCGCCATGATCATCTTGGCGCCGTCCTTAGTGATGCCGCGCTGCTCGTATTCCTTGCCGACCATGAAGCCCGTGATGTTCTGCAGGAATAGGATCGGCGTCCGGTTCTGGTTGCACAGCTCGATGAAGTGGGCGCCCTTCAGCGCGCTATCGTTGAACAGCACGCCGTTGTTGGCGAGGATGCCGATCTTGTAACCCCACAGGTGGGCGTAGCCGCAGATCAGGGTCTTGCCGTAGGCCGGCTGGTATTCATGAAAACGGCTGCCGTCGACCAGGCGCGCGATCACCTCGCGGATGTCGAAGCCCTGCTTGATGTCGCGCGGCAGCACGCCGTACAGCTCGGATGGATCGTAGTACGGCGCCTCCGGCGGCAGCCATTCGATGCGCGTTTTATCCGGCCGCTTGAACTGGGCCACGATGTCGCGGGCGATGGCGATGGCCTCCTCCTCGCTCGACGCGGGGTAGTCGGCGGTGCCGGAGATGCTGGTGTGCATGTCGGCGCCGCCCAGCTCGTCCACCGTCACTTCCTCGCCGGTGGCGGCCTTCACCAGCGGCGGCCCGGCCAGGAAGATGGCGCCGGTGCCGCGGACGATGACGTTGTAGTCGGACAGGCCCGGCACATAGGCGCCGCCCGCGGTGCAATGCCCCAGCACGATCGCCACCTGCTGCACGCCCATCTTCGACAGCATGCACTGGTTGCGGAAGATGCGGCCGGCGTAATACTTGTCGGCGAACAGCTCGGCCTGCAGCGGCAGGAAGCCGCCGGCGGAATCGCACAGGTGCACCACCGGCAGGCGGTTCTCGATGGCCACGTCGAGCGCGCGCACCGTCTTCTTCACCGACAGCGGATACCAGGCACCGCCCTTCACCGAGGCGTCGCCGGCGTTGATCATCACTTCGCGGCCGGAGACGATGCCGATGCCGGTGACCACGCCCGCGCCCGGCACGTCGCCCTCATAGGCCTCGTTGGCGGCGAGCGAGGACAGCTCCAGGAACGGCGTGCCCGGATCAAGCAGCTGCTTCAGCCGCTCACGCACGAACATCTTGTCCTGCGCCTTGAGGCGCTGAATGTCGCGCTCCGGACGCTCGTTGCGCACCTTGTGCTGCATCGCCTTGAAGGCGTCCACCAGCTTGCGGTTGTGCGCCGCATTGGCCTGGAACTCGGCCGAGGCCGTGTTGAGTTTCGACTCAATGCGCTTCATGACTTCTTGCCCTCGACAGCGGCGGCAACCAGGCTGAGCAGCAGCGCATCGCGATCGAACGTCTGCCCCACCGCGAAATGCACCGCCTCGATCACGCCGTCGCGCGGTGCGGCGATGGTGGTTTCCATCTTCATGCTCTCCATCACCAGCAGGGATTCGCCGCGTACCACGGCCTGGCCAGGCTTGGCGTGCAAGGCCACTAGGCTGCCCGGCATCGGCGCCCGTACATGATCGTCGGCCGAACCCTGCGACTGCGCCGCCAGGCGCTGCAACGGATGCTCGTAGCGCAGCTGGTAGGCCACACCGCCGAGGTGAATGTAGACGTCGTCGCCGCGCGTGGCCACCAGTACCTTTTCGCTGCGGCCGTTCACGGTCAGCATGGCGGAACCGTCATCTTCCAGATGCAGGTTCACCGGCACGGGTACGGTGCGATCGGCCAGGTGCAGGCGATAGCCTGCCTCGGCACGGGACAGTTCCAGGTTATATTCGCTATCTTCGAGTTTGAACGCATGATGCATGTCAGTTGCTCCAGCCGCCGATGGCGGCGTGCATGTCCGGCACCAGGTCGGCGACATCGCGCATCGGCCGGGTCACCAGGGCGGCGGCGGCCAGCAGCTTGTGCAAGGTGGCCTCATTCAATTCCGGCTGGGCGGCGATCTCGGGATGGGCATCGAGGAAGCCGGTATGCACCTGCCCGTCGATGAAGGCCTGGTGGTTTAGCAGGCGGCGCAGGAAAGCGGTGTTGGTGACACAGCCTAGCAGGGCGTACTCCCCCAAAGCCTTGTCGGCGCGGGCGATGGCTTCGCCGCGGTCCTTGCCGGTGACGATCAGCTTGGCCAGCATCGGATCGAAGGCGGCGGTGACGTCCTGGCCCTCGACGATGCCGCTGTCGACGCGGACGCCCTCGCCCTGCGGCGTGCGCAACACCAGCACCGGCCCGGTGGTCGGGGTATAACCGCGCGAGGCGTCTTCGGCATAGATGCGGAATTCAATGGAGTGGCCCTGCGAAGTCACCTGCTCCTGGGTGAAGCCGAGTGGCTCACCGGCGGCGACGCGCAGTTGCTCCAGCACCAGATCCTTGCCGGTGATCATTTCCGTCACCGGATGCTCCACCTGAAGACGGGTATTCATCTCAAGGAAATAGAACTCGCCGCCCGTACCGAAGATGAACTCCACCGTGCCGGCGTTGCGATATCCGGCCTCGCGCGCGATGCCCGCGGCCGTCTCGCAGATGCGCTTGCGCAGTTCCGGGTTGAGCGCCGGAGAAGGCGTTTCCTCGACAATCTTCTGGAAGCGCCGCTGCACCGAGCATTCGCGCTCGAACAGGTGCACCACGTTGCCATGCCCGTCACCCAGCACCTGCACTTCGATGTGCCGTGGATTTTCGATATAGCGCTCGACGTAGAGGCGGCCATCGCCGAAATAGCGCTGGCCCTCGCTGCGTGCGCGCTCGATCTCGCCCTTAAGCTGGGCTGCCTCGCGCACGACGCGCATGCCCTTGCCGCCGCCGCCGGCGGCCGGCTTGATCAGCAGCGGGAACGGCACCTTGAGGGCGCGCTCAGCGAAGCTGGCGGGGTCGTCGTCCTCGATCGCCGAGGGCGCCACCGGGAAGCCGCCCCTGGCGACGAAGGCGCGGGCGCGCACCTTGTCGCCCATCAGCTCGATCTGCTCCGGCGTGGGACCGACGAAGATCAGGCCGGCTTCGGCCACGGCACGGGCGAAGCCGGCGTTCTCCGAGAGGAAACCATAGCCGGGATGGATGGCGCCGGCGCCGCTGGTTTTCGCCGCCGCCAGGATCTGTTTGGCATCGAGGTAAGCAGCGACCGGTGTCGCGCCGGTGATTTCGATGGCCTGGTCGGCCATTTGCACCGCCGGCGCCTTGCGGTCGGCAGCGTGATACACCACCACGCCTTTCAGGCCGAGGGCCTGCACCGTGCGCAGGATGCGCACCGCGATCTCGCCGCGGTTGGCGATCAGTACCGAGCGGAACGGCCACTCCGCGGCATGGGATCGCGTGGCCTCGAGTATTGCGGGATCGGGAATCGATTTCATGTTCGTGTTCACTTGGTAGGTTTGGCGCGCGGCGACAGCTTGCGCTCCATGCGATCGACGATTTGCGACAGCCGCTGCGTTTCCTTCCCCAGGTCGGCGACCGGGGGCTGCGTGGCAACGCCGTCGCAGACAATCAGGGTGATTTGCTCGGCGATGCGGTCGACATCGAGGTCGCCGCGGCCGCAGATGTAGTTCCAGGCATGGTGCTCGATGCCGCCGTAAACCATGTCGCGCAACAGGGTGAGCGGGATGTCGGCACGGAACTCGCCGGCTTCCACCCCCTCTTTGAGCACGTCGACCAGGAACTGGGTGTAGCGCCGGTTCTTGGCATAGACGGTGGAGCCGCGATAGTCCTGCTCGGCGCGGACTTCGAGGAACATCAGCCGGCACAGCAGCGGATAGTCGTGGACCGAGCGCAGGTGCCGCCAGACCAGCAGGCGCAGGCGCTGCCGCGCGCCGGCAACCCCGGCAAGCTCCCGCTCGTAGTTGCCGAACAGCTCCTCGTACCAGTGCTCCAGCACCTTGAGCAGCAGTTCGCGCTTGCTCTCGAAATACTTGTAGATGGTGCCTTCGACGATATCCAGCCGCGCCGCGATTTCCGCGACCGCCGTGGCCTCGTAACCCTTCTCGCAGAACACATCGCGCGCGGCCTGCAGGATGTCGGCGACACGCTGCTCGCGTCCCAGCCGCACGATCTTCCTGCTGCCGGCGCGGTTCATGCCGGCACCGCTTCCGCCGCGGCAACCAGCCCCTGTTCGATCCAGGCCAGCGGCACCTGCAAGGGGAAATCCATCAGGATCTGCGCCAGCATCTTGCCCTGCGGGTCATAACGCAACGAGGCCATGCCGCCGCCGCCCAGGGCCTCGTGCAACAGGAAGTTGAAACCGTGCAGGCCCGGGATTTCGAATCGCTCCACCTTGCCGCGCACGAAATGCGCGAGGTATTGCTTCACCGTCTCGGCACTCAACTGGGCGCGCAGCAGCGGCACGAACTCCGGCCGCCGCGCCAGTACGCCAATGTTGGCGCTGTCGCCCTTGTCGCCGCTGCGGCCATAAGCCAGGGCGATCAGAGGCAGCGCGCGTGTCGGTCCGGTTGGGATGGAGCCGCTTGCCGCATCGGTCTTTGCAGGCGGCGAGCTAATCGCGCCCGACGCTTGCGACGGCAGCACGATCGCCTTGCCATCGACCTCGGCGGCAATACTCACAGAACCCTTCGGCACCAAGCAGGAAAACAGCCGCACCAACGGCGTCACCGAAGGCCTCCCGCCGGCAAAGCCGGTGATGCCCTGCGCCATCGAAGTGGCGGAAGGCAGGAATTCGCGCGAGAAGATCTCCAGCGCGGCCTTGTCGGAGTGATGCACCGCCAGCTTCAGGATCACTTCACGGGTGCCGCGGGCGCGGGCCTGCGCACCCCAGTTGGACTCGGCGCCCAGCACCTCGATATCGCTGCGCAGGTAATCGCCCAGCTTGCGCTCGCCGAAGATGCGGCGGGTGCGGCGCAGGATGGCCTGGGCCGTGGCTTCGGCGCGCGCCACCGCGTCGCGGCCACCGATCATCATGGTGCCGGTGGCGCGGAAGCCGTCCTGGTAGGTGGCGGATACCTTGTAGCTGTCGGTCGGCGCGCGGCCTCTGGCGCCGCTCACTTCGACCCGGTCGGTGCCCGCCTGTTTCAGGCTAAGCTGACGCAAGTCGCAAGTCACATCCGGCAGCAGGTAGGAAGCGGGATCGCCGATCTCGTAGACGATCTGCTCCGCCACCGTCTCCGGCGCCACGCGGCCGCCGGTGCCGGTGGGCTTGGTGGCGATGAAGGAGCCGTTGCGGGCCACTTCGGCGATGGGAAAGCCCATGCAGTCCCAGTCCGCGACCGTGCTTTTCCAGTCGGTGACGATGCCGCCGGTGGCCTGGGTGCCGCATTCGATCACATGACCGGCCAGGCTGCCGGCGGAGAGCAGATCGTAGTCCGTGGCCTTCCAGCCGAATTCGTGCACCAGGGGCGCGAGCGCCAAGGCGCTGTCGACGCAGCGCCCGGTGATGACGATGTCGGCGCCTGCGTCCAGCGCGGCGGCAATGGGAAAGGCGCCGAGATAGGCGTTGACACTCCAGGGCTTGTCCGGAAACTCGCCGCCGCTGAACATCTCGCGGATGCCCTGCTGCTTCAGTTCCGCCGCGCGTGACAGCAGGTCATCGCCGGTGACGATGCCGATGCGCAGCTCGATGCCCGCGGCCTTGAGCTTCGCCGCCAGCACTTCCTGGCAGGCTTTTGGATTGACGCCGCCGGCATTGGTGACGACGCGGATGCCGTGCTGCTTGATCTGCGGCGCCAGCCGCGCGATCACGTCGGGAAAATCGGTGGCGTAGCCGGCCGCGGGGTCTTTCGAGCGCGCCCGCGCCAGCAAGGACATGGTGATCTCCGCGAGGTAGTCGAGAATCAAGTAGTCGATCTGGCCGGACTCGACCAGCTGCTTCGGCCCCTCGCCGCTATCGCCCCAGAAGCCGGCGCCGCAACCGATGCGGACCAGATCTTTCGCCTTGCTCACTTGCCGCTCCACACAGCCGAACGCTTCTCCTGAAAGGACAGCTTGCCCTCGCGCGCATCCTCGGTGCTGGACATCACCGGCACCATCGCCTGTGCATACTCGAGCGCCTCGCGCAGGCTCATGTCGCGAGTCGAATTAAAGGCCTGCTTGCCCAGGCGTACGGCGGTGGGCGACTTGTCGGTGATGCGCTTGAGCAGCCACTCCAGCTTGGCATCCAGCTCGGCGCGCGGCACCACGTAGTTGAACAACCCCATCTCCAGCCCGTCGGCGGCGCTGAACTGCTCGCCGGTGACGCACAGCTCCTGCAGTTTGCGCGGCGGCAGCACGCGCAGCATGAACGGCAGGATCATCATCGGCGTCACGCCGATCTTGCTCTCGGGGGTGCCGACGCGGATGTCGTTGGCGGCGATGGCCATGTCGCAGGCACAGAGGATGCCGAAGCCGCCGGCCATGGCATGACCGTTGACCCGCGCCACGATCGGCAGGGTGCATTCCTGGATACGCTTGAACAGGTCGACGATGTAATGCTGCGGCCGCGAGAAATCGACATCGAAAGCGGCGCCCTGCACGTTCTTCTGCAAGTCCGCGCCGGCGCAGAAGGCCTGCTCACCGGCGCCGGTAAGGACGATGGCGCGGGCCTCGCGGTCCGCCACCGCCTGGGCGATACCGGCATCGATGGCCCTGACCACCTGCTCGTTCAGCGCATTGCGGCGCTCGGGCCGGTTGATGGTGATCCACTGCACCGCGCCGCGGCGTTCCACCAGTACGTCCGACATTGCTCTCTCCCGCTTTTCCAGCGTTTTCGGTGAGCCTGCCTCACCATCGAACTGGCAAGTTTCAGGCCTTGATTTAATGCCCTTGTCCGGATCGATCCGGGGAATGCGGGCAGCTTTTAGTGAGTTATACTCACTAATATACGGGAGCCGCCTCCTCTGCTTCAAGCCCGGGCATTGTTCCGCAGCGCCGCACCCAGCGGCTTCGTCTGTTCAGATGGCATCCGCCGGCGAAGCGACGTGGTACTTTTCGGCATCGGCGCTGGCACCCAAAGCGGCGCGTCACAACGAAATTACGAGGAAAACCATGAGCTTCAGCAATAAAGTGGTGTTGATCACCGGCGCCGCCGGCAATCTCGGCCGCGCCGTCGCCTCGGCCTTTGCCGCTGCCGGCGCCTCCCTGGCGCTGGTGGACATCAACGAGGCGGTACTGGCCTCGGCCTATCCGGAGCAGAATGAAAGCCGCCTGCTGCTGGGCGCCAACCTGATGGAAGCCGCCTCGGCGCAAAAGGCCGTGGCGGCAGCGCTGGCCCGCTTCCAGCGCATTGACTGCCTGTGCAATGTCGCCGGCGGCTTCCGCATGGGGCCAGCCGTGCACGAAACGCCGGCCGAGCTGTGGAAACTGATGATGGACCTGAACGCCGGCACCGTGCTGAACCTGGCGCAGGCGGTGGTGCCCGGCATGCTGGCGGCCGGCTCAGGCAAGATCGTCAACATCGGCGCCGGCGGCGGCCTCAAGGGGGGCGCCCGTATGGCGGCCTACAGCGCCTCGAAGAGCGCGGTGATCCGCCTTACCGAATCCATGGCAGCTGAACTGCGCGACAAGGGCATCAACGTCAACTGCGTACTGCCCAGCACCATCGACACGCCACAGAACCGCGCCGACATGCCCAAGGCCGATCCGAAGAAATGGGTTTCGCCGGAGGATCTGGCGAGCGTCATGCTGTTCCTGTGCTCGGACGCTGCCCGTGCCATCCACGGCGCGGCCATTCCGGTGAACGGGTTGAGCTGAATATAAAAAATATGGAGGAGCAAGGAGTGAGCAAGCCGTCCATGGAGCAGCAGTTGCAAGAACTGCTCGACAAGCAGGCGCTGTACGAACTGATCTGCGCCTACTGCAACGCCGCCGACCGCCACGATCACGACAAGATGCGCGCGCTCTATCACGAGGACGCCATCGACGATCACGGCCACTACTCCAAAGGGCCGGCCAAGGACTTCATCGACAAGCTGCCGCAAATCCAGGCGGCGATGGAAATCCTGCACCACAACGTCACCACCGTGAACCTCAAGCTGGACGGCGACAAGGCCGAAGGCGAGGTTTACATCATCGCCTTCCACAAGGTGCGCGAGGGCGAACGCAGCTTCGACATGCTGATCGGCGGCCGCT
>Ga0302311_10007886_pt1 | contig 10767 bp, 6 predicted proteins | sample III_Palsa_N1_3_FD_200449 | JGI IMG/M metagenome (GOLD analysis project Ga0302311, IMG submission 200449) | Peat permafrost microbial communities from Stordalen Mire near Abisko, Sweden - III_Palsa_N1_3 | ecosystem: Environmental > Terrestrial > Soil > Palsa > Peat permafrost | place: Sweden...
GTGAATCGCTACACCGTGAATACCGATGGAACGATGTTGCGGCATGGATACTCCGGATATACCGAGGGAGTCAGCGTTGGCGGGCAGGCCGATGATGGGATGAACCTTGGGCGCAGCAACGGTTCGGTGGCGACGACGGCAGCAGGGTTGGAGAGCGACGCGGCTCTGAACAAGCGCGTGATCGACGACCTGGTGAGCTTCGATGAATTGCGTCACGCGCCGACAGTCGATGCGGAGGATTATCACGGGCCCGTGCTCTTCTCGGGCGACGCGTCGGCAGAGGTCTTCAATCGGCTGTTCGTGCCGAACGTTGAGGCGGACCGCCCTGATATCGGCACATCCGCGCGCATGCAGGGAGCTTATCAATCGAGCTATAAGACACCGATTCTGCCAGCGTTTCTTTCCGTGGTCGATGATCCGACGCTGCGCAGCTTTGAAGGCCACGCGTTGCTAGGCGCCTACAAGGTCGATGACGAGGGCGTGCCGGTTGAGCCGGTTGATATCGTTGTGCATGGCAAGCTGATGAACTACCTGGTCGGCCGCCAGCCGGTGAAGGACTTCCCTGAGTCGAACGGCCATGGTCGCGCCGTGCTGGGGCAGAGTGCTCATCCGCGCGCGGGCGTGATCATCATCAAGTCGTCTGACCCTCTATCTGCCGAGGCGTTGCGTGCCAAGCTGCTGGCGCTGGCGAAAGAGCAGGGGCGTGACGTGTATTCGGTGGAGACGCTGAGCGGCGAGCTGGCGCCGCGAATGCTGTATCGCGTCTCTCCGGAGGGCAAGCGCACGCTGGTACGCGGGGCGGTGTTTGACGAGCTCGATCAGCGCGCCATTCGCAGCGGCATTCTCGCTGCCGGCGGAAAGCCGTACATCGCGCAACAGGTGAATACGGTACCGGGGACGACGATTGCTCCGGAGCTGTTGTTCGCCGACATTACGGTGAAGCGCGCCAATGAGGAGCAGCAGAAGGTGCCGTACTATCCCCCACCGGCGCTGCCGAAGGATTGACGGTCAGTTGACGCGAACGAGGTATGGCACAACCTGGGGGAGCGGGGTGCCGATCCATTCTTTGATGGCGGTGGCTTCGGTGCGATCGTGCCGCACCGGGTCGATGCGCACCCAGTAGCCGGTGGCGCTGGCGAACTCGATGACCCGGGAGCCGACATAGCGGCGGGCAAGGGCGCTCTTGAGATCGAGCGCATCCTGTTCGGTGGGGAAGGCGCCGGTTTGCACGCACCATTTGGCTTCGACTGCGGGGGTGGAGCTTCCAAAGGCTTCGATGCGCACCTGCGCGACGCCCATGCGATAGAGGTCAATTTTTTTAGCCGCGCTCTCGGAGAGGTCCAGCACGCGCCCATGCGCGAAGGGTCCGCGATCGGTGATGCGGACCATCACGGACTCACCGTTCGCGAGGTTGGTGACGCGGGCGACGGTGCCGAGCGCAAGCGTCTTGTGGGCAGCGGTCATGCCGGTGCCATCGTAGGCTGAGCCGTCCGCGGCGCGATGCCCGCTGGGTCCATACCAGCTGGCCATGCCCGTCTCAACGAACTCGGGGCGGCCTTCGGGTACGAGGGGGACGGGTGCGGGTGCGCGGCGAGCCTGGTCGGGTTGGACCGGTCGGGCGGAGGATTGGGTGTGCAACGGTGGCGGCGGCGGTGTGTAGGCCTGGTGTTTTGCATGATGACAGCCTGTGGTCAGCGCCAAGGCGACGAAGGCGGAGACGGAAAACACGGGCCAACGCGGCGCGGGCGTCGGGCCTGGTTCGTTGTGGACAGCGAGGGGTGGCATCCGTCGGTGTGCATCGGCGGGCTGCGGTTTGTCTGCGATGCTCGGCAAGGACGGACTCCTTTCGCTGAAGATCCAACCTTCATGATTGGGCGCTGTTGATGCTTGAGTCAACGCTGAGTGCCCAGGTGGTTACTGGTGATGCGAGGCGTTCCCGTGTATTTTCGCGGGGTCCTTCCCGCCTGGAGTCCGATGTGCAGCCGAACGCGTGCCTAAGACTCTGCCGTATTTGATTGGGTAAACAACCATGTGCGACGAGAGCGCGTCCGTAAGAAAGACAGCGTCATTCCTAGAGCGCAGCGCGCTGAACGACCGAGAACGTGGAGAAGAGCAAAGTGGTAGGTACACGAGCATTGAGCGCACCTATGCCGATCGACCAGGTCAGGATGCAGTGCTTGAAGAGAGGTCGTCGCGCCCAAGAGGCATTCCCGCTGCTTGCATTGTTGGCATGCATGATTGCCGGACCGGCTGTGGCACAAAGCGTGACGGCAACTGCGGAAATAGCAGCGGATGCTCCTGCGATGTTGCATGGCGCACCTGCTACGCCTGAGCCTGCTGCGCCTGAGATCGATGCGCCCCAGCCGCAACCGGCGGTCCTCGACCTTGCGGCCGATCCCGTTCGCGCGTCCGAGGCGGTCCCTATGGATCAGCCTGGGGGCGTCCAGGTTGCGCCGCTTCATCGGAAGTACATCATGCCGGATATGCGTGCTCAACAGATAAGCGCTCGCGACAAAATAATCATCGGGTTGAAGGGTACGTATAGCCTGCAGAACTTCAGCGGGATTATCGTTGCGGCTGGGTATGAGCAGTTACGTGACGGCCAACCCAACTACGGCACCGACCGCGGAGCCTTTGGCCAACGGCTTGGCGCGGCCGGCATCCGCGGCACATCGCAGGGCCTGTTCACCGACTCGGTCTTTGCGCCACTGCTGCATGAGGATCCACGGTATTACGTGCAGGGTAAGCAGCATAGTTTCTTCCATCGTGCGCTGTATGCAGCTACCCGACCGGTGATTACCCGCACCGACAGCGGACGACGCACAATCAATGGAGCTCAGTTGCTGGGCTATGCTGCTTCGACGGCTCTGAATAATGCGTACTATCCTGCTTCTAACCGCAATGTGAAGGACAACATCGAGGCGTATGCCGGTTCGATTGGCGGTTCAGCGTTGAGCTCTCTGCTGGTTGAATTCACCGCAGGTTTCTGGCACGCTCTGCATATTGGCCGGTAGAAGTGGAATGCGGCCTCGCCTTCCTTCGGCACAGATCTGCTCGGGCAAGGCGTGGCCGTACGACAGCTTTGAGATTCTGATCGGGCATGCCTTCGAACTAGCCGGCAAAAAATGTGGGTTGGCGAAGATCACCTCGCCAACCCACATTTTCTTGTTGCCGTTCGATTGCGGAACGGGTGATTAGAACGAGGTGCTGATAGTCAGGCGGAACGTCTTACGCGGCTCGCGCAGGACGTAGTCCGCTCCATAGTATTGCAGGGCTTGCTGGTAGCTGTAGGCTGCAGCCCCCGGCGAAGTCTCGAAGGGGAAGAAGTCCTTGAAGCAGTTGATCGTAGTGCCGGTGCAAGTGGGTGGCCCGGGAGCAACGAGCTCCTGGGGAATGTCCTTGTAGAGGCGCAGCGGGTTGTAGGCGTAATAGATCATGAACGGTGCGTTGATGATCGGCATGACGATCTGCAGATCCGCACCGGTCGACATGCGCGGAACATAGTTGGTCCCCGGCACGGTCTTCAGGTACTCCGAGAACGGCGGCAGCTGATAGCCTCCGACGCAGTTTCCGTTGATCACCTGCGGGCAACCGTAAAGCGGGCTGTTGACCGCCGAGATGCCCAGGGGACTCTCACGCAGCTGCGATGGCTCGAGGTTCATGATCATGCCGAAGTCCGTAAAGAACGCGAAGGTGACCTGATCGACGATCGGAATGCGGTACTCCAGGTTGGCCGTAAACGAGGTATCGCCACCGATTGCAGACAGGCGATAAATGGGCAGAGGAATCTGGACATTGCCCAGGGTTGGGTTGCTGGGATCGCGCGGGACCACGGTTCCGTCCGGGTTGGTCAGGTTGAACGGCACCTTGGTCGGGAGGAAGGTGTAAGGCGAAATGGAGCGGATGTCGAAGCCGCGCAGATCGTTCTCGCCGCCGCCGTAGAGACGGGCGTAGGGAGGAGCGACCTGGCCGCCAAATCCAGCAATGTTGGCTATCTGGAGGCGATAGGCCAGAACGTTGTGGCCTTCCTTGTTGATCTTCAGGCCCTTCATCGGGAAGAACTGACGCCAGGAGGCGCTGGGCGCGTAGTACTTGGTATTGCCGCCAACACCTGCCAGCTGGAAGGCAACGCTCAAGTCCTTGCCGTTATGCGGACCGATGGAGCGATCCAGGGTCGAGAAGCTGAAGCTTGGCGTCACGACCGACGTGACGATGCCGTTCAGCGAGTTTGCCCCGGCAATGCCCGACCGGAACGCCAGGGTCTGGAAGACGCTCAGCGTGTTCTGGTTGAATGTCGTGATTCCAGAGCTGGACAGCGAGTAGGCGAGGGCGATACGCGCGACACCCGAGCGGCGGAACAGCTTGCGCAGCGCCTCGCTGGTGGAGATCGTTACGCCCTTGGACGACTGGTTGTAGTTGTTGAGCAGGGAATTCTGCGCGTTGGTGAGGTTGGCGCTTTGGCCGCTGGTAATCGCGTAGCTCTTCGCTGGATTGAAGTCCGTCTTGCGATCGAAGACCTGGATGCCGAGCGAGATCGGCTTGTTGCGCAGGTAAGGTTCCGTGAATCCGAAGTTGATGTTGCGTGAAAGATCGCCGATGTTCGCGGCAACGCTCAACGTTTCACCCAGGCCGAGGAAGTTGTTGGTCTGATAGTTCAAGCCAAGGAACGAACCGGAAAGGCCGCTGACGCCACCATTGATGCCGATGGAGTTCTTGCCCTTCTCATGCAGCTTGATGAGCAGGTCGACCGTGCCGGCATCTGCATTCTGCTGCGTCTCAACATCCTGCTCGGCCTTGAGGGTATCGAAGTAGCTCAGCTGGTTCAGACGCAGCAGCGAGAGATCGACGAGCCGGCTGTTGTAGACCTGGCCCTCTTCAACCAACAGCTCGCGGCGAATGACGCGGTCGCGGGTAAGGGTGTTGCCGGTGAACTCGATGCGCGAGACGTAGAACTGCTTGCCCTCGTCGATATCGATGTCCAGGTAGATAAGCTTCTTGGCCTCATCAAACCGTGGGACCGGGGTGGGCACCATGTTGATGTAACCACCTTCGCCGTAGGCCTTGCGAAGGTTTTCAATGCCCTTGGCGAACATCCGTGCATTGAAATAGTCGCCGTCCTTGACCGGGAACTGGGCGCGCAGGGCTTTTACGTTCCTGTAGGACTTGTTGCCGGTAAAGGTGATGCCGCCGAGGTGATAGCGGTCGCCCTCTTCAATGGGGATGACGATATCGACGCGCTTGCCGTGCGAGGGATGCAAGGTGAACGGATTGATGCCGCCGGCATTGCGGACGTTGGTCTGGGGCTCGCCGGTAAGGGCCTTGGAGTAGCCCTTGTCGCGGTAGGCCTCGCGTACCCGGTCAGCATCTTCGTCCAGCTTGCTGGCGTCGAAGGTGCGGGGGAAGATGTTCTCGAGGATGATGGAGTGCGGAATGCCGATGGGCTTCAGGTTCTTCATCGCCGCCACCAGTTCACGGTGGGTCAGCGCATGGTTGCCGGTGAAGGCGATCTTGCCTACCTTGACGGTCGGCCCTTCCTTGATCACGAACGTCAGCGCAACGCGAGCCGGAGGAATGGTCTTGACCTCGGTCCGGATGACGGCAAACTGATGGCCGTGCTCCCCGAGCATCTCCTGCAACACGACTTCGGCGCGCTTCACGCGCGTCTCGTCGAACTGGCTCTCGACGTTGAGGGAGACCTTCTCCTTCTTGAATCGCTCCATCACGTCGGAGACAGATACTGAGTTCAAGCCCTTGTAATTGATCTCGCTGATGGTGGGCTTTTCCCGAACGTAGACTTCGAGCTGGAGGCAGCCCTGGCCCGGAACCTTCTCAATGCGGACATTGTCGAAGTAGCCGGTGTTCCAGAGGGAATTGAAGTCGCGCTCCACGACGGCCGGGTCGTACGGGTCGCCGGCGCGGCTGAACAGTCGCGCAATGATGGACTCTTTGGGGATGCGCCGGTTGCCGATGACCTGGATCGGGCACAGAACCTGTGGTGCCGCTTCCGCGGAGAACTGCGGCGTGGCCTGGACCTGGGCAGCGGCGGACGAGATCAGCGCGGGGATGGCAGCCAAGCTTGCAACGATTGCCAAACTTGAAAAGCCCCAGCGAAGAACAGCGTTCAAGCTTGAGCGGTTCTGGCCATAGCCAAGGATGCCCAATCGGCTCGAGCGCGTGCGCACAGGCTGGGTCGTACACTTCAGGGAGCTTGCGCTCACTCGGATTCCGGTAAAGATAACCACACCCTCACTGCTCTTTGAATCTGTCAAAGCTTGTTGAATTCTGCTGTTGATTCCAGCCCTGCGGTACACGAAGGGGAGAGCTTTGATTATAGGCGACTAGCGGCAACCCATGCGAACCCACGGGCGGCCAAACTTGAGCTTTCGCCATTAATCGGTGATCTGGCCGCAGAAGTTTTCTCTACCCTGACGGCAGAAATGCCCCTCCTGCGGGCTACGAACATCCACTTCCACATTACTGTTGGACGTAAGGCGCGGTAAGGGTAAGCAGGTCGGCGTTTTTTAAGAAGCTTGTGAGCGTGGAGGCGAGCCGCGGCTCCATGACGCTCGCCGGTGTCATCGTATCCAGGCTCTCGACCTTCAACATCAACGGGATGGGCCGGGTCCTATCCGATTGCAACGGTACTCCGCGGTGCGGCCGCGCATAGATCACGGTCACATGTTGGCTGGACCCGGAGTATTGCCGGCACGCGCCGTTGTCACAGACCGTCGACGCTTCGAGCTCCTGGGTCGCGCCGTCGTTATACGTTGCCGCGGTCAACTCCACCGGGCCGCCCGCCGTTGCGGCCACAATCTGACCGTGCCAGGTGGGATCTTCCCCGCGCGCGAGATGGCATACCTCGGCGTCATGCACGGTCTGGGGCGAGACACCCAGCATCACATGCGCGCCCGGAATCCCGTTCACCGTGGGTTCTGCATACTCTCCCCAGCTATAGACCAGAACGCCGAACTGGGTCTCATTCCAGGTGCGCTCCAGGGTGAAGTCGCCGATGCGTTGGGGTAACGTGGCTGGTGCCAGGGTTGCCAGCCGGGCAGCATCCACTCGATGCTCGTGCAGTACGTCGACGCCGAAGATCGCGGCCATCAGGAGCACGGCCGCCACCCGCAGAATCAGCGAGCTTTGCAGCCGGTCGGCGTTTGATGGATAGACAGGAGCGGCCGGCGTCGCGGGCAGCGGTTCAGTGGTGGCGCCCGGGTCATTGCGTAGCTTGTTAGCGACCGTAAAGAAGACGGCCAGGGCGCACACGAACAAGCACCCACCGATCACGTAGTCGGCGATCTTGGCGTGATGCTGCAGCCACGGGTAGGGCAGCGCGATCTTGTAGTAGACGACCAGGAGGCAGAGGCGAAGGAAGTTGAACAGGTATCCCAGCAGGACGGCGCCCGCCACGACCGGCGCGTACACATACCAGCGGAAGCGGTAGAGATAGCCGACCACAACGGCAGCCAGCCCCAGGGTAATGGCGCCACGAATGCCGTTGCAGCCGGGAGCGATGAACATGCCGAACTTCGGCGTAAACATCAGCCGAAGCTTGTCCTGCGTAAGCTGCTGGCCGAGCGCATGCGCCCAGGCGCGGGCGACGGTGGCCGAAGCGTGTTGCAAGGGCAGGTCGACCAGCCGGGAGAACGTCTGCGGAACCGGGATGACGGCCCACATGAAGATCACCGGGAACCAGGCAGCCTTGAGCAGACGCGTGCCTCCGAACAGAAGCACCATCCCGGCAGCGTAGATAACGGCAACCAGCGGCAGCGGTGGGAGTTGGACCAGCCAGTTCTTATTGATGGTGACGATCAAAAGCATCTGATCGCGCAGGAACATCAGCGCGGCGGATCCCGCCAGCACGGCAAACCCCCACCAGGAACCGTCCGTCTCCCAATCCAGGCTCCGCCAGGCGCGCAGAATCAGCAGGTAGGAGACGAGGGGAACCACCATGCCCATGGATTTGAGGTCGTCGGTGGTCCAGATGCGATAGAGGGACTGAACGGAGGGCCAGATAGTGAGAAGGCCGGCAGCGGCGCACAAGGAGGCCAGCACCACGACAGTTCGAGACTGGAAGGTGCGAGACTGCTGTTGATATGAGAGGGTAGTGGGCACAAACCTCAGCGTCCCTTTCGGGCAGGGCGCAACGCGAATACTCTGGCACAGCTCAAACCACTTTGCTACTGAACGCGGATCTTATTGATTCTTCGGAGCTTTGCGTGCGCGAATTCGGGTGCGCAGGTTCGAAATGGCGTAGGCGCCACCAGCCAATCCCGCCAAAATCAGAGTGGGATTCTCCGGTGAATCATCGCATCCACCCTGGGCGCGAGCGGGAACCGCCGCGATCATTGCAAATGCGAGAGCAGTGAGGAGAAAGGTCTTCTTCATTGGGAGATCCTATTTCCGCCGCGACCCGGGGGCCCTTGGCTGTAACGATAAATTGAGTCCGCCACGCTGACTCTCCAGCTTTGAGATGCGCATGCGAGGCGTACAGGTATATATCTTCCCCGAGGATATAGGGGACGTCGGGGGGAAGTCAACGATTCTCTCCGACGAACTACACCTTAAGCTATACCCATTCGTCTACAACCTAACCCCTTTTGGCTGCATCAACGGGGCCAGCGCGACGGGCTGTAAAATCAACGGTTGTAACCGGAGCATCCGGCAGTCTTCAGGAGGTTGTGAACATCATGGCATCGGCAATGGCAGGGATGGAGGCCCTTTCGGGCGTATATGACGGACTCAAGGCGCGCATGAACAGCTCGGTGGATGACTTCCGGGCGAACCTCGTAAGCGTCCGCACCGGTCGCGCATCGGTCCACATGCTCGACGGCATTCGTGTTGACTACTATGGTACCGAGACTCCAATTTCACAGGTTGCGCAGATTACCACCCCTGAAGCGAACCTGATTCTGGTTCAGCCCTGGGAGCAGACCCTGGTCACGGCCATCGAAAAAGCCATCCGTACCAGCCAGCATGGTTTCAACCCCATGCACGACGGCAAGATCATCCGCGTGCCCGTTCCGCCCATGACCGAAGAACGCCGCAAGGACACGGTCAAGCTGCTGGCAGGCACGGTCGAAGACCACAAGACGTCGATCCGCAACATCCGCCGCGAAGGTAACGAGGCCGTGAAGAAGGCCGCCAAGGACAAGCTGATCTCCGCCGACGACGAAAAGCGCGCCAACGCCGAGATCCAGGAACTTACGGATCATGAGATCAAGCGCATCGAGGAACTCTTCCGCGCCAAGGAAAAAGAGATCCTGACCATCTGAGCAACGAGCCACGTCAACCGGGAAGGGCGCACTGGCTGCGCCTTTTTCTGCGCCACACGGACCTCTCACAGCGCTAATCCTGACTGGCAGCGCTCAACACCGCATCGGCGACGGCAGCAGCTTCTTGCGCGACCTGCAGATCATGCACCCGCAGTACGTGGGCTCCAGCCAGAATCGCTGCAACATTCGCGGCCGCCGTGGCAATGCGCCGAGCCTCGGCGGGTTCTGCCTTCCCGTCTTGCAAACTCTTCACCGCCTCGCCCAGAAATCCTTTGCGCGAGAGCCCCACGAGGAGCGGCCTGCCCAGTTCGCGCAACCGACCAAGCCGCGCCAGCAGGGCAAAGTTCTCCGCGCCGCGTTTTCCGAAGCCGAACCCGGGATCGACGACGATGCGCTCGGTGCGAATCCCGGCAGCTTCGGCCTCCGCCAGTTGCTCGCATAGCCCGGCGAAAACTACCGGCATTACCGCGTCGCCATCCAGTCCAGCCTGCGTCTGCCACTCGCCGGAGCGACCACGCGCATGCATCAGCACCAGGCCGCATCCGCTCTGCGAGACGGCTTTCGCCATCGACGGATCCCATGTCAGACCAGAGACATCGTTAATGATCTCCGCACCCGCCCGCGCCGCAGCCCGCGCCGTATCTGCGTGGTAGGTGTCGACCGACACCACGGCGCGGGGCCGCTCGCGCAGCAACTGTTCCAGCACCGGCAGCAATCGCGCCTGCTCCTGCTCTGTGCTGATCGGCGTTGCGTTGGGGCGCGTCGACTCGGCACCGAGGTCCACAATATCTGCGCCTGCGTCGATGGCTTCGATCGCTGTGGCGACTGCCAGCTTGGTGATCGTGGCATGCGGCAGCCGGCCGGCCGTTCCGCCTGCGCTGAGCAACCCATCGCCCGAAAAGCTGTCCGGCGTGAGATTGATGATGGCCATCAGGAGCGTGCGTTGCCCCAGCGCCAGCTTGCGCGTGCGCAACTGCCACTCGAAGTGCGGCCTGTAGTTGCTGCCCTTCATCGGCTCCGACCCGGCTTCGGGATTGGTTTGAAGCTCGTCCACTTTACCGCGCAATTGTAGGCCTCTCTGAGCGCATCGCTATAAATAATTGCACCAATTCTTGTAGACTTGCGCCATGCAAATCTCTGCGCAAATTGCATTGATTTTGTTGCTTTTTGTCGCAGCGATGCGGCCGCAGTCTGCGCGCGCGCAGGAGACTTCGCCGGCAATACCTGCTCCTGCATTCGTTCACCCTGCCTATCCTAACGGCTCGGCCACGGCGCTTGGTCAGCAGATCGAAACGTTGCTGGCGGACCCGGCCGTCTCGCGCGCGCATTGGGGCATCGCCGTCACCACGCTGGATGGCACACCGCTCTATGGGCGTGACGAGGACAAGCTCTTTCGGCCGGCCTCGAACAACAAGATCTTCACCACGGCGACGGCAATGGCGCTGCTGGGACCGAACAAGAACTTCGACACGCGCATCTTTGGGAAGCTCGA
>Ga0302311_10007888_pt1 | contig 10767 bp, 7 predicted proteins | sample III_Palsa_N1_3_FD_200449 | JGI IMG/M metagenome (GOLD analysis project Ga0302311, IMG submission 200449) | Peat permafrost microbial communities from Stordalen Mire near Abisko, Sweden - III_Palsa_N1_3 | ecosystem: Environmental > Terrestrial > Soil > Palsa > Peat permafrost | place: Sweden...
CCGGGTGGATGCCTCCGGTCGGCCCTCCCGAAGGCCCTGTCGCAGGCCAAAGTCCCTCTTGAAGCGCCCGTGCTTGCTCGCAATTCTGCCATTCCGACGTCGCTGGACGACGTCCTCGTTGACATCGGCGAGGCTGGGCAGCAAAAACCCCACGCGTTGAGACGGTAGGAGGGCATTTCCCACGATGGACGTTGACTACAACAGGAACACGCACGCACGCCTCTTCCAGAATGACTTTCTGGAGCTCACCTCGAAGGTGCACCCGGCCGTGCCCTTCGTCGTGTACGGCCCGCTGGTGGTGGGCCTGCTTGCCTACGGGCTGGCCAAGGGAGTGACGACGCCGCTGGCGGCGGCGGGCTTCTACGTCCTCGGATGGATTGTCTGGGACATTGCCGAGTACGCCATTCACCGCGGCTTCTTCCACTGGGAAGGCAACGGCCCCTTCACCCGGAAAATCCACGACATCATCCACGGGTACCACCACCACTACCCGGATGACCCGCTGCGGTTGGTGATGCCCCTCGGGGCCAGCATCCCCCTGGCGCTGCTCATCGCCGGCGGCCTGTACCTCGTCGGCGCGCCCTTCGTGACGCTGCCGCTCTTCGCTGGCTTCGTCAGCGGCTACCTCTGGTACGACTTCGTGCACTACTCCACGCACGCCCGGGCCCCGAAGTCCTCCTGGGGCAAGGCCATCCGGGCCCACCACATGGCCCACCACTTCGCCTGCCCGGACAGAAACTTCGGCATCAGCCACCGCTGGATTGACAGCCTGGTGGGGACGCTGCGCACGCGCGACCGCAAGGACGCCGCGTAAGAGTCGCTGGCAGGGCCTGGGCGCCATCCGGCACTTCACGGACAACGCTGCTCCCTGCTCCGCACCAAGCGCGGGAAAGCGTGAGCGCTCGCGGTTTTGACAGGCTCCGCGGCGGTGTGCCACCGTTCGCGTGGAACTTGAAGCGGGAGCGCACCGTTTAGGAATGGGCACCATGGGCCACACGTCGAACGCCGGTAGCCTCGCCTGGAAGCTGCACAAAACCGCCTGGGTTCTCGCCTGGCTCTCCGTGGGCGGCCTTTTGTGCTTGCTTGCCGCGGCCTTCCTTCGCCTCTACGGAAGCGCGCCCGCGAACCCCATTGCGGTTGAAGCGGTCCAGTGGGGGATTCCCGTCGTGTCCTTCGGTCTCGTCGCGGTTTGCGTGCTCCGATGGCTTCAATGGCTCGTCGGAGGCACGGCCGTTTTCGAAGTCAGCGGTGGAAGGCCTGGGAGACGGTTGCGACTCTACCGAGGTCGCACGCGGAGCTGAACAAGCGCCGGCGTCAGGGAGCTTGGACTTCAGCACCCCAGCTACGCGGCGGGCTTGGCTCCGGCCGCGACGGGCGGGGCGGCGGTGGGCTGGAAGAGCTGGTTGAATTCGCCCAGGGCCTTGTTGAGGGTGGCCCTGGCCTCCGCGGTCAGCTCCTTCTTCTCGCGGATGGTGTTGGGCACTTCGGGGTACTTGGCCTCGACGAATTCCAGGAGCTCGGCGGCCCAGCGTGACATGTCCGCCACCGGGATGTCGCGCGCCCAGCCGCGCTTGTCGGGGTCCTCGCGGTTGCTGGCGCCGTAGAGCTGGATGACCTGGTACTCGACGGGCATCGGCGCGTACTGGCCCTGCTTCAGAATCTCCACCAGCCGTGCGCCGCGGGCCAGCGTCTCCTGCGTCCCCTTGTCCAGGTCGCTGCCAAACTGGGCGAAGGCCGCGAGCTCCCGGTACTGCGCCAGGTCCAGCTTCAGGGAGCCAGCCACCTGCTTCATGGCCTTAATCTGCGCCGCGCTTCCCACCCGGCTCACCGAGAGGCCGACGTTGATGGCCGGACGGACGCCCGAATAGAAGAGGTCGGTCTCGAGGAAAATCTGCCCGTCGGTGATGGAGATGACGTTGGTGGGGATGTAGGCCGAGACGTCGCCGGCTTGCGTCTCGATGATGGGCAGCGCGGTGAGGGAGCCACCTCCCTCGGCGTCGGACAGCTTGGCGGCCCGCTCCAGGAGGCGGGAGTGGATGTAGAAGACGTCGCCCGGGTACGCCTCGCGGCCCGGCGGCCGCCGCAGAAGCAGGGACAGCTGGCGGTAGGCCACGGCCTGCTTCGACAGGTCGTCGAAGACAATCAGCGCGTGCATCTTGTTGTCGCGGAAGTACTCACCCATCGTCGCGCCGGCGTAGGGGGCGAAGAATTGCATCGGCGCCGGGTCGGCGGCCGCGGCCACCACCACCGTCGTGTATTCCATCGCGCCGTGCTGGGCGAGCTTGTCCACCACCTGCGCCACCGTGGACTGCTTCTGCCCGACGGCGACGTAGATGCAGTAAACGCCCTTGCCTTTCTGGTTGATGATGGCGTCGATGGCCACCGCCGTCTTGCCGGTCTGTCGGTCTCCGATGATGAGCTCGCGCTGCCCGCGCCCGATGGGCACCAGCGCATCGAGCGCCTTGATGCCCGTCTGCAGCGGCTCGTGGACGCTCTTTCGCTGGACGATGCCGGGCGCCTTCACTTCCATCCGTCGCGTCTCGGTGGCCTGGATGGGCCCCTTGCCGTCGATGGGCTCGCCGAGCGCGTTCACCACCCGGCCGAGGAGTCCCTTACCGACCGGCACCGAGGCGATGGTCTTCGTCCGCTTGACGGTGTCGCCCTCGCGGAGGTCCTGGTAGGGCCCCATGACCGCCACCCCGACGTTGTCCTCCTCGAGGTTGAGGACCAGGCCCTTCACGCCGCTGGCGAACTCCACCAGCTCACCGGCCTGCGCGCCGTCGAGCCCATACACCCGGGCGATGCCGTCTCCGATGGAGAGGATGGTGCCCGTCTCGGCGACGGCCACCTTCTTCCCGTAGTCCTGAATCTGCTCCTTGAGGATTCTGCTGATTTCGTCGGCACGAATGTCCATGGTTTCCTGGGCAGAAAAAGGGCGCGCCCTCGTACCACCTGCCGCGGAGGAGGGCAACGCTCGACACAGGACCGGCGATGAGGGCGTCGCCGCCGCCCTAAGGCGTCAGCTCGGGGGGACGAGCTTCACGTTGAAGGTGTAGCCCACCGACACCGGCTTGCCCTGGTACGTCACCGGCGCGTAGCGCGAGGAGTAGAGGCTCTCCAGCACCTCCTTCTCCAGGAAGGGAAGCGTCTTCAGGACGACGCAGTTCTCCACGCGGCCATCGACGGTGATGGTGCAGCGGACAATCATCGTCCCCTCCACCCGGGCCTCCAGCGCCTGGGAGGTGTAGGAGACGGGCTTGCCGCGCTCGACGAGGACCGGCCGCGTCATCCCTTCACCGAAGGGGACCAAGTCGCCGACGGGGGCGGCAGGGGCCGGCGTGCCGAGGCCAGTGGCCGCAGCGGGCGCCGCAGCGCCGGGCGTCGCCGGCCGGGCGGGCGCGGCCTGGGCCGAGGCGGGCGTGGTCAGCGGGATGGGGACGGGCGCCTCGCGCTCCTTCTCCCGCTCCTCGCGGGTGAGGGGGACGGGCGTCGGGACGCGGGTGACGACTTTCTTCTGCAGCTTGGCGTTCACCGCCACGTCGCCCGAGCCACCGGAGGTGATGGCCTGGTTCGGGTAGCCGTCGAGGACGAGCACCATCTCCGCGCTGGCCATCCCGTCCGGGCCCGCGGGGAGCTCGAAGAGGGCCGGCGTCGCGCCGAGGTCATGCCGGCCGACGAAGACGTGCGCTCCGGCCGGGTCGGTCGAGACGTGGAAGCGGACCATCTTCCGTTCGACGGGAGCCGGGGGCTCGGGCGGCGGTGCGGGCTTCACAGCCGGGGGTGGCGCGACCACCACCGGAGGCGGCGGCTCCGGGACCCGGGTGTGGGGCATGAAGGCCCACACCGCGACGAAGCCGGCGGCCAGCGAGAGCAGGATGCCGCCGATGAGGAAGAGGCGTTGCAGCGCCCGGGCCCGCATGGCCGCCGGTTCCTCCTCGGCGATGTCGATGGCCATGGTGTTGGCCTCGGGCGGAGGCGTGAAGGAGCGGGGATGGACGCCGCTTCCGATGGCCGGCAGTGGCGGCGGCGTGGGGTGCACGCCGGAACGACGCTCGGGGAAAATCCCGCTGGCCCCGCTGATTTGGGCCGCGTAGCGGATGGCCTCGAGCAGCTCGTCCATGGACTGGTAGCGGGCGAGCGGGTCCTTCTCCAGGCACTTGAGGAGCACCGCCTCGACCTCGGCCGGGACGTCGAGCCCCGGGCGCGCGTCCCGCAGACGCTTGGGCGGCTCCTTCATGTGCAGGAAGATGACTTCCAGGTAGTCCTTGCCGAGGAAGGGCGGTCGGCCGGTGAGCATCTGGTACATGAGGATGCCCAGCGAGTAGACGTCGCTTCGGGGGTCGGCGATGTTGCGCGCCTGCTCCGGCGCCATGTACTGGGGGCTGCCGAGGAAGACGCCATTCTGCGTGACTTCCGGGTCGCCCGGGGAGAGGTCGGCGAGGAAGGACTTCACCAGGCCGAAGTCGAGGACCTTCACCATGTCCTGGTCGGCCTCGTTGAGAAGCATGACGTTGGCCGGCTTGAGGTCGCGGTGGATGACGCCCAACTTGTGGGCCTCCCTCAGCGACCGACAAATCTGCTGGCCGATGTCCAGGACGCGAGACCAGACGAGCGTCTTCTCCTGGGCCAGCACCTCGGCCAGGGTTTGCCCGTCGAGGAACTCCATGGCGATGAAGAAGATGCCATCGTCGGTCTGGCCGTAGTCGATGACGGTGACGGTGTTGGGGTGGCGCAGCTTGGAGGTGAGGCTGGCCTCGAGGAAGAAGCGGCGCTTGAAGGCCGGGTCCTTCTCCGCCGGGAAATTGGGGTTGAGGATTTTGAGGGCCACCACGCGGTCGAGCGGCGACTGCACCGCCTTGTAGACCTTGCCCATCCCACCGGAGCCGAGCGGCTCGACGATGCGGAAGCGCCCGTTGAGCACCCGACCGATCAGCGGATCAGGAACGGCGAGCGTGGATGCGGAAGGGCCCTGGGGATCGCCCTCGAGCATGGGTTGGTGACTCCTCGGCTTGTGAACTGAGTTTTTACTTCGTGTCGCTTGCCAGGCGATGAAACCACAACTGACAAACGCTGCACAGGTTCCGACCGCCCCAGCGGAAATCAGTGCCGGGTGCGACTCGACCGCGGATCTGTAGGCAATTCAGCGCTTCAGTGCGCGCCGAATCTCATCCAGGCCTGTGCGAAGCGTTCCGTCGTAGAGGACGGAACCGACTTGGGTGGAGACGCCGCCCAACACCGAAGGGTCGACCTCCGCCTGCAGCAGGACTTTGGATTTGGTGACGGAGCCGAGCGCTGCTTCGAGCTGCTTCAAGGTGTCCGCGGGAAGCGCCACGGCGCTCACCACCTTGCCCCGGATGCGACCGGCCTTCGCGTCGGCGAGGTCGCGGAATTGCCGGGCGATTTGGGGGAGGGAAGCGAGCCTTCGCCGGTCGATGAGCAGCCGGAGGAAACGCGGGAGGGGCTCGGCGTCGATGGGAAGCTCCCGGATGAGGACGTCCACCACCGCGTGCTGCTGTGCGCGGGTGTACGTCGGGTCCGCGAGGAAGGCCTGGAGCTCGGGCCGGGCGTGGACGAGGTCGTTGAGCGACTCGAGCTGGGTGGAGACGCGGTCCGCGTCCTTGTCGGCACCGGCCTCCAGGAGGGCGCGGGCGTAGCGACGGGCGACCGAGACGTTGACCATGGCGCGTGCGCGCTTAGCACACGGTTTACGAGGGCGGCAACGCAGGAAGGGGTTGTCACCTCGGCTGCGCCTTGCTCCCACCCAAAGGGCGAATGGGAGACTTTCGTCCAGACGCCATGTCCGAACCCATCATCGGCATCGACCTCGGGACTTCCACCAGCGCAGTGGCGACTGTGGAGGACGGCGTCCCACGCATCATCCCCAACCGCCGCGGGCATTCGCTCACGCCCTCCCTGGTGGGGTTTGCGCCCGACGGGGCGCGGGTGGTGGGGGACGGGGCCCGGGTGGTGGCGGAGGAGCACCCGGCCGACGTCGCCTCGGCCACCAAGCGCTTCATCGGCCGGCGCTGGAGCGCGGAGCTCGCCCGTCAGGCCCGCGCGCTCGTGCCCTACCCCCTCCTCGAGGGCCCCAACGGCGAGGTGCGGGTGCGCATCGCCGGGCGCGTGCTTCCGTTGACGCAGATTTCGGCGATGGTGCTCGGCGAGCTGAAGCTCGACGCCGAGGCGCACTTCGGCCGCCCGGTGAGCAACTGCGTCATCACCGTGCCGGCCAACTTCGACGACCTGCAGCGGGCAGCCACCCGCGAGGCGGCGCACATCGCCGGGCTCAACGTGCTGCGCCTGGTGAACGAGCCCACCGCGGCGGCGGTGGCCTACGGGCTGACGTCCAACTTCCGTGGACGCGCGCTCGTCTTCGACCTCGGTGGCGGCACCTTCGACGTCTCGATTCTGGAGGTGGAGCAGGGCGTCTTCCAGGTGAAGGCCACCGGCGGCGACCCGCTCCTCGGCGGGGAGGACTTCGACGCCCGGGTGGTGCAGTGGCTTCTGCAGAAGGTTCCCGACAGCCACCGCGAGGCGGCGGCCCGGGACACGCTGTCCATGCAGCGGCTGAAGGTGGCGGCCGAGCTGGCCAAGCGCGAGCTCAGCGTGAGTGACGCGGCCCTGGTGTCGGTGACGGGCCTCGGCGACCACCGGCCGGGGGGCTCCCTGGCCGACATCGAGGCCTCGCTGTCGCGGCAGGAGTTCGAGACGTTGGTGGAGCCCCTGAGTCTTCGCTGCCTGGACACCTGCCAGGCGCTGATGGCGGAGGCCAAGGCCAACCCCAAGGACTTCGACGTGGTGCTGATGGTGGGCGGGATGACGCGCGTCCCCCTGGTGCGCCGCCTGGTGGCGGACTACTTCGGGCGCCCGCCGGTGGTGGGCGTCAACCCGGACGAGGTGGTGGCGCTGGGGGCGGCCGTGCATGCGAGCGAGCTCGCGGCGCGTGGCGGGGAGGCGCTGCTCATCGACGTCGCCAGCCACTCCATCGGCGTGGCGGTGTACGGCGGCGGCATGCGCTGCCTGGTGTCGAAGAATACGCCCATCCCGGTGGTGGCCCGGGAAGTCTTCCTTCCCGCCAGCGCCGGGCAGGCCCGGGCCCGCATCGAGATTTTCCAGGGCGACGGGGACAGCCGGAGTGAGAATGCCAAGCTGGGCGAGGTGCTCCTGTCGGACTTGCGCACCACGACGCGCTCCGAGGTGCCCCTGGAGGTGACGTTCGAGCTCTCCAGCGAGGGGACGCTCAGCGTGCGGGCCATGGACCTCTCCAGCGGCCTCTCCCAGGCGGTGAAGCTGGAGCAACGGACGGAGCTCTCCGCGGCCGAGGTGAAGCAGCTTCGGGCGGAGCAGAAGGACTACCACAAGCGTTCCTCGGCTCCGGAAGTCCAGGCCATGCGCTCCTTCGCGGACCTCCTGGCCAAGGGCGAGCGGCTCTCTCGCGCGCTCTCCGAGACGGCCGCGCCGGAACGTTCCGACGAGGCCCTCGTGGAGACGGTGCGCCGCCTGGTGGCGCTCGGGCGCTCGGCCTTTCGCTCCGGAAACCGCCAGCAGATGGCGGAGGTGACGCGCCGGCTGACGACGTTGATGGAGGCCGCCGCCGCCTGACGCCCGGGAGGGCTTTTCGGCCCCGAAGCGTGTTCCTCTCAGCTGCCTTGGGCTTCCCCGGCTGGCTCGGCGGCGGGGGCCGCGTCGAGCAGCTTGTAAAACGTCTTTCTGTCCACCTCGAGAAGCCGGGCGGCCTCGCTCTTGTTTCCGCCCACCGCCTGCAGGACGTGGGCAGCGTAGCGGCGGCTCAACTCCGCCAGGGAGGGCATGTCCTCGAAGAGGCCGCCGCCATTCTTGGCCTCGGCGTCGCCGATGGGGGCCGGGAAGTCCTGGGGGCCGAGGACGCCGATGACGTTGAGGGCCAGGGCGCGGGCGACGACGTTTTCCAGCTGCCGCACGTTGCCGGGCCAGTCGTAGGCCTGAAGCCTGGCCTTGGCCTCCTCGGTGACGACGGGCCGCGCCCCGCCGCGGGCGTGCAGGGCGGCGAAGTGCTCGACGAGCGCCGGGATGTCGCCCCGGCGGTCTCGCAGGGGCGGCAGGTGCAGGTGCACCACGTCCAGCCGGTACAGCAAGTCCTCGCGGAAGCGGCCGTCCTTCACCAGCTGGGGCAACTCCTTGTTGGTGGCCGCCACCACCCGGACGTCCACCCGCACCGCGGTGCTCTCGCCCACCCGCCGGATGGTGCCTTCCTGAAGGGCGCGGAGCAGCTGGCTCTGGATTTTCGGTCCGACGTCTCCAATCTCGTCGAGAAACAGCGTCCCGCCGTTGGCCTCCTCGAAGAGGCCGCGCCGGAAGCCGGCGGCCCCGGTGAAGGCGCCCTTGGCGTGGCCGAAGAGCTCGCTCTCCATGAGGGACTCGCTGATGGCGCCGCAGTCCACCGGGACGAAGGGCCCGGCGCTGCGCAGCGAGCGCTGGTGGAGGCTTCGGGCCACCTGCTCCTTGCCGGTGCCCGTTTCCCCGGTGATGAGGACCGGGACGTTGGTGGAGGCGGCGCGCGCCACCTGCTTGTAGACCTCGAGAAGCCCGGCGCTCCGCCCCACCAGCTCCGGCTGCTTCACCTGGCTTCTTAAGTTTCGGTTCTCCTCCACCAGGCGCTTCTGCTCGAGGCCCCGGCGCACCACCCGGACGATGGCGTCCACGTCGAAGGGCTTGGAGAGGTAGTCGAAGGCGCCCTGCTGGATGGCGTCGAGGGCGCCCTCGACGTTGCTGAAGGCGGTGATGACCACCACCGCCGTGTCCGGGCTCGCGTCCTGGGTGGCCTTGAGGACGCGCATGCCGTCCTCGGCCTCGGGCATGGCCATGTCGGTGAGGACGAGGTCCACCTTGTGGCTGCCGCGTAGCACCTCCTCGGCTTGGGCCACCCCGGCGGCCTCCGTCACCTCGCCCAGGGGCGCGAGGAGACGGCGGAGAAGCCCGCGGGCATGCGGGTCGTCGTCGACGACGAGAATGCGGGGCGTCATCGCGGCTCGACCAGCACCGGGGCCCGCATCGGGGCGGGGCCCGAGGCGCGGACGTCCGGCTGGGAGAGGGGAAGCCGCACCGTCACCAGCGTGCCGGCACCCGGGGCGGACTGGACTTTGATGGTGCCGCCGTGCGCCTCCACCAGGCGCTTGGTGGTGGCCAGGCCCAGGCCGTGGCCCGGGAGCCCGCGGGCCTCCGGGGCCCGGAAGAAGGGCTGGAAGAGGCGGGCGCGCGTCTCGTCCGTCATGCCCGGGCCGTTGTCACTCACCTCGAGGACGGCCCAGGTGCCCTCGGCGAGGACGCGGACAGCAACCAGGGCGCTGGTGCGGCCGGCGGAGTACTTCACCGCGTTGGAGACGAGGTTTCGGGCGATGGACTGAAGCAGCGTGGCCGGCACGTCCACCCGGACGTGGGGCTGGAGCCGGCGGTCCACCCGGACGTCCTGCAGCGCGGCCACCTGGTCGAGCTCGAGGAGGATGGTGGTGACGGCGGTGTCCACCTCCGCGCCCGGCGCCTCGCTGCGGGTGCCGGCCCGGCAGAAGCGCAGGAGCGCATCCACCAGCTGGGCCATGCGCGTGGCCGAGGCCTCGGCCACGGCCAGCAACACGCGCACGTCCGGGTCGTCCACGGCCGGCGAGCGGCCGATGAGAGTGAGCGGTCCCACCAGGTCATGCGCCACGCGGCTGGCAAAGGCATCGAGCTCCTGGTTTCGCCTGTCCAGCTCCTCGAGCTGAGCCTCGATGGTGTGCTCCTGGCGTCGGAGGATGCGCACCATGCTCGTCCCCACGAGGAGCGCCATGACGATGGAGAGCGCGGCCACCAGCGTGCCCACCAGCGTCGTCTTGGTGCGCAGGTTTTCCCGCTGGTGCAAGAGGCGCCGCGTCTCCTCGGCATTCTTCCGCGACAGCTCGGCGGCGACGGTGTCCAGCTTGGTGCTGATGGGCCGGAGCTCGGCTTCGAGGTGTTGCCGGGCGCGCTCCAGCTCCTTGCTGCTGCTGAACTTGAGGGCCACCCGGGCCGACTGGGCCAGCTGGCGCGCCGTCTCGTCGAAGCGATTCCAGACTTCCTTCTCGCCGTCGGGGAGGTCCCGCGTGTACTGCACGCGCGCCTCCTTGGCGTCGGCCAGCACGCCCTCCATCTGCGCGTCGGCCTCCTGGCGGAGCTCGTCGGTGGTGGCCTCGATGTGGTCATTCACCTTGTCCTGGAGGTCGAGCGTGTCGGCCCGGATGCGGCCGATGAGCTGCTCGCGCTCCAGGGCTTGCTCGAAGAGCTCGTCGATGCGGACGTTGGTGTGCAGCTCGTTCCAGAGCGTGAAGCCGGCCACCAGCGTCAGAAGGCCGACGACGAAGACGAAGGCCGCGCGGTAGCGGCGAAACGAGGAGTGAAAGGAGGAGGCGGAGGCACTCAAAGGCGAAGGCATCCTGACATAGGCAACCGAAGGCCAACCCGCGGCCTTCCAGTGCAAGTGTAGTCACCCGACTGGGGAATTTGTCCCCAGCCGGCGGGAAAGGTGAGGAGATGCTCCTCAGCCAACTCCTGCCAAGTGGCGTCATTCCTCAGTGGCATGGAAGGTGCTTCACCCTGCTTCGTTTGGCGGAGCATGGTGCCCCGTCGTCACTCCAGGAAGAAGAAATCCCTATGAAGAATCTCATCTCTGCAGCCATTCTCGCCACGTCCTTTGCAGCGTTCGCCCAGGCTCCGGCCCCGGCTCCTGCCGCGGCTCCGGCGAAGACCGATGCCAAGGCGGCGAAGAGTGCCAAGCCC
>Ga0302311_10007903_pt1 | contig 10754 bp, 8 predicted proteins | sample III_Palsa_N1_3_FD_200449 | JGI IMG/M metagenome (GOLD analysis project Ga0302311, IMG submission 200449) | Peat permafrost microbial communities from Stordalen Mire near Abisko, Sweden - III_Palsa_N1_3 | ecosystem: Environmental > Terrestrial > Soil > Palsa > Peat permafrost | place: Sweden...
GTCGCCGCCACCATGTCGAATTTTTCGATGCCCATGGTGTCGCGATTGAGGAACGGGAGCATGACGCCGTCGATCGCGCGATAGTCGCTCATGATTTGGGTATGGAGCTGCGCGCCGGTCAGGTCGACCTCGCGGGCGATGCGATGGCTGGTCCGATCGAACCACAGCTCGAACGGCTCGGCGCCCTTGGCGGTGATCTTGACCGCGTCATAGGTCACGCCATCGGCTTGCCGCTCGCCGACATAAGTGCGGGTCGCGGGCCAGCGCGCCGGCCAGAAAAACGCATAGGCCGCGCGATAGGCCTGCTCGATACCGGCAGCGATCGCCTCCTGGCCTTCCTCGACGCGGACTTGGGCCGTGGCGTCCGTGCTCCAGGCGGTCTTGCCGTCCCAGCCTTGCGAGCCCGTGGTCGGCCCGAGGTGGAATTTCTGCACGGTCAGCACATGGCGCAGGTCGACCAGCGTGTCGTAGGTGCCGTCGAGGCCGCTCGCCGTCAGCCTGCCCTGGTCGTCCAGCGTCTTGAGCTTGTCCCAGGCCGCACCGCCGGTGGCCTGCTTGGCGGCCGACAGCAGCTGGTCGGCCTTGGCGGCGGGATTGTCCGCGGCCATGGACGCCGTCGTTGCGGCAAACGCGAAACCGGCCAGCGCCGGTATCATCTTGGTCAGGATCTTCATGCTACCCCCTAGACGGACGGGACTGTTGTCCCGCCTTTGCCCTGACCTAAAGCACGCGGCATGCCGGTTCGGAGTTTCGCCTCAAGCTATTGAAATCAAAAAGATTTACTAAATCCGCATCGATCGATGGTGAATTCCACCACCGCGACATCGCGGATTCGACCACTTGGGATAGCGGGCCGCGCCTAGCAGAGCGAGGCGGCAGGCGCCGCGGCTTCGGGGTCGAGGCCGTCGCACCGGCAGGAATCGCTGACCGGCTGCACCGAATGGGCGACCAGGCTGACGATGGCCCGATCCGGCGTCGCCGCCTGGCGGGCGGGGGCGCTGGGAACGGCGACGACGATGGCGAACAACACCAGGACCACAGTCCAGGCGGCAATGGCGGCGCGGCGCACACCGAGCCGGCGTTCGGCCGCCGACCGATCGAACCAGTCGTTGCGCATGATGAAAAACTCCCGAGACTCTAATTCGTTTGCAACGCAACAAAATGCGTAACCGGGAAGATGGCGATGTTAACGATTTAATAAATCCGCAATATCGCCGCACTGACATGCAAGGCGCGGATGGGTCGGCGGCTCACCATACTCTGCCGATAATTCGTTGCAATGCGGCGAAAGGGCTTCGCAAAAAATCAATCTTTTCGCGATATGATGGTATTCGAGTCTCTCAAGCGCATTGGAACCATCGCATCGTCATGGCCGCCACGCCGTCTGCCAACGCCCCCTGGCGTGCCAATCTACTGACCTTGCATGCCCGGTTCCTGCCCCCGTCGGCCAGCTGCGGCGATGCCTATGCGCTGCTCGCCGCCGACGAGGATCTGCCCGGCCTCGCCATCATCGAAGACGGCGCCATCGTTGGCTCGATCGATAGGCACAGCCTGCTGACGACCTTTGCCCGACCCGTCGTGCGCGACGTCTACGAGCGCCGGCCGGTCGCGTTGCTGATGGATCGGGCACCCCTGATCGTCGATCCCGACACGAGCATCACCGACCTGTCGGAACGGATCGGCCGCGACAAGCCGTCGGCGCTGATGAGCGGTTTCATCGTTGCCCGGGACGGCCAATTCATCGGCATGGGCTCGGTGCTCGACATTCTGCAGTTGCAGGTTGCCGAAGGGCGGCAGCGCGGCCAGGAGCTGGAGGCGGCGCGGATGGAAGCCGTGCGCGCCGACGCGGCGAAGTCGCAATTCCTGGCCAACATGAGCCACGAGCTGCGCACGCCCTTGAACGCGGTCATCGGTTTTGCCGACATCATCCAGGGCGAGATGTTCGGCGCCGGCGAGGCGGCCTGGAACCGCTATAAGGATTATGCCGGCGACATCGGCGCCAGCGGCCGGTTCCTGCTGGACGTGATCAACGACATCCTGGATCTGACCAAGGCCGCCGCCGGCAAGGCGGAACTGCGCGAGGACCGCATGTCGGTCACCCAGGTGATCAACGGCGTCGGACGGTTCTTCCGCGAGCGCGCGCAAGAGGCCGAACTGACGCTGGAGATCCGCGGGCCGGAGGAGGATGTCGAGCTTTGGGCCGACGAGACCAAGCTGAAGCAGGTGCTGCTGAACCTGGTCTCGAACGCGATCAAGTTCACGCCCGCCGGCGGCCGCGTCTCGGTTCGCGCCGACATCCGGGCCGATGGCGGCCTGGCCATGACCGTCGCCGATAGCGGCATCGGCATCGCCATGGCCGATCTGGACCGGATCTTTCAGCCGTTCGTGCAGGTCGACAGCTCGCTGTCGCGGCGCCATGCCGGCACCGGCCTGGGCCTGCCGCTCGCCCGCAGCTTCGTCGAGCTGCACGGCGGCACGGTCGAAATCGACAGCGAGCCCGGCGCCGGCACCCGTGCCACCGTGCTGTTGCCAGCGGCACGGGTCCAGGTCACGGCCTTGCTGGGCTAAAGCTGCTGGTAGCCCTTGTCCTTCATGCAGTCGTGCAGGATGCGGGCGGCATAGTCGGAGTCGACGCCGGCCAACTGCGACTGCTGGGAGTTATATTGGCCGAACTTGCGCCAGTCGCCGCCACGGCTGGCGGTGATGTCCTGGTCGATATCGTCGCTCTGCTTGGTAACGGCGCGCATCTGCGACCGGCATTCGCTATAGTCGGCGCTGCGCAGGCTGTCGCTGACGCCAGGCCGGCTCCAGTTGCGCGCGCCGTCGTTGGCGCAAGCGGCGAGCCCGATCAAGGCACCGATGGCCGCGAGGCGGCAAGAGAGTGTTAACGCGTTTCGAGGTTTCATAGACACATGCGTCCCATTCTTGGCATTTCCCTGCTCGTGATGCTTGCCGGCCTGACCGGCGGCTGCCAGCCCGCCGTCAATCGGTGCGACCAGTTCGCGCCCGAGGTCGGCCAGCTGCCAACCAATTGCCCGCCCAAGCCGGTGACCGACAAGCCGTATAAGCAGGCGAAATATTGCTATTCGAGCCTCGGCCAGCCCGATTGCTATGCCGAGCCCCAGCCCGGCCGCGCCGGTTACATCGGCGCCGGCGACTAGCCCGGTCGCTCCGCCACGGCGCAGCGGCGCTCGGCCAAGGCCGATTTCACCATCCGCCGCTCCGCCAGGCTGAGCCCACCCCATTTGGCGATTTCCTGCAGCGTGCGCAAGCAGCCGCGACAGAACCCGCTCGCCGGATCCAGCTCGCACACGCCGGTGCAGGGCGATGTCGCCGTCGCATCGCAAAACAAATCCGGGACCCCGCTGAAATCCGTCGAACCGCCGGAGATTAGTGGAGCCGGTCCGCGCCGTCCAGGGCACGGGTTCAGCCCGCCCGCTTGCGCAGGCCATCCAGGATGCGCCGAGCCAGCTTGTCGTAGTCGCCGTCGAAATGATGGCCGCCGGTGGTCTTGATCTGTTCGACGCCGCTCGCCGCCAGGGCCGGGCACATGGTGTCGTCCTCGTCCTCGCCATAGAAGCACTGGATCAGCGCCGGCGGCACCTTGGCGATTTCGGGCTTGATCGGCAGCGCCTCGTCGCTGGTCGCCGCCCCCAGCCAGCCGCCGACCGTGATCTCGAAATCGGCGTTCTGGGCAAAGCCCAGCAGCGCCATCGAGGCGACATGGGACCGCATCTCGCCGGGCAGCCGGTTATAGGCAAACGGCATGATGTCGGCGCCGAAGGAATAGCCGATCAGCGCCACCTTGGTCGCATGCCATTTGGCCATATAGGTCTTCATGACCAGGGCCAGCGCCTTCGCCGTCTCCTCCGGCGTCTTCTTGCTCCAGAAATAGCGCAACGAATCCCAGCCGACGGTCGGCACCCCGTCGGCTTGCAGGTTTTCGGCGATGCTCTTGTCCAGATCGCGCCAGCCGCCGTCGCCGGAGATCACGATCGCCATCAGCTTCGACGGCTTGTCCGCCGGCAGCTCGACCAGCGGCAGCGCATCCAGGCCGGACGCATCCGCCTCGGGCTTATCGAGCCTCGCCAGCACCAGATCGGCCAGCGCGTCGCCCGACGGCGCCTTGCCCGCCAGATCCTGGATCTCGACCGGCGTGCCGTCCTTGGCCAAGAGCGCCAGGTGATCGCGCATCGGCTTGGTCGCGGCGTCGGTGAACCCGACCGACCAGAAGCCCTGCAGGTCCTTGAAGGCGCCATAGCTGAAGCCGCCGCCGACGGGGCTCGCCCCCGTCCCCGGGCACAGCGCCTTGCGGGTCGGGATCGCGATCGCCGGATCGAGCGACACGGCGCCGGCATAGGTCGCCGACGGCACCTGGGACAGGGCGACCTCGGCCAGCGTGCCGCCGATACCAACACCGGCCAGGATCGGCGAGCGATAGGTGGCATAGGCGCGATCATGCTGCAGCTGCCGGCTCAACCCCTCGATATCGCCGCCCAGGTTCAGGCATTTCTCGGTGTCGGCGGCGAGATTGGCGATATAGGTATCGGTATCGACCTTGATCACCAGCGCGCCGCTGGCGGCGAGCCTGGCCGTGGCCGCATCGTCGAGCTCGGCGCCGGCACCGGGATCGCTGAACAGCAGGACCAGCCCGCGCATGTCGCCTTCGGGTTCGGTCAGTTGCACCGTGCCGAACCGGCCGCCGTCGATCGGCGCGGTCGTGGCCAGCGCCGGACCGGTCGCCAGCATCAGACCGCACCCGAGCGCCAGCCAACTTCCCGACATCGCGATCCTCATGCCTTGTTGCTGCCGCCGGCCAGTGCGACCACGTCGGCGAGCGCCACGAACGGCCCGATGGCACCTGACGCCGCCAGATAGCGCGGCTCCCAGCCGGGGTGGAACTTGTTCTTGAAGGTCCGCAGCCCCTGGAAATTATAGACCCGGCCGCCGTGTGCCCAGACCAGCCCGGCGATCCGGTGCCAGCGCGAGGCGAGTGGCGAGCGGTTGATGCCCGACAGCGGCGCCATGCCCAGGCAGAAGCGCTCGAACCCTTCCTCGCGCAGGCGCCGGGCGATGCAGGTGAACAGAAACTCCATCGCATAGGCGGAGGCATCGGGCGTATGGCGCATGATGCCGACTGTCGCTTCCTTGCGCTGGTCGGTCGTCATCAGGCTGACGAAGGCGACCGGCTCGCCACCCTGGGTCAAGAGCGCCACCGATTGGGCCGCGATGAAGCTCGGCTCGAACGCTGCGACCGAGAAGCTCTTTTCCTTGGCACGCCGGCTCGCGAGCCAGGCGTCGGAGATCCGGGTCAGCGTGGCGATGCGCTTTTCCGCCACCTCCGGCGCCAGCATCTCGATCGCCAGCCCATCGCGCTCGCCGCGCTTCAGCGCATAGCGCAGGCCCGACCAGCGACCGCCCTGCAGCGTGAAATCGGCGAGCGGCACGATCGCCTCCTCGCCCAGCTTCAGGATCTTCAGGCCCGCATCCAGGTACAAGGGCAGGCTTTCGGCGCGGACCTGATAGAAGGCGGCTCGGCCGCCATGCTCGTCGGCCAGTTCGACGAAGCGCCAGATCAGTTCCGGCCATTCCTCGCGCGGGCCGACCGGGTCGTAGAGCGCCACCCAGCTGCGCCCGCGTTTGGCATACATCAGGAAGCCACGCCCGGAGGTGGAGAACAGGAAGCTCTTGTCGCCCATCAGTGCCAGCACGACCTCGCTGCGGCCCTGGTCGCCGATGATCTTTTCGGCCTGGTCCAGCTCGGCCCCGGTCGGCGGCTCGACCCGGCCGGGTGCGGTGCGCAGCAATTGCCCGGTCGCCAATGCCAGCGCCAGCACCGCCATGCCCAACAAGGCCCGCAGCGCGCGCGGCGCCTGCTCGTCGAATTCGAAATGCCACCACAGATCATGGGTATAGGCGACGTCGCGGAAGGCGAAGAACAGAATCCAGGACGAGCCGGCCAAGACCACGGCGATGCCGACGAACCATTCCGCCGTGAACGGCTGGCGCAGGAACGAGGCCGGGCGCGTGAACTGCCGACGGGTCGACAGCAGCATCAGGATGAAGAAGGCGATGACGACCGCTTCGTCCCAGGCCAGTCCCTTGGCGACGGAGAGGCCCAGATTGAGGATCGCCAGCAGCAGAGCCAGCCACCAGGCGCCGTCCAGCCGATGGAACAGCCCGCGCGCCACGAACAGCAGCAGCACGCCGGCGAGACTGCCGAAGAAGTTCGACATCTCGACCGCCCAGAGCGGCAGCAGGTCGTGTAGCAGCGCCAGCCGTTTGCCGAACGCCGGCGTGGCGCCCGACACGATCAGCATGACGCCGATGGCAAAAGTGACGACGCTCAGATAGATCGGTGCCAGCAGGCCGGCGCCGCGCAACACCCGCTCCGTCGCCTTGTTGGTCTTGCCGGCAAGCCGCGTCAGCTCGTAGCCCGCCAGCAGCAGCAGGAAATAGACCGCGCGATAGGCCAGGAGCGCCGCGGCGGCCAGACTGGGCGAGACCTTGCTGCCGAGCGCGAACACCACCACCGCCTCGAACACGCCGATGCCGCCCGGCACATGGCTGATGACGCCCAGCGCGGTCGCAGCGGCATAGATCGCGGAGAAGGTGGCGAAATCGACCTTGCCCTCGGGCAGCAGGAACCAGAGGGCCGCCGCCGCCCCGATCAGATCGACCGCGGTCAGCAGGATCTGCGCCAGGGTCAGGCCCGCGCCCGGCACCTCGACCGTCCAGGAGCCAAGCCGGACCGGCGCGCGGCGGATGCGGCAGAGGACAACCAGCACAGCCACCGCGACCAGCACCACGATACCGCCGACCTGCAGCGCCATCGGCGACAGATGCAGCAGGCGGGCGATGGTCTTGCCGGCGAACAGGGCGGCCGCCGCGGCATAGGCGGCTAGGCCGACGCCGAAGCCCGCGGTGATGAACAGCATGATCCGGGTGATCTGGTCCGACTGCACGCCGACCGCGCCATAGGCACGGTAGCGCACGGCGCCGCCGGTCAGCGCGCCGAACCCGACCGCATTGCCCAAGGCCGAACCGCAGAACGACCCCAGCAGCAGCGCCGAGGCCGGGATGCGGGCGCCGACATAGCGGAGCGCGCAGATATCCCGCGCGATCAGCGCCAGATAGCTGATCGCAGTGGCGCCCGCCGACCAGTACAGCAGCCGGTCGGGCGTGCGCCGCATCGCGCGGATCATCGCGTGATAGTCGATGCCGTGGGACAGGCCGTGCAGCAGTGCCAGCACGATGCCGCAGGCGACGAGCGCGATCGCGGGCGCCATCAGGCGCCGCATCCAGCCCATCATGCCCTGGGGCCCGTCGACCGGGACCTCACCTTCCTCCAACCCATCACCTCCGCCGGAACGTCGCCAGAGGTTTAGCGCATCGAAGCTGCGTTTCGCCACTCACCATGTCCGGAGGAAGAACAACGGTGCTATTCGCCGTGCGGTTCCTTTGAGGGTGCCGAGGCTCAGGAGCCTTTCGCCGGCGGCGGCGCCTGCAGGTCGGCGAGCTTGGTCTCCAGCGTCTTCACCCGCGCGTCGGGGATCTTGTAGGCCCAGCCGTCGGTGCGCTTGGCGATCTCCGCCGCCGCATCCCCGCCCTTGGCCGCGAATTTGACCCAGGTCGCGCCGTCTTGCTCGGTCAGGGTCACGTCGAGCGCCAACCCGTCGAAAGTTTCCAGATGCGCCGTCGCGACCGGTGCCGCCGTGACGGCGCTCGCCGGCTTGACGTCGGTCAGGTCCAGATAGCGGAACGCGGGCGCCACGTCGCTGCCCGGATTGTCCGACTTCAGCTTGAAATCCTTGGGCAGATCCTGGATCGCCAGCTTGCCTTCCGGCTTGTCGCGCGTGAACACCAACGGCCTCGACCCGGCCGCGGCCGGGGCGAGGCTGATCGACTTGATCTTGTCGGCATCGATATCGACCAGCTTGCGGTCGATCCAGCTCAAGACATCGGCCGGCAGATCGAACGCGGGTGCGGCGAGCCAGGTCCGCGCATCGTCGGGCTTGCGCACATAGACGCCGTCGTCGTTGCCGGCCAAGCCATAGCGGCGGCGGCCGACGATCAGCTTGACGATATCGGCGCCATTAGCGTCGGCCAGATCGATCGATTTCGCCTCGGAGCCCTTGTCGCCGGGCGTGCCCAAGTCGAGCCGGTCGTAGAGCTTCGGCCGTTCGGTCTTGGGCTCGATCGTCTTCAGATCGAGCAAAGCCGAGAGGATCGGGCGGATCGTGGTCGGGTCGACCGGATAGCCGCCCTTGTCGGCGAGGGTCCAGCCATCGACCGGCACCTCGCCGGCCTTGGGCGCAGCGCCCTTGCGTTCCAGCGTCACGGTGCCGGCGGTACCGACCACCGTCATCTTGGCGGCCCCGGCGATCCAGTCCTTGAGGCCGGGCAGGACCGGGGCAGTCGCAACGCTGGCTAGCTTGGTCCCGCCCGGCGCCGGCACGAACACGGCGGCGGCGAACACGGGGATGGTGACGATCGTCAGCGCGATCAGAGTGGTGCTGCGCATCAGGTTCTCCTCCCCCTCAGACAGTCTGCGCGCGGCGCTTGCGCCGCTGGCCGCGGACCAGCCCGATGATCAGCGCCAGGAACGCCAGCAGCACCGGCACCAGCGCCACGTCGAAGCCCACCAGCCTGTCCTTCAGCCGGTCGATATCCTGGCGCAACGCCAGCTGAACCTGCCGCAACTGCGAGCGGGTCTGGATGATCGTCGCCGACAGATCGTTGATCGACTGCTGCTGTTCGGCGCTGAGCGGCGCGTCCTTGCCGTCAGGGCCCTTGTTGGTCCGCAGATCCACGAGCTTCGACTGTGCCTCGCGCAGCTTGTCCTGCAGTTCCTTTTCCTTGGCGCGATAGCTGTCCTCGGCCTGGCGCTGCAGCTGATCGACCACGGTGAAGGGACGGACCGCGCTGCCGCGCGAACGCAGACCGATCAGGTCGCCGGTCCCGGCCAGGCTATCGACGGCGTTCTGCACGAAATCGCCGTTGTTGGCGGTCGGCGTCGCCGCGCGCTGGCCGAAGAAATCCTGGACCTGGACCCAGAACCGGTCGTCGAGCAGATCGGCATCGGCGACCACGATGACGCTGATCGGCTGCTTCGCCACCTTGATCTGGTTCGGATCGGCCGCGAACTGGGTCTGGGCGTCCGGCTTCGGTGGGTCGCCCGGCTTCGCCGCTTCCGGTTCGACCGGCTTGCCCTCGGGGAAAGCGGTATCGGCCGGTCCGGTGATGCGGGCGGCCAGCGTATAGCGCTCGCCGGTCGGTTTGAACGACGCCAGCAGGCCCAGCACGTCAGGCAGGCCCTGGACTTTGGCGACATCGATCAGTTCGGACTGGTCGGACGAGCGCAGCAGCCACTCCAGCTTGGTCTTGGCACCCTGGACCGGCTCCAATGCGCCGGCGGTGGCGAGGTTCAGCTGGCCCAACTGCCCAGTGACCGGATCGTCATGGTTGATCGCGTCGCCCTTGAGATTGAGCCAGGCCAGATATTCCGCCGCCTGCACGTGGGTGCCGGTGCCGGCATTGACCTTGCGCGCGGCAAGGCGATCGCCGACGACCTTGCCCGGCAGCAGATCGACGCCCCAGGCATGCAGCAGCCGGTCGAAGCTGGCCGCCGACGGCGGACCGCCGGGCGGGCTCATCATCGAGGGGTGCGCTTGGGAGAATTCCGCATTCGGATCGGCGAACACCAGCGCATGGCCGCCGTTCATCACGAACTGATCGATGGCATATTCGGTCTTGGACAGCAGCTTCTGCGGCTGGACGATCATCAGCAGATCGACATCGTCCGGCACCTTGTCGAAGCCCACCCCGATATCGCGCACGTCGAAGCCCTGGCGCAGCTGGTCCAGCACGACTTGAGACTGGGTCGGCTGCCCCTGCATGCGCGCCATCGGATCGCCGTCGAGCGACAGGGTCGAGACCAGGCCGATCAGCTTTTTCTTCGGGAAGGCAAGCTGTTGGATCAGCTTGGTCAGATCATATTCCAGGAAGCGCTCGCGCTCCGGCTGGAAGAAGGCGACGGTCTGCTTGTCGTCGGTCGAATTGGACCCGGCCAGGCCGAAATAGACCTGCTCGCCGCCCTCATCGAGCGGCACGCCCTGCAATCCGGCAGCGGTCGCCTGATCCTCGATCTCGGAATAGGGTTCCGGATCAAGGATCTGCAGATCGATCTTGCCATGGGCGCGGGCGGCATATTCCTGCAGCAGCTCGCGCACCCGCTGGGCATAGACCCCGAAGCTCGGAACCTGTTCGCCCAGCTGCTTTGAATAGAACAGCTTGAGCGTCACCGGCTCGTCGATCTTGGCCAGCACCGCCTTGGTGCCGTCGGACAGGGTATAAAGATGCTGATCGGTCAGATCGATCGTGTCGCCACCCAGCAATTTGCCGGCGAGGCCATTGATCGAGACCAACAGAACGGCCGCGAGGCCCAACCCCGCCAGGGTCATTCCGGTAACGGAACGGCTCATGCTCTGGCTCCTCAATCCGCCTTCTTCAGCTCGACGAGGATCGTGTTCGCGAACAGGAACAGGCCGATCACCGAGCCGAAGAAGATAAGGTCGCGCAGGTCGACCACGCCGCGCGTGATCGCCGCGAAATGCGACAGGAAACTCATGGACGCGATGGTCTGCACCAGCCCGCCCGGGGCCCAGCCCTGGACCGGTCCCAACACGATCGGCGACCCCGAGGCGGTGAACAGGAAGCAGACGACCGCGCTCAGCACAAAGGCGATGACCTGA